>CAJIBX010000231.1_pt1 | contig 25333 bp, 16 predicted proteins | sample 9199471 | NCBI WGS metagenome assembly CAJIBX01 (sample SAMEA7708317, study PRJEB35096) | sediment metagenome | biome: marine neritic benthic zone biome [ENVO:01000025]; feature: sediment [ENVO:00002007]; material: shallow marine sediment [ENVO:03000034] sea grass bed [ENVO_01000059] ...
ATTTCGCCACGGACTCCGTTATCGCACCAAAGCGCGCCGGGTTTCCATCAAAACACGATGCCGAAGATCAAGCGGAGCTGCTGTGCATTGCCCACGCTTCGCGCGTTCGCGGGTTTGACCCCGTTGATCTTGCGGAAGTCCAGGCCCGCCAGCGGAAAGAAGAGCCCGTACATGAACTGGATGTGATAGCCGTCCATGAAGCCCGGTCCGTCTTCGCTGCTGTAATAGAGCTTGAGGTCCAGCTCGACGCCGAGGCTGGGTTCGGAGCCGTAGGCCTGCTGCTCTTCCATCGCACGGCTGTAGACGACGCTCGCCCTCGCCCCAAAGAGCTGGCCGAATGGGTTGCGGATGATGTCGTAGCTGACGGCGGGATTGAAGTACCAGGCCCCGTCGATGCGTCCCATGATGTGCCGCCAAAAGATCTCGTCGATGCGGTAGTTCGGGTGAAACGCGAAGTTCTCGAGCCTGCGATTGTCAGCGGGGTCCTGCGTGATGAGGTCCTCGCGATCGGAGAGACCGTTCACGTTGGGATCGCCCGAGGCGAGGCCGGTGTTGAAGTACACTCCGAGCTTCTTGCTGACGAAGCGCATCTCGGACTCGAAGGCGAGGCCGTAGCTCCGGAGTTTGTAGCGCGGGAGGTCGGTGTCAGCAGTGAATTGGGTTGCGCCGATGTTGGTGATCTGGCCTGCGATGTAGGCGAACTCCGCTTCGAAACGGAAGTTCTTCCAAAGGAACTGCGCCCACAGGTCGGGAACGAAGACCTTGGCGCCTCGCCGCACGAAGAGGTCGTCGAAGTCGCTTTGGTTGACGAACAACGGGGCCGTGGACGATGACAGCGATTGCTTCCGGTAGATGAAGTAGATGCCCCCGTTGAGCACCCAGTCGCCCCTTGCGAGCCTCTTGCGCTGCTCGAACGGGTCGAGCCGCCGCGCAACCATCAAGCTCCACTGCTTGATGTCGTCCTTGCGCGCCAAATCGAACGGAACGCCGACCACGTTCGCGCCGGGATCGAAGATCGCGCCCGAGCTTGGGAAGTCCCACGATGCCCCGAAAAAGAAGCCCTTGAACTGGGTGATGCCCTGCACCCGATCGATGTCGGACTGGAAGTCCGCGTCGAGCTCTTCGCCTGGATTGTAGAGCATCCCGAGGCCCCACTGATGGCCCATGCGCCCGAACCGCAGTTGCCCGATCGCGCGATTGGTCACCTCACCCCAAACGCGCCTCGCAACGATGGCATCCCTGGTGGCGTTCTGCCGCGCCACCGGTGCCGAAACAGTGGAAGTCTGAGTGTCGATGTCGGCGCCGGGAACGCGTCCGGGAACATTGGCGATGCCCGTGGCGTTCCCCGCCTCGTCAAAGACCTTGGTCTCCGGGGTGGAGCCCAGGACGAGGTTATCGAATACATCGAACATCATGTGAATGCGCACGTCGTCGCTCACCGCGAGCGTGGGCTGCAAGCGCAAGCGCATGTTGGCGAAGCGCAAGCGATCCCCGCCCCCGCATCGGCTTCTCTCTTCGCCCGGTGTCGTCGTGGGCTCGCCGCGACATCCGCCGCTCACGATGGCGCCCTCGAAGTCCGGACCCCTGCCGTTGGTTGCGGGAATGAAGTAGTTGAACGGGTCGTCAAACCGGTTGAGGTAGAACTTGTCCCAGAGCTCCCCACGGACGCGAAAGTAGCCGTGGACGGTGAACACCGAGGTGGGGCTGTGCCATCCGATGACGGTGGGATCGCTCGAGACGGGGGGAGCCTCCGCTAGGAGCTTGGCATCCTCCTCGGCGAACTTGCTCTCGTCGGTTTCCGTGGCCTTCTCAGCGTCCTCATCTTTCCGCAGGGCGGGCATCTGCAGAGACTCCAACGACGGGGGTCGAAGCCCAGGTTCCGCTTCGCCCTCGGTGCCCTCCTCCGAGGGAGCCGTCTGGCCCTTGGCCACTGTGCTGGCCACGGGCGACACGGCGCAACAAAGCCACAGGGCTAAGGATAGGCGACGCATGTGCGGGCTCCGTAGCACGCGCGAAATGAAGCGGTCAACGACTGGAACCCCAACGACCGCCTGGGCTTGACCCCGAGGCTATCTACCCGCTACGCCCGGTCCAGACTTGGCCTCGGACAAACGATCGCATGCGCTCCATCAAGCTCATTCCCCTCGGCGGCCTCGGGGAAATCGGCATGAACTGCCTGGCCGTCGAGGCAGACGGACGGATCGCTGTAATTGATTGCGGTATCGGCTTTTGCGATGACCACCCGAACGCGCGCGTGATGCATCCGGACTTCGGTTGGCTGCGAGAGCGCGCTGCGCAAGTCGATGCGATCGTGATCACCCATGGACACGAAGACCACATCGGAGCCCTCCCGCAGCTCCTTCACGACGTGGGGGCACCAGTGTTTGCGCCACCGTACGCGCTCGACCTGATCAAGGCACGACTTGCCGAGTACCCCGAGGTCGAAGCGGACCTGCGAGTCAGCGGCAGGGGCGACGTCATCGAATGCGGGGCGATCGAGGTCGAACGCTTCGCGGTCCATCACTCGATCGTCGATGCGACGGGTCTGATCCTTCACACTCCGGTCGGCGCGATCGTGCATAGCGGCGACTTCAAGATCGAGCTCGACCCTGCCGAAGGACAGCACTTCGACCAGAGCCGACTCGAGGAGGTCGGACGCGCTGGCGTTCGGTTGTTACTCAGCGACTCGACCAATGTGTTCAGCGAAGGTCGCGCCGGGAACGAACGCGACGTTGCAGCCGAGCTCGAACGCGTGATTGGGTCGATCCCGACGCGGGTCGTCGTGAGCATCTTCGCCTCGAACGTATTCCGACTCCGCGTGCTGACACAGGTTGCCAAGACGACGGGTCGCCGAATCTGCCTTCTCGGCCGCTCGGTACGAAAACACGTCGAGATCGCGCAGGCGCACGGGTGGTTGCCCGACATGAGCTCACTCCTGGTTCCCGCCGAGCAGGCTGCGCAGCTCCCGCGCGAGAAGTTACTGGTGATCGCGACGGGTACGCAGGGCGAGCCCGAAGCCGCGCTCGCGCGACTGGCCTATCAGAGCCAGCGCTACCTCGAGCTCGAGCCGGGTGACTTCGTTATCCTTTCTTCTCGAGTGATCCCAGGAAACGAAATCGCCGTCCGCGGCATCGTCGACGCGCTGCTCGAACGCGGTATCGAGGTGCGGGACCGTCGTTCGGACCCGGGCCTGCACGTGAGTGGCCACGCCGCCCAAGACGAACAGCGTGCGCTGATCCAATTGCTCAGGCCTGAGGCCTTCGTGCCGATTCATGGAACCCCGGCTCACCTCGAGCGACACGAGCGCCTCGCCGAGGAAGAGCAAGTGGCGACGACGCTGATCATCGAGAACGGACACGTTCTCGAAGTCGGAGCCGACACGCTCGACCGAGTCAGCACGATCCACACGGGCCGCGTCTATTTGGATGCCGACGGCGAGGCCCTGCCCCAGGAGCTTTCCCCTTGATCGCGCTTCGGCTCACGCTCGTCCTCGGCGCCCTCGTTTGGGCCACCTCCTGCGGTAGCTCTCAAGCCACGACACCCGCAACGGCAACGACACCCGAGGTCACCGGGGCCGCCCCACGAGAGCCCGCCCAACCGCGGATCGTCGAGCGGCCGCCGCACCGCACTACCGGTATGCGCCGCCCGGCGTCGGCGAAGGAGCGACAAACGATCGAGATGCTCGCTCGCGCTTCCGAAGCCGTGCGTGACCTCCGCTTTCGACGCCCAGTGCGCGTCGAAATCGAAGACGACCTTGCGATCTCGCAAAGCCTAATGGAAGAGATCAAGGATGAAGACGTCGAAAAAGCGAAGGTCGTCTACACCGCCCTTGGGCTCCTCGAGCGGCACATCGATCTAAGAAAGATGTTCGAAGAGCTTCTAGCGGAACAGGTGGTCGGGTACTACGACCCAACCGACCATCGACTCGTGGTGCGGAACGACGTCATGGCCTCACTGAGCTCGTCGGTATCAAACGAGCGAGCGCGCGAGAACCAGTTGACGATCATTCACGAGCTGGTGCACGCACTGCAGGACCAAAGACTGGGCCTCGGTCCGGCGAACGAAAAGAAGCGCACCGCGGATGCGGACAACGCGTTTCGCGCAGCCATCGAAGGAGACGCGACCCTGGCTATGGTGGGTCACCTCGTCGCTCAGCAGGGCCTCCCCATGCAGGTCGTGACCGCAAGCATTCAACAGATGGGTGAGGTGATCAGCACCGACGCGCTGATCTCGGGGGACAAGCTCAAAGAAGCCCCCGCCATCGTTCGGGTCACGCTCCTTGCACCGTACCTCAACGGCCTTCAGTTCATCGCTGCCGTTTACAACCATGGCGGGTGGCGCGCCGTCGACCGAGCGCATGCTCGACCGCCCACGACGACGGAGCAAGTCCTCCACCCCGCGAAGTTCTTCGCTCACGAAAAGGGCGAGCGCGTACGCCTTCCTGCGATGTCCCAGCTCCAGCGCGCCGGGTGGCGTCGGCTCGAGGAGGATACGCTGGGCGAGCTCGAGCTCGGTGTCTACTTCGGGCAGCTCATGGCCTCGGGCGTCGACGAGCGAGCCGCGGCCGGCTGGGCGGGGGACCGTCTTCGCGTCTACGAGAACGGTGACCGGTCGGCGGTGGTGTGGTTCACGAGCTGGGACTCGGATCGAGATGCGATCGAGGCAGAAGAGGCCGCCCGGCGCGTCTCTCCAGGCCGACAAGGCGACCGCGTCATACGCCGCGGTCGCGGCCTGTTGATGATCCGTGATCTCCCCATCGACCTGCATGAGCCCGTATTGCGCGCTTTTGAAGCGTTCGCGCGCAAGCTCGGAAGGCCGCCTCAGAGCTCTTGAGCGCAGGCAAGCTCTTGGCTAGGAAGGGCAACCATGGACCGAGTCGGCTGGGACGAATACTTCATGAACATCGCGAGCGCCGTGGCCACGCGCTCGACCTGCAGCCGGAAGCACGTCGGGTCGGTGATCGTCCGGGACAAGACCATCCTTTCGACGGGCTACAACGGCTCAGTGCGAGGCCTGCCTCACTGTGACGAGGTGGGCCACATGATGGAGGACGGGCACTGCGTCCGGACGACCCACGCGGAGATCAACGCGATCATTCAGTCTGCGAAGAACGGCACTCGCGTGGACGGGGCGGCGATCTACGTTACGGCATCGCCCTGCTGGTCCTGCTTCAAGGCGATCTGCAATGCCGGCATCAACCGTATCGTCTTTGGTGAGTTCTACCGCGACGAGCGGATCTTCGAGGTCGCGCAGGCGCTGAATATCGAGCTGGTGCACCTGCAGACGGAGTCTTGACGGGGTCCGGGTTGGGCGGTACGACCTCCGTTCGGTCTAGAGGCAACCCCATGCAGTCGCAGATCAGTGAAATCAGTCCCGTGCTCGTCGAGGTCAAGGTCCAGGTTCCTTGGGAACGCGTGGAACGGGACCTCAAAGACACGTACCAAGAGATCGCCAAGACCGCGCGCGTTCGCGGCTTCCGGCCCGGGAAGGTTCCCCAAGGGGTGGTGCGCCAGGTGTACGGCAAACAAGTCAAGGCGCAGGTGACGGGCTCGTTGATCGAGCAGGGGCTCATGCAGGCCGTTCAAGAGCACGAGTTGCGCGTGGTAGCCCAACCCGAGGTCGAGGAGGCACCCAGCCTGACCCAGGGCAAGCCGCTCACGTTCACCGCCAAGATCGAGGTGCGCCCCAAGATCGACGAGGTCCACGTCGACGGGCTCGAGCTCTGGCAACGGCCCGTCGAGGTCCCCAACGAGGACGTGGACGCCGAGGTCGAGCGCCTCCAGCTCCAGCACGCAGAGATCCAAACCCCCGACCCGATGCGCGGCGCCAAGGAGGACGACCTCGTCACCATCGACTACGCGGTGAGTATCGAGGGTGAGCCCAAAGACGAGATGGGAGCCCAAGGGCGGCAGGTCGAGCTTGGAAGCGGGCAGCTCATCCCCGAGCTCAAGGAAGGCCTGCTCGGGACCAAGCCCGGCGACGAGAAGGCGATCGAGGTGTCGTTCACGGACGAGCACGGCAATGACGAGCTCAAGGGCAAGAAGGCGGTCTTCAACGTCACCGTGCACGAGGTCCACGAGCGTCTCCTTCCCGAGCTCGATGACGAGTTCGCGAAGGACTGCGGTGACTTCGAGACACTTCTTGAGCTCCGCCTGAAGATTCGAGAGGGGCTCGAGGACACCGCAAAGCGCCGGGCCGAGTCCGAGCTGCGCGACCAGGCAGTCGACCGGCTGATCGACCTCAACCAAGTGCCGGTTCCGCCGTCGATGGTCAAGCAGCAACAGCAGATGATGATGTACGAAATGGCCCAGTTCATGCAGATGGCGGGCCAGCAGAACGCCTTTGGCTCCGAGTTTTTCGAGGGACTCGAGGCGCGGGCAGAGCGGCGCGTGCGCGCCGGCATCCTGCTTGGAGCCTTTGCGAGGCAGGAAAGCATCGAGGTAAGCGACAGCGATCTCGACGAGCGCTTCGCCGAGATCGCCGAACAGACCGGCAAGAACGTCGCCAAAGTCCGCGCCGATTACCAAGGCGAGCAGCGGGAGGCACTCGAATCGCAGGTACTCGAAGAGAAGATCATGAAAGCCCTGATGGCGCGCGCGTCGCTCAAAGAGGGCGAGCCGCCAAAGGACGACGAAAAGGGGTCGGCCAAGGCGGCGAGCAAAGCCACGGGCAAAAAGGCCGCGCCGAAAAAGAAAGCTCCTGCTAAGAAGAAGGCGCCGGCCAAGAAGAGGGCCCCGGCCAAGAAGGCCGCCACGAAATCGAAGACAAGGAAGAAGGCATGAGCCCAGAACTCGCGCAAGTGTACATGCCGTGGGTGATTGAGACGACGCACCGCGGCGAGCGGCAATGGGACATCTTCAGTCGCCTACTCAAAGACCGCATCATCTTCCTCGGGACCGAGGTCAACGATGACGTCGCCAATGCGATCATCGCGCAGATGCTGTTCTTGGAGAGCGACGACCCCGATAAAGAAATCACCATCTACATCAACAGCCCCGGCGGCGTCATCACGGCGGGCCTCGCGATCTACGACACCATGCAATACGTCCGCTCCCCGGTCGCCACCGTATGCTTGGGCCAGGCGGCATCCATGTCGGCGTGGATCCTGGCGGCAGGAACCCCCGGCATGCGCAAATGCCTCCCGAACAGCCGCATCATGATTCACCAGCCCCTAGGCGGTATTCGCGGCCAGGCCTCCGATATCGAGATCCACGCACGGGAAATTCTGCAGTTGCGTGAACAGATGAACAAGATCCTCGCCAAGCACACGGAGCAGTCCGAAGATCGCATCAAGCAGGACACCGAACGCGACCGATATCTGTCACCGAGAGAGGCCAAAGAGTACGGCATTATCGATGACGTGATCGAGCGTCAAAAGGACGTGTAGAATTCTACCGTTGCCCATTTGCGCAGGGTCGCCGAGTCCTTGCCCGCTGAAAACCAGGACGCTAGACTCACTGCTGAGCAGGCAGCATCGTGGATCGCAGGCGAGAAGACGGACATGGCAACCTCCAATGCTCCTTTTGTGGCAAGTCCCAGAAGGAAGTAAAGAAGCTCATCGCCGGCCCCACCGTCTACATCTGTGACGAGTGCATCGGCCTGTGCAACGACATCATCGCCGAGGAAGTCGAGCGCGAGGATTCGCTCGCCACGGGGGCCCCGCTTCCCAAGCCCGCGGAAATCAAGACCATCCTCGACGAGTACGTCATCGGCCAAGAGCGCGCCAAGAAGATCCTCTCGGTCGCGGTTCACAACCACTACAAGCGCATCGACTCCAAGCTCCCGACCGACGACGTCGAGCTGCAGAAGTCGAACATCCTGCTCCTTGGGCCGACGGGCTCGGGCAAGACGCTGCTCGCGCAGACATTGGCCCGCATCTTGAACGTTCCGTTTGCCATCGCTGACGCCACCACCCTGACCGAGGCGGGTTACGTCGGCGAAGACGTCGAGAACATCATCGTTCAGCTTCTGCAGAATGCCGACCACGACGTCGAGCGTGCCCAGCGTGGCATCGTCTACATCGACGAGATCGACAAGGTCGCGCGCAAAGGCGACAACCCTTCGATTACCCGCGACGTCAGCGGCGAAGGCGTCCAGCAGGCATTGCTCAAGATCATCGAAGGCACCATTGCCAACGTCCCGCCCAAGGGTGGCCGCAAGCATCCACAACAGGATTTCCTGCAGATCGACACGTCCAACATCCTGTTCATCTGTGGTGGTGCGTTCGTAGGCCTGGACGAGGTCATCGAGCGCCGCATCGGCGAAAAGACGCTCGGCTTTGGCGCGGACATCCCCTCCAAGAAGGACAAGAAGATCGGCGACCTGCTGGTGCGGGTCGAGCCCGAGGACTTGCTTCGCGCTGGGCTCATCCCTGAGTTCATCGGCCGGCTTCCCGTGATTGCGACGCTGCACGAGCTCAACGAGCACGCGCTCGTCGACATCCTCACCAACCCCAAGAACGCTCTCGTCAAGCAGTACCAGAAGCTCTTCGAGATGGACGGCGTCAAGCTCAAGTACGCCCGCGGAGCCCTCGAGGCGATCGCGAGGGAGGCGCTCAAGCGTAATTCCGGCGCGCGTGGTCTAAGGGCCATCATGGAGAAGTCCATGCTCGACATCATGTACGAGATCCCCTCGCAGACGGACATCAAGGAAGTGGTCGTCAACGAGGAGGTCATCACGAAGGGCGAGAGCCCGCTCATCGTCTACGAGAAGGAAGAAGCCGAGCTCGCGTAGAGGTGTTTTTCCACCGAAACGACAAGACCGAGGACGGGCGGCGCGAACAAAGCGATGACACCTTTGCGCTGCCGCTGCTGCCGTTGCGCGACATCATCGTCTTTCCACACATGGTGGTGCCACTCTTCGTCGGGCGTGAAAAGTCGATCAACGCCCTCGAAGAGGCGATGAACCACGACAAGCAGATCCTTCTCGCCGCCCAAAAGAAGGCCAAAACCAACGAGCCAGCATCGGCCGACATCTTCGATGTAGGCACCATCGGCACGATCATCCAGTTGCTTCGGCTCCCGGACGGCACGGTCAAGGTCCTCGTCGAAGGCAAGCGCCGCGCACGAATTTCCAAGTTCGTACCGAACGACGATTTCTTCCTCTGCAACGTCACACCCATCGATGAGGTCAACGTGGAGGGAGTCGAGCTCGAGGCTTTGATGCGCTCCGTGCAGTCTGCCTTCGAGGTCTACGCCAAGCTCAACAAGCGCATCGCACCGGAAATGCTGATGACGGTGCAAACCATAGACGACCCATCGAAGCTCGCGGATACGGTCGTCGTACACTTGACAAGCATCAAGCTTGCCGACCGGCAGGGCATCCTCGAGGCCATCGACCCAGCGAAACGCTTGGAGCGGCTCTTCCAGCTGATGAACGCTGAAATCGAGATTCTCCAAGTCGAAAAGAAGATCCGCTCCCGCGTCAAGAAGCAAATGGAAAAGACGCAGAAGGAGTACTACCTCAACGAGCAGATGCAGGCCATTCAGAAGGAGCTCGGCGAGCGCGACGAGTTCAAGAGCGAGATTCAGGAAATCGAGCAGCAACTCAAAGAAAAGCAGCTCTCGAAGGAAGGCCACCTCAAGCTCAAGAAGGAAATCAAGAAGCTGAAGATGATGCAGCCGATGAGCGCAGAAGCGACCGTGCTCCGCAACTACATCGACTGGGTGCTCGCCCTGCCCTGGGCCGAAAAGAGCCAAGAGAACTACGACATCGAACACGCCGAGCGGATACTCGAAGAGGATCACTACGGGTTGAAGAAGCCCAAAGAGCGCATCGTCGAATACCTAGCGGTGCAGGCGCTGGTGAAGAAGCTCAAGGGGCCTGTACTTTGCTTCGTCGGTCCTCCTGGCGTCGGCAAGACCTCACTCGCCAAGAGCATCGCCCGGGCCACGGGCCGCGAATTCGTCCGGCTCTCGCTTGGCGGTGTGCGCGACGAAGCCGAAATCCGCGGCCACCGACGCACGTACATCGGAGCGCTGCCCGGTCGATTGATTCAGTCCCTGCGCAAGGTCGGGACGAACAACCCCGTCTTCTTGCTCGACGAGGTCGACAAGATGTCGTCCGATTTCCGTGGGGATCCGGCCGCAGCCCTTCTCGAGGTGCTCGATCCCGAGCAGAACCACAGCTTCAACGACCACTACCTCGACCTCGACTACGACCTCTCGGACGTGATGTTCATCACCACGGCAAACACGCTTCAAGGTATCCCACTGCCTCTTCGCGACCGCATGGAGATCTTGGAGATCAGCGGGTACACGGAGTTCGAGAAGCTGAACATCGCGGTGAAGTACCTGGTGCCGAGGCAGCTCGAATCCGCCGGTCTCAAGGACGTCGATGTCTCGATCAGCGAGAACGCGATCCGCACAATCGTCCACTACTACACGATGGAGAGCGGCGTTCGGAATCTCGAGCGCGAGATCGGTAGCGTGTGTCGCAAGATCGCACGCCAGGTCGTCGCCGACCTCGAAGAGGGCGAACCCAAGAGTCACCGAGTGGCCGCGAAGGACATCTCTCAGTACCTGGGCGTCGCGAAGTACCGCCCCGACAAGACCAACGAAAAGGACCTCGTCGGCCTAACCAACGGTCTGGCGGTCAACGCCTTCGGCGGATCGATTCTCGAGTGCGAGGTGGCGGTGGTTCCCGGCAAAGGCAAGCTGCACATCACCGGCTTGCTCGAGCAGGGCATGCAGGAATCGGCACAGGCTGCCATGAGCTACATTCGCTCTCGGCAGCGAATCCTCGGCCTCGACGACGGCTTCTACTCCAACTCGGATTTCCACGTGCACTTCCCGAATTTCGTGCCCAAGGATGGTCCGAGCGCGGGCATCACCATGGCGACCAGCATCGCGAGCGCGCTGTTGAGAATCCCGGTTCACAAGAGCATCGCAATGACCGGCGAGATCACGCTCCGGGGCCGAGTCATGCCCATCGGCGGCCTCAAGGAGAAGCTCCTGGCCGCACACCGCGCAAGCATCGAGACGGTCGTCATCCCGAAGGAGAACCGAAAAGACCTCCGGGAGATCCCCAAGCGCGTGCTGAACGCGCTGCGCGTCGTCTTGGTCGAGCACATGGACGAGGTGCTTCGCGAGGCGCTCGTGCTGAGCGACCCCGACGCGCTCTTCGGCGAACACCACGTGCGACCGATGGAGTACCGAAACGGCGAGCTGCTCGAGCCTGACGGGCAGGAAGTCGACGACTCCGTCCCCGAGCCCACCGTCGAGCCGCCCGGCGCCCAGCAATAGAAGTCGGTAACGGAGGCGCAGCAGGGGCTACCGTCTTCCCGCCGCGGTGGACAGCGTAATGCGCTTCGACCATGCTCCCCGCGCCCTTGGGCGGGTAGCTCAGCGGTAGAGCACTGGCCTTACAAGCCGGGGGTCATGGGTTCGAAACCCATCCCGCCCACCGACGGGGGACAGGCTCCCCCCTCAAAACCGCAGCGATTCCAAGGATCTGCGGATCGAAAATGCAATTCGCACGTTTCGCCGTGCGGCGGGGAGTTAGCATTTTCGATCTCTAAGCAGCTGAAATAACTGCTTTCTTCCGGTTAGAGCCTGTCCCCGGTCGACAGTGGCTCTATAAGCTGAGTACCCTGGGTCAGTCACTGACTGGGGGTCAGTCGGGAAGCGATGGGCTTAGCTGACAGAAGACAGAGGGAACGAAAGGCGCGGCGCGAGGCGATCCTCGACGCCGCCGAGGACATCATCGTGCGCACGGGCTACCAGGCGATGCGGATGGACGAGGTCGCCGAGGCGGCGGAGCTCAGCAAAGGCACACTCTACCTCTACTTCGAGACCAAGGACGCGCTCTGCGCCGCGATCGCGCACCGCAGCCTCACCGAGTTCGTTCCAGACCTCCGCGAGCGACTCCTGCAAGCTTCGTCTGGCCTCGACGGCGTACGCAAGCTGTTGCAGTCGTACTACGAGTTCACCCACGGACGCACCCACCACTTCCGTTTTGCGATCTCGTGGCTGAGCACCCCGGGACGCATCGACGACACGAGCGCGGACTTCCAAGAGTACCGCGCAAAGGTTGGGGAGATCCTCGCGCTTGCCGTCCAAGCGATCGAGCGCGGCCAACGCGACGGCAGTATTCGAAAAGACATCGAGCCCCTCCCCTACGCGTTCTGGACCTGGCTCAGTTTCCTTGGCGTCATGATGGCGGATCTCGGACGCGAGAGCTTCGCGCAGCGCATTCCCATGCCGGTCGATTTCGCGCAGCTCGTGCCATCGCACATCGACGCCGTCACTCGTGCGCTCGAGAGCGCGGGAGGTTCGGAATGACCCGCCACCTGCCGATGGCCGCACTGGCGCTACTGATGGCGAGCTCGTGCAACTACCGCAAGCTCAAGGACCCAGAGCCACCCGTACCGGTTCCCGAGGAATACAGCTACGGCGGCGAGACACCCACCGCGCCGACGCCCGTCCCTGCGACCGAACGGTGGTGGCGGGAGTTCGGCGACCCTCAACTGAGCGCCCTGATCGACGAAGCCTTGGTCGACAGTCCCACCGTTCGTAGTGGCTTTGCCCGCATGAGGCAGGCCCGTTGGCTCGCGGTTCAAGCCGGCGCCGCGCGGTACCCGCAGATCAACGTGGGTGGCGACTTCTTCGCGGGCACGAGCCTGACACCAGTCATCGGCAAGGTCACACAACTCAGCGCCATCGCATCCGCACCGGTCAGCTACGAGGTGGACTTCTTCGCCCGGCGGGCACGGGAACACCAAGCCGGAAAGCTCGAGGCGCGGGCAAGCGAGCTGGATCAAGAGACGCTGATCATTTCGATCTCGGCTGAGGTTGCCGAAGCTTGGTACGACCTGATCAACGCGCGCGAAAACCGCAATCTCCTCAAGGAGCAGGTCGAGACCAACAATCGCTTCCTCGGCCTCGTCGAGCTTCGCTATCGAGAGGGCCTCACGTCCGCCGTGGACGTGCACCAGCAACGCCAGCTCGTCTCCCGCGCTCAAGCGCGCCTGTCCGTCGCGCACGGTCAGGAAGATCTCGCCGCGCAGCGGCTTGCGGTGCTTCTCGGCAAGTCCCCCGAACGCACGTTCGACATCGACGAAGTGTCCTATCCGGACCTTGGCGATACACCAAACGCATCCGTGCCTGCCACGCTCGTGCAACAGCGTCCCGACATCCGCGCAGCGCAAAAGCGTGTCGAAGCGACTGATCGAAGCGTGGCGGCAGCAATCGGGGCGCGCCTTCCGCAGGTCACGATCTCGGCCAGCCCGGACTACACCTGGCTTCGATCGAAGTCCTCCGGTGGTGCGTTCTCTGATGAAGGCGGCCCGGGCGAAACGCCTGACACGACGACTCACGGCTTCACCTGGGACGCACGTGCGTCGCTCTCGGTACCGCTCTTCGACGGGCGCCTCGGGGTGGGACGGATTCGCGAACAGGAAGCGCTTCTCGACCAGGTCGTCGAGGCCTACTCGCAAGCCCTGCTCAACGCGCTCCTCGAAGTCGAAAGCTCCTTGGTCCAAGAACGCCAGCAGCGCCTCAACATCTTCCACCTCAAAGAACAGGTGCGCCTCGCGAATGCCACGCTCGAATCGACGCGCGATCGTTATCGCGCCGGCTTGAGCGATTTCCTTCCCGTTCTGACGGCCCTAAGCACCCAACAGGATGCGCAGCTCCTGCTTCTCGAAGCCCGCCGTCTTCTCGTCTCGGCCCGCATCCAGTTGCACAGAGCCCTCGGAGGCTCGTGGCCCGCGGAGATGAAGGAGCCCCAGGAATGACCGAACGCACGCCGAAGTGGGTACGGGTAGCTCTTCCTCTGGGCGTAGTGATCCTGTCCATCGCCGTTTTCGCGGTCCTCAAGGCGACCAAGCCCAAGCCACCGCGTGAGGAGAGGCTGCTCGAGGGACAACTGGTCGAGACCATGACCCTCTCCCCGGATCGCCACGAGATCTCGCTCAGCGCAAAGGGCACCGTGCTCGCCGCCCAGCAGGTCGTGCTTCAACCGGAGCTTGGTGGACGCGTCGTTTGGCAAAGCGACGAGCTGGTCCCCGGCGGAGTGTTCAAGGAGGGCAACCCCATCCTGCGCATCGACGCCCGCGACTATCAAATCGCAGTCGAACGCAGCGCCGCCGAGGTCAACCGCGTCCGACTCGAGCTCGAGCTCGAGGGCCGGCGTGCTGACGTGGCCAAGAAGGAATGGGAAGCCTTTGGCGACGACAAGGCGGGTGAGGCCGGCCGGGCACTGGCTCTGCGTGAGCCTCAACTCGAAAATGCGAAGGTGGCGCTCCGTGCGGCCCAAGCGGCGCTCAAGAAGTCGAAGCTCGACCTCAAGCGCACTACACTTCGCGCACCGTTCAACGCGATGGTCGTCACCGAAGGGGTCGACCCTGGACAGCTGATCTCCCCTCAGACCGCGGTCGCAACGCTCGTCGGTACCGACAGTTTCTGGGTGCAGGCATCCATCCCCGTCGCCTCGCTCGGCCGGATCCGCGTGCGGCAGGACGAGACCCCCGGGTCCTCTGCTCGGATCTCACAGCGAACCGGCCAGGGTTCGATCAAACGCACCGGAGAGGTGATTCGACAACTGCCCGATCTCGACGCGGGAGGCGCAATGGCACGCGTGCTAGTGGCGATCGAAGACCCACTCGGCACCGAGGGGCTGCCGCTTCTGTTGGGCTCGTTTGTCGACCTGCAAATCGACGTCGGCTCGATCGAACGCGCCTTCCGCATTCCCCGAAGTGCAATTCACGACGGAACCCGCGTCTACGTGATGGGTGAGGACGACCGGCTCGATATCAGGGAGGTGGGGATCGCGTGGACCGATCCTGACGCCGTGCTGGTCACTTCAGGCATAAGCGCGACCGACCGCATCATCACGAGTCGCATCACGACGCCTGTTCCGCGAATGCTCTTGCGAACTCGGCCGAGCAGCGATGCTGCGATGCAGGCTGAAGCGCAGGGGGCGCCGTCACCGTGACTGACCCAGAGCTCGAGCAAGAACACGATGACGGCTCGCCGGTAGCTGATCCGCTTTCTTGGATGGCGAAAAACCGTGTCGCGGCGAACGTCTTGATGCTCGTCCTGATCGTGGGCGGCCTAGTCACGCTGGGCTCGATCAAACAGGAGGTGTTCCCCGAGGTCGATCTCGACGAAATCATGATCCAGATCGCGTACCCAGGCGCAAGCCCCGCGGAGGTCGAACAAGGTGTCGTGCTCGCGATCGAGGAGGAGGTCCGCGGTATCGACGGCGTGAAGAAAGTCGTTGCGAGCGCCGCCGAGGGCATCGGGACCGTACGCGTGGAGCTGCTGCTCGGCACCGATAAAGACCGCGCGCTCAACGACGTCAAGAGCGCGGTCGATCGAATCACGTCCTTTCCACAAGATGTCGAACGCCCGACGATCGGTCTGATCTCCAACCGGCAGCAGGTGATCTCCATCGTCCTCTACGGGGATGTGGACGAAGCTACGCTGCGCAAAGTCGCCGAAGACACCCGACAGGACCTGCTCGGCGACAAGCGGATCACCTACACCGAGATCTCGGGCACGCGGCCCCTGGAGATCAGCATCGAGGTCCCACAGGCGCAGCTCCGCAAGTACGACCTCACCCTGCCCCAAATCGCCGACCGAATCAGGGCGGCCTCGGTCGAGGTTCCCGCTGGCGGCGTAAAGACCCAAAGCGGCGAGATCTTGCTCCGTACCGCCGAGCGGCGCGATCGCGGCACGGAGTACGGCGACATCGTGCTGCTCAGCCAGCCCGACGGCTCGCAGGTACGGGTACGCGACATCGCCGAGGTCAAAGACGCATTCCGCGAGATCGACCGGGAGGCCACCTTCAACGGAAAGCCCGCCGTGATGATCCACGTCTTCCGCGTCGGCGAAGAGACCCCGCTCACGGTCGCGGCCGCTGCCAAGGAGTACGTGGCGACGCTCGAGCAGAGCCTTCCGCCCGGCTTGTATGTCGCCACCTGGGCGGACCTCTCCGAGATGTACGAGCAGCGGATGGACCTCCTCATCAAGAACGCGCGCATCGGCCTCATCTTGGTCCTGCTCACACTCGGCATCTTCCTCGAGGCCCGGCTCGCGTTCTGGGTGACTCTGGGTATTCCGATCTCGTTCGCGGGTTCGCTGCTGTTTTTCCCAGCGGCAAACATCTCGATCAACATGATCTCGCTCTTCGCGTTCATCGTCACTCTCGGCATGGTCGTCGATGACGCGATTGTGGTCGGCGAAGCGATCTACAAGCGAAGATCCGACGGCGAGCCTTTTCTTCAAGCGTCGATCAATGGCGTGAAGGAAGTCGCGCAACCGGTCGTCTTCGCAATCCTCACGACGTGCATTGCGTTCATGCCGATGCTCTTCGTGCCGGGCGTGATGGGCAAGTTCTTCCGGGTGATCCCGATCGTCGTCATCTCGGTTCTCATGATCTCGCTCGTCGAGTCGCTGTTCATCCTCCCAGCCCACCTTTCGCACCCAATGCCGTACTGGATGCGCGTGATCCTGTCGCCTTATCTCTATGTGATGTCGTGGCTCGAACGACTGAGGATGGGTGAGCGGCTCCAGTACTTCATCAATCACGTCTACCGACGTCAGCTCGAAGCGGCGCTGCGGTGGCGTTATCTCACCGTCGCCGCAGGTCTGGCGATCGTCATCATCAGCCTCGGCGTCGTCGTCGGACGGGTTCCGTTCACTTTCCTCCCAAAAATCGAAGGCGATGTGATCACTGCACAGCTGCGGATGCCGGTCGGCACCGCATTCGAACAAACGCGCGAGATCACCGAGCGCATTGCGGATGTCGCCCGGCAAATCGTCGCCGAGGAGGATGCCAAGAGCGACGCGACGATTCAGCGCGGACTCTTCCAGGATCTCGGCGCGGCGAGCTCGATCGAGGTGGAAATCGACGGGCCGGTGGGACGCGAGGGCAGTCACCTTGCGACGGTGATGATGTACCTCGTGGAAGCCGACAAACGCGAGGTCCTCACGGGCGAGTTCGTTCAGCGTTGGCGGGATGGAGTGGGCGAGATCGCGGGCGCCGAATCGTTCACCTTCCACTACGAGGTAGGCGTCCAGCCGGGCGAACCGGTCAACATCCAGTTGATCCACAAAGATGTCGACATCCTCGAGGCCGCGGCTGAGCGTCTCGCAGACGAGATCGGCGCGTACGCGGGGCTACGCGATGTAGACAGCGGCGTGTCCGTCGGCAAGGAGCAAATCGACTTCACGCTGACGAACGCCGCCAAGGCGCAGGGGCTCACCGAGGCCGAGCTCGCCGCCCAAGTGCGCGGTGCGTTTTACGGCGCGGAGGCGGTGCGCCAACAGAGGGGCCGAGACGAGCTTCGGGTCTATGTTCGGCGCCCGCTCGCCGAGCGCAGGTCGCTGCATCACGTGGAGGAGCTCGTGGTTCGGACGCCCGCGAGCGGTGAGATGCCGCTCGCACAGGCCGCACTGGTCAAGCGAGGTCGCGCTTACACCGTGATCAACCGCACCGACGCACGGCGAACGGTCAGCGTCACCGCGGATACCGCCAACGACGAGGCCAACGCCAACGAGATCGTCGCCAACATCCGAAAGCGGGAGCTCCCCGAGCTGCTCGCAGACGTTCCAGGTCTCACCTACAGCCTTGGCGGTGAACAGGAGCGCCAGTCAGAAACCAATGAGTCGCTTTTTTCGGGATTCATCCTTGCGTTGATCGTGATGTTCTCGATGCTAGCGGTCGTCTTTCGCAGCTACGCACAGCCTATCTTGGTTCTGTCGGCAATTCCGTTCGGTTTGGTCGGAGCGATCTGGGGCCACGTGGTCATGGGTTTTTCGCTGAGCATCATGAGCATGATGGGGCTGGTCGCGCTCTCCGGCGTCGTCGTCAATGATTCACTGATCCTCATCGTCGCGATCAACCGTTACCGCGACGGAGGGATGGGCGTATGGGATTCGATCGTCGCCGGCGGCGTGCGACGGTTTCGCCCAATTCTGCTCACCTCGCTCACGACGTTCTTCGGTTTGGCGCCGATGATCGTCGAGACTTCGGTGCAGGCCCGGTTCTTGGTCCCGATGGCGATCTCGCTCGGCTTCGGGGTGCTCGCGGCGACGTTCATCATGCTGTTGCTCGTGCCGTGCTTCTACCTGATCATGGAAGACTTCAGCCGCTGGAGCGCAAACGAAATCGCTCGCATGCGCGGTCAGCCGCCCGTGCCCAGGACGCACACGCACAGCAACCTGCCTCCCCCGGCCCAAATGCCGGCCGCCGAGGAATAGAAATAGCGGGCTCACCGGACGGCTCTGGGTCGAAACTTACATCGACCCACTGGCAGCAGCCTTTTGGGTCCCGCATTCTGTAGAGGTACTGGTGAGTACTTCCCGAGTGATGCCGGGGGAGCGCAAAACCCGGAGCGGATCGATGCGACGCATCTTCTTGACTACTACTTGTGTGGCCATTGTGGCACTTGGTCTCGGCGGATGTACCGCCGATCGTGGCGGCTTCACGCCGCGCGGCGGCGGCGGCAATGATAGCGGCGTCATCGATGGCGGCGCCCCCGATGGCGCGGTGATCGACCACTGCGATGGTATCGACTGTGAGAACGGCGGCACCTGCATCGACCAAACAGACTCGTTTTCGTGCGACTGCGATGGACCGTGGGCCCCGGATGCATCGACGGGCCTCTGCACTGTGTCGATCGCGACCTGCTCGGACTACGACCCTTGCCTGAATGGCGGCGACTGCCACGACATCTCGCCGGGCAATGTCGAATGCGACTGCGCCGGCACCGGATATGAGGGGGACTTCTGTCAGATCGACCGCGATGAGTGCGAAGAGGATCCCTGCAGGAACGGCGGCGTTTGCATAAACACCAGCGGAGACTTCAGCTGCGACTGCGAGGGTACCGGGTACAAGGGACGACTCTGCGGCAAGGACATCAACGAGTGCAACGAGGGGACCGACACCTGCGATCCCGTGGGCACCGCCGAATGCGACAACGACCCTGGCGACTTCGAGTGCGTATGTAAGGACGGCTACACCGGTGACGACTGCGAGCTCTGCGACGACGGCTACGTTCGCATCGGGGAAGAATGCGTGCCTGAGCCCGACTGAAGATTCCGGCGCCGCATATTGACCCGATCCGATTTGTGCTTGCACTTCGCTGCGCGGCCGGGTTCCATGGGCCGGATGAAGGCATTGGTGACCGGCGCGGCGGGCTTCATCGGCGGGGCCCTCGTGCGACGTCTTCGCGACCGCGGTCAGCTCATCATCGGGGCCGACCTTCGCACAAACGCTGACGCCGAAGTGGCGCTCGACGTAAGCGACCCGCAATCGGTGCGTACCGTGCTGCAAGCCCATCGCCCCACGGTGATCGTGCACGCCGCGGCAATCGTCGACGATCGCGGCGACCCATCGCTCTTCGAACGCGTGAACGTCGCCGGGACCGGGCATATGCTCGAGGCGGCAAGTGACGCGGGTTGCCGACGCTTCGTGCAGCTCTCGTCCATCGCCGCCCTGGGGATCGATCCCGGGATGGGAGCAAACGCCCAGTCGCCGCTGGTCGATGATACGGGCTCGCCCTACTTCGATACCAAAGCGCGCTCCGAAGCACTCGTACGTTCCTGGATCGGCAAGACGAGCATGGAGATCGTCGTCGTTCGCCCAGGCGATGTGTACGGGCCGGGCAGCATCCCCTGGGTCGAGCGTCCACTCGAGCTGATGCGCAAGAAACAACCGGTGCTGGTGGGCGGCGGCCAAGGGCTCATGTCCACGTGTCACATCGAGAATCTCCTGGACGGCATCGAGCTCGCGATGACTCACGAGAAAGCGCCAGGTGGGATCTTCATCATTCACGACGGCTTCGAGACGAAGTATCGGGAGTACTTTCGCAGGCTCGCGATGGCAGCGGGCTTGAAGCCGCCTCGCATCTCTACGCCCAAGGGTGTCGCCCACGCGTTGGCGAGCCTGACCGGCTTGGCGCATAAGCTCGGTGGGCCTCCGCCTCCGTTCACGCACGGCGCGGTCGACTACCTCACGCGCAAGTCCACGTACTCGATCGACGACGCGAAAACGGCGCTCGGCTACGAGCCCTCGGTGAACCTCGACGACGGGATGAACCGCTTGTTCCGGTGAGGGTCACCGAGGTGGCTTCGCCGCCAGAATAGCGTCGCGAATCTTCGCCCACGTGCCGCCTTGAGCGGGGTCGAGCTCTTCGGCGCGCCGCACGGTCGCTTCGGCCGCATCGAACTGACGGTCGGCAAGCATCGTTCTCACGTAGGCGAGGACGAACCCAACGTCGGTGGGACTCTGTTCGAGCGCTGGAGCGAGCACGCGCCGCGCCGCCTCGGGCGCGCCCAGCAGGACCTGAATCTGGGCGTTCCTAAGGACGCGCTCCCTCTCCTGAGTGGTGGGTCGGGCCGCGAGCGTACGCGCCTGATCCACCACGATTCTCGTGCGCTCGAGCGCCAGCGCGTTTGGTGCTTTTTGCAGGCCCTGCGCAAGAGCGCGCTCCGCGGCATCCCATCGATCGAGCCGTGCGTGAACGATGGCCAACTTGCTCCAGGCATTCGCGTCGTTCTCGTGCCGCGCCAAGATCGCCTCGAGCTGCTTACGGGCGCCTTCGAGATCGAGCGTGCGCATCCATGACGTCGCGCGGGGAAGCGCATAGTACTCGACGTCGCTTCCGACGATCTCGATCGCGTTGTCGGGAAGGCCGAACACAATCTGCACGCGATCGGTATTGAGCTCGAGATCCTTCCCCTCCGCGATGCCGTCATACATCGCACGGACCGCGGCGAGCGTTCGTTGATCGGTATCGGGGGTCGTATCCATGACCTGGCTGGCCGCCATCAGCGCAAAGCGAAGTCCCAGGGCACGGTTGCAGCGCTCGACCGCGCCCTGATACCCAGCCTCGATCAGCTCGAGCGCCTCGTCTGGCTTTCCCTGCCCATTCCGGAAGGCGATCATGTACGTGATGGCTTGCGGATTCTCGGGCTCGATCGTGTGGTGGTACTCCCACATGGCGCGCGTATCGTGGAAGTGATCGACGTGTGCACGACTCGTTGCAAACCAGCCGACGCTCACCAACGAGAAAGCGCCAACAGCCACGGCCGAGATCGCGATACGCTGGCCCAGAGCCCATTCGAAGCCACGTACCACCAATGCGGCCACGCCAAAGAGCGGCAGGTATAGGAATCGCTCGGCGACGAACACCTGGCCGTGGAGGTCGAACACGTTGACGACCGGTGCGAGCGGCAACACGAACCACGCGATGTCTCCGAGCCAGGGACAACGCCGCAAGCGCCCACGACTCAGCAGCAGCGCAGCGCCCAAACCAAGCACGAAAACGGCGCCGACCACCAGGGCGTATCGCGCAAACGGCAGCTCTCCCGAACAAGTCGAATACCGAAACGCCCGCTGCGCCGAAGGAACCCAAGGCCACGCGGTCATCTCGACGTAGTAGCCAAGCGAGCCCACCGCTCGACGGATCGCTTCGAAGAGCGAGAACTGCCCTCCGCTCGCTTTGAGTGGGACCATCCAAAAGCGAAACGCCAGACAGATCGTTAACATGCCAGTCACGACCAGCCACGGTTTCCACGAGAAGCGGCTCTCCTTGGTGAAACCCTCGACGAGCAAGATCGCCGGAACCACAATGGCCGTCTCTTTGGACAGCACGCCGAGACAAAACAACAGAGCCGCAAGCGGAACATAGGCTGCATGTCGATCACGCCTCAGCCACGCAAGGTATCCGGCAAATACGAACAACCCCATCCAGAGCTCGGTCGATCCGGAAATCCATGACACCGACTCGACCCGGCTCGGGTGGATCGCAAAGAGCAAGGCCCCGGCCGCTGCGGCGATCCCCATTTCGCCGCGCGTTGGCACGCGGGTACGGAGGGCGGCCCACACCATCACGACGCACGAGATGTGCAAAACCAGGCTCACCACGTGAAAACCGGTGGGATTGCCCTCGAACAGCACATACTGGACGAGGAAGGCGAGACTGACTACCGGCCGGTAGACCTGCCGGTACACCTCGTCGATCCCGTACGTCGCACCCGACAGATCCCAGAAGCCACGGGTGAGAACCTCTTTCAGGTGGTCGAAGCTTTGGACGTAGGCATTGCCGCTGATCAGCAACCCATCGTCCCACACGAACTCGCCGCCAAGCCCCCCGATGAATACCAGCACGGTGAGCAGCACAACGACGGCGAGCGCGATCATGGTGACCCCAGCGAGGTTCGAACTCGCGTTACCGGCGTGAGAGGCCGATGTCCTAGACCACTAGACGATGGGGCCTTGAATACAGATCGTATTGTCAACGTGGCTCGGGGACTAGGATTCGAACCTAGATAGCCAGAACCAGAATCTGGAGTCCTGCCATTAGACGATCCCCGAATGGGCCCGGGCTCCTTACCACAAGGCAGTCGACCTGCCCGACAGCGGGCGCCACTATAACCAAAGGCCCCCCCTGGGCAAGTTGCCGGCTTGCACCGCCACAAGACAATGTTTACTTTATTGATCAAGAACTTAATGCGAAATATCATCAGCATTTCAGTGTCTTATGATTTCCGCCGTGATTGTTGACTTGACCTACGGGTAAACTGCTCAATAGTGCCGAAGCCCATGCACAGCTGGAAGTTAGCCCTGGCCGATCGGATGCCCGATGTGCTCGCACGCGAAGTCGACGTGTTCGAAGGCCAAATCGAGCTGAAGAAAGAGGGCAAGCTCGAAGACAAGATCTTCGCCGAGACGCGCCTTCGACGCGGCGTCTACGGTCAACGCTACGACAACGGCCTGCGCGACGACGGCACCGGCCAACAGCCGCTCACCTTCCCTTGTGGAGACCTGACCAAAGGCCCGGACACCGTGTGGGATGCGCCCGGGATGGTGCGCATCAAGATCCCGTTCGGAAAGCTCACCGCCGATCAGCTGGACACGCTCGCCGAGCTCGCCGAGGAGTATTCGGACTCGATCCTCCATGTCACGACCCGACAAGACATCCAGCTTCACTTCGTACACATCGAAGACACGCCCGATATGATGCGACGGCTCGCCGCCGTCGGGATCACCACCCGCGAGGCATGCGGTAACAGCGTACGCAATGTCACTGCGTGCGAGTACGCCGGGGTTTGCAACACGCAAAGCTTCGATGTCACACCCTACGCCCACGCCATGACTCAATATCTGCTCGGCCATCCGGACGTGCAGGACTTCGGGCGCAAGTTCAAGATCGCGTTTTCGGGTTGCGAGGACAATCCCTGCGGGCTCGTGACCTTTCACGACCTCGGCTGCGTTGCGCGAATCAAAGACGGAAAGCGCGGTTTTCGGGTGGTCGTCGGCGGCGGCCTTGGTGCCGTGCCGGTCCAGGCCAAAATCCTCGACGAATTCTGCCCCGAGGAAGAGCTCCTCCCACTCGCCCAGGCTGTGAGCCGCGTGTTTGCGCGCCTTGGCGAAAAGCAGAGCCGCGCCCGCGCCCGCATCAAGTTCCTCGTGCAAAAGGTGGGCATCGACGAGTTCAAGCGGCTCGTCGCCGAAGAGCGCAAAACGCTGCGCGAAGACGAGCGCTGGACCGCTTTCCTGAAGGACCTGCACATCACCGATGAAAAGCCGATTCGGCCCGCCGGTCCCGTCGTCGACGACGCCCCGTCGGATTTCTCGCGATGGGCCGAGCACAACCTCCGACCGCAAGCACAAGACGGCTACTACACCGCCATCGTCAAGATGCCGCTTGGCGACTTCACATCGGCACAGGCGCGGGTGCTGAGTGACATGGCGCGCAAGTACAACGGCGACGCGATCCGCTGCACCGTCGAGCAAAACCTCGCCTTTCGCTGGCTGAGTGGATCCGACGCCCTAGCCTTCTACGAAGACCTCGCAGCGCTCAACCTCGCCGAGGCGGGCGCCGGCACCATCACCGACATGACCGCTTGCCCTGGAACCGACACGTGCAAGCTCGGGATCTCGTCCTCGCGTGGGCTCACCGGCGAGCTGCGAAATCGGCTCAACGTCATCCAAGACGAGCTCGATCCCGCGGTGAAGCAGCTCCGTATCAAATCGAGTGGTTGTTTCAACTCCTGCGGTCAGCATCACGTTGCGGATATCGGCTTCACGGGCGTGAGCCGGCAGATGGGCGGCCGCAAAGTGCCCCACTTCAATGTAGTGCTCGGCGGCCAGTGGACCGAAAACGCGAAGAGCTACGGTCTCGTCGTCGGTGCGGTCCCAAGCAAAAACATCCCGAGGGCGGTCGAACTGATCACCGAGCACTACTTGAAGAGCCGAGAGAGCGACGAGAGCTTCCAGGACTTCATCAAGCGCGTCGGCAAGAAGGACTTCCGCAAGGTGTTGGCCCCCGTGCAAAAGCCGCCCGCTTATGAAGAAGACCCGAGCTACTACAGCGATTGGGGTGACCCCCGCGAGTACAACATCGGAGACGTAGGTATCGGCGAGTGCGCTGGTGAGATCGTCCCGTTCGTCGAGTTCGGCCTTCAAGCAGCGGAGCAACAGCTTCACGAGGCGCAGGACGCGCTCGAAGCGGGCCACGCCGAGACGGCGGCGCTAGGCGCATTCAAGGCGATGGTGACTGCCGCCCAAGCCTTGGTTCGGCACCTCGAGGTGCAGGTCACCGACGATGCCGACGACATCGTCAAGAACTTCAAGACGCATCTCCACGACACCGAGCTCTTCCACGACCCCTTCGCAAAGGGGAAGTTCGCCACCTATCTCCTCAAGACCCATGCGGATCAGTCTTTCGTCGACGCAAGCGAAGAAGTCGCACACCGCACGCTCGACGAGGCGCAGCTCTTCCTCGAAGCCGCGCACGCGTGCTACCTGCGCCTGACCGAAACCGCAGCGGCCGCCGCCGAGTAGCACCGTCATGGACGCCAAGAAGTTCCAGGTGAAATTCTTCGCGAAGAGCTCGTCCATCGAGCTCGAGAAGCTGATTCCCGTCTTTCACCGATGGATTCGCGAAAAGGTGATCGACGACGAGCTTTTGATCGATGTCGCCGACTACGCGCACGTCCCACAAGGGCCCGGCGTGGTACTCATCGGCCATCAGTCGGATTACTACGTCGACCTCGGCGACGCCCGACCGGGGCTGTTGTACAGCCGCAAACGCGGCATCGACGGTGATCTTCAGAGCACCGTGGCCGACGCGTTCGCTCGGGCGCTCAGGGCTTGCAAGCTTCTGGAGGCAGAACGCACGCTAGGGCTCGAGTTTGGCACCTCGGAGGTTCTATTCCGTGCTCAGGATCGACTTTGCGCTCCGAACAACGACGCGACCCTAGAGGCCCTACGCCCCGCCCTAGAAACGACGACCAAGGCACTGTTCGGCGAGGGCGTAACCCTCGAACGCATCGGCTCGCCGCGCGACCCCTTTTCGGTGCGTATCCAAACGGACGCC
>CAJIBX010000198.1_pt1 | contig 25225 bp, 27 predicted proteins | sample 9199471 | NCBI WGS metagenome assembly CAJIBX01 (sample SAMEA7708317, study PRJEB35096) | sediment metagenome | biome: marine neritic benthic zone biome [ENVO:01000025]; feature: sediment [ENVO:00002007]; material: shallow marine sediment [ENVO:03000034] sea grass bed [ENVO_01000059] ...
CCGCCCTGGGTTTCGCCGGTCGCGATCATGCCCGTCGGTTGGCCACGCGGTCGCTACGGTCCCACGACACGACGCCCGGTCGGCGAGGTCGTTCACTTGGACCGCTACGGCAATCAACCCTACCGTGAGCTCCGACGCTCCGCTCGCTCATCCTGAAGAAGTACCGCAACGCCGACCAGCTCTGCGCCTACCTCGACACTATCGAGTGGGACTACTGACGACCCGCTGGCGCCCCCGGGAGGATTCGAACCGCGCTTCGCGCTGCTGCTTCGCAGCCCTTCGGTTTAGGAAATATTGGGCGCCGTGAATGACTTCATGCACTTAGCACCCATGTTGTCCAGTGTTGTCCGTTCGGGCGGGTCGCTGACTTGACTCGCGTCACTGTGGCCACCTACTTTGAAACTAGGTCGGAGGCGATGAAGACGCGTTGCATGCAGGGCCAGTCTCTGCAGACGACAAGTTGGCGTTGAGGGGAGTGCCCGGGGAGAGATGATTGTCCAGCGATCGGTTGGCAGTTCACGAGCGTCCGTACCGTCGAAAGGATAAACACTAATGCTTTATGATATTTCAAAGTCCGCCCACCTTCTCGCTATCACAGCACTCGGATTCGCCGTTGGCTGCGGGGGTAGCTCAAAGGGCTCCGAGTGCCCCGGACCGGACTGCGTTTGCACCGCTTCCAGTTGTGTCTGTGAACCGGGTGCCGATTGCTCAGTCGACTGCGACGAAATCGGTGCAGGCTGTTCCCTAGACTGTAATGGCGGCGACTGCGATATCCAATGCATCCGCGACTGCACTGCGGATTGCACCGACAGCAATTGCACCGGGAACCTCGGCACGGACAACGACGCATTTTGCCGAAACATGAGCACCTGTGATCTTACCGTCGAAAACGACAGCGACTTGGAATGCCTTGGCGGTAGCAGCTGCGATTTGGCCGCCGGCAATGGCGCCGACGTGGAGTGCCGGGGCGAGAGTATCTGCACCGTAGAAGCTGGCTCCGGCGCTGAGATTGATTGCGGAAACTCAGAATGTGACATCACCGTTGGCAGTGGCAGCACCGTAGGCTGTGAAGCCGGAGCCATCTGCCAGGTTACGTGCACGGCGGGATGCGAGGTCAACTGTTCGGGTACGGTCGAATGCAACGTGATGTGTCCGGGCGACACCGAGTTTCAGGATTTGGGCCGAGAGGGCGATCGCGCCTGCGCGGGAGGGACCTGACCTCGCATTTCCTTCCTGGGATCGGCTCACTGTTCGTCGCTCCTTTGACGGACCCACTTCCCCTAAATGGTTGAAACTCTGGCGCCCCCGGGAGGATTCGAACCACCGACCTTCGGTTTAGGAAACCACTGCTCTATCCTGCTGAGCTACGGGGGCGTGCGTCTCCCTATAGCATAAGCAAGAGGGAGATTAACTAGTAGTCGACGAGCGTGATCACTGGGACGCCGTCGAGCTTGCTGACGCCATCGAGGAAGGTGAGGTTCACGACGAAGGCGTACGCGATGAGCTTGGCGCCGCACTGGCGGACGAGATGGCCGGACGCAGCGGCGGTGCCGCCGGTGGCGATCAAATCATCGCAGATCACCGCGTGTGCGCCCGGCTTGAACGCATCGGTGTGCACCTCGACTGCGTCCGTGCCGTACTCGAGCTCGTACTCGACGCGGCGGGTCTGGTACGGGAGCTTACCCGGCTTACGAACCGGAACGAACCCCGCGCCCAGCTGATCGGCGAGCGCCGCACCAAAGATGAACCCGCGCGACTCGATCCCGACGACGACGTCTACTTCGAGCGACTCGAGTTTCTCAGCGAAGAGGCGTGTGCACACCCGGAGCGCCTCCGCGTCCGCGAGCAACGGGGTGATGTCCTTGAACATGATGCCCGGCTTGGGGAAGTCGGGGATGTCCCGGATCAGGCTCTTCAAGAGATCGATTCGTTGGTCGCTCATTTAGCTTTCTTCGCTCCCGGCGATGTAGGCGGCCACGCCCAGATGGTCCGGGTCGGTCGCTTTGAGGCTTAGCGGAGTGACCGACACATAGCCAGCATCGATCGCCTCCGTGTCGGAGCCATCGACCGGACGGTGGTCGACGCCCCCGGGGCCGCCGATCCACAAGTAGTGCCGACCGCGGGGGTCGTCCCGCACCTCGACGCCTTCGCTGTAGACCCTGTAGCCGAGCCGGGTTGCCCGCACGCCTCGAGCCTCGACCGGAGGGAAGTTCACATTCAGCAAGACCGCATGACCCGCGGGCGGCGTCACCGACAACAACCGCCGGCAAAAAGCGATCGAGTACTCCGATGCCTGATTCATGTCGGAGCGACCGTTCGAGATCGCGATCGACGGCACACCGCGAAGCGCACCCTCACGCGCCGCCGCGACGGTGCCCGAGTAATGCACGTCGCTCCCGAGGTTGTGGCCGTGGTTGATGCCTGAGACGACCAAATCGGGGGGCCGTGGCAGCAAGTCCCTCAAGAAGAAGGCGACGTAGACGCAATCGGCCGGCGTTCCGTCGACAGCCCACACGCGCTCCTCTTGTTGCCAAAAGCGCAGCGGCTCATGAAGGGTGATCGAGTGGCTCTTGGCGCTCTGCTCGGTGGCAGGCGCGACGGTGTACACATCGCCAAGCTCGATCAACGCCTCGCGGAGGGCGATGTTGCCGGGCGCTTCGAGACCGTCGTCATTGGACACGAGAATCAGCGGCCGGTCTGCCATTGCGACTCGCTAAATGCTCGGCTGCGAGAGCGGCGGCGCTTCGGCGTGGGGCATTTCCTCGCCGGCGGCTTCCCGCTGCTCCATCTCGTACTTGGACGGGCAGCGCGGAATCACCTGATTCGCGTCGAAGTGATTGTCGGCGGCGAGCTCTCCCTGCACGGTGACTTGGATACCGAAGCCGTCGCGGAACGTGTCCGGGACCACGCACTGCGGAAACCGCACAGGCATCTCTTTGTTCTCTTTGTGGAGCACGAACCGCCACTCGCACGGCTCTTCGCGAAACGTGATGGACCCCTGACGAAGCTCGCCCTCGACGCGGAGTGGCCGGCCCTGAAACGAAGCCGGTTCGGCCATCACCTCGTGGACGAGCTTGGAGTAGACGAACGCCTCCTGCGCACCACTGCTCATCAATAGGAAGACGACGGTACCCGTAAGCAGCGTGAACACGATGCCGACCTTGGCCCAACCGGGAAGACCGGAGCGGGGCTGCTCGGGATCGGTGACGGGAGGCGGCTCACTCATTGACTGCAATTATGGGGTCGCGGCGCCACCGGCGCCAGGCCCATAAACGCACCCCTCCAGCGCACTGGAAGGAGCGCGTTTTTGTCACGATCTCGGTCAGGGCTTGATCAGGAACGCGATGACGAGCGCGTAAATCGCGAGTGACTCGATCAACGCGAGCCCGAGAATGAAGGGCACGAAGATCTTGCCGGACGCGTTGGGGTTACGCGCGATGCCGTCGAGCGCAGCAGCCGCGGCGCGGCCCTGTCCCATGCCGCAACCAAAGGCCGCGATGCCCATACCGAGACCCGCGGCGAGCGCCTTACCGGCGATTGCCGTCGCGTCATCCCCGCCCGCCTGAGCGAACGCTGTGCTCGCCAGGGTGAGTGGAGCGATCAGACCGACTAGGTGAAGAGCTAACTTCTTCATAATGGAGAGCCTCCTAAAACCTCTCTTGTGTGAGAGAGCAAATCAGTGTTCTTCCTCGGGTTGAATGGCCAAGGCGATGTAGATCGCCGAAAGCAAACAAAAGACGAGCGTCTGTACCGTCACGACGATCGTCCCCAAGATATACATGGCGCTCGGCACGGGAATCAGGAAGCTGAACGCCGTCATCCCGGCAAAGAGTCCCACGAAGATGCCAAGCACGAGATGGTCGGCCGTCATGTTGGCCATGAGACGAATCGCGAGCGTGAACGGGCGGACGAGGTGGCTGACGATCTCGGTGATGGGAATGAGGATGTTGAGGAAGATCACCAGAATCAGCCAAAAGATGAACGCGACGGGTTTGATGTACCAGGGAGAGTCCTTGCCGAAGAACGGGAGCGGCGGCGCCATGAAGTGCTTGAAGTAGTGGGCGCCCTGCTCTTTCACGCCGTAGATGTGAGTCGCGATGAAGATGACGATCGCCATCGCGGCGGTGGTGTTGAAGTTGTCGGTCGGCGGGAGAAAGCCGGGAATCAGGCCGAGGGCGTTTGAGAAGAAGATCACGAACGCGCAGGCGCCGATGAGCGGCAGGAAATACCGGGCTGCTTGGGCGCCCATCAAGTCCACCATGAGGCTGTACGTCGCGGAGGTGAGCATCTCGATGAAGCTGAAAAAGGTGAGCTTGCCTTCGGGCAGCAGGTGCTTTTCCGGGTGACGGAGACGTGCTCGGACCCAAAGGCCGATGATGGTGAGCAAGAGGACGACCACCGCGAACGCGATCACGTGCTGCGCGCCGAGGTGGGCGGTATGTGCGTAGTAGCTCGGGCCGAACGTCTCGGTGAGCCAATGCTCGAGCGCATCGTAAAACGGCAAGAAGCTGAACCATGATTCGCCGTGTGGCATGGCTCTAGCCCTCCCCCGTGGTTTGCATCTCACCTTGGGCGTACTCGAGGCCCGCGTAGAGCACACCTACGACGATTGCGCTCAGGCCCACCGCAAAACCAATGGGATCCACGCCCCAGCGCGCGAGCAATGCCCAGCAAATCGCCAGCACGACGATGAGCTTGGCGCCGAGAAGGACTGCGGCGAATGATCGCATGGCGGGCGCGCCGGCGAGCATCTTTTGGGCGAGCCAAAGCATGGCGAACGCATCGAGTACCGCGACGATGCCGCCGACCGCCGCCCCGAGACCAGTGACTGCGCCACCCAGCACGAAGGCAAGCGCCACCAGCAGCGCCGCGCTGATCGCGACATACCGGGGAATCTGCGTTTTTTGGAGCTCTTTCACGGGGCTACTCGTCTTCTTCTTCCATTTCGCGCTCTGCCCAGCGCGCCACCCTGTAGAGGCTCCGGCCGGCTGCGGCAAGCCCAACCACAGCGCAGATCCACATCAGCCAAGGCTCGGTGCCGAATTTGCCGTCCAACCAGGAGCCGGCGAGGAAACCGATCGCGATCAGCAGAGGGATCTCGAGCCCGATGGTCAAGACCGGGCCGAGGCGTTTGAGCTCCTCCCGCGTCTCGCGGTCAAAAAGGATGAACGCCACGATATCTCCCTGTGATTCCGACGGCCTGCGCTGGTGAGGTCCCTCTCGCGGGCGCGCGGGAACTAGCACGACCGCTAGATAGGGTCAAGGTTGGTCGGCGTCCAGGACGAAGCCGAACGCATTGATTTCATTGGGCGATCGTCAGTCGGCGGCGACGGCGCCGAAGGCCTTCCCCATCGCCGTTCGCGTTTGCTCGAGCGCGGCGTCGTCGTGCGCGAGCGAGACGAATGCGGCCTCGAATTGGCTGGGCGGCCAGTACACCCCGTGCTCGAGAAGCGCCGCGTGAAACCGACCGAACGCTTCGCGATCGGTGTCGGCGGCATCGTCCCAGCCTTTGACTTCGCCCTTGCGGAAGAACGCGGTGAGCATCGAGCCGACCCGCTGCACTCGGCAGTCGACGCAGGCTGCGGCCGCGGCTTCCTCGATGATCGCTTGCACCGCCGCACCCGCTTGCTCGAGGCGATCGTAGACGCCGTCCTGTCGTAACAGCTCGAGCGTCTTGAGCCCCGCAGCGACCGCGAGCGGGTTTCCGCTGAGGGTGCCCGCTTGGTAGACCGGCCCGACGGGTGCGACGTGCTCCATGATCTCGCGGCGGCCGCCGTATGCACCCACCGGTAGGCCTCCGCCGACGATCTTGCCGAGGCAGGTCAAATCGGGTGTGACGCCGTAGAGCGATTGCGCGCCACCGTGGGCGACTCGAAAGCCAGTCATCACTTCATCGAAGATCAAGAGCGCGCCGTGGGCTTCGGTCTGCTCGCGAAGCGCGCGCAGCCAGCGCGGATCGGGCGGAACGCAGCCCATATTGCCCGCGACCGGCTCGACGATGACCGCCGCGACGTTGTCGCCGCGATGCTCGAACAGCCCTTTGAGCGCAGCGACATCATTATAGGGGATCAGCGTCGTGGTGGACGCGATCGATGCCGGCACACCGGCGCTGTCGGGTGTCCCGAGCGTGGCGAGGCCGCTTCCGCCTTTGACCAATAGATAGTCGGCGCCGCCGTGATAGCCGCCGACGCATTTCACGATGAGGTCGCGTTCCGTGTAACCGCGGGCCAGGCGGAGCGCGCCCATCGTCGCCTCGGTCCCGCTCGAGACGAGGCGCGACATCTCCATCGACGGCACCGCCTCGTGAATCGCTTCCGCCATTCGGACTTCGCCCTCTGTCGGTGCACCAAAGCTCGACCCCTTGCCGGCGGCGTCTTGAATCGCGCGGACGACGTCGGGATGCGCATGCCCGAGGATCATCGGACCCCACGAGCCGATGTAGTCGACGTACTCGGTACCGTCGGCTCCAACGAGCGTCGCGCCGTGCGCGGACTGGATGAAGATCGGCTCACCCCCGACGGCGCGAAAGGCACGAACCGGCGAGTTCACCCCGCCCGGCATCAGCTGGCAGGCGCGTTCGAACAGCTCTTGGGAGACCGGATCGCTCATGGGCACAAGTTCTCAGCACGGCGCGCCATCGACCGCAAGTCGATGGTCAGACCCTAAGGCTCGGCTGACGCGTCGGCGCACACGGGGTCGTCCGGCCTCAGGTCGCATCGCGCTCCGAGGCGCTGATAGTCAAAGGAGAGACCGTCCTCGTCCTCGACTGGATTGCCGAGTTTATAGATCTCGCCCTTGTCGGTGACGATGAGGATCACCCGGTCAGCGGTGAAGCTCTCGTCGATGATCCTCCAATCGAACACTGCAGACCTTATGTCGGCCTTCTTGACGGAGTCGAACTTCTGCTCACGGAGGTGCGCTATGTCACGCGCGGGTTCTACCACCCGATTATGGAAGATCACCGAGTGGGGTTCCCAGAGCGCGTTGAAGGCGACATGCAAATCCCACTTCTTCTTGAGCGGAATGTCGAAATTGGTTTCGATGTCGCCGGTATCGAGGTCGAAATAGTCGTTCTCGAACCCAAGGGTGACCGTCTCGACAGGGTACGCTGGGGCATCCGACGGACAGCCCAGGAGGGCCGTCATCGCGACCAGAGACCAAGCACCCAAGACACGTTTCATCGGGTCCGCCGATAGTAGCGGAGCCGGATCCTCTCAACCAGAGAATAAAGCTGAGGGCCAGTCTGTTGCTCCTCCGGCCGGGGGCGTGCTAGCCCGGGCCAGTTAGAGCTCTCGAGAGGCGCAAATGACCTACGACGTACGCACCGTGAACGAATTGGTGCAGCGCGAAAGCGCATTCATCGACCCGATTCTGCACGAAGTCCACAAAGTGGTGGTCGGCCAGGACACCATGATCGAGCGGATCTTCATCGGCCTGCTCACCGGCGGTCACATCTTGGTCGAGGGCGTGCCGGGTCTGGCCAAGACGCTGACCGTCAACACGATTTGCAAGGCGATCCACGCGAAGTTCCAGCGCATCCAGTTCACGCCGGACCTTCTGCCCGCCGATGTGGTGGGCACCGTCATCTACAATCAGCAGCGCGGCGAGTTCAGCGCGAAGAAGGGACCGATCTTCGCGAACCTCGTTCTTGCAGACGAGATCAACCGCGCACCCGCGAAGGTGCAAAGCGCATTGCTCGAAGCGATGCAGGAGCTGCAAGTGACGATCGGCGACACGACGCACAAGCTCGACCCGCCGTTCATGGTGATGGCCACCCAGAACCCGATCGAACAAGAAGGCACCTACCCACTCGCCGAAGCACAGGTCGATCGCTTCTTGATGCACGTCAAGGTCGACTACCCGTCGGCCGAGGAAGAGCGAAAGGTGATGGAGCGGATGAGTGAGTACATCTTGCTTGGCGAGGGAGCGGCCTCGCGCATGGAGGTCAAGGCGGTCGCGACGACGGCGCAGCTACTGCAAGCCCGCAAAACAGTCGGCCAGGTGTACATCGACGAGAAGATCAAGGACTACATCATCGATGTAATCGCCGCGACACGGCACCCGGAAAAGGTGGGCCTCGATGACCTGAAAGACATGGTCGCCCACGGTGCCTCGCCCCGCGCCTCGATCGCGCTCAACGTAGCGGCCCGCGCACATGCGTTCATCCGGCACCGCGGTTACGTCACACCCGAAGACATCAAGTCGGTCGGACCCGATGTGCTGCGCCACCGCATCCTGCGGACGTACGAAGCCGAGGCCGAGGAGATCACCAGCGATCAGATCGTTCGCCGCATCTTCGAGACTGTCGAAGTTCCCTGAGTCATGATCCCGAAGGAGCTGATCAAGAAGCTTCGAAAGATCGAGATTCATACCTCGAGATTGGCGAACGACCAGCTCGCAGGCAGTTACCATTCGGTGTTCAAGGGGCGCGGAATGGCGTTCAGCGAGGTACGCCAGTACCAGCCTGGCGACGATGTGCGCTTCATCGATTGGAATGTAAGCGCGCGGATGAACGAGACATACGTCAAAGTGTTCACCGAAGAGCGCGAGATGACGGTGATGCTGCTCGTCGATCTGTCGTCGAGCGAACGATTTGGGTCGGTCGCGAGGCCCAAGGTCGAAACGGCCGCTGAAATCGCCGCGCTGCTCGCCTTTAGCGCCATCAAGAACAACGACCGTGTGGGGTTGATCCTTTTCACGGACCGCGTCGAGCGCTTCGTGCCCCCGAAGAAGGGCCGTGGCCACGTGATGCGGGTGGTCACCGAGATTCTCAACGCGCATCCCGAAGGGCACGGCACCGATCTGCGTGTGGCGCTCGATGTGTTGGGCGGACTGAGCAAGCGGGCGGTGGCGTTTTTGATCAGCGACTTCATCGCCGACGATTACGAGAAGTCGCTCCGAATCTCGGCGGCCAAGCACGATCTGATCCCGATCGAGATCATCGACCCACGTGAGCAGGAGCTTGCCGATGTGGGCATCGCGATGGTCGAGGACCTGGAGACCGGTGAGCTCATCGAGGTCGACACGGGCCAAGCCGACGTGCGGGAGGCGTATGAGCAAGGCGTCGCCAAGGAACGCGCCGCGCGCAAGAGGCTCTTCGAACGCTTGAGGGTCGATTCCGTCGCCATCCGCACCGATCGGGACTACGTACGGCCGATCGCAGAGCTCTTCCGGCTGCGACAAAAACGCATGACGGGGTTCCGATGAGGCGGGCGCGTGTAAGCATGGTGGCCGCAGCGATCGCGTGGGCCGTGCCCGCGGCGGCGCAGGATGTACCGGAAGACGTCGCGCCCGAGGTCCAAGTCGACGCGCCAGGCACGGCTGTCATCGGCGATGTCGCTACGGTCTCGATCCGCGTGATCGCGAACGCGGGCGACGATGTGGCGGTGCCGGAGCAGTCGCTCGAGCCGTTTGAGATTCTCGAGACGACGTCGGCCGCACAGGAGCTTGGCGATGGTCGCAAGGAGTTTTCGTTTCAGCTCGGCTTGCTGGCGCTCGAAGTCGGCGACCATGAGGTCGGACCGGTCGAGATTCGACTGACGACCGCCGGCGGAGAGCTGGAAATGCTAGAAGCCGCGTCGTTTCCGGTGTCGGTCAGCTCACTGATCGCGAACGAGCCCAACCCCGAATTCAAATCACCGACGAAGCCCCTGTCGATCGAACAGCCCAACTACACGCTCGCGTGGATCGCGGGCGCGCTGCTAGCGATGGTCTTGGGCGGCCTGCTCACCTGGCTATTCCTGCGCTGGTGGCGAAAGCGCGAACGACCGGCAGCGCCCGCACCGCCACCCGTCCCCCCGTGGGAGATCGCGATTCGTGAGCTTCGGGACTTGGAGGGCACGCGAGAGCGCATGGTGGCCGGCGGCGCCACCGACGATTGGGTCGACAACGTGAGCGATGTCTTGCGCAAGTACCTCGGGGACCGATTTGGGTTCGACGGCCTCGAAAGCACGACCGACGAGATCTCGACCGAGCTCCGCAATACGGCGCTGGTGGGCATCGAAGCGAATGATGCGACGCGATTCCTCTCCGATTGTGACCTCGTGAAGTTCGCCAAGGCACAGCTCGCCGAAGGCGCCTCCCGCGAGCTGATCACGGAGGCCTTTCGGTTGGTCGAACAATCGCGGCCCGCGCCCGCAAGGGGGGTGACGCCATGAGCACCCCGAAAACACCCCGCCTATTTCTTTGGCTCGTCCTGGCGTTGATCTGTGGCGGGTACGCGAGCTTCGTCATGCTCGAAGCACACTATGAGGTGCCGATCTCGAGCGGGAGCTTTCGGTTCGAGCGACCCTGGGCGGCGCTGTTACTCGTAGCAGGCCTGTTGGTGTGGATCGCGCGCGGGTGGCTTTACCGATCGGCGGTGCCACGATTACAGTTCAGTCAAGGCCAGGCGCTCGCCGCGCTCAAACCCTCCGGACGGATGCGCTTTCGGGGTCTTCCGACGGCGCTTCGCACCGCTGCGATATTCCTGCTTGCAGTGGGGCTCGTCGGCCCGCAGAGCATTCATGCCCGCGACACGAGCGAGCTCTCGGGCATCGAGATCATCTTGAGTCTGGACATGTCGCGCTCGATGGAGGCGGCAGACATCCGCCCCTCGCGATTCGAGGCAACCAAGTCCGTCGTCGCCGATTTCATCAAGCGCCGCCCGAGCGATCGCATCGGCGCAGTGGTTTTCGGGCGCGATGCGTACACGCTCATGCCGCTCACGATCGACCGACGAGCGCTGCGGGGCGTCTTGCGCGATCTCGAGCTCGACCAGATCGACGCGCGCGGGACTGCGATCGGCAATGCGGTCGGGGTGAGCCTCAATCGCCTTCGCCGCTCCCAGGCAAAGAGCAAAGTCATCATTCTATTGACCGACGGCGAGTCGAACTCTGGCAATATCACTCCGCTTCAGGCCGCCGAGCTCGCCGAGGCGATGCAGGTCAAGATCTTCCCGATCTTGATGGGGGTCTCGGACAATGCACCCGTTCGCACGGGCAAGGGGCTCTTTGGCGGCACGATTTGGGGACGCGCCAACTATCCGGTCAACCCCGAGCTGCTGCGAAGCATCGCACAGCAAACCGGCGGCGAGTTCTTCGGGGTCAACGATCGCGAAGGGCTCGAGGAGAGCTTCCACAGCATCTTGGATGCACTCGAAAAAAGCGAAATCGAAGACGCTGGCCGCGTGTACACCGATCTCTACCCCGCGTTCGTCTGGCCTGCGCTGGTACTGTTGTTGATCGAGCTGCTGATCGCCAACGTGTTGCTCCGGAGGTGGCCATGACTTGGAAGGCCGCGCATCTGCTCTGGCTGCTGGTGATCGTCCCAATCATCGGCCTCTTTTTCTGGCGGACTGCACGGGCTCGCAACCAAGCGACCCAGCGATTCGGCAGTTCCGACACGCTCAGGCCACTGATCGTGGGTCGTGCAAAAGGATGGAGGCTCGCGCGCGCGCTGTTGTTTGTCATCGGCGTTACCGGCTTGATCGCTGCGCTCGCCGGACCCCAGTACGGCAGCCGCACACGCCTGCTACGCAAGCGCGGCATCGACATCGTCATCGCGCTCGACTTCAGCAAGAGCATGCTCGCCAAAGACGTGAGCCCCAGCCGAATCGACCGCGCAAAGGCGGAGCTCCGACGATTGCTCAACGAGCTCGATGGCGACCGCGTCGGCCTCGTCGCGTTTGCAGGGGACACGATCGAGTTCCCGATGACCGTCGACTACTCGGCGATTCAGTTGTTTCTGCGCGAGCTCGGGCCGTACGACGTGCCAGTGGGCGGAACCGCGATCGGGCGCGCCCTGATCGCATCCAAGCGATTGATCGAACGGTCCACACTCAAATCGGAGGGCGCGTTGCAAGAACGGCCGCGCTCGAGAGTGGTGCTGCTGCTCACCGATGGTGAAGATCACGAGGGCGATCCGGTCGCCGCCGCCGAGGAGTTGAAAGAAGCGGGCATCCTGGTCTACCCGGTTGGCATCGGCTCCGAAGCGGGAGAGCCGATTCCAACCTATTCGTCCGATGGGACCTGGACCGGCCATGTGCGTGACGAGAGTGGCGAGCTGGTGACCACGGCCCTCACCGCCGAGAACGAAGCGACGCTCGAACAGATCGCCGAGATCACCGGCGGCGAGTACTTTCGCGCGCGAAGAGGCACGGTCGGGGTTGGCCAGATTCGCTCCCAACTGCGACAACTCGAACAGAGCGAGCTAAAAGCCCGCCGCATCACCGTGCACGAAAACCGCTATGCGCTGTTGCTTTTGCCTGCCTTCCTGCTGCTGGTATTAGAGGGACTTCTACCGGAGGCATGGGTGATTCGACGACGGAGGCGAGCATGAAGCTCGTGGCATGGTGGCTGCTCATGGTCCCGTTGATGCTCACGCCGAGAACGGCGAGCGCATGGAGCCCGTTTGTCTCCAAGAACGCCGACGTCGAAAAGGGGAACGAAGCGCTCGCGGCCGGCAAGCCCGAAAAAGCGCTCGAAGCCTACGACCGTGCGGTCGGCGACCTCCCCAACTCACCCGCGCTCCAGTTGAATCGGGGCCTTGCGATGCTCGAAGCGGAAAACTTCGACCAGGCCAAGGAGGCCTTTCTCAAGGCGACAGAGACGCCAGCCGACAAAGCGCTGCGGGCAAAAGCCTACTACAACATGGGCCTTGCCTTTGGACGGCAGGCGGAGGCGGTATCGGGACAGGAGCAATACGACCAAGCTTCTCAGCTCTACCGGGAAGCCGCAGACTCGTTCAAACGTTCTTTGAGGATGCAGCCCGGCAATCGCGACGCGGCGTGGAATCTCGAGGTGGCGCTTCGGCGAATCATGGAAGAGCAAGAGAAGGAGGAACAGAGTCAGGACCAGGAACAGCAGCAGGAGCAGGAACAGAGTCAGGACCAGGAACAGCAGCAGGAGCAGGAACAGAGACAGGACCAGGAACAGCAGCAGGAGCAGGAACAGCAGCAGGAACAGGAACAGCAGCAGGAACAGGAACAGCAGCAGGAACAGGAACAGCAGCAGGAACAGGGTCAGGAACAGGAACAGCAGCAACAAGGGCAGGAGCAAGAACAACGGGAACAAGCGCTGCCGCAACATGTGGAACGCTTTCTCGACGCGCTCGAGCAAAACGAGGAAAGCCTCCCTGTACACAAAGCGCGGCAGCGGGGGCGCGCGCGACGGCGCGCACCGGAGAAGGACTGGTAGTGGAGCGTATACGCCGGGCTCTGTGGATCGCGGTCGCCGTCTGTGCGGCAAGCATGCCCGCGCTCGCGCAACCCTCGGTCACGGTATCGATGAGCGCCAACCCGACCAACGTCCGGCGGAATCAGGCGCTCGAGCTCCAGGTTCGCGCCCAGGTTTCTGGCGGCAGCCTCGACGACCTCAAGCTCCCCGATCTCGGCGACTTCGAGATCATCGCGCAACAGGTCTCCACACCGATTCAGTTCAGCTTCAGCACCGGCTCGGGGGCGCACGTCCAATCGACGAAGATCTACACCTTCCGCCTCCGACCGTTGCGTGCTGGCACCATCGAGCTCAGCCCCGCCGAAGCGCGCGTCGATGGCAAAACGTACCGAAGCAACGCGGTCACCATCGTCGTGAGCGGTGACGGCGCCACAGACCCGGACCCTACCCCTTCCACGCCCACCACGCGCCTCGATCCGTACGCGTTTTTGCAAACCGTCGTCGAGCCGGTGGACCCGTACGTCGGACAACAGGTCACGGTGACCGTCGAGCTCTACACACGCCTTCAAATCGGCGGTCGCAGCGTAGTCCCCAAGAAGCCCGCCACCGAAGGCTTTTGGGTGCACGAGCTACCCTCCCCCGAGTTCCGGCCTCGCGAGGTGCTCGTCGATGGCACGACCTACCGCGCCTATACCCTCTACAAATTCGCAGCATTCCCCCAACGCGCCGGAAAGCTCGAGATAGGCTCGCCTGAGGTCACCTTCGATACGGCGGGCTTTGGCCTCTTCGATCCCACCGAACGCATCGAGCGGCGCGGCGCCGCGACCGAAGTCGACGTCAAGCCGTTGCCCCAACCCGTGCCAAGCGGGGTGGTCGTCGGGTCATTCCGGATGCGAGCCTCGCTGGATCGCACCCAAGTCCGTACCGGGGATGCCGTCACACTGGTCGCCACCGTCGTGGGCTCGGGCAATCTTCAAGATGTGCAGCTCACGCTTCCTCGCATCGAGGGCGTCCGCACGCTCGATCCGCGCATCGAGGATCACATCGAAGCGCCGGGGGGCCAGCTCGAAGGTCGACGCAACTACGAATGGATCCTCGTCGCCGAGCGCCCTGGGGAGTACACCATTCCCGCGCTCGAGCTCACGTGCTTTGATCCAAGCACGGGCCAGTACACCGCGACGCGTTCGGAGCCCGTCTACTTCACGGCCGCGGGGAACCCGATCGCGGCGCCCCCCGATAGCCCTCTGATCGGGCCGAGGCGTACCGCGGCCCCTGACGTGAGCTTTGGCCCGGTGCGCACCCGGAGCTCGCTCGACCGTGGATACGAACCGATCCGCACCCGCGCGTGGTTCACCTCTGCGCTCCTTGCCCCGCCGCTTCTTTTCTTGTGCATGATCCTGTTGACCAACCTCAACCGGCGCCTCGAAAAACGGAAATCGAAGTCGATGCGCAACGCCGTCCGGGACACGCTTCATCGCGCTACCAAACACGCCAAGCAAGGCGAAGCCACCGCGTTTTACGGAGAGATCGCGCAAACCATTCTCGACAGTCTCAAGCTTCGCTTGGGTGAGCCTGTGAGCGGTCTGACCCATCAAGAGCTGCGAGACCTGCTCGGGCGACGCGGCGCCCCCGAAGACCTGACCCACCGCATCATCGACGAGCTCGAAAGTTGTGACTTCGCGCGGTTCAGCTCCGCCGGCACGACGAGCGCGGAGATGGAGCAGTGCCTCGGTCGAACCCATGCCCTCATCGAACGAATCGACCGCCTCGAGCAACTGGAGGCGAGCACATGAATCGCACGTTGTGGCTCTCGGGCACCCTCGTAGTGGCAAGCGCGATTCCGGCCGCCGCTCAACCCCTGCAAACCATCTTCGAGCGGGCGACATTCGCCGCTTCTCAGGGAGCCTATGACGAGGCGATTCGTGATTACGTCGCCTTGATCAACGCTGGTACGCAGGACGCCGACGTGCATTACAACCTCGGCACCGTGTGGGCTCAAGAGGGCGATCTGCCACGCGCGATTTGGCAGTTCGAAAAAGCACTTCGATTGCGCCCGGGGGACAAAGAAGCTGCAATCGATCTCGACAAGGCTCGGCGGTTGCTCGCATTGCAGCGCACCGAGGCAGAAGGCGAGGCGGTGATGCGACCGAGCAAGCCTGCTGCCGAAGCCGTGTTCGAAGACTGGTCCGAGGATACGCTCGCCCGCATCGTGCTCGCCGCTAACGCCCTCTTCTTCGTCGCACTCGCGTTCTTGGTGTCGCGCCGAAACCGAAAGGGCGCGACCGGTCTCGGAGTGGTGATCGCATCGCTGACTGCGCTCGTCCTGCTCGTCGGAGCAGCTGGTCTCGCGGTCAAGAGCGGGGTGCTCCGAGATGGGGACCCAGCGATCCTCCTCTCGGACCGGGTCCAGCTCCTCGAGGGGCCGGACCCCCGAGCGCGGGTCCGGGTGACCGGCCGGGGCGGCGATCGAGCCGAAGTCCTCGATCGCGAAGGCAATTTCGTCCAGGTGGTCGTGCCTGGGGTCGGCCGTGGTTGGACCGAATCGCGGCATGTCGGCCAGATTTAGAATGTTTTTCAGTCTGGTGCGTTGACAGTGGTAGGGGGCCCGGACGAGGATGCGGCCGGCCGCCCGGGCGGAGCATCCCAATGGCTGACGACACCAAAATTCTTGTCGCTGACGACGACCTCGAAATTCTCGCGTTGGTCGCGCGGCACCTTCGAAACCTGCCAGCGGAGATCTTCGAAGCCTCCGATGGTGACGAGGCGTTACGCCTGGCCAAAGATGAGAAGCCCGATCTCGTCGTCCTCGACGTCATGATGCCCGGTATGAGCGGCTGGGAGGTCTGTCGGGCCATTCGCGAGGACGACTCGCTCAGCAGGGTGGGCGTCATCATGTTGACGGGCATCGGCGAACGGCTCAATGAGATGACCTCGCCGCTCTACGGGGCCGACGAGTTCCTGGACAAGCCCTTCGAGCTCGATGCACTAGAAAGCAAGGTTCGAGACGTCCTCTCCCAAAAAGCTGCACCCGCCCCCTGATTTCGACATAATTCGCCCAAGACCCATGCTCGTTCGGTTTTGCACTCTCGCCTTGGTTCTCGCCATCGGCTGCGCGCCAAAAAAAGACAGCGTCGAGAAGAAAGACGACGGCCTCAGGTACGGGCTTACGGAGGCTCAAGCTCAAGAGGTCTTGGCCACCGTCGGTGAGAAAGAGATCACGGTCGGAGAGTTCGCTGACCGGCTCGGTTCGCTGTCTCCGTACCTTCGTGCGCGCTTCGAGAGCCCCGAGCGGCGGCGCGAGTTCCTCGACAACTACATTCGGTTCGAGCTCCTAGTGTTCGAAGCCAAGCGCAAGGGCTACGGTGACAGGCCCGAGATCGTCCGCTCCCGCCGACAAGCGATGGTGAAGCAGCTCGTTGCCAAAGAGGTCGACGACAAGATCGCGCTGTCAGACATCAGCCAAGAGCAAATGAAAGAGTACTACGACGCGCACGCCGAGGACTACCACCGCCCGGCACAGATGCGAGCCTCCCACATCCTGTTGAAGGACAAGAAGGCAGCCGATCAGATGCTCAAGCGGGCGCTGGACAAGAAGGACGTCAAGACTTTCCGCGAAATGGCGAAGAGGCATTCCGAAGACGCGGCTACGGCGGAGAGCGGGGGCGATCTTCACTTCTTTGCTGCAGAAGGTGGCGAGGGCCCCGCGCCGGCGATCCGCAAAGCCGTCTTTTCATTGAAAAAGACGGGCGATGTCTACAAGAAGCCAGTTCAGCTCGAAGACGGATATCACTTGCTGATCCTCACCGGCAAGCGCCCCGAGCTCAAGCGTACGTTCGAACAAGCCAAGCGCTCCATTCGCCACAAGCTCTTGCGCGAAAAGAAAGACGCCGCCATGGCCGCGCTGCTCGAAAGACTGCGCGGCGAGATCACCGTCGAGGTCGACGAGGAGGCGCTCGAGGCGATCAAGGTCGAAGTCCCCGACCTTCCTGACGTTCGGGGGGCCTCTTGAGGCGCACCCTGGGTTTGTTCGTAGCCGGGCTCTCGCTTTTCATCGCCGTCGGCGCGCAAGCCGAGGTGATCGAGCGTGTGGTGGCGGTCGTCAATGAAGACGCGATCTTCCTCAGCGACCTTCGAAAGAGGGCAGTCCCATTCTTGCCACGCTTGACGTCGATCGAAACCGAGGCGCAGCGCCTGGCCATGCTCGACGAGCTCTACGACCAGCTGCTGACGGGACTCATCGAAGAAGAGCTCTTCCGGCAAACCGCCAACAGTGCCGGCATCCGCGTGACCTTAGACGACGTCGATCTGGCCATCAAGAACATACGGGACCAAAACAGTCTCACCGAAGAGCAGTTCTGGCAGGCCGTTCGCGACCAAGGGATGGACCCAGGTCAATACAAAAAGGATCTTCGCCGCCAGCTCGTGCGTTTCAAGGTGATCAACGAGCGGGTGCGCAGCCGTGTCAACGTCACCGAAGAAGAGGTGCGCCGCGAATACGACACCCAGGCCCGCGAATCGAGCAGCAAGCTCAGCTTCCGCGTCTCGCACGTGCTCATGCCAATTGGGAACGACGCCTCTGCGACCGAGGTTGCAGCGATGCGCGAAAAGATCAGCAGCGTCCACCGGAACACCACCGCCGACAACTTCCCCCAACAGATAGAGAAGCACGGCGGCGGGGAGCTTGGGTGGCTGAACCAGGGCGACCTCGACCCCAATCTCGAGGAGGAGCTCCTCACCCTGCAGCCGGGCGAGGTGAGTGAGCCCATCCGAAGCAAGGCGGGCTTTCACATCTTCTTGCTGCACGAGCGTGAGGCCGGCGCCGAAACACAGTCGTACGAAGAGCGCAAAGAGGCGATCTTCAGGGAGCTCTACGACCAGGCCTTGCTCAGGCAGGAGCGCATCTTCGTCGGGGAGATGATGCGCAAAGCGTCGGTTCAGCGGCTTCTCTAGCCAAGGGCTAACCACCGCCTTAGGGATTATGGTATTCCTTAAGGTGGTGCGGTGCGTGAGGACACAACTGGCCTTGTTGGGCTGGGTTTTGGCGGTGAATGCCGGCGTGGCGGGATGCGTCGCCCAGACCGAAAGGGTCGTCGATACCTTCGTCCCAACGGAGCCCTTCGAAAGCGTCGTGTACCAGGAGAGCGCTCAGCACGGCGATGACACGCTGGCCATCGAGGTCAGCGAAGCGTGGGGGCGCGGACAGATCGGAACGTCCGCCCGCCTGGAAGGGCCGATTCTGTTCGCCGTGCCCAGTAACCCAATGAACGCCGTGACCCCCGTCTTTGGACTCTCAGACGAGGTGATGATCGGCTTCCTGCTGGCGCTGCCGTCCAGCGCGGATTGGGTCGATGGTATCGCCTGCTCGCGACTGGATGGCGGCGCGTTCGAGGGGCCACCTGAGTGCGCGTCGCTGCAGTTCTTCGTCGCTTTTTGGTTTCAGTTCATCGACGCCAGCCTTTACGGGCTCACACCCACTTTCGACCAACTCGAGTTCGTGGTGGAACCGATCAACGGGACGACCCGGTCGTCGGTCAGCATACGGCTCGTTCTCGACACGACCGGATGGCTCGACCAGCTGGACGCGCTTCGTCTTTTGCGAGTACCGGAAACGCCGTTTCCCGATTCGCTCATCGAGCTACTTTCCGCCCCTGCCCAAACAGAGTTCGAGATCACCTATCAAGTCGAAGAGCTAGACGGCTTGCCAGGGAGCGGCGGATGACGAGCGAGTGCCATCGTTGCCTCGTGGTGACAACGATCTGCCTCGTGGCTCCGTGGTCCCAGGCGCTTGGGCAGCCCTCGTTGCACGCAATGCACCTTCAACCAGCTGAGGCCTGCGGCGGAGCTGCGGCCGCGGAGGGGCTTGCAGCAGAGCTCGCGATACGGTCGGTTGCAGTGCGTGTTGCGGATACCGCAGGAGAACCGGAGTCCGGCGAATGGCACGTGTGGCTCGTTCCAGCCGGACACGGTGCCTGTGATCTGAGTGCGCGACGCGGCAATGAATCCTTCGAGCTCAAAGCGCTCCGGTTTCGCAGTCCGGTGTCGATTCGAAAAGCGGCCATCCGGTTGGCATGGGTGTCGGAGTTGACCCCGCAGCAGCGGGAGGTGCTCGAGCCGGAGGCACTGGTCGTCTCAGAGGAGCCAGAAGCGGACGAAATAGAAGCGCCGCCACCGAGTGAAGCGCTGGAAACCGACGTGCCACGAGATACGCCTCCCCCACCCACCCCGAACGAAGCCTCCGCTCCGAAGTGGGTTCCGTTCGCAATGGCGAGCGCCGATGTCACCGCGATGAACGAGCAGGTCATCGGGCTTTGGGGCCTCGACGTCGGCATCGTCACGGTCGGTCGTTGGTCGGCGCTCCTACGCGGTTTCGGCACGATGAACACGATCGAAAGTGACGTCCTCTACGACAACGGGCTCGGGGCGGAACCAGCCGATCTCCGGGCCTACGGCGCCTCCGCCGCGGGCGAGTTTCGCCAGCCCTTCGGTGCGTTCGGACTGCTAGCCAACCTCGGCCTTGGGTTCCTCACCGCGAAGGAGCGCCTGCCGCCGATCGAATCCGCCGAGATGGCGAGCGCCTCCACCGGCGCGCTGGTCGAAGGCCTGTTGGGCGCGGACTGGTCGGTGAAGCGCTTCGTGATTCGCGTGCTGGGCGGCTATCGCTTCGTCGGGCCGCTGGACAACATCGGCGGGCGTCGGTTCAGCTTCTCCGGTCCAGTGGGCCGACTCGCGCTTGGGTACAGGGCCAAATGAGCGAGTCACCCACGACCCAAGAGCTGGTCATGGCCTGTCGGCAGGGCGACCAAAAGGCGTTTCTCATCATCTATGACCGCTACTGCAGGATGGTCGCCGCGCGCGTCATTCGGATGATGGGGCGTCGGACCGATGTCGAAGACGTCGTGCAAGAGGTATTCACTCAGCTTTTTCGGTCCCTCGACCGATTCGACATCGACGAGCTCTTCGAGCCCTGGGTGTACCGCATCACGCGCAATGTGGTGATCTCGCACCGGCGAAAGATGTCACGCACCGTCGACACGACGTCCGTCCAAAGCTACGAGTGGCTCGACGCCCGGGATGATGTGTGGGCGAAGATGAACGCGCGCGACCAGCTTCGCGTGCTTTACGACGCGCTCGAACGGTTCTCGGAGGAAGAGCGTGAGGCGTTCTTGCTCCACTGCGTGGAGGGGCTCACGCTGCGGCAAGTTCAGGAGCAAACGGGTGTGTCCGAAAACACCGTCTCCACGCGGGTGCAACGCGTACGCAAGAAGCTCTTCTGCGTGTTGAGCAGCGAACGACTCAAACCTACAGGTAGCGGAGATGTAGGATGACGACGCACGCGATTATTACAGACGGAAACCCGCCGACCGAGCGAAGAACCAATGGGTGGGAGAGATGAGTTCTCGCGACGACGACACTACGATTCGCGGCCTCGCAGCCGAGTACTGGCAGGGGGGCCTCGAGGACTCGGATCGCACGAAGATCGAAGAGTATCTCGCGGAGCATCCCGATACGGCGCGTTTCTACTCCCATGTGGGCGACGTGCTCGAAGCCGCACAGAACATGGACTTGGAAGCCGAAGGCAAAGCCTGGGTCGCCGAGCACGGTGATTCGGTGCGGGCTCGTTTGGCGGCGGATTTGGGTCTCGATTCCCGACACTCACGTGTGCGTGGGAGCGTTCGCGCAAAAGAGCCTGGACGCGCGATAGCGGGGCCATGGGGCTTGGGTGTCATGGGCCGGCTTGCGGTGGCGGCCGCGGTGCTGCTCTTCGTGGGCGTGGTTGCGCAACGGTTTTGGTCACGTGGCGAAGAGGTTGCGAAGTTGGACGGGCCCATCACGCCCGCGCAGCTGGAAGCGCGTTCCGAGGGCGTGTCTGAGCGAGCAACACCGGTTTCCGTACGTCCGGAGGATTTCGCGGACCTGGTTGCGCAACGCGACCTTCCGGAGACTTTGACGCTGTTCGCCTCGCAGAACGCGGTCTATTCGCTGAACCAGCACGACCTCGCCCACCTCGAGATCACGCTCGAGCAGGGTTTGCTTCTCGGCGAGTTCGTCGCCGGCGGTACATCTCGGCTCACCATTCGAGCCCCCGGACGCGAGCTGCACGTGGTCGGGACGGTGTTTTTCGTCTCAGCCGAACGAGGCGCGAATCGCGCTGGCGTAGCGCTGGGTGAGGTGGCGACGATGACCAAGGTCGGAGAGACCGCGATCAAAGCGCGGCAAGAGCTCACCGCGAGAGAGCAGATCGTTCCGCTCTCCGAGCCGGTGATGAGCGCGATCGCACGCTACATCGATCTCGAGGGGCACGAACAGAAGCTGAGGCAGGCGGCAGGTCGGGTCGCGGCGAAGCGTGTGGTCCGACCGAAGGCCACTCCGGCAGAGCCAGCTAGGCCTTCGCTCGAAGAGCAAGCGTACGCGGCCCTCACCGAGAAGCGCCATGCGGACGCGGCAGCCCTGTTCGAGCGCGCTATCAAAGAAAAGGGTACGGCGAAGAGCCGCTACCTCATGCTCGATCTCATCCGGCTATACACCAGCGAGCTCGGCAGGCCCGGAGCTGCCGTCGGCCACTCCCGTGCTTTCCTCCGCCGTTGGCCCAACGACCCGCAGGCAGCTCAAATTCGGGCCCGCCTCTGCGCGACCCTGGGCGACCGAGCGCTCCCGACGGACGGCTGTACCCCCAAATAGCGCCTTTTTCCGAATTGGAGACGGAAAACGCGTCCCCGAGCGAAGTACTGGGTGAACATCAATAACACACACCACCCAAGAGCCCCGTCGCAATCCCGCGCCGGGGCTCTTGGTTTTTCGGCCCGAGACCGGCCTAGATTCCGCCGCAGAAGGTCACGTCCATGGAGAAGTCGTCCGGGCAATCGGGGTCATCGATGGTGGTATCGGTCCAGCCTTCCACGACGTCCTTGCCACAACAGCCGTCGCTTATCGCGTCGTCTGCGCCAATGACCGCCACCGCGCAGGTGGCATTGCACGGGTCACCATTGACCAGCGTCGCCTGTTCACACGTTTCGGTTGCCGTCGCTTCGCACTCGGCGAGCGTGATGCACGCGCCCTCCTCGCCCGAGGCGATGCCCGGATCGCAGGTCTCTCCTTCGTCGAGCGTGCCGTCGCCACAAGTCTCGGCGCCTTGCCAAATGACCCTTTCCGCCTCGACGATCACGTGGACCCACCAACCGAGGGTCGTCCCATCGGGGCCGACATCGAGAACGTCGGCAACGTACAGAAACGAGATCGGCTGCCCTCCGAGGGTCGAGACCGAGCCAGGAATGCGCGTGGCGTCGGCGGCCGCTGCTGACAGGAAGCCACGAAGTACGCCAAAGAGACTCGTCGCCGGGTCGCCGTCGTATTGGGCAGCAAACTCGGCGGCCTGAAGCGGAATCGCCAAAGTCCCAAGCGACAGCGTGAAGTCGACAGGTTCGGTATGAAAGCAGCCATCGTCTCCCGGTGCGAGCGACCCGAAGTCGACGCCCGGCGCCGGCGGGCACATGTCGTCGGTCAGGGTTTCGAACGGACAGGCGCTCGCCGAGTTCGCATCGGGATCCACGCAGATCCCGCCCGAACTGTAGATGACGGAGTTGTCAGGCACGAAGCAATCGGTCGAGTCTTCGTTTTCGAGCGTGAGATCGGCAACGGGCGCCCCCTCGGCCGCAGTGCACGAGATGGTCTCGTCGAGTGGCGCAGTGCAGTCCCCGGTCACGAACTTCAGTGATTTGCCCCCGTCCGCGGTTTGATTGAGCGGCTTGGCGAGCATCATCAAATTCAAGTCGAGCGCGCCGTCTTCGTCCTCGTCCATGACGATGGCATCGTTGATCAATGGGTTGGCCACGATGAGCACACCAGGAGCGGGGTCTGAGAGCGTCAGTCGCGAAATTCGGAATGCGGTGACTTTGAACTCGCAGGGATTGAGGTCATCGGGGCCATTGCAATCGTCGCCGCCATCGCACTCTTCGCTTCCGCCCACGATGCCATCACCGCACACGGCCACGCTGACGCAGTTTTCACATTGATCGGTTCCGTCGCACTCTTCACCCGTGTCGACTACGCCGTCGCCGCACGTCGCGGTCGTACAATCCACGCGACACGCATCCGCGACGGTGTCGGAGTTGTCGGCGCCATCGTCACACTGCTCGTCGGCTTCGACGATTTCATTGCCGCAGTCGCTGCCGCCATCCTCACCGCCGTCGGTACCGTTGCCACTGCCGCCGCAGCCCATGAAACCAACAGTCATCACCACTGCACCCAACCAAATCCAAGCTCGCATCGTATTTCTCCTTCGGTAGCCACACAGGCCCGCACCGGCTGCACATCGCTGCCGCGCACCGCACCTTGGGGGTCGTCCAGGATTTCGCTCGAACGGCTGAGTTCCGTCTTGGTTTCTGGTCGCCGAGCAAAGAAGGGCCAGGAATTAACCCTCCAACCCGCCGATCGACAGACCGAAGGACGCACCACACGGCTATCCCAAAGGTGTCTAACCCAAGCCGGGTGGCCACCCCGTGAACCGATCGACGGGCCGGAGACCGTGACTCACCTTTCGCTCGACCGCGCGATTCCCGTCTCGCTCCCGTGCCGCGTGGCGAAAAAGCGCTGGCGGGGTAGGCTTACGGCCTTATGCATGGCCTGATGAGCGGTGTTTTCCATTCCGCGGCGGTCGCTTCCATCCTGGCGCTGGCCGTCGCACCCGCCGGGTGCAGTAGGGGGCCCGCCGAGGGCCAATCGTCCGGTCCGCCACCGGCGTTGATCGCGGTCGGCGAGATCGGTGCAGGTAGTATCGAGGTGGAATGGTCGTTCCTCGGCGATGTACAGGCGCTTCGGCGTGCCGAGCTCGCGGCCGGCGCCGCGGGCGAGGTGCACCGCGTGCTCGTGCGCGTGGGCGACCGTGTGAAGAAGGGCGAATTGTTGCTCGAGGTCGATCCGTCGCTTGCTTCGGCGCGAGTTCGCGCAGCTGAAGCGTCGCGAAGGGCGGGTAAGGTCCGCGCGGAACAGGCGGTTCGCGATTCCGAGCGATTGCAACGCGCCGGTAGCGAAGTCGTATCCGGTGCGGAGATTGAAGGGGCGGGCTCACAGGTGGAGGAGCTCACCGCCGAACGCGCGCGCCTCAAGGCCGCCGCCCGCGAAGCCCGTGCTGAGCTCGGGCGGCACCGCGTCAAAGCACCCTTTGACGGCGTCGTCGCCACTCGGCTCGTCGATCCCGGCGACTGGGTGGATCAAGGGACTCAGGTCATGGAGTTCGTCGATGACGCGGGGGTCGAAGTGCTCGTGAGCGCCCCGCCGGAGGCGGCGATGCACATCAACGAGGGTCACCCGGCTACGCTCGAGCGGGGCGGCGCGACCGTGGCGGCTACCGTAGACGGGGTCGTCCGCGCACTCGACACGCAGTCGCGGACGGTGCGCCTTCGCCTCTCGCCGAGCGAGCAAGCACCGTGGCTTCTTGCAGGCGCCGCGGTCGATGTGGGCATCGTGGTCAAGCGCGAAGCGGCAAATGCCGTTGCCCTTCCTCGCGACGCCCTGGTCTACGACGTGGCCGGCGCGCGCGCGATGAAGGTCGTCGACGGGAAGGCGGTCCCGGTTCAGTTGCAGGTCGTGGCGCGGGGCCGTGAGCAGGTACTCGTGCGCGGCGAGGGCTTGGCCGTCGGAGATCAGGTCGTAACCCGCGGGAACGAAAGGCTTCGTCCGGGTCAATCCGTCTCGATCGTGCCGGAGAGTTGATGGCCGCCAGCGACGAGGAAACCGGCTCGGGTCTGCTTTGGATCGCGATCCAGCGGCCGACCACCGTGATCGTCGGGATCATTCTCGTGGTGCTTTTTGGCGCCCTGTCGGTCGTCGATATTCCCATCCAGCTCACCCCGGACATCTCGGTCCCGACGATCAGCGTGAGCACAACGTGGCCCGGCGCGGCGCCTATCGAAATCGAGAGCGAAATCATCGAGCCACAGGAAGAAGTTCTGAAGAACGTCGAGGGACTCGCACGGATGGAGTCCACAGCACGAACCAACAGCGCGAGCGTGGTGATGGAGTTCGATGTTGGCACGTCCATCGATGAAACCCTCGTGCGCGTCACCAATCAGCTC
>CAJIBX010000199.1_pt1 | contig 24856 bp, 25 predicted proteins | sample 9199471 | NCBI WGS metagenome assembly CAJIBX01 (sample SAMEA7708317, study PRJEB35096) | sediment metagenome | biome: marine neritic benthic zone biome [ENVO:01000025]; feature: sediment [ENVO:00002007]; material: shallow marine sediment [ENVO:03000034] sea grass bed [ENVO_01000059] ...
AAAGCAAAGCGCGACCTCGGCTACGAGCCGTTGATCGGCACCGACGACGGCCTACGGAAGACCGCGGTCGAAGCCCGCGACTACTACGACAGCCTGTAGCATCTTCGATCGGAACCGCGCTCCGGCGCTCGAGCGGCTCGGGACGCCCTTGGCATGTCCTCGCTGCAGAGTGAAGGTTCCGCAGCTAGCCATCACCGGTGAGTTGGAAGGGGTAGATCGAGCCGAGGTCGAGGATTTGGGTGAGCTCGTCCAGTGCGGCGCGTGACTGATCGAGAAGCAGCGGCTCGCCGAGATCGTCTTCACGCAGCTCCTCGCGGTAGTGTTTGTCGACCCATCCGTTCAGCGTAGCGAAGAGCTCGTCGGTGAAGAGCACCGCGGAATTGATGTGCTCCAGCTCGTTCTCGGTGAGCACGACCCGAAGTCGCAGACAGGCGGGCCCTCCCCCGTTCTTCATGCTCTGCCGCAAGTCGAACACCTCTACTTGCGAGATCGAGTTGTTGGCCGCGATCAGCGACTCGAGATAAGACCAGGTACGCCACGTCTCCTTACACTCCTGAGGCACAGCAAGCGCCATCTTGCCATCGGGCAGAGTCACCAGCTGGCTGTTGAACAAATAGGACTCGACCGCCTCCTCGAGACTCACTTCCTCGGAAGATACTTCGATCCACTCGAGAGCGACCGATCCGAGTTTGGCTTGGATCTCGTTACGCACGCGATCCTGCTCGACGAACGCTTGCTCATGCACGAACAACACCTGCTGGTTACCGACGGCGATGACGTCGTTGTGAAACACGCCCGCATCGATCGCGATTGGATTCTGCCGCGCGAACACGGTGAGCGCCGGGTTGAGCTGGTGCAATCGGCTCACGGCCTGAGACGCCTCGAGTGTCTGGCGGGATGGGTAGCGCTTCGGCCCGGCCTCGTCGCCGCCGAACGCCCGGCTTCCATAAACGAACATCTCGACGCCGGTGGAGCCGTAACTCGCGCAGAACCTAGTGTGGTTGGCCGCACCCTCATCGCCGAACGACTCGACCGAGGGCACCGGCCCGTGGTGGACGAAGTAGTCCGGGTTGGAGAACACCGCCTGCAGAGTTCGGGCGGTCGTGGGCACCTCGATGTGACGGTGGAAGTTGCTCCGTAGATTCGCCGGCGTGAGGTGCAGTTTGCCGTCGATCGAGTCCGCGCTGGGCGAGACGGTGGCGGCGTTGGCGGTCCACATGCCCGAAGCAGAGCAGCACGCGGCAACGACACTCGGCGCGGCCCGCCGTGCACGGCGGAGCACTTCGTGGTCGGTGCCCTCGAAGCCGAGTCGCCGAAGCACGTGGACCGCGGGGCGCTCTTGGGGCGGCAAGACCGCCTGGGGCACGCCGAGGTCGTGGAGCGCCTTCATCTTGCGGAGCCCTTGCTTCGCGGCCTCCCTCGGACTCGATGCCTCGTTCTTGTGCCTACCGGAGGCGATGTTCCCGTACGACAAGCCGCTGTAGTTGTGGGTTGGCCCGACCAAGCCATCGAAGTTGTACTCGCGCGCGGTCACAACGAGACTCCAGGACTCAGGTGGTCAGGCAAAGATGGCACGTCCGCCTCGAGTGACGCGACTGGGTACACGCAGTAGTCGACCGCGTAGAACGCGCTTGGGCGATGGTTGCCACTTTCGCCGATGCCGCCAAACGGTGCGGCGCTGCTCGCGCCGGTGAGCGGTCGGTTCCAGTTGACGATGCCGGCCCGAATCCGCGCGAGGAACTGGTCGTAGTGATCGCGGCGATCGCTGAGCAAACCAGCCGCCAACCCGAATCGCGTGTGATTGGCGATCTCGATCGCCTCATCGAAGTCCTTGTACCAGATGATCTGTAAAAGTGGTCCGAAGTGTTCCTCGTCCGGAAGGTCGTCGATGTCGGTGACATCGACCAGCCCCGGAGACACGAGGCCGGTGCCCGCCTCGAGCTTCTTCATCTCGAGCAAGGAGGCGCCCCCGAGGCTCTGAAGCCTCGTTTGGGTCGCAAGCAGGTCGTCCGCTGCGCTCTCCGAGATCACCGGACCCATGAACGGCTCGGGTGTATCATCGAACGCCCCCACTTTGATGTTGCTGGTCGTCTCGAGGAGGCGGGCCATGAGCCGCTCCCCTGCTACGCCGCGAGGAACGAGGAGTCGCCGTGCGCAGGTACAGCGCTGCCCTGCCGTGATGAAGGCCGACTGAATGATCGCGTACACGGCCGCGTCGAGGTCTTGAACCTCGTCGACGACGAGCGGGTTGTTGCCCCCCATCTCGAGCGCGAGGATCCGTCGAGGATCGCCGGCGAAGTGCTGGTGAATACGCTTGCCGGTCGACGCACTACCCGTGAAGAACACACCGTCGATCCCGGAGCTCTGGACGAGCGCACGCCCCGTGTCGGCCCCCCCCTGTACCAGGGTGAGCACCCCCCGAGGCAGCCCCGCATCGTTCCAAAGCTCGACCGTTTCCTCTGCGCACAACGGGGCATGTTCGCTTGGCTTGAACACGATGGTATTGCCCGCGACCAACGACGGAACGATGTGTCCGTTGGGCAAGTGGAGCGGGAAGTTGTACGGCCCGAGCACCGCCACGACCCCGTGCGGCTTGTGGCGCACCACCGATCGTGCCCCAGCGACCGATTGCTCGGCCGTCCCAGCACGCTCCCCGTGCGCTCGAATGGAAATCGACACCTTGTTGCGGGTGGCGCCGACTTCACCGAGCGCTTCCCAGGTCGGCTTTCCCGTTTCAAGGGAGATCGCGTGCGCGAGCTCGCTTTGATTGTCGGCAACGAGCTCCGCAAAGCGTTCAGCGATCGCGACGCGTTCGGCGAGGGGCCGCTCTGCCCACGACGTGCTCTTCGCGCGCGCAGCGACGACGGCCTGACGTACCTCCTCGTCGCCCGCCGATTGGCCTTGCCATATGGTCTGCCCCGTAGCCGGGTTCAACGAGCGAAGCTCGGGCATGGCCGGACTATAGTTCGAGGACGCGAACCCTGTCGCCTTCGGAAATCCCCAACGCCCGAGCGGTCTCGTTGGTGATCACCGCCTTCGTCGGGTCACCGAGGCCTGCCTCCGCGGCTACGCAACGAAAACCCGCGACGCTCGCGTTGGCGATGAGGCAGTCCTCTCCGGATACCGAGCTGGCTACCGCGGCCTCGCACTGCCAGCTGTCGCTGATCGCCTGAATCTCCTCCCGACGGCACTCGACCGTTGGACCGGCATCGAAGATGTCGACGTATTGACGGTAGCGAAAGCCTTCTTCCTCGAGCATACGCAACGCACCCTGGCTGTTTTTGTGGACCTGCCCGATCGCTCGCTGCGCGGCGTCCGGCAGGAACAGAACATAGATCGGATGTTTGGGCATGAGCTCGGCGATGAACGACTTCTCACCCGTCCCCACCAGATAATCGGCACGCGGGAAGTCCATCCCAAAGAAGTGCCGCCCGAGCCCGTCCCAAAAAGGCGAGCGTCCATCGTTGTCGGATACCCCGCGGATCTCCGCGACGACTCTGTCGGCAAAGCGATGTGGGAACTCCGCCATGAACAGGAGCCGAGACTTCGAGAGCAGCACTCCGAGGTCCGCGCCGCGATAGTCCGGGGCGAGGTACAAGGAGCTCAGCTCGGTGCAGCCGGTGTAGTCGTTGCTGAGGTAGAGCGCGGGCAATGTCTGGTGCACATTGAGCTTCTTCGACGCGTGAACGACCGTCCCCAGTCGATAACTATAGAACGGCTCCGTGAGACCCACGGCCGCCTTGACCGCGCACATCCCAGCGAGCCTCCCGCGCGATGAGTCGTCCAAGACGAAAAAGTAGTCCTCTCGACCGGGCTCTTGCGGATCCGACCCGAAGGAGGCCAGCGCCCGTTCGACCCTCGTTTTGAGCGTCTCCCGATCCACTGCAAGCGAAGTAATGCCCACCCCCGCGCCAGCGATCAGCGCCTCGAGTGCTGGGAGATCCGCCGCCTCGACTGGTCGAATGAACATCACACCTCGATCAGAATGCGTCGCGCTTCGGCGGGTTCCGACGCGGAGCACAAACGGGTGCGCACGGACTCGTCTCGAAGGGCTCGCGACACATGCGCTAGTGCGCCCAGATGCTTCCGTGGTGCGTCCTCAGGCCCGAGGATTCCCACGATGATCCGGACGGGAAGTTGGTCGACTGCATCGAAAGGAACTCCCTCCCGCTGCACCATGAGCGCCACGCGCAGCTCCTCTATGCCCCCGATACGCCCGTGAGGGATGGCAACGCCGCTCCCGACACCCGTACTCGCCAGCGCCTCACGGCGTGCAAGAACGTCGTACACGGCCTCTGTATCGAGTGTGCCCTCGGGCTCCACCAACAGCTCGGCTATCGCTCTCAGCGCCGAGTCCTTGTCCGGGACTCGGAGCGAAAGCGCAACGCGCGCGACATCGAGTAGGTCCCGAAGCATGCGCGGCGGATAACTCACCCCGCCGGAGAACGCAACGCGGCTCGACGGCGACTATCTCGGAGACTTACCGACCGTGCCGCATACGGTCGGTCTCCGTGGACTTGCGGTCCCGGAGCTGCCTCAAGATCTTGTCGGTGACGAGGTCGATGGAGGCGTACATGTCTTCCGATTGCTCGTGGCTCGTGTACTGATGACTGTCCGCGGTCACCGAGATGTCGGTGCGATGTAGATGCCGCTCGACGGAGAACGTGACCTCCGCGTGCACGGGTGCGCGGCAGTATTTCTGTAGCTTGCTGATCTTTTCCGATGCGTAGTTCTTGATTCCCTCAGACGGTTCCATATTGCGAAATGTGTAGCTAATGCGCATCGGCCCTCCTCTGTACGCAGACAACCCCTAGAAGTATTTCTTTCGTTTTGATGAGCTAAGGATCCCGAGCATCTCCCGGTACTTCGCGATCGTTCGTCGCGCAATCTGGATGTCTTCTTGTGCGAGGATCTCGACGATCTTTTGATCGGAGAAGGGAGCCTTCTCGTCCTCATCACAGATGATCTTCTTGATGGCCTGCTTGACGCTCTCCGACGCGATATCGTTTTGAGCGTCCCGCCGAATCGCACTGTTGAAGAAGTACTTCAGCTCGAAGATGCCACGCGGCGTATGGACGTACTTGTTGCTGGTGACGCGCGAGATGGTGCTCTCGTGCATACCCACTGTCTCCGCGACGTCCCGGAGGATCATCGGCTTGAGATGCTCGATGCCTTTGTCGAAGAACTCACGCTGTTTTTCGACGATGCACTCGGTCACTTTGACGATGGTCTTACGGCGCTGGTCGATGCTGCGGATCAACCACTGGGCACTGCGAAGCTTGTTTTGGATGTATTCCTTGGCTTTCGGATTGTCGGCCATGGCCGCGCGGTAAAAGCGGCTGATCTTGAGCTTGGGCATACCGTCGTCGTTCGCGACCACGAAGTACTCGTCGCCGACTTTGTGCACGTACACGTCGGGCACGATGTATCGCGGCTCTTCGGTTTGATAGTCACGGGCCGGACGCGGCTCGAGCTCGGCGATGATCTGGGCGATGTCGTAGACCTCTTCGAGCGGGCATTCGAGGGCCTTGGCGATTGCTGGGTAGCGTCGCTTTTCGAGGTCGCCCAGATGATTGGCGATCACTTTGAGCACCAAGTCGTCCATGCCGTAGTGCTCGGCCTGTATGAGCAGGCACTCCTCGAGCGTCCGTGCCGCGGCCCCGATCGGATCGAACTGCTGGATCATCTTGAGGACTTCTTCGGCGTCTTCGGGATTGAGCTCGGCCTCGCCCGCCAAACGAGGAACGATCTCCTCGGGGGCGAGCCCGTCGATCTTGAGGTAGCCGTTTTCGTCGAGGTTGCCGATGACGAGGACCGCGAATCGCTGTTCGTCGTCGACGAAGTCACCCATCCGGACCTGCCACTCGAGGTGCTCCGTAAGGTCTTCCGCCGTGGATAGGGTGGCCTCGAGCCCCGGGAGCTCGTCGTCCCCGTTGCGTCGGACCCCCGGTGTGGGCGCCTGCATCGCGTGGTTTTCGAGATAGCGCTCCCAGTCGATGTCTTCTTTCTTGGCCTTCGAGGTCTCGTCGAGCTCCTGAGGCTCGCTGATAGACGTTTCACGGGCGTCGCGGCCCTCGAGGCCGTCTTCGAGCACGGGGTTCTCGAGGAGCTCCTCTTGCACCATCTCGGTGAGCTCCAGCCGCGACATCTGCAGTAGCTTGATCGCCTGCTGCAGCTGCGGTGTCATGACGAGCTGCTGCGAAAGCCTTAACTGCTGTTTGATTTCCATTGAGCGCTAGACCGCCCAATCACGAACGGTTCTCATCCAGTATAGACGGCGCAGGGAGCCCTGGAAACCACCCTCATCGAGAGATCCGCAATCCGGCAACGATGGCGAGAAACAGCGCCAATAGCATCAACCAGCCGCCCCAGAGAAGGGTGATTTCGTACCCTTGCGCCGTAGCCGATCGCTGCATGTGCCACCACGAATACGCAACGGAGGCGACGCCCACGACTGGGATGAAGGCGAGCGCCAGCCGGGCGCTGCGCGCGTCGGCACGGGTTCGGCGTACACCTAGAATCCAGATCTGAACGAAGGCCACGCCGGGAACGAACCAAAGATTGGTCGCGACGTCGAGCGCAGCCTCGAACGCCGAAGCGCGGTGTGCTTCCCATTCGACGAAGGGGGCCATGAAGCCCAAGAGCACCAACAGCGCGGCAGCGAACACGAACCCGCGTCCATGTCGCGGGTCGAACAAGCCCACGCGCGCGTCGGGCGAGGCGACCGAGGACGAAAGAGAAGCGAAGGGCACCAAGGCGAGATCGTGCTCGGGACAATCGGCGAGACCCTCGAACGCCTCCCGACAGTACGGACAGAAAAGCACATCGCCCGATTCCTCGGCCATTGGGGTCCACCATGACCAGCGTTGTCCGATGCCGCAATCCGTGGGTCCGTGCGCGGGAGCCAGGTTCGTGATATCCGGCGACTAGCGTTGATGACGATCCGCGGGCTCACCAAGAGAGATTTCGACTACCTGATCTCGGTGCTGGACGAGTGGTGGGGCGGTCCCGCTGGTCAGCGAGCGCACCCCATGTTCTTTTACGAGTTCGGCGAGCACGCGCTGGTCGCGGAGCAGGACGGTCGCGTGATCGGATTCTTACTTGGCCTGTTCGTTCACGGCCCAATGCCGACGGGCTATGTCCATATGGTCGGTATCCATCCCGACCACCGGCGACGCGGCGTAGGCAAGGAGCTCTACATGCAGTTCACCGAGCGTTGCCGAGCGGCCGGAGCAAAACGCATCAAGGCGATCGCTGCGCGGGGTCATGAGGGCCCCATGAGTTTCCATGAGGCGATGGGCTTCCAATCCGAGGAAGTCGCCGATTACGCGGGACCTGGCCGGGCCCGCATGGTGTTTACCAAGGAGCTTTGATCTCCTTATGACTATCGCTATGCTCTACATGTAGGGGGGCACCGTTCATGACCTATTCGGGGGCAGAAGAGGCCCGGGAAGCACGCGAAACGCTGGGGAAGGCGCTCGAAGCACTCCAGCAGCACGAAGACATCCCCGAGGAAGTCATGGGCGTCGCCCAGAACATCGCCCAATCGGTCGGTGCGCTCTTCGAGGCCGAGCGCGCGAGCTCGGAGCCGGACGGTCGGGCGTGCACCAAGAACGCCCTCGGCGCTCTGAGTCAAACGATGGCGCTGCTCCAAGACGTCAAGACCGAACACCCCGGCATCCAAACCGCCACGGAAACGATCGCCACGGTCATGGGCCTGCTCTACCCGATCACCACCAAGCCAAGCGTTGCACCGCCCCCACCTGAGGAGTCTGACGTGACGACATCGTCGGCTCCGCCGCCGGCTTCGTCCATTCCGGCAGCACCCGCGCCGCGGACTGATTCGCTGCTTCCGCCTGAGCCGCCGGTCCCGACAGGTCCCCGCAAAGAGGTCGAGGCGAACATCGGCGCCACGACACAGTCCAACTTCTATGTTGGCTTCAGCGGCGAGATCGCCGACGGCGGCGTTTTTGTTGCGACCTACGAAGTTCTTTCAAAAGACACATCCGTTGATCTGCTCGTCACTTTGCCCGGCGGCTACGAGTTCCACGTCGATGCCTATGTGCGTTTCGTTCGCGATCCGATGGACTTCAGCGCCGAGTCGGAGCCCGGAATGGGTATCCAGTTTGAGAACTTGTCGTCCGAAGCTAGGGAGCTCGTCTTGCGGTTCATTCGCAAACGGCCACCGATGTTCTACGACGTTTGAGTTTGTAAGTTGTCCTAAGAACGAGTTTCGGCTACAGCCAACGCTCTCATGTCCGTTGTCGAAGTCCGACAAACGCTCTCGGGAGCGGTTCGCGGTATCTTGGCCGATCCGTCTATCGGCGAAGACCTTCGCGACCTCGGGGTGCGCGCAGTGCAGGCGCTCTACGCGATCGAAGCGGTGAGTATCGACGAGCGCGAGCCTCTCCTCCAACGTGCATGCGAGTACCTCCATGCCTTGGGACATGCCGCGCCCCGGCATCGCACGAGTCCATTCCTCGCCCTGCGCCGCCGACTCATGCAGGTCATCTCCACCCGCGGGAAAAACGGGGACGCAGTACAGCCGCATCTCGATGTGACGGTCAATCACCAGAGCCACAGCAACTTCTTTACCGGGGTGAGCGGCGATATCATAGACGGCGGCGTCTTCGTTGCGACCGAAGAAACGCTACCGGTCGGTACCGAGGTCTCCCTCAAGGTCTCTCTCCCAGCGGGCAAGCTGATCAGCCGTGGGCGGGTCTCGTTCGTGCGACCCGAAGGCCCGTCCCCAAACACGGAGACCCGAGGCATGGGCATTCGACTCTCGAGCCCGGGTCTTCTTCAACAGGAGCCTGTCATGCGGCTTCTCGCGAGCCGAGAACCGCTGTTCGAGCCCTAGTGGGTCTCAATAGCCCTCGCCAAGCAGCTTGCTCATCGAGGCTTCGTCGACCGGCGTGAACGGGTACGACTCCATCTCGTCCGACGTGACCCACGCATACGTCTTCACCGCGCGGCACTCGAGCTTGTCGGTCAGCAGCTCGCACTCGTAGAGGTAGAGATCGACCGCGTACTTGTCGTACGGATGATTGACGAAGGAGATGAGCTGCCCAACCCGCACCGAAGCGCCCAGGCGCTCGCCCACCTCGCGGACGAGAGCCTCTTGGTCCGACTCACCCTCCTCGACGCGACCGCCGGGGAAATCCCAGAGCAACGGCAATACCGCGCCTTCTCGACGCTGAGTGATCAGGTAGCGACCCTCTCGCTGGATGAGCGCCGCCACGACCCGTATCTTCTTCACGCGTTCCGACACAGGCGAGCGGTATAGCAGCTAGGCTGGGTATCTCGCGACCACGCCCGTGTTCGGTCTCTCGACCGAGAGCACTGGGCTGGTGATGAGATCGCGGCCGGACGCGATGAAGAACAGAGACTCCCCCACGGATGGCATTCCATCGGACGCGCTGATCGCGCCGTTGTTGTGGAACCTGAGCCCGCCCGAGACGGTGCTCCTCAGCGCAAGGTGGTTCTTGAGCCAGTCGCCCGTCCGCCGATCGCGGACCCCCACGCACACCCGGCGGCGTACGTGGTATTCACTGTTGCGAGTGACGAACACTCGATGGATGCGTCGATCCTGACCGCTGTAGCGCATCGCAATTCCCTCCAGGAATGACCTTACATGTCGGACAAGGTAGTACAAAAAAAAGAGCACGATCTGTTGGCCGCCTTGCTGCTGCAGCCCGATAATTTCACCCCGGTCGAACGGACCCCATGGGGTGGCGAGCGGATCGCGCGGATGAAGAGCGACCTCGAGCTCGACCACGCGCGGGCGGCCCAAACGATCGTTGGTGAGTCATGGGAGATCTCGGTCGGCCCGGAGTTCCCCTCTCGTCTGGTTGCTGGCCCCACGCTCGCCGAAGCGATCGCCGCAGCGCCCGAGGCGATGGTCGGCGCGGAAGCCGAGCATGGCTCGACGGCACTTCTCGTGAAGCTGCTCGATACCGCACAGGACCTCTCGCTGCAGATCCATCCCTCCGACGACTACCCCGCGCTCGCACCCGACCAGGGCGGCAAGCCCGAGAGCTGGTACGTGATCGCCCGGGATGACGGCGCGGGGTTGTTCCTCGGGCTAAGGGAAAACGTCACGCCTGAGCGCATGCGCGAGGCGCTCCGACGGCAAGACGACGTGTCCGACCTGCTGCACTTCGTGCCTGTGGAGCCCGGCGACTGCTTCGTGATCGAGCCCGGGACGGCGCATAGCGTGGGCGCCGGGATCACCCTGCTCGAACCCCAGCGGGTGCTCCCGAATCGCCGCGGCGTCACGTATCGATACTGGGACTGGGACCGACGCTACAACGCCGAGGGGAAGCTCGACCCGAAAGGAAAGCTCCGACCGTTGCACGTGGAGGACGCGCTCGCCGTCACGGATTGGAAGCGGGTGCGCGGGCCCGCGCTCCTCAAGCAAATCCGCTTTCGAGCGGGTTCGGTAGCCCTCGACCGACCCGCTGCCTTCGAGGAGCTGATCGGTCGCCGCGCACCGCTGCCGTCTGCGTCGATCGGTCTCGCGCGCCTCACCGGCACCGGACCACTCTCACTGCCTGCCGCCGATCGTTTGCGAGGGCTGACGGTGCTCGATGGCACGCTCCAGCTCGGGACAGGCCCCGATGCCACCTTGGTGCCCAAGGGCCAGTCCGCCGTCCTTCCTGCGGCGATCCCGGCAATGGGACTTGCTTTGGACCGCGCACACGCCCTGTTGTCGTGGGTTACTTGACGGAACCCGATCGCCATCAAAGAGTGGCGGCCAACGTGAATCCTACCGTCTCGATCGTCATTCCCATCTACAACGAGGAGGCCATCCTCCACGCCGCCGTGGTGGATCTCATCGACCTCCTGCATGAGTTCGACTGGACCTACGAGCTCATCCTCACCGAGAACGGCTCGAACGACCGTACGCTCGAGGTCGCTGAAGAGCTCGCCCAGCGCTTCGACCAACTTCGCTATTTGCACAGCGAGGAGCCCAACTACGGCAAAGCGCTACGCGAGGGGATTCTCCAGGCCCGTGGTGAGTTCGTGATCTGCGACGAGATCGACCTGTGCGACACCGACTTCTACGCTCGCGCCCTGGAGCTGCTCCAGCCACGGGACGCCGATCTGGTGGTCGGAAGCAAAGTCATGCGCGGAGCAAGCGATGAGCGACCCCTGTTCCGTCGCGCCGGCACCATCGTCATCAACGGGATGCTCCGACTGGCACTGGGATTCCAGGGTACGGACACCCACGGACTCAAGGCCTTTCGGCGAGAGACGCTCCTTCCGGTCGCCGACGCCTGCATCGTCGACAAGGACTTGTTTGCCTCGGAGTTCGTCATTCGAGCCGAGCGAGCGGGCCTTGCGGTCCGTGAGATTCCGGTGCGGGTTCTCGAGAAGCGCCCTCCCAGCATCGGTCTTGCGCGCCGAGTGCCAAACGTATTGAAGAACATGGCCAAGCTGGTCATCGCGATCCGCTTCAAAGGCTGATGTCCGAACGTCTCGCCGCCATCTCGGTCGATCTGGACGAGGTTCCTTGTTACACGGCGATCCACGGAATCACCGCCCCCGACAGACAGGGCGAGGGCGCGATTTACGGCCGCGCCCTACCCCGACTCGTCGATCTCTTCGAACGAGAAGCCATTCCTGCCACCTTCTTCGTGATCGGACGGGACTTGGAGTCGGAGGGCAACCGTTCGCGCGTCGCGGATCTCGCGCGGCGCGGATTCGAGCTCGCGAATCACTCCTATCATCATCACTACGATCTCACACGGCGACCGGCGGAGGAGATACGCGAGGAGATCGTTCGATGCGCCGAAGCGATCGAGAACGCGTCCGGCGTAGCGCCACTCGGGTTCAGGGCACCCGGATATACGGTGACCGACACGATATTCGACGTACTCGAGGAGCTCGGGGCGCTATACGACTCGAGCGTCTTTCCGTGCCCGCCGTATCAATTCGCCAAGGCGCTCGCCATCATGTGGATCGCTCTTCGTCGACGAAAGAGTCACAGCATTTCGGACGACGCACGAGTACTCACCGCACCTGCGCAGCCCTACAGCACGGGTCGACCGTACTGGCGTCACGGAACCGGACTCCTCGAGATGCCAATCGGGGTCACCTCGTGGTGGAGTGGGCGCCTTCCCTATATCGGCACCACTCTTTGCCTCGCGGGCGAACGACGAGCGCGTTGGCTCACGCGGCGCATGGGCGGCCAGCGGTTCGTCAATCTCGAGCTGCACGGAATCGACGCTGCCGACGCGCAGGAAGATGGTCTCGAGTTCCTCGCGCCACATCAACCCGACCTGCGAAAAGACGCCTCGTACAAGCTTCGCTCGCTTTCCGCGGCCATCGCCACCCTGCGGGAAGAAGGCTATCGCTTCGTCACGCTCGAGCAGGCGGCAAAGGCGATCAGCTCACAGTGACCCAGCCGGGGCTCAAGCGCGATTCGACGGCGAGCACCGCGAGGTCATCGGCGCGTTCGTTGAGCTCGACTCCTGCATGGCCGCGTACGTGAAAGAACTCCACGTCGTCGAACTCGGCGAGCAGTGTGCGGATCGTCGCGATCAGCTCTCGATTGGCTTTCGCCTTCCAGCCTTTGCTGAGCACGCCGATCGAGTACTGCGAATCGCTATAGATGCGGACGGGGCGGTCTTTTTCCGGAGCCGCCTCGAGCACGCGTAAGATCGCGGTAAGCTCGGCGATGTTGTTCGTCGCGTTCCCGAGGTACTCGCTCAGCTCTTGGCGATGGTCGTCCCAGCACATCACGACGCCGAGGCCGGCAGGCCCCGGGTTGCCACTGCATGCGCCGTCGGCGTACGCGAGGATCTCGTTGCCGTTGGGTGAGGTTGGTGGAGTCATGAATGGCTTTCGGTCGGTTCTTTGGGGGGCGAGGCGACCTCGCCCGGCTCCGCCCCGAAGAACTCGGAGCTGAGATACCCGTGGACGCCCTTCTGCACGAAGATCTTCACCACCGCCGCCGCAGGGATCGCCAGGAGCACGCCCGCAAAGCCGAGTAGCTCGCCACCGATCATCAAGGCGATGAGCACGGCGATCGCGGAAAGGCCTACCTTGTCGCCCATGATCTTCGGCGTGATGACGAAGCCCTCGAGGCCCTGGACGACGGCGTAGACGACCACGACGAGCAGCACTTGGGTCCAGCCCGTCCAGTCGAGCAACGTCATCAGCAGTGCGAGCCCCAGGGCAACGGCGCCTCCCACGTAGGGGATGAAGGAGATCAACCCAGCGGTGAGGCCGATCGGAATCGCGAGGGGTACGCCGACGAGGCTGTACCCCGCCGAGTAGAGTACCGCGAGGATAGCCATGACGGTGAGCTGACCGCGGAAGAAGTGGCCGAGCACACTGTTGATTTCCCCGGTCGTCCCGAAGACGTTGGCACGAAAACGCGGCGGAACCATCTCGCCCGCGGCTTCGACGAGATTGTCGAAGTCGTAAAGCAAGTAGAAAGCCAGTACGGGGATGATCACGAGCGCAAAGACCGTACCGACGACCGAAAGCGTGCCCCCAGCCAGCCACTTGAGCACTGCGATCATCGGTTTCGCGCTCTGACGCAGTAGGCTCTGCGTATCGAGGCGGAGCTGCTCGAACGCTTCAGCGACCGAGGTGGGAATCACGACGCCGTATTCGGCGAGGAATGGCTCCCATTGTTCGCGAAGCCGGGCCACGAGCGACGGTAATCGCTGCACGAAGTCGGCAACGTCGTGAAACACCATCGGCACGAGGACGACGATCACGATGGCGGTAGCGATGAAGCCTACCGTCAGAAGGAGCGCGATCGCGGCGCCTCGCAAGAAGCCTCGTTCCTCGATCCAGTCCACCACCGGGTCGAGCATGTAGGCGATCAGAAGCGCGAAGAAGACCGGCGCAAGCACACCCCGAAGCGCATACACCAGCCAGAACGCCAGCAACGCACCCGCCGTCCAAAGGAGCCAGCGGGGAAATGGATTGGTTTCGGGCATGCTCGTCGCGGTCTAGCACAGGCGGTGACGGCTTACCGCTTTCGCTCGAAGCAGTCGCGTTCGACGCCGAACTTCTCGCGGAGCGGCAGCGTCTCCAAAATGAAGCGGCTCGTTACTGGGTCGTGGTAACCGCTCGCCGGCTTGAGCTCGGCATACTGCGCGTAGAACCGGTGAATGCGGTGCATCCAGAGCTCGCGGACGTACTTCCCGACCATGGACGCCAGGCCCACGGGCAGATGGCGCCGGTCGGCATCGACTTCGAAACGAACACGTCCAACGCCCGACACGTCGTACACGCGTCGCCCCTTGGCCACCGTCAGCGCCTCCGCGCTCGAAAAGCGTGAGAAGTAGGACAGGTAGTCCCGAATCCCCCCGACCATACCGCACACCGCCTCGAGCGGTTCGGTAAGAGCGGCCTGCGCATCGAGCAGAAGACTTTCGAAGAGCGCCAGATCCACGCTCAGCTTATTGCGCCCCTTTGCGAGCTCGTGATTGAGCACGCCTGAGCACGCGACCGCCGAACGCAGTCGGCGAACCCGAACCACGCCACGACCCTCGAGCCGATCGATGATCGCATGGCCCTCTGCCAGATCGCCGCCGAATGCCGGGAGCTCGACCGGCCTCGACCAACACTGACGGGCCGTGGCCTCGTTGGGACAAGGCGCCTTCAGCGTCGAGGCCTCGCCGACACAGAGCTCGCCGAGGAGCGCATCCGCATCCGACATCGGCGCACCCCCAAGCCGTTCGACCAAGGCGAGCGAGATCGACTCGGCAAAGGCCATCTTTCCAAAGCCGGAAACCTCTTTGCTGTCGGTGAGACCGAGGGCCAAACCGCGCCGACGAAGGCGCCCGACGTCATACCGACCCCTGATCTCGACCGAGAGCGCCGTCGCGATGAGCGGCCCCAATCGCGGCCCCAAGCCGTTCTCGTCGACCCCCACCACGAGCATGTGCTGGATGTAACATGCCTCACCAGTTGGCGTCACAGGTCGGGTCCTCCTTGGCGAAAACCCGAAATCCCCATAATATTGTGATGTGAACGCAACCAAGGCCGAACCGGCGATGAGGGAGAGCCCCGTCGCGCGGGCCGTGGAGGAAGCGGTGGCCGCCGTCGCGGCGCCCGACGTCCGCGTTCAGATCCTGCACCGCGCGCTTCACATGGCAAGGGAGCACCGCGTCCCGGAATCGGGCGTCGCACTCGAGCGCTTCGTCGAGCGCCATCTGCGATTGGCCACGGTGTTCTACGTCGGCGAGTCCGCTGCCGAAGCTGTGATCAATCATCTCGAACCCATCCTGACGCTCGCGCAGAGCGTGGGACCGCAGGTGTCGGCTCCGGTGTCGATCGATGGCGAGCCCACGCGCAAGATGAGTGGCCTTCGGCCTCAGGCCGGTGTCGCGCGTGCGCCCAAGCCGCCCGCGCTCCCGACCCACAAGTATCCCACGGTCCGTCCTAGCGGTGCGACGCTTCCGATGGTGCTGGTCGCCTCGAAAAGCCGAGAGCGCTGCCGGGATATCGAGGAGCAGCTCGAAGGTGCGGCTGCCGTGCAACAGATCGAAGACGTGGTGTCTTTTCTCGACAACTTGCAGGCGACCGCGTCGCTCAGCCCATTGGTGATCATCGATTGCGTCGAGGCCTCGGTCCAACCCGCCACGCTCGCCACGCTCGCCCACGAGCTGCCGTCGGAGTCTGCCGTTCTGCTCTGGGGCGCGTCCGCGTTCGACCACCAAGATCTGAACGACCTCGCAACGCGGGACCAGGGGTGGTTGCGGTGCGGCAAGGAAGCGACCCCGAGTGACGTGGCCGCGCTGATCCACATGCTCATCGGCGACTAGGCTCGCCAAGCAGTAATGCCGCCAGCGCTTCGTCCGCAAGCGATCCCCGCGGACGCGATTCGAGCTTGCCGCCGGTATCGTACAACCATGACCATCTCGGTCGACCGTCGACGCAGCCGAGCGCGCGTTCTTCGGCCGAGCATGCCACTCGCACATGAAAGTGGTCAGCGTGCGCGTCGACCCGCGGCGGCTCGTGGAGCACCCAGGCGGCTCGCGCGATCGCTCGAGCGGAGCGCTCGTGACGAGACGCATATCGAAGGAGGCGCCCTTTGATGGAGTTGGAGCAGAAGATCCACTGGACGCGCGCCTGCGCGTCGAGCAACAACGATCGCACCAAGTGCCAGTTGCGCGCGTCGTCAAAGACCGCAGCGCGCCCACGAACGAAGGCCAGCCCATAACGATCAAATTGCGGGGCACTTCTCAGCTCAGCGCCACGATCCGAGGCACGGTGGTAGTAGAACAGATCCGCATCGCGGCCGGTCTGATGACTCACATGACGAGGCTGCGGACCACCTCGGCGCGAAGACAAGTCCCCGACGCGCAACGGCGGCCCTCCGGGCAGTTGCTCTGCAACCAATGCCGAAGCCGACTGCACTGCACGGACCAGCGATGGCGTCCCGTAGCGCTCCTTCGAGCGCGGCCGGAGACGCACGAACCCCTCCCCGCGATCGGGCAATCGAGCGGCGTGAAGGAGAACCCCTCGATGGGGACTACCGTACGAGACCGTGCGGCTTGCCCCCGAAGAAACGCCGCACCCTGCCGTGATGAGTGCGGTTATCGCCAACCACGCGAACCTCACCCTCATACCCTACCAATCCGCGCCGGATTTACCCAAAGCTTCGGCTTGACGATCTCGGGCAACCACGCAACCCTCGCGCGCTCATGTCAGAACACCAGGACCAGCTGATGGATCGGCTCACCGCTCATCTCGATCGCGGCTGGGAGCTCGCCACGCGTGGCGATCTCTCGGGAGCCATGGCGTCGGCGGAACAGACGCTCGAGCTCGATCGCGAGTCTCCCGAGGCGCACAACCTCATCGGCTACATTCACGCGGCCAACGGCAATAGCGAGCTAGCGCTAGAACACTACCGTCACGCGATCGAGATCGACCCTGCGTCGCTCGAGGCCACGTTGAACGCGGCCGAGCTGCTCATCCATCCGCTGGGCGACCTAGCGCAGGCGATCGACATGCTCGATCAAGCGCTCGAATACTGCCAAACCGAGGAAGAGGTCGCGGATACCAGCGTTTTGAAGATCGATGCGCTCATCCAGCAAGGCGACCGTGACGCAGCAGTGGAGCTTCTCCATTCACTGCCCGAGGGTCCTTACGGCAGCCCGCAGCTCGATTTCCTCGTCGGCCGCGCATGTCTCGAGCTCGGCGTGGTCGAGCGAGCCGCCCCGCTCTTGGAGCGCGCCGTCGAGGTCGAGGGCGCGCCCGCCGATGCGCACTATTACCTCGGACTCCTTCGCGAAGCCCAGAAAGACAGCAAGAACGCGGTGCTCGCCTTCTTGAAGGCGCGCTACGTGGACGCGAAGGCGCCCCGGCCGCCGTGGGCACCGTCCGTAGAAGCATTCGAGCAAATCGTGCAAAACGCACTGCAACAGCTGACGCCGGAGCTGACCAAACGCATTGACGGTACGCTGATCATGGTCGCCGATCTTCCGGGTCTAGAAGTAGTCGCGGAGGGCGTTGATCCGCGCACCCCTCTGCTCCTCGATGACCTGGAGGAGGTCGACGGCGAACGACGGCCACTTCGGGTGTTCATCTATCAACGAAACATCGAGCGCATGATTCGCCAGCCTCTCGACCTCGAGGCCAGCCTAGTCGCGATTCTGAACGGCGAGCTGACGATCAACCTCGACAGCCTGAACAAGCCCAAGCGCTAGGGAACGCCGAGAAGCTCCACTTCGCCTTTTTCGCCGTCGACGCGGACCAGGTCGCCGTTTCGGATGACCGCCGTGGCCTGGTGCACGTTCACCACCGCCGGAACGCCATACTCGCGAAGTACGATCGCCGCGTGGGAAAGTGGGCCCCCAAGCTCGGTCACGACCGCAACCGCTGTGGGGAACAATGGCGCCCACCCGACGTCGGCCGCGGGCACCACCAAGACCTCACCCGGACGCAAATCGATCGCGTCGCCCGGATCGCCAAGGACGCGTGCCTTACCTTCCGCGGTGCCCGCGCTCGCAGCGAGGCCGCGAAGCAATCTCGTTTCCGCATCGAATGAATCGATGGGCGGCGGATAGCCTACGAACGTTCCAGGAGGATCTGGGAGTGCTCGATTGCGGTCGAACTCGGCGCGACGACGTTGCACGAACAGACTCACATGCTCGGTACTCGACTCGAGCACGTGCCGAAGCTCCTCGACCGTCAAGAAGAACGCGGCGTCGCTCCCCGCCTCCGGTTCTTGCGATTCGAGCCTCCTAGACGCGTCGAGCGCGACGCGCCGGTACATCCCGAGCACCTCGATCACCCTGCCCCGCAACCGCTCTCGGGTGCGGGTCAACCTGCGCACGGCCTCCAACAACCGGCGAAGCGCCGGTCGCGTCACGAGAGGAACGAGTTGCATCACCTCGGCCTCCGCCTCGTCGCGAATGGTCTTCTGTCGTTCGGAGAGTGCGACCAACGGCAGGCCTTCATCGTTGGTGAGGTGGAGTCGTAACGCGGCGAACAGCATTGTTGGATCCTCGGCCCAACGGGGGGCTGCAATTTCGGGCTCCCGAACACCGCGGTGCCCGTAGGCATCCATGAAACGCCCCAGGGCGACCTTGGTTGGCCCCGGAGGAAGCTGCTCGAGCGTCAGCTCACTTGGCGCGCGCGAGACAATGAGCTCCCGCGCGGGGGTATCGTGCTCGGCGACATTCGCTACGTCGCAAAGAGCAAACCCGGGGGCGGCGCTGTCGACGTCCTCGAGGCCTGACAGCAAGAGCCGTTGCAGCTCCATCGCGCGTGAACCCGCGATGAATCGCAACAGCCCGAGCAGTACCAACACGGACACCAACAGACGCGCATAGACCGTAAGCATGACCGACCCGGTTTCGTCCAAAAGCCATTCCACGTTATTGAGCATCCGCGAAAGGCCGTTTGGCGAAAGCAATCGTGGGTCCAACGCATCGATCCGAGCTCGCTCCTGCGCGAAAAATTCCTCGAATGTCTCCACTCGCTGCTGGAGCCTGAAGTTCTCGCGGACGAAGCGCGAGACGGTCTTTGGCAAGCGAAAAAGAAACCCGGTCGAGCTTTGGTCGTGGCGAGTCCGATCGAGCTCGTCGGGATAGGCACCTCCACCTAGCCGCACCAGCATCGCGGGATCGACGCCTGGCACCTGGGATAGAATCGAGGTGATCTCGCTCATGTTGAGGTAGATGCGACCTCGGAAGTCACCGACGAGCTCTGCATCTTTAGGCACGGTGCATCCAAGGGCTCCAAATGCGCGCCTGAAGCCAAGGTCGCTGAAGTTGCTGAGGACGGACCACGTGAGCGGGGTCGCGACGCCCGGGAGCGCCTCACCGACATTCGCATTGCTCCAGACGATCTGCGAGCGGTCACGGCCGGGCTCGCGCTTTGCGCCGCGACGCGCCCCTCGAAGGCGACCGACGGTCACTGGCCTTGCCTGAAGCAGGTACACTTCATTTCCCGCGATCGCCCATTCGACATCGCGGGGAGCACGGAAGTGATCTTCGATGCGGCGCGCGAGCAACAACAACTGCTCGAGCTGGGTCGCGTCGAGCGAGCGTCGCCCTCGCTCCTCGCGGTCGGTCTTTTCTTCGCGAACGCCCCCGGTCGGGCTCGGCACTGCCCGGATCATCTTGCTCCCGAGCACCTCGTCGCGAATCTCGCCCGAAGCCTTGTCGAGGCGAAAGGTATCCGGTGCGACCCGCCCATCGGCGACGGTGAGACCGAGCCCATAGGCTGCGTTGATCACCACCTCGCTCGCGTCGCCCGTCAACGGGTTGCAGGTGAACAACACGCCGGCGACGTCGGCCGGCACCATGGCCTGCAGCACGATACCCACGGTCGCGTTGGGCTCGTGCGTCAGGTTGCGCATGTACTCGATAGCGCGCGGCTCGAACACGCTAGCCCAGCACGTTTTGATCGCGTCGAGCACTTCATCATCGCTCTGCAGATTCAGACAGGTGCGGTGAATGCCCGCCGCGGAGAACTCGGCTTGGTCTTCGTAGGCTGCGGATGATCGAACCGCGAAGGCCGTGGCTCCTTCGTTGCGTAGCGTGCGAGTGGCATCGGTGACGGCCCGGCGCACGTACGGGGGCAAAGGCGCATCCCGGACGCGTTGTGCGATCTGGCCGAGCTCGTCAAGATCGAGCGCATCGGCGTGGACCAGCGCTTTTGGACGCTCCTCTTCGGGCAGCACCTGGCGACAGAACGACTCGCACACCCAACCGGGCATCGCGTAGCCTGCTGGCACCGGAAATCCCGCCCTCGCAAGGGTGGCTAGGCCAAGCGCCTTGCCGCCGAAGCCGACGGCACGACGTGGAACGATCGATTCGATCCGTTTGAGCGCCCGAGCCATGAAAGCCAGGTTCTAGCTCAGGAAGAAAGAGGGAGCATATGGACGGGTGGCAGTACGGGCGCTATGACTGTCACGGTGTCAGCCGGCATGGACGACGATCACTTCCACGACCAGTGTGGTGTCTTTGGCGTGTTTGGCGTCGAAGAGGCAGCCAACCTCGCCTATCTCGGCCTGCATTCGCTGCAGCACCGTGGCCAGGAGGCCGCAGGCATCGTCTCGAGCAACGGCGAACAGCTCTTCGTGCACCGCGGCATGGGGCTGGTTCAGGATGTCTTCACCGCCGACGTAATCGATCGACTGCCCGGCAGCTGCTCCATCGGGCATGTCCGCTACACCACGGCGGGCAAGAGCCATATCAAGAACGCGCAGCCGCTGGCGGTCGACTGCGGGCACGGCTCGATCTCGGTGGCTCACAACGGCAACCTCACCAACGCCCTCCTGCTCCGGCAACAGCTCGAAAAAGAAGGCTCGATTTTCTCCTCGGACAGCGACACGGAGGTGTTCATCCATCTCATCGCTCGCTCCAAAGGCAGCACCATGGTCGATTGCGTGGCCGACGCCTTGCATCAGGTCGAGGGCGCGTACTCGTTGGTCTTCCTGTCCCCCGATGAGCTCATCGCCGTCCGCGACGTGAACGGCTTCCGCCCGCTTTGCCTTGGCAAGCTCGGCGATGCCTACGTCGTCGCTTCGGAGCCGCCTGCATTCACACTCATCGGCGCAGAGTTCGTTCGCGATGTCGAACCTGGTGAAATGCTCGTCATCAATCAAAGCGGCCTGACGAGCCTCCGTCCGTTCTCCGCAGAGGGCCGAGACCGCAAGATGTGTATCTTCGAGTACGTCTACTTTGCGCGCCCCGACGCGAGTTTCGACGGCATCAGCGTCTACGACGCTCGAAAGCGTATGGGTCGCGTGCTCGCCCAAGAGCAACCCGCCCCTGCAGACATCGTGATCCCTGTCCCAGATAGCGGCAACGCCGCGGCGCTTGGGTTTGCCGAGGAGTCAACGCTTCCGTTCGAGCTTGGATTGATTCGCAGCCACTACGTCGGCCGAACGTTCATCGAACCCACACAGTCCATTCGCCACTTTGGCGTTCGTCTCAAGCTCCATCCGGTCAAGCACATGCTCGAAGGCAAGAGCGTCGCCGTCATCGATGACTCGATCGTGCGCGGCACCACCAGCCGTAAGATCGTCAAAATGATCCGTGAGGCTGGCGCGAAAGAGGTACACCTCCGCATCAGCTCGCCACCCACCGCCTGGCCGTGCTTCTACGGCATCGACACGCCCACCCGCGAGGAGCTCATCGCCGCCAAGCACAGCATCGACGAAGTCGCCGAGTACGTCACCGCCGATTCGATCGGCTACCTCTCGCTCGAAGGACTGCATCTGGCAGTCGGCGGCGGCGGTTATTGCGACGCGTGTTTCAGCGGCAACTATCCCATCGCGCTCCACGACCGCGAATCACACAAGCGGCAACTCCCGCTCGTTGGCGTCTGAGCGAACGCGGGCACACCAGCCCTTCACTGCCTCTGCAAAAAGCTCTGGCCGCTCGAGATGGACGAAGTGGCCGGCGCCCTCCACCAATAAGGAGTCATAGGGACCGTCGAAGAACTCCTGTTGTCCTTCAGCGACCTGCGCGCGCATGCAGCCGTCATGGGTCCCGTGAACGTAGAGGGTCGGCACTTCAATCGGGCGGCGGCGCAGAATGCGCAAGGCGCGCCCGACCGCTTGGGGTCGAAGCGCGCGGTAGTAACGAAGTGGTGCGGGCATGCTCTTCTTCAAGCACGCCTTCACTTCCGCGAGATGGCCGGCGTCGGCCTCGAACCCTGGCGACCAACTGCGCCATAGGCGATCGATGAACGCGAAATCGTTCGTCGCAACCATGGCGTCTGACACCTTTGGCAGCTGGAACAAGCCGATGTAGGCACTGAGCTTGATCTGCTCGGGTACCCGAAGGAAGTTCTTCTTGGCTGCCGACAGGTGTGGAATCGCTTCGGTGACCGCGGCGGCGAAGCACTCGGGAGCCATCGCCATCGCCGGATACGCGATGACAGCCCCCCAATCATGACCGACGAGATACACGGGACGCTCCGGCGAGACCTCGCGAGCCAAGGAGAGCACGTCGTTCGCAAGCGACTCGATGTCGAAGGACCCGTCCAAGCCTGAAGGCGCGTAGCCACGGAGCCAAGGGGCGACCACGCGATACCCTGCTCCGGTGAGGGCTTCGATGAGGGAGGTCCACGTCTGCGGCACGTCGGGAAAACCGTGGAGGCACAGCGCCACTGGGTCATCGGCGTGGCCTGCATCGAGATATTGAAGCGGGACACTTCGGGCGCGGCTCTGGTCCACCGCGCGATTGTGCGTCGAGCGCGCGGAGGCGCAATGCGACGCTAGCGACCGAAGAAAGCCACGAGGCCCTGCACGATGCGAAAACGCGTCTGGACGTCGGTTGCGAGGTCCTGCCGCACTTCGACCTCGACCGCACGGCGACCGTGAGCGCGACCGTGTCGGTCCGCCGAGAACATGAAGCCGTCAGCCCCGGAGTACGGTTCGTTCAGGCCGACCACAAATCCGAGGCGATCGAAGCAATCGGCCATCTCCTGCGCGATCGCTTCGTCCCGGTCGAACAGGACGCCGATCTCGGTGTCTCTGGTTTGCGCTTCGTACACGGGAGTGAAGCTGTGGATCGCAAAGACCAAATCCGCGACGCTGCTCGCAACGGTTTCGTCGATCTGTGCGTGGTAGGGCCGGTAGAACTCCGCGAGTCGGCGCTCGCGCTCGTCGGGGCTGATCGACGCGTTCAGCTCGACGGGTGCGCCCTCGGCGGTATCGCGAAAGAGCGTGTCGGAATTCTCGGGGCGGTTGGGATCGACGAGCAACCGTGAGAAGTTCGAAAGCACGGCCGGAGCGCGCAGCGCGCTTGCAAGCTCTTCGGTAAGGTCCCCCGCGCCCAGGTCATACGCCCAATGCGTCCCGACCAGTCGGCGGTCGGCCGGCGACCAGCTCCAGGGGGCCGGCAAGCGCTCGCGCGCGTGCTCACATGTGAGCACCACCCGAGCCTCGGGAAGGCCATCAAGACTCTGAATCGGTGAATCCATCGTCGGTTTTGTGATCTTCCCCACTGGTGGGTACCCTTGTGGAGCGGTTATACTCGTTCTTCGGACACTCGGGGGGGTGGACCAAGGGATTTCATGGCGCGGCCAGACCCCTCTTCGAAGGGCTCACGAAAGAATCGGCGAAGCACACACATTCGCACCAAGGATCGTCGGGAAGATGATACTCCGCGGATCGTGCATCGTCCCCCTGCAAGCGAGGTCGACCCTGCGCTGACCACTGCGCGTGCAACTGCACCACCCCCAGAGGCGTCGCAGCAGCGACTCAAGGCGGTGAATCCCGCGCCCGGCCTTCCGATTCCGAGCACCCGACCTCTCCCCCCGCCCGCCCCGATGCCCGTGACCCGCGGCCGTCCCATGTTGGACGAGCTCGAAACGGTTGCGCCCCGAGTACCCCGTTGGCAGGAGCGCCTCGGCTTGGCTGCTCTCGCCGCACTCGTCGCAGCGATGATGTTCGCGATGTGGCGAATCATGACCGGCTGAGAGCCGTCGCCCTTAAGCTCTAGAACTCGGGTCGGTCTTGGTGCTGACCAAACACTTCGCGGAAGACGTCGCAGATCTCCTGTTCGGTGCAGTAGACCCTGGCAGCGTCGACGATGAGTGGCATGACATTGCGGTCGGACTTGCAGGCGTCGCGAAGCGCGGATAGCGCCGTTCGGACCGCGCTGTCGTCCCGCTCTTGTTTGACCCGGGCGAGGCTCGCAACCTGCTCTTTCTCGATCGCCTCGTCGATTCGCAGGGTGGGAACCTTGGACCCCTCGCCTGCTGCGTACTTGTTGACGCCGACGACGGTCTTTTCGCCGCTTTCGATCTGCTGCTGAAGCCGATAGGCCGAGCCGGCGATCTCCCGCTGCGGATATCCGCGCTCGACCGCCTCGACCATGCCGCCGAGGTCGTCGATCTTGTGGATGTATTCGAGCGCGTCGGCCTCGAGGCGGTCGGTCATCCATTCGACGAAGTAGCTTCCCGCAAGAGGGTCGATCGTATCGGCAACGCCCGACTCCTCCGCGATGATCTGCTGAGTGCGAAGCGCGATGGTGACCGCCTCCTCGGTCGGGAGGGCGAAGGTCTCGTCCAGGCTGTTGGTGTGAAGGGACTGCGTGCCGCCGAGAACCGCGGCCAGACCTTGGAGCGCGACGCGCGCGACGTTGTTGTACGGCTGCTGCGCGGTCAGGGAGACGCCCGCGGTCTGGGCGTGGGTGCGCAGCATCAAGGAACGGGGGTCCTTCGCGCCAAAGCGCTCCCTCATCAGGCGGGCCCACATGCGCCGGGCGGCGCGAAACTTCGCGACCTCCTCGAAGAAGTCATTGTGGACATCGAAGAAAAAGGAGAGACGCGGCGCAAAAGCGTCGACATCGAGGCCGCGCTCGACGGCCCACTTCACGTACTCGAGGCCGTCGGCGATCGTGAAGGCGAGCTCTTGCGC
>CAJIBX010000265.1_pt1 | contig 24116 bp, 18 predicted proteins | sample 9199471 | NCBI WGS metagenome assembly CAJIBX01 (sample SAMEA7708317, study PRJEB35096) | sediment metagenome | biome: marine neritic benthic zone biome [ENVO:01000025]; feature: sediment [ENVO:00002007]; material: shallow marine sediment [ENVO:03000034] sea grass bed [ENVO_01000059] ...
CGGGACTCGGACGGAACCGATCGGCATCTTCGTAGCTCACCGCGCAGTCGGTTCCCTCGAAAAGCTCCCCGGTGGCGCGTGCCACACCGCGCCACTGCACTTGAGCAGCTCCCGCAGCGAGTGGAAGGGGGCCACGTGGCAGCTCGCCGGAGACAACGGAGAGTGCCTCTTTCGCGAGTTGCGCGGCGAAATCGCGTGGACTGATCGAACCGCGGCGCTCGACGAAGATCGCGTGAGGAGATAGACAACCACGCTGGTCATAAGCGGCAATATCGAGCGCAAGTGCGCGCGTCCACCGTCCCGGATTGTCCAATGCGGATGCAGATACGTAGGCCAGGCCGAAACCATGACCATGTGCGAGCAACTGCTTCTTCGGGGGGACCCGTCGCCCGATCGCTTCGATCGTATCGTCGTTTCCATACACGCTGACCACATCTGCCTCTGCAAAGAGAGCGCGCTCCGCGTCGGTGTCTCCTCCCGGGAACGCCGTGACTCCGACGGAGTGCGCGAGCGGCGCGTCTGCCCATGCGATGGCGTCGCGCACGAGTCTGGCAAAGTGCGGCTCCTTTGAGGACGCCTTGACGATGACCGGGCATCCGAGAAGGAGGTGCACGAACATCGGGCGAAGAGCGGCGGTGAAGACGTTTCCCGCCAATACGACCGCCCCCATGTGTGCGGGAACGATGCTCCGACCGTCCGCCCACTGCTCGACCTCTGCAAGAACCGAGCTCAACGCGGGAGTAGTGACCATTTCAGCCGTGCTTTGTAGCGCCCAACGGACCATCGGTTCGCTGAGACCGGTCGTCGAAGCAAGGCGAGTGATCGCCTCACGCACGAGGGGATCCTCATCGCGCAAGAAGCGAGCGGCGTTCACGAGCGAATCGCGAATCCCGAGGCGCGGGCGAGACCTCAGCTCGGCCCCGGTCATGGCGACGCGGTGGCACAGCGCCGCGAGCTCCTGTCGGTGGTCACTCATCGGCGCGCTTCCTCTGGAGCGCGATGTCGGTCGTGAGCGAGCAACCCCGCGGCACCGCTCCGGGCGCCCGACCGATCAGCTCGATGCCGTCCTCCGAACGGCGGGCGAGGTCCGCGGTCTGGATGCAGCAGACCGAATCGAGGTTGGCGCAGTCATCGAGCCGCAGAATACCCGTGGCGCCATTCGACACGGGCACGAGCGATTCTGGGTCGACCGGAGTCGCGCGGACCCAATGCGGAACCCAAAAGCGACGCGGTCCGCTTGCCGTGTTGTTCACGCGATCACGGAGCGTGGTTTCATAGAGTTGCGAGCTCAGCTCGGTCATTCCGTACTCGCTGATGATCATCGCGTCGACGAGGCCGTAACGTTCGCTCAGCGCGCCTCGGAGCTCTTCTGGCTCGACCTCTCGCGAGCGTCCCTTGAACCCACCGGTCTGCATGAGCCGGCTCCCCTCCGGCAGCGCAAACCGCGCTTTGTCCAGCGCGTCCTCGGCGTGAACGAATGCAAACGAAGTCCCGAGCAAGGCGATCGGATCGCCGTCCGCCGCCGCGTTGGCGAGCTCAGTGCGCAAGGCCTCGATGTCGAGGGCGTCGCCTTTCCATACCCATGCGGTCGAGCTGCCGAACCATTGTGCGAATCGAGCCAGCATGTAGCTGAGCGACGAGCTGGGCGCGTCGGCTTCGCTCGGCGCGAGGATCACCAAGCGCATTCGTCTCTGGTCGGGGAACAACATGTCTCGTGCGGCCCTTCGCGCGGCGAGATCGTAAAGCGTCAGGTCGCGAAAAGCGTGCCTGCTGCGCTCGGACGCGGTCGTCCCTGAGCTCTTGAACACCCGAACGTCCTCTGAAGCGGGATGGACCGCAACCCGAACGAACCGAAACACATCGGTCGGAAGTGCCGGCGGAGTCGACCCGACCCATTCGAGTCGGCCGTACGGCGACACCTGCTCGCGCTGGAAAGCTGCCATGTCTTCGATCAATCGATCACGCGCAGCGCGGTCCGGCGAGCCTTCGATCAACGCTTGGACACGTGCTTTGAGGGCTCGTCGTGTCATGGTCGTTCGTCGCGCAAGACCTGCGATAGCGCCGTGACGAACCGCTCGAGCAGCGCCTCATCGATGTTGAGTGGCGGTGCGAGTTGTAGGACGCGCCCGTCACGTCCCGCGCACAGGACCAAGTACCCCCTCTGTAGCAGCGCGCGCGCCACCCGAAGAGCACGCGGGCCTTGGTCCAACTCGAGGCCGACCATCATTCCCGCGCCGCGCACCTCGCGCACGTAGGGGAGGTCTGCATTTCGCAGGCTGCGCATCCAGTCCTCTCCCTTCTTGCGGCCCCCGGAAATGAGCTGGGTGTTCTCCAGGACGTCCAGCGTTGCCAACGCGGCTGCTGCGCACAGCGGATGGCCGAAGAACGTGCCCGTATGGATCGCCTCCTCGCCCGGCGCACCCCAGGAGGACATCACCTCGGTCGTTCCGAGACACACGCTGACCGGAAGACCGCCCCCGAGCGCTTTGCCGGCGCAGATCAAGTCGGGACTGACGCCTTGGTCCTGTGAGCACCACCAGCTTCCGCATCGGCCGAAGCCGGTGAAGATCTCATCGACGACCAAGAGTGCGCCCTCTCGTTTACATCGATCGCCCAAGGCCGCGAGAAACCCTTCGGGGGGGATGTTCACGCCTCCGCGTCCCTGGATCGGTTCGATCAGCACTGCACCGATCGCGCTCCAGTCGTGTGGCAACTCGCGGAGCGCATCCTCGACCTTCCAAGTGTGCTTCGGCCACGGCGCGAAGACGACGTGCGGGTTGAGCTGCTCGCGGAACGGTTCGCGGAAGCCCGGTGCGAACGCGGACGCAGCCAGCGGACCGTAGCCGAGCCCATGATAGCTGCCGGTGAATGCGAGTACGCCCGGCCGCTTCGAAGCGAGAACGGCGGTCTTGAGTGCAGTCGTCACGGCGTCGGCGCCGCTCAGGGAGAGCACCGCACGTGCGTCGTCCCAGGGCGAGAGCCGTACCAATCGTTCGAGCAGCTCGATCTTCGGTTGGGACGGGTGTAGGTCGCCAAGCCCGTGAACCAAGCGTTTGCTCTGGTGTTCGATCGCGGCGACCACGGCGGGGTGACGGTGTCCGATCGCGGCGACCCCAAAGCCAGATGTGAGATCGACATACACATTGCCGTCGACATCGATGACGTTCGCACCCACGGCCGCTTCCCACACGATCGGGTCGTGGTTGGCGCCGCTGCGTTCGGTTCGTCTGGCCCGGCGCTGGGTGAACGCCGGGGACTCGGCGCGCGCAAGCCGGTCCACCCACGATTGCCCGAGGGTTGTGGGCACGGGTGCGGTGATCACGGGGTGTGACTGACCAAGCTCAGCCATGAACGGGCTTAGCGCCCGAGATCGGCCGACGTCAACCGCCGGGGAGGAGGCTCTTCGGTCGCCACGGGAAGAAAACCAGTGCGCTCGCTCGCGCTTGCCGCATCATCTGCGGCTGATCGATGAGGACGGCGTCCAGCTCGACACCATGCTCGCGGCCTGCCTCGCACAGCTGGCGGATCATCATGGTCACGTTTTCCCGGTAGTTCGGGTCGAGCCGCAGGCCGATCGCGGGGCTGGGATCGCCGATCGCCCGCCGAATCTCGCAATAGGCGGCCCACTCCACTTCGGGGAAGTTGCGGAGTACGTTCGCCAAATCCCTCAGCATCTCAGCGTCCGGCTCGTCGCCCATCGGCGCGAACTCGATGCCAGGCGCCGGCAGCGAGCCCACCCGCGGAAGCGGCGGAATCGAATGCGGCGCCGTGGGCGCCACGGGGTCCGCATCGTCTGAGGGTTGGGATGACTCGGTGAACTGCGGTGGACGCGCGGGCTTGGGAGGAGTGATCGACGGAGGCGCCGTTCTCGTCGGCGGCGGGTCCGGTAGAGGCCGACTCGGTATGGGTGGATCGGGGACGGGTGGCGCGGGCGGCGGAGGCTCGGCGGGTGGTTGCGCCTCAATCACCCTTGGGTCGACCATCGAAGGCGGCGCGACACTCTTCGATGCGGGTTTCGGCGGAATGATGCTCGCCGCACCATAGGTTCCCCCCGGTCCGACAGGCGGTGCGCTCCCGCCGATCTCCTTGATGTCCGTGGACGGCGACTCCGATTTGTGTGATGGGTCTGACCTGCGGGCTGGGTCCGACTTGCGTGGCGGTCGGGACCTGCGCGCCGGTGTCGATTTTCGTGCGGGTGGAGGCGAAGCCTCCCACCCTCCAGTGTTCGCAGCGACGAACTCCTCGCGCGTGAACTCGAGCGCGTGCTCTGCGGCGATGTCGATGACGAGGAAGGCGAGGTTGCGATCGACGGCGTGAGTCAGCAGGACTTTGCCGCCCAGTGACTTCTTTCCGATCGAACCGTCCGGGCCGAGCCAACCAAAGCGCGCCGCCGCGTCGCTCAGCTGTTCCTCCGAGCTGAAGACCGCGAGCGCTTCTTCGCCGCTCGAGTTGACCAACGTACGGAAGCCTTCGGCCCGAGGTTCCCAGGTGGCGACCCACATCGACCGTTGAAGCATCGCCCTGAGGGCCTCGCTCTTGGCCTGAGCGTCCCCTGAGCCGTCGCGCAGCATGCGGACGAATGCTTCGGTCGCCGGATCTGGAGCTCCACCCACCATCCTTTGAACATTGTAGTCCTGTAGGCCTACGGATAGGCAAGTTCTATAGGGGCGGGCCGGGCGGACCTTCCTTGACAGCCTACCGCCCGGGGCTAGGCTCGCCCTGCTTTTTAGCCCAGATAGCTCAGTCGGTAGAGCAGTGGATTGAAAATCCTCGTGTCCCTGGTTCGATTCCAGGTCTGGGCACCCCGTGCGTCGTCAGGCCCGTCTGCCCCTGCGGCGGACCAGCAGGGCCATCCCGACGCCGAGCAGCGTGGCGAGGACGAAGTTGCCCATCCCGCCGGCGCGAAGGGTGCAGCCGTCCCCACCCCGAGGACCGGGAATGGTCGCGTTGTGGGCGTCCAGCAGCTCGGCGATCAACTCGCTGTTATCCGTCACGACCGTGCCTGCGCCCGAGGTCGTGAGCTCGAGCACCCTCGCGTTCGCCGGAAGGGAGCCTGGCGTTCCCGGCGTAAAGGGCCATCCACCACCTTGGCCGCGGATGACGCGACCGTCTTCGAGCTCGACCCGCCACGGTGCCTCGAACAAGAAGAGGTTGCCCGCGCACTCGATCACCTGTCGTGCGCTGTGGGAGTTGCTCACGGCCGGAAGGTCCGGGTTGAAGTCGAACTCGGGGTCGAGGTCCATCTCTGGCGCCGACATGGTGGTGTAGAGCCGGGTCACGTACGGGAGTGAGTCGAGGAGCTCTTGGGTCTTTCGCATCGGTTGGATCACATCGGTGTTCAGGCCCGCGAGTAGGCTGATGGCGTCGACTCCCTCGAGGTCATTCAGGTAGCACCCCGGACAAGAGATGAAGTCATCGAGATCGATCTCCGAGGGGAGCAACGGTTCGACGACATCGCGAAAGCCGTCCCAATTTCCGTAGCTGAACGAGGCTTCCAGGAACACTTCAGCGGCCTGATCGACGAGCACGCGTTCCTGAAGTGACTGCCACGTGTCCTCGTCGAACTCCGAAAACACGACTTGATCGTAGTCGCTGCTGGGCCCCGCGCGTTCGGTGACGAAGCCCTGGCCGCCCGCCTCGTTGGCGGCGGCGATCACGACCTGGTTGTAGTTGGAGCCGCCGGTGGTCCAGTCGATCAAGGCTTCATCGAGCTCGAGCGCCTTGTAGTTGATAGGCACGGCTCGCTCTTGGCCGAGGACCCACACCATCACGCCCATGTCGGGGTTGGCGGCAACCGCGGTCGGTCGGATGGGGATCATCGGACGTTCGGTCGGGTAGGTAATGCGAATCGGCCGAATGCTGCCGGTGTCGTTCCCTTTGGTGAGGCGGAAGGCGAGGAGGTTCATGCCGTTCTCGAGGTACGAGCCAAAGATTTCGGCCACGTCCGCGGGGTCTCCGCCCGGTGCGACCACGTCGTAGCCCTCGTCGGTGAGCCATTGCACCGCAACGTCACCGGCCTTCTCGAAGGCATCATCGATTTGAATCACGACGAAGTCGTAGGGGCCGACGGTACCCGAAGCGAGGACCTCGGGAGCGCCGCCGTCCGCGCCGCCGCCAGCGTCCTGATCGCCTGAGCCGCCTTCGCCACCGCAATCGAACGAAGGGACCGCACTCTGGCGGCAAGTGCCCTCGATGTCGACCGTGAGTGAGTATTGAGGATTGCTAGAGGTCTGAAGGCGAGTGAACGCAAGGTCCGAAGACACCGCGACGTCGGGAATGCCGGGCACGGGCAACACCCAGGCAAACTCCTCCGAGGGGCCGGTGTACTGAATCTGAACGACGGCGGTCACCGTCCCGTCACCGTTCTGGGAGAAGATGATCCGTTCGGCGGCCTGATTGACGGGGGCGTTGGCCGAGCAGAAGAACCCCCCGCAGGCATGGGCCGGGTAGGGGCTAAGGGTTAACAGCATTACTGCGGAGAGGGCGCAGACGCACCCCAACCATGACATCGATTGCGTCTTGTTCATGCTAAGGCTCCTTATTTGGCACAGATTGGCATGACCGCCGCGTGCCGAACCCCAAAGGAGCAAGAATTGCGCCAGCCGTTGTGTTCACGCACCCGCGCACTATGCTTGCGTTCCAGCAAAGGCCGCGATGAAGAGCAATTGGTCCGATGACGAAGCGCAAGCGACGATCGATCGTTACGTCGATCGTCCCGACGTGAACGAGGACATCGCGCTTCGCGTGTACACCTCACGCTTGATCGGGCGGGATCCTTCCCTCGTGCTTCACGGTGGAGGCAATACCTCGGTCAAGACGGCTCTGACCGATGATACGGGCGCCGAGGTACAGGTGCTTTGCGTCAAGGGCAGTGGTTGGGGCCTCGGGGATATCGAGCCCGAGGGCCTTCCCGCGGTTCGCCTCGAGAGCCTCGGGACGCTGCGCAATCGTGAGACGCTTTCCGATGAGGACATGGTCAATGCCCAGCGGATCCGTCTCCTCGATGCGGGCAGTCCAAACCCCTCGGTCGAAACGCTCCTGCATGCCTTTTTGCCGTTCAAGTTCATCGACCACTCGCACGCGGATGCGATTCTAGCGCTTGTCGACCAACCCAATGCCGAGGAGGTCTGTCGAGAGGTATTCGGGGACACGCTGGCGATCGTGCCCTACATCATGCCGGGCTTTGCCCTCGCCAAGCTTGCAGCAGAGGTCCAGGAGAAGCACCCCAAGGCCGAAGGCTTGTTGCTCCTGCGTCATGGCCTGTTCACCTACGGTGACTCGGCCAAGGAAAGCTACGAGCGTCACATCGCGGCCGTGGACAAGGCGGAGCGCTACGCAAAGGACCGGGCGGCCAAGCAGTCCGTGAAACGAAAGACCATCGATGCGTCGCCTGCGTACGAGACGCTTGCGCCGGTGTTGCGCGGCCGTCTTGGCGCGGAAGGCCGTCGCTACATTCTCACGCTCCGCACGAGCGATGCGATTGAGGCGTTCCTCTCCCGGCAAGACCTGGCCGAGGTATCGCAGCGCGGCACGGCGACGCCGGACCACGTCATCCGAACCAAACGAGTGCCACTCCTGCTCGATGTGAAGGCGGGGTCGTCGCACGAGCAGATGGTCGAGCATATCGATGAGCGCCTCGCCGCGTATCGCACCGCGTACGCGTCCTACGTGGAGCGCGAAGCGGGCGGGAAGGGCCGCAAGGTGAAGGCGCTCGATCCCGATCCGCGCATCGTGCTCGTGCCCGGCCTTGGCTTGATCGCGGCGGGAAGCACCGAAAAGGCCGCGTCCATCGCCGCCGATATCTACGAGCACACGGTCGACGTGATCCAAGCCGCGGAGGCCGTGGGGCGCTACGAGGTGCTCGGCACGGCCGATCTCTTCGACATGGAGTATTGGTCGCTCGAGCAGGCCAAGCTCGGTAAGGCCGCGCCCAAGGTGCTTCAGGGGCAGGTCGTCTATGTGAGCGGAGCGGCGCGTGGGATCGGCGCGGCATGTGCTCGGCGCTTTGCGGCCGAAGGCGCAAGCCTGTACCTGACCGATCGCGACGAAGCGGTGCAAGCCATTGCCGAGGCGTTGGGAGCACGGTGCGAAGTCGTCGACGTTCGCGACGAGAAATCGGTGAGTGGGAGTGTAGAGCATTGCGTGGCGGCGTTTGGCGGCATCGACGGCGTGATCTCGAATGCGGGTGCAGCCCCCCAAGCGGCGATCGATCAGGTGTCGACCGCGGACCTCAAGGAGAGCTTCGAGATCAACTTCTTCTCGCATCAGTACCTCGCGTCGGCCGCGGCGAGGGTCATGCGAGCGCAGGGCACTGGCGGCTCGTTGTTATTCAACGCATCGAAGGCTGCCTTCAACCCCGGAGCGAACTTTGGTCCGTACGCAATTCCGAAGGCGGCGGTCGTCGCACTGATGAAGCAGTACGCGCTCGAGGGGGGCGATGCGGGGATTCGGAGCAATGCGGTCAACGCGGACCGCGTGCGGACGCAACTGCTCGATCCCGTCACCGTCGAAAAACGCGCCCGCGCGCGAGGGCTCGACGCCGACGCTTATTTCCGTTCCAATCTGCTCGCTCGAGAGGTGACTGCCGAAGACGTCGCCGATGCGTTTCTCAGCTTGGCGTTGGCCAAGAGCACGACGGGGTGCGTGGTGACGGTCGATGGCGGCAATATCGCCGCCTCGCCCCGATAGTGCCAAAATTGGCATGTTCATGAGAGTTATATGCCAATCTTGGCATGCCGTTTCTTATTAAATTGTCTTCAACAGGGCCTTCGCCGATGCTAGTATTCCCGGCCTTATGACTAAACCCCTACTCCTTCTTTCCACGATCACCCTTGTATTTGGCCTCGGTTGCGGCGACGGAACCGGTTTCTCCGGCGAAGACGGCGGCGTTCCGTTCGTGCCTGAGGCATTCGGAGAGTGGCTCAAGTTCGAGCCCGAAGGTGCCGTCTGTGCGAACGGCAGCCAATACAAATACTTCGTCAACTTCTCCGAGACCTCCGACAACGTCTTGGTCATCTTCGAGAGCGGCGGCGCTTGTTGGGATTCCAAGAGCTGTCTCCAGGCCTCAGGCATTCGCGGAGCCACGAACACCGAGTGCGTCCGCAACGACGTGGCCGATGACGACTGTCTCCGCGATGACTATGCGAGCGCGTTTTTGAACTTCGAAGTTCCCGCAGCCTTGGCAGAACAAGCCGCTGAGCTCGGGATCGTCGACGGCAAGGTCCCGGTGGACTTCATCTATCCGCTCCTTTCGCCCGACGAAGGGATCAGTCCCATGGCGGACTGGAACAAGGTCTTCGTCCCGTACTGCACCGGCGACGTCCACACCGGCAACAGAGTCGTGACCTATACGGATACCGAGGGCGATCTCGGCGACGTCACGTTCTATCACAACGGACACAACAACACGCTCGCAGTGATCGAAGAGCTCGACACCATGTTCGCGGAGGTGCCCAAGCTGACGGTAGGCGGCTGCAGCGCTGGCGGGACGGGGGCGATCTCGAACTACTACTTCATTCGCAGCGGGATGAGTGGTGTCGAGAAGGGCTATCTTCTAGACGATGCAGGGCCCGTCTTTCCAAGTGCCGGCAACTCCCGCTTTCTCCACGAGGAGATCCGTGATGTCTGGGGCGTCAACTCGGTCCTGGCAAAGCTCCCGGAGGACCAGGGAATCAGTCTCGACCAAGACTTCGGGAAGATGAGCGAGCTACTCGCGAGTGAGTTTCCCAGCGACCGATTGGCCATCACCTACTTTCAACTCGACTACAACTACTCGCTCTACTCGTATGAGCGGTTCTGGACGCTCGATGGCGAGGACATCGTACCCTTCGACGGAGACGGTTTGGGCTTGTTCCAAAACCAAGCGGCTGACCGTGCCGCGGTGCACAGCTTGTGGTTCGAGGATACGGCCGCGCTGGTCGACCAGTACGACGGCGTCGACAATCTCGGCTATTACCTACCGTTTTATCGGGAAACCAACGGAGCCCACTGCGCGTCGATTCCGGCGTTCGGGGAGTTCTCGCCTCCCGGGACACCGTTCGACGAGGCGGCGGCAGCTTACTTCATTTCGATTCTGGGCGACCGATCGGCGGTTTGGAGGGGAACCGAGATCCAAAGCGACGGTCTCGATCTACGCGAGTATGTCGACCACTTGCTCGACGATGACGAGCCGCTCAGGAGCTACTTCGAGGAAGATGGCGAGGGTCGCTTCCTCTCGTGCACTCCCGTCGACTTCGATGCAGGCCTTTGCGAAGCCGCCGTCAATCCGCCCGGCTGACCTAGGCCCAGCGGAAGCCTTCCATCGTTTGTTTGGCGGTGTACTTCGCCTCGAAGCCCGTGGCTTCGACGAAGGCCGCGTTGTCGATGACGATCGGATACTTCACATGCGTCACCGCGTGGGCGGGCAAGTACGGGAAGCCAAAGCGATCGAGCACCAGCGGAAAGAGCGGCTCGGGAATCGGCACCGGAACCCGGCCGGTGGCTCTGCATAGCGTGGACAGTGGGATGGGTGGCGGGCCCGCAACGTTGAACACGCCGCGGATCTTCTTATCGACGGCGAGCGTGATCGCTTCCTCTGCATCCCATTCGTGCATGAAGTGGAACAACGGGTCGAAACCCATGACGGTGGGCACTCGCTTCTTCCCGAGGAAGAGCGCGAGGGTGCCTCGCTGACTCGGCCCCAGGAAGTAACACATGCGCAGCACCGTGGTGTTGAGCTCGGGCCAGCGCCACAGCGCCGAGCTCGCGTAGAGGTCAGCGGCGACGAGATCGGCGAGCTCTTGGAATGATGCGCCCGCGAGCGGGGGCTCATCCTCGGTGTGGTAGAGCGGCGAATCGGGCGTCGCGCCATAGATCGTATGGCGCCCGACGAAGATCGCCTGCTCGACCCCGTACTTGTGGCAATAGTCGAAGAGCCGTCGGGTGCCCCCGAGATTGATGCGATACCGCTCTTCGGCGCCGGTCGTGAAATGAGTGACCGTAGCCATGTGGATGAGCACATTGGGTTGCGACAACCGAAAGACATCTTCGGCGTCGCGTTTGCGAATGTCGGCTTGGTGCATCTCGATGCCGTCCGGCACATCGGGCCAGGGCCGACGGTCGATGCCGATCACCCCGTAGCCTCGCTGAACGAGCCGGTACGCGACACCGCGCGCAAGCGTTCCGGAGATGCCCGTGATCAGCACCTTCACGGCTCGGGCTCCCGCTTCGGCTCGGGAAGCTTGGTGAACATAAACGGCGTCGGGCGTGCGTCGAGACCGCGCTGGATGAGGTGCTCGATCTCTTCGCGCACCTGTTCCACGTAGCGGTTGATCAACTCGTCGGGCTCTGAGCCATCGCCTTCGAAGTACATCGGTAGGCCGTAGTAGATCTGACAAGCGATGGGCATCGGGAAGATCACGAGCTGCGGTGCAACGGGCACATAGGGAGCACCGACGATCTTCGCGAGCCACTTGATGTGAAACAGCGTGGGGAACGCCTCTTCGCCACCGATGAATGCGAACGGGATGATCGGTGTGCGTGTCTTCAGCGCGAGCCTCATGAAACCAGTGCCAAAGCGGACGAGCTTGTAGGCGTCTTTGTAGAGCTTGCCGGTGCCGCGCGCGCCTTCAGGAAATGCAACCACGATTCGCCCGGCGTCGAGCAAGCGTTCGCCGTGCTCCGGAAGCCCCGTGAGGTGGCCGACGCGATTGATCAGCGTCGAGGCAAAAGGCCATCGGTTGAGGAAGTATTCACTCATGCCGTGGGCGAGCCGCGGTGCTTCGTCGTTGAGAATCAACGACGTCATGATCATTGCGGCATCGGAGCCGATTCCGCCCGAATGGTTGCCGATCAACAAGGCCTTGCCTTCCGCGGGGATGTTCTCCATCCCGAACGCGGTGACCTTGAGGTAATGGCGATAGATACGGGCAAACGGTGAATAGAACGCCGCGAGATACTTCTTCGACACGCCGAACGGGTCGATGCCGTAATCATCGAACGGGATCGGTAGTCGGTCGATGTTACGCTTTACCTGCTCGTCGATGAACAAGCCCATGATCAACGCCTCACTCGGCGAGTGCTGTGGGGGAAGGCTTGCTGTCGCCTTCCGGTGGGAGGTCTGGGTTGGGAAGAAGGAGTGCGAGCTTGGCCTCGTCCCAGGCGGCTTCGTCGATCCTCATTTCGTGGACCAACGTCCGGATACCCCCTGGCCCCGTCGCGAGGAGACCCACCTTGAAAGCCAACTGCACGCCTCCGACGTCGCGGAAGTCACCGTATTCTGCCGAGCCGGAGACGAAGGCGCCCTGGTCCCTCACGGTGTAGTCCGCCCGTCCGACGAGCTTGGTCTCTTGGTCGATCCAGATGACGTACTGGTCCATGTTGCGGTTGGGTGCGAGGCTGTTCCACGTCACGAAGACGGTCTCATAGCTGCGACCCCTCCACTCTTGGGTGCCCGCGTACGCGATGACCGACCCGTCGCGGATGCGAAAGGGCAACTCGAAGAAGTACTGAACCGTGGGTAGGAGGAACTCCAAGGCTGCGTCGGACTCGAACGCCGGCTCGCCGTCCGGTTTGATCTTGTACGTCCTCCAGCTCTGCAATCCCCATACGTGGCCTTCTTCTGGCCCGTCCAAGAACTCGTACCGGGAGGTCCAAGTACCGCGAAGAAACTGAGCGCGGATCCTCTGCGGCGAGTGCCCCCACTCCATGTACAGACGCTGCGCGAGCCCGCCATACCACTCATCGACGAAGGTGAGATCGAGCACCTGGTGAGACTGCCACGCTTTCAGGCCATGCGCGTTGGCCGCTTCTTCGAGGATGATTCGGCCCTGCTCTTTGGCATCCGGTGGAAGCTCGTCGATGCGTAGCGTGCTCGGTCGCAGGTCGACGACATAGAGCTCATCGAAGGCCACCGCGGCGATGACCAGCGCGGCGGCTGCGATGATGGTCCACTGAAACCATCGTCGTTTGTGCAGTGGTTTCTTTTCCGCCACGTCCGAGACATACCACAAAATCCGGCGCTGGCGGCTGGCGTTCACCGCCTTTGGCCTCTAGATCAACGGGAGAGGGTAGACATGCGCAGTCCCAAAGACTTCTTCCAACCGATGGCCATCGGTGCCCCCGAGCCACTGCGGGAAATCCCATTTCGACCGTCGCGGATGATTCACTTCTTCGACCCGAGCAACGCGAAGATGGCCGCCAAGGTGCCGAGCATGGCGGAGAAATGCGACGTGCTGTTGGGCAACCTCGAAGATGCCATCCAAGTCGAAAACAAGACCGCAGCGAGAGAAGGGTTCGTCAAAATCGCCAAGGAAACCGACTTCGGCGACTGCCAGTTGTGGACGCGCGTCAACAGTCTCGACAGCCCGTGGTTCCTGGACGACATGTGGACGATCGTCACCGAGGTTGGGCATAAGCTCGACGTCGTGATGGTGCCCAAGGTCGAGGGCCCGTGGGACATCCACTATGTCGACCGGTTCTTGGCGCAGCTCGAAGCGCGCGCAGGCATCAAAAAGCCGATTCTCGTTCACGCGATCCTAGAGACGGCCCTCGGCGTCGCCAACGTCGAGGAAATCGCGGGCGCGAGCCCGCGCATGCAGGGCATGAGCCTCGGCCCGGCGGACCTCGCGGCTTCGCGGCGGATGAAGACGACGCGCGTGGGTGGGGGACATCCCGGGTACTTGGTGAGAGCCGATCCGGACCCAAATGATGAAAACGCGCCCCGTGTCACGGCGCAGCAGGACCTCTGGCACTACACGCTCGCACGCATGGTCGACGCTTGCGTCGCAAACGGCATCTTCGCGTACTACGGGCCGTTCGGGGATATCCGCGACACGCTCGCCTGTGAGGACCAGTTCCGCAATGCGTTCTTGCTCGGGTGCGTCGGCGCATGGTCTCTCCATCCGGTCCAGATCGACATCGCGAAGAAGGTATTCACGCCGCCCGTCGATGAGGTGCTCTGGGCAAAGCGGGTGATCGACGAGATGGGTGATGGCTCGGGGGCGGTCATGATCGACGGCAAGATGCAAGACGACGCGACCTACAAGCAGTGCCAAGTGATGGTCCAGCTGGCGCGGACGTTGGCCGAGAAAGACCCCGAGTTGAAGGCCGCATACCAGTTCTAGGCAAGGCTTGCGCGGCTTGGGGATAGCGGGTAAACAGGCCGTTCCCCCATGCGCTTTTACGAGTTCGAAGCGAAGAAGCTTCTGGCAAAGCACGGCCTACCGCTCCCCAAGAGCAGCATTGCAAAGACGGCCGAGGAAGCGGAGGCGCTCGCCTCCGACATCGACGGCCCCGTCATCTTGAAGGCCCAGGTCATCGCGCCCGGCATGGCCGCCGCATCGGTCAGAACGGCGTCGAGCCCGGCTGAGGCAAAGCGTGCCGCAACGGAGCTACTCCAGCTCGACGACGGCGGTCGCAAGCCAAACGGCCTCCTGGTCGAGGAGAGGCCCGCCGGCGAGGCCGAGTACAGCCTGTCGTTCACGTATGACGGAACCAAGAAGCGACCGGTCGTCATGGCGATCGACACGAGCGGCAAAATCGACGACCTCGACGATTCACACGCGGACCGCATCGTCCGGCGGTATTTCTCGGCGCTGGTTCCCTTTTCGGATTACATCGCCAAAGAGCTTGCGTCGTTCCTCGGCCTCGGCGGTAACGACCTCAAAGCGATGACACGAATCGTCTCACGGCTCGCACGCGCTTTCCTCAAGTACGACATCGCCGATTTGGACATCACGTCGTTGGTCAAGCTCGGCGACGGCAAGTTCGTGGTGCTCGATGTGGAGGCCGACCTCGAGATCGAGGCGCGTCACCGTCAACGGCCGATGCTCGACGAAATCGGCTGGGCCGAGGGCGATCTGCGGCAAGTGCGGGAGCCGACGGAATTCGAGCTCGAAGGCGCAAAGATCGACGCCGAAGATCCTCGCGGCATCATCAGCCCCATCGCCGAATTCGACGGCAACATCGGGTTGGTCATCGGCGCCGGTGGTGGCTCCCTCACGCTCACCGACGCGGTGCGAAAGCACGGCGGGAAGCCCGCCAACTACGCTGCGATCGGCGGTAACCCAAGCGTCGACAAGGCGCGGCGCTTGACCAAGCTCGTCCTGAACAAGCCTGGCGTCGACAAGGTCGCGGTCATGTCGAACGTGGTGTCCAATACGCGAGCCGACCTCGTCGCGCGCGGCGTCATCAAGGCCATCATCGAAATGGGGTTCGAGCCAAAAGACAAGATCCTGATCTTCCGCGTGCCGGGTGCCTGGGAAGCCGACGCCGCCAAGATCCTCGACAAATACGGAGTCGAATACTGCGACCGAAGCGTGTCGATCAGCGAAGCGGCGAGGCGAGCCGTCGAGAAGGTGGGCTGAGCCGTGGCTGTCATCATCAACAAGGATTTCCAGTTCATCGTTCAGGGGATCACCGGGCGCGAGGCGTTGAACTTCACGCGCGAATGCTTGGAGTACGGCTCCAAGATCGTCGGCGGCGTCACACCGGGCAAGGGCGGCCGCGAGGTATACGGCGTACCCGTCTACGACACCGTTCGGGAGATCACGGAAAAGGTCCGTGTCGACGGCAGCGTCATTACGGTTCCGCTCGCCTTCGCTCCCGATGCCGCCTACGAAGCGATCGATGCCGGCATCAAAGAGATCATCATCATCACGGAGGGCATCCCTCGAAAAGACGCCGCGGCCATCGTGGAATACGCCGAGCAACACGGCGCCCGCATGATCGGTCCCAACTGTCTCGGCGTCATCGTTCCCGACGTGTGCCGCTTTGGCAGCCTCGGCGGGCCCGCGGTCGATTGCCGCAAGGCCTTCAAGCCTGGGGTCGTCGGAGTGATGTCGCGTTCGGGCGGGATGACCACCGAAATCTGCAACGCGCTGACGCTGTCCGGCCTGGGCGTGAGCACGGCGATCTCGATCGGTGGCGACCCGGTCATCGGCTCGACGTACGCAGACCTCATCCCGCTTTTCGAAGAGGATGAAGACACCAAGGCCGTCGTCATCTATTCCGAGCCTGGGGGTACGGCCGAGGCGGAGCTCGCCCGGTGGACCCAGGAGAACAACAGCCGGCTCCCCATCGTTGCCTTCGTCGCAGGGCGGTTCATGGACGAGATGCCCGGGATGAGCTTTGGCCACGCCGGCACCGTCGTAAACAAGAAGGTCGACTCACCCGCGGACAAAATGCGCCGGATGCGAGAGGCGGGCATTTCGGTCGCCGAAGAGATCGGCGACATCCCGGATCTCGTTCGAGAACGGATCGGTGGAGCTTGATCATGGCCATGTTCATTCGCATCGATGTCGACGACAGCGTCGTTCAAAAGACCGAAGGCCTTGCGGCCAAGCTCGTCGAAGTCTGCCCCGTGAAGATCTTCAAAGCGGGCTCTCTGCCCAACAGCGTCGCCATCGTCGAAGACAATGTCGACGAGTGCACGCTCTGCGATCTGTGCATGCAGGCCTCCCCGGACGGGGTTAAGGTCGTCAAGCTGTACGAGGGTTAACCCTTCGCCCAACTCGCGGTTAACCCCTGACCCGATTCGTGGGCGAGGCGTCGTTGTCTCGACCCGTTTCGTTTGAAGGTTTGCTATGGTCAGGGCGAGTGGACGCGGCGGCGCAAACGCAAGAAAGCCTGAAGGTTCAGGAGAAGAGCTACTGGATCCAAGGGCCGGTGTTCGACCTGACGCTTCTCGCGTTTCCCTGGGTTCCGCTTTGTGCGTTGTTCGTTTTCGCGGGGAGAGACCCGATGAGGGCGAGCCAATGGCTCGAGTGGGGGATCTACTTCGCCTACAGCCTCGACTTCGTACACCGCCAGTACACGTATTACATCGTCTACGGTGACAACGATATCTTCTCGAAGCGGAAGCTCAGCTTCATCATCGCTCCCATCCTCGTGATCGGGTTCGTCCTGCTCTACAACTCCGGCCGCTTGAGCTCGACGGTGACGGTCTTCATCGGGTCAGCGATGCTTCTTTGGGAGATCTGGCACGTCGTGATGCAGCGTTACGGTTTGCTGCGCATCTACGGGGCCAAAGCGCGGGGCGGCGCGGAGAGCCGACGCACGGCTTGGGGCGATAAGGCGATGATCTGGGGCGTCATCATTGCGGCGACGCCCATCACGTATTTCTATCACCGGTCGGCCGCCGCGAGCACCGCCGAGGGCAGCGAGATGCTGGTACTGCTCGAGCCGATCATCAGGCTTTCACCCCAGGCGTTCTACATCGTCTTCGGCGCGATAGGCGTCATCGCCGTGGCCTGGTGGTTCTTGAATGAGCGGCAGCTCGAGCTGGAGCCCAGCACCGCCGTGCCTCGGTGGACATTCCTGTTTGCGACCGTGTTGATGATCTCGGTGATCTTCCTCGTCAGCCCACTCGCCGGTTTTCTCTGCGTCAAGCTCTCCCATGGCGTCGAGTACATCGCCTTCGTTCACGTGTACGAGTATCGCAAGTTCAAGCGCCCGGATGCGCCGCGCGGGCTCGTTCGACCCCTGATGCTGTATCCGCTCATTGGCCTCGTCGTCGTCGGTGCCCACTTCTACGTTTGGAAGTACGTCTTGGAACCGCGCAGCGGCCTCGACTGGCTGGTCGTGTACTCCTCGACGACCGGCATTCTGCACTTCCTCTACGACGGCTGGATCTGGAAAGTCCGCAAGCCCGAAGTCCGACGCCCGATCATGGCCACGTGATCAGAACCGGGCTCGGTACTCGAGCCAGAGCCAATGTTCCGGCGAGGGTCGGCGCTCGTGGGTGGAATCGCGATCGTCGAGCCACACCCGAAGATCGTATCGCAAGCGAAGCTGATCACGGTTCTCGAAGGTGAAGATGCTGTCGACGTAAGTCCACAGCACGTGTTCTTTCGACAGGTTGTCGCGGATGTCCTCGAAGTCGTAGCGCATCCTCAGGCGAATCCGGAGCCGATCGACGGGCTTGGCGGTGATGTTGAGCGTCGCGGCGAGATCCTGTCGGAACTCCTTGCTGTAGCGTCGATCATCGACCCATACGTGCTGATAATGCGCACTGACCGCGAGCCTCTGGTTCGGCTCGACGCCCACTCGAGTCGCGGCGAAGATCCTTTCGCCCGAGCAGGATACCCGGGTGCCCTGCATCGAGCTGCTGGTCTTCGTACCTTCGAAGCACTGAGCTCTGCCGTTGTTGCCGAAGTTCTTGTTGCGGTAGGTCCCCCAAAGCGACCAGGTCACCTCCCGGGTCAAGTCGAGATCGGTCCGCGCGAAGAACTCTCCCTCGTAGGCGCGCTCGCTAGGTGCACGCCACACATTGGCCGCGAATCGGAGATTCACCAGTTCTCCGAAGCGGCTTTCCGATAGGATCCGGATGCCTGCTTCGTCCCGTGCACGTAGTCCGTCGCGCTCGTCGGCCGCCGAGATGGGTCGCGCATAAGGGTTGTTGAACTTCTTGTCGTAATAGCGAAGCGAGATCTCGACTTCCGACGTCTTCGTGCCGGTGACGCTTCGAAGCAGCGCGCCGTAGCCACCCCCGCCGTCGACTTCGGAATCGAAGCTTCGTGTGATCTCGATAGAGAGGTCCTGTAGTCCAAAGCCCACCGCGGCGTCCATGCCGACCGCTCCGTAGGGACCGCCAAATGGGGTCCGGGCGGACTCCTGGAAATCGAGCTCGATGCCTGGGACGAGCCAGCGGACGCTGGCGCCATACCCGGTGACGCCGATGTGTGACCGGTCGTCCCAGTGATAGCTGACGTTGCCGCCACCAAGTGCTTCTGTGTAGGCAACGGGCAGCGTCTCTTGTCGGGTTTTACTCGTGGGTCGGGTCGGGTCATCCCGTCGGACATAGACGGGGACCGGCGAGCAGTTGGGGTCGCTTTCGTCACGGGGGTCCGAGCACCTGCCTGCGTTGACGGTTTCAGTCTGAAAGACCGAGTTGGGCTGATACGAACCCCAGGTCCACAGATCGAGATAGCCTTTGCCGACGTCGAGCCCCTTCGCACTCAGGGCGATGCCCGCCAAACGATTTGTCCATCTGTAGTCCGGGGTAACGCGCACCCCCACGAGACCCAGAGCCTCACACGGCGACGCCGAGAGCTCGCCGGCTGACTGTTTGCATCGTGATGTCAGCTCGGTATCGCGCCTAAACTGGATGTCACCATAGAAGCCATAGGGAGTAACTTGATCGGTGGCATCGAAAGTGAGTCGCTGACCAAAACCGATGCGGTACGTGCCTCCGATGATCGCCCAGCGCTCATCATCCCATTCCACATAGAATTTCGGCACGAGGGCGCGTGGAGACGCCGGTCTCACGCTGAGGGCGTCGCGTCCTGCATCGTAGCGGAGCTTTCGGACTTGGTTTCGTTGGAGCGCACCAACGACACCGATCTCCAGATTGCGTAATGTCTGTACCTGCGCCTGGATCGCGATCGCCGGTGGGTAGCGGTCGTACTTGCCCGTGAGGCGACCTTCCGCCCGGACGTAACCGTTGGTGGCAGATCTCCTGGGGATCTTCCTTGAGCCGATCAAGAAGGGCGCGATCGCGTCCAGCTTGCGTTGACTCAGCACTCCCGAGGAAACGAGGTCGCCGGGATCGTCGATGAAACCGATCTCACCCCGGTAAGTCAGGATACGATCGATGTCCTCATAGGTTAGGTTTGGCAGTGTATAGAGCTCCTCGCGGGTCTGCCGATTGATATCGACGCCCCGCTGCAGGAGCTCGAGCATCGCCTCGAGCGTGCGGTCGGTGATCTCGCCGTCTCGACGCATGTCGTACAGCTCCTCCTCGGTGTCGATGTCGATGAAGACCTCGTAGATTCGGGCAGCGGCATGCCTGGAGAGCAGGCACACGACTAGCGTGACGATCAAGAACCTGTGCACGACACCGCCTCACGAATTCCCTCGAACCGTCAGTCACAAACGGGGTTTGCCTCACCTGGCGTGCCGTAGTTTTCTCCGTCGTAGCGATTCGCTGGCTCGATGGTTTGCGTGGCCTGACAAGTCACGCCGTTCTCGTCGATCTGAATGGCAATCCCAGAGGACGAGCTCTCGTAGGCCGCTTCATCGAGGATCACGTCGTTGATTCCAACCAGTACCGAGTGGTGTCCGCTGTTGCGAAGCGAGAAATCGGCGACGACGTCGACTACCGGTGCCGCGTCGCTTGCTTGACCGATCACAACATAGGTGCCCGCGTCTGCCGGTAGACACTCGAGAGCATCGATGGTTTCTTCCAATGTATCCAGACCGATCTGGAGGCCGTTGAGATCGATCGGAGTGCGGACGAGTAGCTCGATCCATTCGTTTCCGTCGTCCACCCCCGCCGTATTGGGGATCCATTCCCTGATAGCGATGTCGCCGGCAGAAGGCACGACTGCAGTGCGAGGCAGACCCGTCGTGCTATCGACGCACTGACCCGCGCCGACACACAAAGCGTTCGGGCCGCCGGGGGTACCGAAATTGCCCGTGCTGTATTCGTTCGGCGTGGCGATCGCATCTTTGCTTAGGCATGACATCCCTTCGTGATCGATCTGCCAGGAGACGCCTTCGAGAGTGGCACCGTAACTGACCTGGTCGATGATCGTGTCCTCGGCGCCGAGGAAGATCGATTTGTCACCGCTGTTCCCGAGGGTGAAGTTCACTACAGCATCCACGCGGGGAGCTGCCGTCTCGCTTCTGCCGAGCACGACGTAGGCATCGGCACCCACCGAAAGGCACTCACCGTCATCGACCGTCCCTTTGAGCTCGTCTCTCGCGGTGCCGAGTTGAAGCGCGTTCAGGTCGAACGTGGCGGAGGCCTCGAGCTCGATCCACTCGAGATCGCCATCGGCCCCGTCCGGATTTGCCATCCATTCGGTGATACGGGCGTCGCCGGGGCGGGGCGCGACGACCGGGCGCGCAGCGCCTTCGTCCATGCACGGGGGAGTGCCATTCGCCGCCGCGCAAGCTCGATTGGGCAATCCCGGTGTTCCGTAGTTGCCGACCATCCCGACGATCTGCTCGCTCGCTGCACACCATCGGGCCGCATCATCGTTTTCCGTCGCGTCAGGAGACATGGAGCCATCGAGCTCGAGGGCCTTGCCGTCAGACGACGATTCATAGAACACCTCATCGACGATCTCGGTGCCGCAGGCGATCGCGATGCGCCCATCCGAGTTCCTCAGCGCACCGAGAGCCGATCCGTACGCGTAGCGAGGGGACTCCGACATTTCAGTTTTGGGCGCGTGGATCAGCACCAAGTATTCGCCCGGTTCGATCGAGAGCCCTTCGATCAGGTGGCTTCTTTCGCTTTCGCCGTCCGATCGGCTGACGACGAGCCGAAAGCCCGCAAGGTCTAGGGTTCGGTCGCTCGCGTTATAGAGCTCGATGTACTCGCCCTGTCCATCGCCGTCGCTACCGTCGGGGTTCGGCAAGAGCTCGGAAATGACGAGATCGCCCGCGGCGGCCCCTTCCTTGCAAAGCGAATCGACCGAGTTAGCAACGCATCCTGTCAGAACGAGCGCGAGGCACAGGACGCAACAATACCAACATACTTGAACGTACGACATGATCACTCCAGTGGGGGGGTTGGGACTACAGATCAGAAGAACAAGCTAGAAGGGAAGCTCGGAAAGCTTCACTTGGGAGGGGCGGCGCACTTCGAGTTGGTATGTGCGGCGTGAGCCGCGCTCGAAGAGCGCTACGGTGCCGGTGACCGTGACGAACTCCCCCTCGTGACCGCGGATGCGGGAGACTCGGAGGACGTCATTGTCGAAGAAGATCACCGGGAAGTCTTCGCGTTCGCGACGATTGAGATTGACGAGCGTGAGGCTCGGGCCGAGCCGTTTGTCTTGACCGACCGTCGCGAGAATGGTGACCGGCTTACCCAGACGCGCTTTGATGCGACTCACCGCGTCGAACTCGGTCAAGCGGATGTGGTCGTCGCGGCCTTCGGCTTTTCGATCGAACGCGGCTATGAACTCGGCTCTCGCGGTCCACCACGCTTTTCGTTCGTCGTAGTCCCGGTAGTGCTTGGTATCCGGGTCCCAGATGCCGGCGCCGGCTGCGCGCGCTTCCTTTTCGGCCTGGACGAAGTCACGGTGAAAGCGCCTTGAGTAACCGTACTTGGTGAAGTACGGGCTCATCCCGGCGCGAACGCACTCGACATTGTAGTTCAGCCAGTGGCCGTCCTTCTTTGCGAATACGTAGGCGAGGTAGCGCCCGAAGCGTCCGCGGAGCTCTTTGGGGTTGTTCCGTTGTAACCGCACCGTACGGACTCCCCGAAAGAAGCCCTCGGCCCACTGCTTGGCCAACATCCCCATCGGGGTGCCGGTCTTGGTGGGACGTCGGGAGTCTCCACGGGCCCTTTCGAGGTACTTCTCGAAATCGCGACGCGCCGCTGCCCGGTCTTCGGGGTTGGTGAAGATCTCCTCGGTGTCGATGCCGAGGAGCCGCAGACTCGCGTCCGCTCCTTGCACGGCAATCGTGTCGCCGTCCTTCACCGCGTGCCTCGGAAGCGCGAATTCGCCGATGACGAGACCAGGCTCATCGAGGCCCGACGCGGTGACTTCTCTATCGACCGCCCCGCTGGGCGTCGCGGGCGTCTGCGCCGGGCGTTCGCCGCAGCCTTCACAACCGAGGCTGGTTACGATCAACACGCAGGCGCACGTAAATGAGACCGATTGAAAGGACATGACGTTTTCCCTTGGGACTCGACAGGCCGAACCCCAAGACGAGGGCTTATCGGCCCCCCAGACACGGAGTTACTTCACGCGGGCAGGTTTTCGCCAGTTACAGGTTGCCGGTGAGCTCGGCGTGCGTCTCGGTGGTCGTGAATCGACCCCGGTCGTCCATCGAGACCCGGGCGGCGGCGACCTCGTGATCGTGCGTGAAGAAGACGAGCCCGTCGTCGCCCGCGAGGCGTTTGAGGAGGCTGGCCTTCTCGTCGACGAGGAGCTCGGGGTAGCGGTCATAGCCCATCGTGATCGGGAGATGCACCCACGGACGACCCGGGATCAAGTCCGAGGCGTAGACCACCGGACCCTGACCGGTCGTCACCTCGGTGATCATCAGGCCGGGCGTGTGCCCCTCGGAAAAGACGAACCGGTAGCCAGCGCCTAGCGTCTTCGAATCGCCGCCCTTCACCACCTCGAGGCGACCGCTTTCTTCGAGGAGGGACGGAAGCTCCGCGATGAACGACGCGCGATCCCGGGGGTGGGGGTCCTTGGCCCGCTGCCAGGCATCCCAGCTGACGACGAAGCTAGCTTCGGTGAATACCAGGTGAGGGGGCGTGCTCTTGTCATAAGCGCTCAGAAGCCCGCCCGCGTGGTCGAAGTGCAAGTGCGAGAGCACGACGATGTCGATGTCGTCGGGTGAGAAGCCCGCAGCCTCGAGGTTGTCGAGGAGCACGTGGCGGTCTTCTTGGACGCCATAGCGCGCGCGAAGCTTCGGCGAAAAGAACGACCCGACGCCGGTCTCGAAGAGGATCAGGCGTCCGTCGTCCTCGACGAGCATCGCGCGGCAGGCGAGGGGGATACTGTTGTCGTCGGCAGGCTCGACCCACTGACTCCACATCGCCTTGGGCACATTGCCGAACATCGCTCCGCCGTCGAGACGCTGCGAGTTCCCCAGGATCGACCAGATCCTCTTGTCGCCCATGGCCGGAGCCTATCAAAATAAAGGGTCAAGCGGGGCGGCCACGGACCGCCCCGCCTGCCAATGGTCACTGACAGTCGTGACCGCAAGACCACTCGGCCATCGGCCACGCACTCCCGTTCCCGAAGTCGCTGGTGACACGAAGGTCCACCTCGGGGCCAATCACCTTGTAGTCGATCGTCCCGGCGAGGTTCTTGACGCCGAGGAACTGCAGCTCGCTGGCGTCACCGTGTAGATCATACGTGCCGTCGGTCGCGTTGATGAAGTCCAAATCGAAGGAGACCCCTTCGCCGCTGGCGACATTCGAGATCGTGTCGCGACGCCCGTCGGCACGGTACTCGATCTCGAAGCGTCCACGCTTGTCAAAGAGCTCGACGCACGAGATCATTTCCGCGTCGACGAGTGAGATCAGTGCTCCGAAGTCCGCCCCTTCGCTGAGATCGAAAAAGGGCGTCACGAGCGAGGCGATGTCGACGATCGAAGCCGTGACCGTGAAGGGGTTCGGCAAGGGCTCACCGTCATTGAGCAGTTCGACGAGGGGGCCCTCTTCTTCC
>CAJIBX010000096.1_pt1 | contig 24037 bp, 18 predicted proteins | sample 9199471 | NCBI WGS metagenome assembly CAJIBX01 (sample SAMEA7708317, study PRJEB35096) | sediment metagenome | biome: marine neritic benthic zone biome [ENVO:01000025]; feature: sediment [ENVO:00002007]; material: shallow marine sediment [ENVO:03000034] sea grass bed [ENVO_01000059] ...
CTCGATGGGAACATCTGCACGAACTCGGGGCTCTCCGGGACTGGATCGGCGATGGTGCGTTCGACCATCATGGAGTTGTACTGCGTTGTCCACAGCTCGGGAGTGTTGGTGTTCATGATCACGTCGAAGCCGTAGAGGTCGGCCGACTTTCGCAGCCCAGCGATTCGGGAGTGGCGCGGGCTCCAGCTGTCCGCGCTGGTGCCGTTTTCGCAGCAGCCAAAAACGCCCCGATCGGCATGGACGAACAGAGTCTGATTGCCCGTAGTGTGACCGGGCGTCTGGAGCAGAAGACAACCGTCGCCGAGCGAGATGTCGTTCTCGGTCAAGACAACCTTGGACTCCGGTACGCCCTTCTTTCCGTCGGCGATGAACCAAGCCTGCTGCAGCGGGTGGAGGTCGTCCCAGTCTTCCCACTCACGTCGCGGCGCGAGAAGATACGCATTGGGAAAACGCGCCTCGTGCTCCGCAGTGCCGAGCTGAGCGCGAAGGTCTTGCGTGTGGAAGTGGTCGAAGGCGATTACGTCGATGTCTTCGGGCTTGATGCCGATGTCAGCCAGGTGCTCCTCGACCGGCTTGTACTGCGTCGTGATCAGCTTGGCGCCCCACTCGCCCACGCGCTCGAGCATCTTGGCGAAGTATGGCGTGGCACGCGATGCTTCATAGTCCGTAGGATTGAAGAGGATGTTCTTGAGCTCGCCCTCGGCCTCCACTTGGATGAGGAGGCTCCGATGCGTCATGACCACGTACGGCGTCGGCAGACCGATCGCACCATTGAAGGCAAACGTGGTCGGATAAAGGAGCGTGGTCAGAGGCAGCGTCTTCACGCATCTAACCTTGGGAGTGGCCTTGAAGTCGTCGCCGAGCCGTTGTGCAGCTTTCGACATGGCGGTGAGCTGCGGGCCGGGCGAACCGATCTGCCGCGCCTCATCGAGCTGGTGGATCTTCTTGACCCACGGGATGCGGGCATCAACGGGTTCACCGAGTTTCATTGGGACCTCCTGTGGTAGAGCATCTCCTAGGGTCAGCCCCGGATCGCCGACCAGAGTAGACTCGGAATGCGGCCGAGCGACGGGTCTGCGTTGAAGTACGTCACTTTGCGGCCGACTTCGGCAGCAGTCTTGTGGTCGACGAACCACACCGGGCGGGGAGAAACGCGGAAGGGCCCGCGAATCACGCTCTTTTGAGGCTTGTCGAAGAGATAGGTGTTGTGGACAACGCCCTTGCCGGACCGAATGTCGTAGATATCGTGACCGGGGAAGGCTCCCCAGGTCGGCGAGACGAAACCGTAGGCCAATGCCGCCCAATGATTGACCCCGATCGACCCGGCGCGAAGGTTCGCGATCGCGCGGTCGACAGCAGCCTTGACCCTCGGGTCTTTGAGCGACTTCGGGTGGACGATGATGCCCGCGTTCAGCGAGCCCCAAACCTTGTCGTTGCAGAACTCGACCGCCTTATCGATGTACTCCGCGACACTCGCGGCGGGCAGCGCCACCTCACTCGTCACGCCACACCAAGACTCCATGGTAAAGCAAATGTCATCGACATTCGTCGGGTCGAGGTGGCTGATCAGCGTCCAAGGCACGCCGTTGTCGTCGCGGGAGCCATACTGGTCGGCGTTGGGATGCGTGCCGACGAAGGTCTCATAGCGATCACGAGCGCCAGGGTAGTACGGCTTGCGAGCGCGCGTCTTTGCGAAGGCTCGTCGCGTCGCGTCCAACAGACCCTCGCGTTGGCCCCAAGCCTCATGTTGGATAATGACCCGCGTCGCGTTGCAGTTGAAGCCCGCGTTGTTGCAGAGAGAAGATGCGATGCTCACCCCGTGAAAGTCGAGATCGGCCTGAGACCACGGGCCCGGCACGACGATGATGGGGCTCACATTACCGAGCTCGCTGGTGATGGGCTTGGTGTTGCGGGGATCTCGGTTGGCTTTGCGGCGAGCTCCCTCTTCGCCGACGCCGAAGACGATCGCATCGTGGGTCTTGTCCGAACCCGTGATGTGGATCTCTTCGACCATATCGTTCTGGCAGAGGTACTCGCCCTCGGCCGCGCCGCCGTACACCACGCGGAAAAAGCCGCGGTCGCGCAGGACAGCGAAAGCCTGGTCGATGAACGGGCCTAGGTATTCGTTGACGGGGTTCATCTTGAGGATGACGACCTGCCCCTCGGCGAACAACTTGTAGAGCGCATCCATAGGCCCGATCGATGAGACATTGCCCGCCCCGAGGACGAGCGCGACTTTGCCTTTGGGCGAAGCTTGCTTGTAGAACGCCGCCTGGTGATCGGGGAGCGTGCTGAGTGCGACTTCGGGCTCCATCCACACCTCGGCGCTGAAGCCCGTGAACAAGAGCTTGTCCCAGGTGTCGACCGGCATGACCGGGGCGACGACCTGCCCGTTCTCGTTGACATAGGCGGGGCTCGGCAGTTGAGGCGCGCCGTGCTTCTTGATGTCCTCGAGCGACTGAATGAGCAGTTTGATGTTGCGAATCACGGCCGCCGGGCCGGCGAGCCATTCTTCGCCCTCCTGGTGGGCACCCCTTCGGATGCCCTTGGCATCACAGGCGGCCGCAATCCAAGGCTCCAGGACTTCAACAACGCCGTCGCATAGCTGCTCGAGGAGCTCGATCCGATCATCGATGGAAAGGTCGGCCCACTGTTGTTTGTGGTCTTGCAGAATCGCAAGCGCTTCATCGATTTGCGCCTGGGAGGTGGGTGCGATTTTGTGCTCGGCCTCGGGAATCTTGACCGAGCCCTGTTGAACGGACACTTGCGTCACGGGTGCCTCCTCTTTGGGGGACAGAGCTTCTCTAATGGATCAAATAGCATACGCCCGTTTTCTTCTCAAAGCTCGAAGGGCCTGGCCCAGAACGCTCTGACCTCCTCTAGGGTGTCGCAGCGCGTCGCAGGGGGCAGGCTGCGGAAGAAAAGCTTCCCGTAGCTCTTCCTTCGGAGGCGGCTATCGAGAACCGCGACGACCCCGTGGTCGCGCTGGGTGCGTATCAAGCGTCCAAATCCCTGTTTCAGGGCAAGCGCTGCCGATGGCACCAGGTAGCGCATGAAAGGCGACTCACCCTGTTCCTTGAGCAGCGCGCATCGTGCCGCCACCACCGGATCGGTGGGGACATCGAACGGGAGCTTGTCGATCACGACCAGACGAAGGGCGTGGCCCGGCACGTCAACGCCTTCCCAGAAACTCGCCGTGGCGAAGAGGACGCCGTCGGCGCTCGCCCGAAAGGCGTCTAACAGTGCATGCTTGGGCGCCTCCCCTTGCACCCACGAGGGCTGCGAAGCTCTGGCGCGAAACGCCTTCGCTAGCTTTCGCATCATCCGGTGTGATGTGCAGAGCACGAACGCGCCGCCCCCGGTGAGACCGACGAGCGCGGTGATTCGGTCCAGCGCGGCATCGAAAAACGCGGGGTCCCGTGGGTCGGGAAGATCGTCGGGGACGTATAGCGCTGCGTTCTTCGCGTAGTCGAAGGGAGACTCTACAAACGCCTCTTGCACGTCGAAATCGATCCCGAGGGATCGCTTCAAAAAAGAGCAGTCGCCTCCGGTGGACAAAGTCGCGCTCGTCAGCACGATCGCGGGAGTACGATAGAACAGCTCGTCTCGAAGAGTCTCGCTCATGTCCACCGGACTCGTTCCGAGCGAGAGCTTCGCGCCGGCGCCCTGCAGCCACGCCACGCGCTTGGCCGTCTGGGCCTCGAGGACGTGAACAAGGGCGTTGCGCAATCGGTCCGCCCGGCGCGCGAGTTGCAGGACGGACTCGGTCGCGGGTTGGTGATTGCGACAGTGATGGGCGACAGAGTCCAGCGCATTGTCCAGGGCAAGGAGGGTGTCGTGGGTTGCGCTAGAGAGCTCGTCTGCGACCAGAGGCGCGCGTCCACCCTCGCGGGGCGGCGAAAGCGTGGCAAAGAAGTTCGAGGCTGTCTGTAGAACGTGGCCAACGAGGCGTTCGACGTCCCGGGCAGGCTCATCGCTCAGGGTGGCCCGCGAGTCGCGGACGAAGCGCTCCAGCATTCCGATCGATACTCGCTCCCCAAAGTGAAGGGTCGCGACGTCTTCGAGTTGGTGGGCCTCGTCGAAGATCACGGCGTCGTAGTCGGGAATGACCGAAGCGCCATGGGGTCCGCGAAGCGAGAGGTCCGCGAAGAACAGGTGATGATTGACCACGACCAGCTGTGACTCGGCAGCGGCATTGCGCATCTTGGTCACATGACAGGCGTCGTAGTGGGGGCATCGCGGACCGATGCGCGTGTCGGGGCCACTGGTGACGTGTGACCAGATCGCCGCGTCTTCGGGCAGGGCGTCCAAGTCCGACCGATCGCCGGAATCCGTGGTGCGAGCCCAGGAATCGAGGAGGCGAAGCTCTCCGCCGAGCTTTGCCTCCAAGGCCGCGCTGCTCGAAGCAAAGGCATTGTAGCGACGAAGGCAAAGGTAGTTATTGAGACCCTTCATGCACGTTGCGTTGACCTCGCGCCCAAGCGCGCGCTCGAGCGCGGGCAGGTCTTGGCGCATGATTTGGTCCTGCAGCGCCCGCGTGCCTGTGGAGACGATGACTCTTCGGCCACTCTCGATGGCAGGGATGAGGTATGCCCACGTCTTGCCGGTACCCGTGCCGGCCTCGACGATGAGGACGCCGTCGTCGCGCAGCACGCTTTCGACAGCCCGTCCCATCGCCATCTGGCCGGGACGGTGCTCATATTCTCGTACCGACTTCGCAATGGGGCCGGAGGGACCGAGGATATCGGCTGCGTTCATGATTGACGTTGGATGGCTAACGGTTCGGCACGCGGATGCTATGGATCGATGAGGCGCCTTGTGTTGACCGCGATCTACCGACTGTCAACTCCACCATGATTCCGTTACGCGACACCAACCCCACCCGCTCCACCCCGATCATCACGTGGGTCTTGATCGCAGCCAATGTAGTGATCTTCGTCCTTCAGTTCGCATCGGGGACTCAGCTTGCAGAGGCGTTCGTCATGCGATTTGGCGTCATCCCTGACGTGCTGATTCACGGCGATTGGGCCGCGCCCCGCTCGGACGGGGGCGCACAGGGCGCGGCGATCACGCCCTTCACCAGTATGTTCTTGCACGGCGGGCTGCTTCATTTGCTGGGCAACATGTGGTTCCTCCACATCTTCGGGGACAACGTGGAAGACGCTCTCGGCAAGAGGGGTTACGTGATGTTCTACGTCGGAACGGGGCTGGCCGCGGTCGCCGCCCAGGTCGTGGCCGATCCATCGAGCACCGTACCGATGATCGGAGCGTCGGGTGCGATCTCGGGCGTGCTGGCGGGCTACCTAGTGCTGTTTCCGCACGCGCGCGTGCTCACGTTGATCCCGATCTTCATCTTCATCCACTTCATGGAAGTCCCGGCGTATCTGTACATCATCCTGTGGTTCGTGTTTCAAGTCGCGCAGGGCTACTTCGCGCTCGGGATCATGGGCGAGGGCGGGGGCGGCGTCGCCTGGTTCGCTCATATCGGCGGCTTCTTGGCAGGGCTTTTGTGGATCAAGCTTGCGGTCCGCACCAAGCGCGGCCCCGTTCGAAGGACTGCGGCGTTGCGCTAGGCGGGATCGGGCGCCGTTTTTTCGGTGGGCGCGGTCTTGGGCGGGGCTTCGGGCGCAGCTTTTGTCTCGGGCTCGGACTTGGGCTCGGTCTTGGTCTCGGACGCGGCCTTCGTCTCGGACGCGGCCTTCGTCTCGGACGCGGCCTTCGTCTTGGTCTCGGACGCCTTCGTCTTGGCCTCGGACGCCTTCGTCTCGGACTTGGACGCCTTCGTCTCGGACTTGGGCGCGGCCTCGGCGGGCGGCTCGCGGTCAGCGGATGGCGCCTTCGGGCCGACGAACAGCGGCTTGATCTCTCTCTTCATCGACAAGCTGACGCGCGCGATCATCCGACCATCCTCTTCGACGAAATCGTCCCGCTTAACGAGCTTGCCGAGCCGTTTGTAGCCGGGCTTGCGCACGATCACCCATTGGCGTGCAGGCACCTCGTCGAAGGTGAGCTCACCCGGCGTGCGCTTGATCGACGAGCGGCCGGCGGCAGCGCGTGCCCCCGGGGGCTCGGTGATGATCTCGATGACGTAAGGCATCACCGCCACCGCCTCGGCTTCCGCCTCGGGCTCGACCACGGCTCCGGCGGCGGGCTCCGCCTCGACATCGGCCTGGGTCTCGACGACGGCCGCAGGCTCTGGCTCGGGCTCCACGACAGGCGGCGGCTCGACCGCCGGTTCCGCCACCGGCGTTGCGACCTGGTCGATGCGAGCGCCCCGTGCCCACACCACGATGGCGAAGCCGGCAACCCCAACGACCGCAGCGAGCAGCCAAAGGCCGCGCACGCCGCTACGTTCCCTCGACGGGGGCGCGAGATCTTCGACGACCTCCTCGGGCTCCGCGGCTGCGAGCGTTTCGATCGGAACCAACGGGGTCTGGTCGAGGGCCGGGATGCTCTCTTCGCCCGATGACTCCGGAGGACCTGGACGGTCCGAACCACGTGCCATCTGGGCAATGCTCGAAGGGACGTCTTCAACCGTCGTCACCACGTCGGAATCGAAATCATCGCCGTACGCCGCCTGAGGAGGCACCGAAGCCCGAACCGGCGTGGGATCCCTGCGCTCCCTGATCGCCTGGAAAGTCTGACTGGACTGCCGGACACGGCGCACGTCCTCGCGAAGCTCTCGTTTCTCCGCCGGGTCCGCATTGCTCTTCGCGATGGCAAGGTCCAAGAACTCGCTCGCATCGCGCACCGCGGTCTGGTCTTCGAAAGTGCGGTCATGGTCGACCACGGTGTCGTCCAAGGATGATGGGCCCGATTCGAATTCACCAGGCTCCGCTCCTCGTTCATTGACGATGCTCTGGACGAGGTCCCGACTGGCCGGGTCCATCTTGATGAACTTGAGGCCCATGCCCTCCGGATGCTCCTCATCCGCTTCGCCCTCGGGCCGCCTCCAGATCACGCGCCCGACACCGTGGATCAGTGGGGACGAATCCTGCAGTTCGCACTCGAACTTGAGGAGCGTTCCCACAGGGAGCGGATTGTTGGTTCGAACGAATACGCCGCCCTGCGAGATATCGTTGCTGTATCGTTCGGCGAACTCCGAAAGGGAACCGCTCTTGTAGCGAATCCTCACCGAGAGCATGGCGCGTTTGTCTTTCCGCGTATCCGGCATGTGCGAGATCGCCGGTCCCCCCGGCTTCCACCCTATCTTAGGGGGTCCAACGCTCGGGTGCACCTCCTAGGTCTGCGAGGCTCTGTCCGTAACGCGGGGCAAGCTCCGGAGCGACATCGAGCAGCGGGGCAAGCGCAAAAGTGCGGCGCTCCAACTCGGGGTGGGGAACGCGCAAATGCGGGGCGCGCACCTCACCCTGATCGCACCAGAGTAGGTCGAGGTCGATGACCCGCGGTCCCCATTTGGTGTGGGGATCTCGCCGACGACCCAGTCTTTGCTCGATGTCCAGGAGCAGTCCGAGCAGCTCTTCGGGAGACAAGTCGGTACGGAGTCGAAAGGCAGCGTTGAGATACCGCGGCTGCGGGGGACCGAGTGGCTCGGTCTCGTACAACGGAGAGGTCGATTCCACGTCCACGCTCTCGTCGGAATTGAGCATGGCCTGGGCGGCTTCGATGGTGACCTGACGCGCGCCGAGGTTCGCGCCTACGCCGACAATTGCGAGCATGATGAGTTAACAGTTGAGAGTTCAGAGTCGAGGATGGAATATGCTCCGAGTTGCGTACGCATGTAAGTCTCGACCGTGCGCTGTCAACTGCTAACCCATGGGCCCGATGAGTGATTCACCCCTATTCGACCGTGTTACCGAGGAAGACACTGCCGACCGGATCTACCGCGTAGGTGAGGTCAATCGGATGGTTCGGTACACGATCGAGGATCGGTGGTCGAACCTCTGGGTCGAAGGCGAGCTGTCGGGCGTCACACATTCGGCAGCGGGACACGTCTACTTCACCCTCAACGACGAAGACGAGCAAGCCCAGCTTCGCGGCGTCATGTTTCGAAGCGACGTGGCCCGAACGCGCGCGCCACTCGAGAATGGTTCACGCGTCCGCCTCCGCGGCGGACTTTCGTTGTTCGAGCCACGGGGCCAGTTTCAGCTCATCGCACGTATCGCAAAGCCCGCTGGAGAGGGCGACCTCGCGCAGCAATTCGCGAAGATCAAGAAGAAGCTCGAAGCCGAAGGCCTATTGGAGGCCGAAAGGAAACGCCCTCTGCCACTCTTGCCGCGCACGGTGGGCATCGTGACGAGCATCAAAGGAGCCGCGCTCAAGGACGTGATCAAGGTCGCGGCCCGACGATGCCCCGTGCGCTTGGTCGTGGCTGACTGTCGCGTCCAGGGAAATACGGCTCCCCCCACCATCATCGCCGCGCTCGAAGCGATCCAGAAACTCGAGGACTTGGACGTCGTCATCGTAACCCGCGGCGGAGGCTCGGCAGAGGACCTGTGGGCCTTCAACGATGAACAGGTTGCCCGTGCGATCGCGTCCTGTCGCGTCCCGGTGGTGGTGGGCGTCGGACACGAGGTCGATATCACGATCGCCGACCTCGTCGCCGACGTGCGAGCCGCTACGCCGTCGAACGCAGCCGAGCTCGTCGTCCCCGAGCAGGAAATTCTCCTCGGAGACCTCGAATCCCTCGAGCGGGATCTGCTGCGAGCATTCGAGGTGCGCGTCGGTCGCGACCGACTCCGGCTCGAGCGCCTCGAGCGGCTTTTGCTCGACCCTCGGCACACGCTTCTCGACGTGCGGCGGAGGCTCGCTGGCCTTTCGGATCGGCTCGCCGACCACAACCCACGTACCCGCCTCGCCAGAAACCGCCGAGGACTCGACCATTGGGAGACGCGCCTCATGCGTGCCGGGCGTACGCCGATAGAACGTGCTCGGGTCGCGATCGCGCAAAACGAGGCTAGGCTCCAAGCGCTTTCGCCGCTCAACGTGCTGGAACGCGGATACGCGATCGCGCTCAAAAAGGGCAAAGCGATTCGCAGCGTGTCCGAGGTCAACGCCGGCGATTCGATCGATGTTCGTGTGGCCGATGGCGCCTTTCCTGCACGCGTGGAGAAAGACCGATGAGCTCACCCTCGGACACCATTCGGCTCGGTATCTTCGGCTGGCCTGTCGAGCACTCGAAGTCACCTGAGATGCATCTTGCAGCGGCGAAGGCGCTCGGCATCGCGATGACGTACGAGCGGTTTGCCGTGCCTCCGGACGAGCTGGTCAGTGCGGTCGAGGAAAAGCGCAAAGAAGGGATTCGGGGGTTCAACGTCACCCTGCCGCACAAGGAGTCGATCATCGATCTACTCGACGAGGTCGACAGTCGCGCGCTCGCAATCGGAGCCGTCAACACGGTAATCCATGAGGCAGGGTACCTGGTGGGGCACAACACCGATGCGCCCGGCCTCGTGCGGTCGCTCGAGGAAGCGGGGGTGTCGCTAAAGGACGCGAGTGTCGTCATCATCGGCGCGGGCGGTGCAGCCAGGGCGGCGGCGGTCGGCTTGGCGGACGTGGGTGCAGCGTCGATCCAAATGCTTGCCCGGAGACCTGACCAAGCGGAGGCCGTGTGCAAGGCAATCAGCCCTCATCTGTTGTGCGAGATCCGCGCGGCGTCGCTCGATGAGGCGAAGCGGGCTTTTTCCAACGCTTCGATCTTGGTGCAGGCGACCAGCGCAACACTGGCGGATAACCCTTCGGCCGAATCGTTCGCCGACTCGCTCCCGTTCGACAAGCTTCCCGAGGGAGCGACGGTCGTCGATCTCGTCTACGATCCGCGGGAGACAGCGGTGCTTCGAAAAGCCCGCACCCAGGGACTCAAGGTCGTTGATGGTCTCGGCATGTTGTTGCATCAAGGGGCTCTGGCCTTCGAGTACTGGACCGGCCGCATGCCCCCTCTCGATGTCATGCGCTACGCCCTCGAGGCAGACAGCTAGTCGATGGGTTCCAGCTCGGCGACGCCAAAGAGCTCCGAAGCATGCACGAGCACCAGAGGTTCCGCCTCCATCACGGCTTCGTCGACCGAGTCGAGACCCATCGTGCAGTTCTCGACAGGAACGAACTCTTCGGAATGCATCAGCTCGTCGGAGACGCGGACACCCGAGGGAAGCGGAAGCGTACCCATCAGCAGACCACCGCTGAATAGACACACGACCTCATGGCGAACGTAGTTGGGGCGCGGCTCGATCCCGAGATGGGCGTCGCCTGGAGGAACGACCAGAAGCGCGGCCTTGCGCGCCAGCGCCAAGAAGGGGAGCGTCTCTGGCTGCTCGGGCAAGCTGACGGCGGTTAGACGAAAGAACGCCTCGGTTGCATTCAGGAAGCTGAGCAGTGGTTGCTCTTCGGGGATGTGAAGCGTGCCCACGACCCAACCGCTGGGGGTCAGGAACCGTGTGCCGACTTTGCGTTGAGGCGGGATGCTCGCGACCACGCGGCGAGCATACACGCTTCAGCGGCTTGCCAACCTGACGCACGTGTCAGGGGTGTTTTGACAAGTTGGCAGCCCTCAAGGGCTACGGCACCGCATTTCCTTCGTGATTTCGGACCCGCCGTCTTGGCACGAGGGCTGCAATGAAGGGAGTCGATGTCGAAGCTGATGATCTATGGGATGGCCCTGACCGTGCTGCTTGGCGGCGTTGGAGCCGTTGCCGACGCCCTCGTGGTCACCGAGCGAGAAGAGCTCGAACAGTTCGCGGAATCCGTCACCGGCGAAGTGTCCGGCCACCGCATTGATGCTGCCTTGCGCTACGCAAGTCCAGCAAGCGAGGCGGTCGAAGTGCTCACGGTCGACGGACGCTGGTCGTTCGACGAACGGAACCAGAGCAGGCTCGCGCAAAAGGCTCGAAGCGCACTCGCCCCGCTCGATGAAACCAAGCTCCGCGTGGTCCAACAGAGCCTGCACCTCGATGGCGACCATGGCCGCGTTGCGCTTCGCCTTCACACTTCGCTGGGGCTCGTGAACGTGGTGTTCAGCCTGAATCGACACGACGATCGATGGCTGGTGCGCCGCGTGGTCGTCAGCTGATTAGCGCTCGAGCAAGATCGAATCGAACCGAAGGTCTTGGCCCGGGGAGACTGTGAAGGAGCCCGAATCGAAGTCGCTTGGCACGGTCATCATCACGGTGACGCAGCTTAGCACCTCTCCTGGGCTCAGCTCTTCGTCGGCATCGATGTCGACCTGGAATCCGTCGAGCGTGCCCTCGTCGGCGCTGCCCTCGAAGTGGGCGCTCGAGAGTGAGAGACCCAACGTTCCCTGGAAAGTCAGCGATGGGTCGATGCCTTCGCCGGCGGTCGAGTCGCCCGCGGACGCCGCCGTAACCACGAAACGCGACGGATCGGCCTGGCCTTCCTCGACGAAGATCGGGTCGACGAACGTGATGCGAAACGCGATGGTGTCCCCGGGATCGACCTGGGAGAATGCGTGACTCGATAGGTCCGCCCGTCCGTCTTCCCAGTCTTCGCCGCGCACGTAAATGTCGACGTGGTGATCGACGACGACGCCGAGCTCGCACCGAAAGCTGGTCTGCACTCCGCCGTCGTCACCGATGCGGATGTCCCCGTCGCCGCTCCCGCATCCGATCGATGCGAATGCGATCGCCAAGCTCATCATTGCCCTGCCCCATGCTCGCGCCATCAGGTTCCGCCTTATGGGCAGTGTAGAAAGCGAGGTCATCAACGTCAAAAATTACATTGATACTTCACAAATTGCGATGCTTCGAGTTTCCGCGCAAATGCTGTGACCCCAGTGGCACGTATCATCCTTCAAACTTTCACCTTTAGGGGTGGGAGTGGGATTCGGATATGAAACGACAGGCATCACGCGATCGTTGGGTAAGCAGGGGGACCCGCCTACTTCTCATCACGAGCTTCCTCTGGCCAACGGTTGGAACCTCGAGTTGCCAGCCTCCGGCTGAGACGATCACCGAAACGGACCTCTCCGCGACCGCCGGGGAGGAGGTCTCGTTCTTCTACGACATCCCGGCCGGAGCCACTCTATTGGCCTTCGCCGTCGGCAGGGGAGAGGGCGACCCGGATCTGTATGTAGGTCACGAGTATCAACCGACGATATCGGAGTACGACTGTCGGTCCGCGCAACCGGGAAACCAACCGGAGTTGTGTACCGGTGCTGCGCTCGCGCACCCCGAGGGCGGGAGGTACTTCGTCACGATCCATGCGGTAACCGACTTCGAAGGCGTCCAGCTGAAGGTCTCTTACCGTCTTCCCCCACCGCCGGTTTGCGGAAACGGCCTCGTAGAGACAGGCGAAATCTGCGACGACGGCAACACCATCCCCGGTGACGCGTGTGACGCGAGTTGTGTTCCCACTCTCGTTCGGGAGGACTGCGACACCGTCGATGCGCTGAGGCAACCGTTCTTCGGCGATCTCCACGTGCACACGAGCCGCTCGCTCGATGCCGACATGCAGGGCACGAGGCTCGATCCCGACGAAGCCTATCTTTTCGCCAAGGGACAGACCGTCGACATCCAGCCGTACGATGAAAACGGCAACGCCCTTCGCACGCTTACGATCGACCGGCCGCTGGACTTCGCCATGGTGAGCGATCATGCCGAGTTCTTCGGTGAATCATCGATTTGCGAGGAAACCAATCCGCCGCCGCAGGGGCTCGTCGCCGAGTACAACTCCCCGACGTGCGTATCCTATCGCAGACGCACCGAGGACGATTTCGAGATCATCAACTCGCAGCTTTCCAAGCTACCGAATCTCGCGACAGGTCTCGTCGCACGGCACGCCGATGTCTGCGGCGAGGATGGTCAGACCTGCTTCGACGAATCGATCACCTTTTGGAATGAGATCCAGCAGGCAACGGACAGCGCCTACGACCGCACATCGGCCTGCACATTCACGACCTTCGTCGGCTACGAATGGACCGGCTCGCCCGAGGGGAAGAACCTGCATCGAAACATCGTCTTCCAGAACGCCACGGTACCCACTCGGCCGACGTCTTATTTCGAGGCCCCTTACATCGAGTCCCTGTGGGATGCGCTCGAGAATGACTGCACCGCTTCTGGCAGCGGGTGCGATTTCCTGACCATCCCCCACAACTCGAACCTCAGCACCGGTCTGTTCTTCAAAGACCAGGACCGCAATGGTCAGCCTTACGACCAAGCCCTGGCGTTGCGTCGACAGACGCACGAGCCTTTGATCGAGGTCATGCAGCACAAGGGTCAATCGGAATGCAGCACGACGTCCAGTCCGGCCGACGAGCTCTGTGGCTTCGAAGTGCTGACCTACAACAACCTCGCCGGGCCCGCCCTCGGCGTGCACTTCCCTCCGAAGGACAAGGATTACATCCGAGAAGCGCTCAAGAAGGGCCTGGCAATGGAGCAAGATCTCGGCGCCAACCCTTTCAAGCACGGTATGATCGGGAGCACCGACACGCATCTAGGTACGCCGGGCGCGGTCGCCGAGGAAGGCTATCCCGGGCACGGCGGAGCGGGAACACCGGCGCGCGAGGGATTGCCATCCGGCCTGGTCGACATCCCGGACTTCAATCCCGGCGGCCTCACCGTGCTGTGGGCCGAGGAGAACTCACGCGAATCGCTCTTTGCGGCGATGCGCCGGCGAGAAGCCTATGCGACCAGCGGCACCCGACCGGTGGTTCGGTTCTTTGGAGGCTTTGGACTCGACCCAACGCTGTGCTCCAGCTCGACGCAGATCGAAGACGCCGACGCCCAGGGCGTGCCGATGGGCTCTGATCTCCCACCTTTCGTTCAAGGCGAGAGCCCGAGATTTTTCGTGAGCGCGATCAAGGACTCGGGAACGATCAACCAGCCCGGAATCGATCTGCAGCGCATTCAGATCGTCAAGGGCTGGGTGGATGCCAACGGCGATCCTCACGAGCTCGTCTACGAAGTCGCCGGGGATCCCGAAAACGGCGCGACCGTAGACATCAACACGTGTGAGCCGCAGGGCGCGGGCTTTGCCGAGCTCTGCAGCGTTTGGACAGACCCCGACTTCGATCCGAGCGAGCGCGCGTTCTACTACGCCCGCGTCTTGGAGAATCCCACCTGTCGCTGGACCAAGCTCCAGTGCAACGCGGGCGGCGTCGACTGCAGCGTCCCCGCAACGTTCGCTCCCGGCTCGGGGTTCGAGGGTTGTTGCGACGGGGAGCTCCCCGCCTTCCCAGACACGATTCAAGAGCGCGCCTGGACCTCACCGATCTGGTTTACACCCTGATCTCCCGCAAAAACCGGCCCCAACCTTGACACGCCGTTCTCGCCCATTACCTTTAGGGGTTAACTACAGGTGTGTGGTTGGTGTTGTCTCGGCGGTCCCCCCGCCGGAGCGAGGTGCGAATGCGATTCCGAATTGGTGCGGGCCGCGGCGAGAGTCGGCGGCTTCTTGGTCTAGGATCGATCTTGGTTTTGGGCGTGCTCGAGGCCCTTCCTCTGGCGAGCGCCCAGGCACAAAGCTGCGCGAACAACGACCCGTTGCGGCAGCCGTTCTTTGGCGATCTTCATGCGCACACGAGCTACTCGCTCGACGCAGACACGCAGGGGACCCGGCTCGAGCCCGACGACGCGTACGCGTTCGCGCAGGGCGCAACCGTAGGTATTCAGCCGCATGATGCGCAGGGAACCCCGCTACGTCAGCTCACGATCGATCGTCCGCTCGACTTCGCGATGGTCGCGGACCACGCCGAGTTCTTTGGCGAGATCTCGCTTTGTCGCGACGCGGTGGACCCGCCGCAAGGCTCGCTCTGCTGGTACTATCAAGAGCTTCCCGAGGCCGCGTTTTTCATCTTCAACATCGGCTTGAGTGCGAGCCTCGGCTCGGCGACGCACAACCCGGATCTTTGTGGCCCCGATGGTCAACTCTGCACCGACCAAGCCGTCACATTCTGGAACGAAATCCAGGCCGCAGCGGACAACGCGAATGACCAGACTTCGGCTTGTTCGTTCACGAGCTTCATCGGCTATGAATGGACGGGCTCACCAGGCGCCCGGAACCTCCATCGAAACGTGGTGTTCCGAAACTCGACCGTGCCGTCACACGCGACTTCGTACTTCGAAGCGTCCTATCCGGAGTCGCTCTGGGACGCCCTGGAAAACGACTGCGTAGGCAACTGCGAGTTCTTGACGATCCCCCACAACTCGAACCTCAGCTCCGGCCAGTACTTCCTGCCCGTGGATCGCTTTGGGAACACGTACACGTCGGCGGTTGCCGCGCGTCGCGCCCTTCACGAGCCCATCATCGAGGTGATGCAGCACAAGGGACAGTCCGAGTGCATCCCCGGGTCGAGTCCTTCGGACGAGTTCTGCGACTACGAGACCATGCCCGGATTCAGCACCCTCGCGGGTCCTGGATTCGCTGGCGGGGGTCCACAAAAACCCGAAGACTTCGTTCGCGAGGCCCTCAAAGAGGGTCAGACCCTGCACACCAACTTGGGCGTAAACCCGTTCAAGTACGGCATGATCGGAAGCACCGACACGCACCTGGGTACACCGGGCGCGGTATCTGAAGAAAACTACCCGGGCCACGGTGGCGCAGGCGCGGCCGCTGCGACGCAGCTCCCGCCCGGGCTCACGGACAACTGGTATTACAATCCAGGCGGCCTTGCGGTCGTGTGGGCAGAGGAAAACTCGCGCGATTCACTCTTTGACGCAATGCGAAGGCGCGAGGTGTACGCGACGAGCGGCTCCCGTCCCATCGTCCGTGTCTTTGCTGGCCAGCTCGACTCGGATCTGTGCTCGAACCCAAATGCAATCGCGGACGCGTACAGCCAGGGCGTCCCGATGGGCAGCGACATGCCGTCGCCGCCAATGTTCGAATACCCGAGCTTCTACGTCCACGTACAAAAGGACCCACAAGGCGCCGATCTCCAGCAGGTTGAGCTCGTCAGAGTCATCGGAGGAGCGGGGATCTACATCGAGGAAGTCGTCGAAATCGCCGGCGATGCAGACAACGGCGCCAGCGTCGATCTCAACACGTGTCAGCCCCAGGGGACAGGCTTCAGCGAGCTCTGCACAGTGTTCACGGATTACGGTTTCTGGCCCTATGCGCCGTCGTTCTACTACGTGCGCGTCATCGAGAACCCGACCTGTCGATGGAACCAGCACCAGTGCGTTGCCGCCGGCGTCGACTGCAACGTGCCCGCGACGATTACCCAGGGCTTCGAGCCTTGCTGCGATGAAAACGTCCCAAAAACGGTGCAGGAGCGGGCCTGGACCTCACCGATTTGGCATCGACCCTACTCCGCCGAGCCCACCTTCACGATGGCGGGCTCGAACTTCATGCCGAAGGTCTGTGCGGGTGGCGCCCTCGACACGATGACCATCGCGGTCGAGGCCGAGCCTGGCTTCACCAACCCCGTCACCTTGGCGGGGGACAATCTGCCAGCGGGAATCGACATCTCCTTCGTGCCGAATCCGGTCGCACCAGGAAATCAGACCACCGCGCTGATCACCGCAGATGTTACGGTCGCGCACGACGATGTGATCCCGTTCGTCGTCAGGGGTACGGCGTCGGCAGCTGGTGATTGGACGATGTCGGGAGGTTTGGCGGTGTTCGACTCGGTGCCGGTCGCGCCTACGTTGAACATGCCGGCCGATGGAGAAGTCGACGTCGCGCGCAAGCCGGTGTTTACCTTCAGCTTGGAGGACCAAGTGGTGAGCCACGTCCTCGAGCTCAGCCGGGACCCCGCATTTGCAACGATCGACGTGACGGCCAATCCGACCGGATATGGCTTCTCTATGTCATCGAACCTGCTGGGGAACACGACCTATTACTGGCGAGTCCGAGGCGAAAATCCGTGCGGTCAGAGCGCGTCGTCCGCGACGTTCAGCTTCACCACCGAGCCGGCACCCCCCTGGCAGCCCTGCTCGTCCTCGATCGCCGAAGGGCCCATGACCTCTCCGGCCCTTGGTTTCCTAGGGTTGCTTCTGATTTACCGGCGACGCCGTTCCTCAACTGCTAAAAAATAGGTCGTAAGGGGGGAACTTGATTCGACGACTCGCCGCCTTCCTCGCGGCTGGGGGATTGTTGCTGGCTTTGAATGTCGGAGTCCTGCGTCCGCTTCGCGGGGCGGCCGAGCTCGAGCGGCAGGCTTCGGAACCGATCGTCATCTCGGAAGAAGAAGTGCAGAAGATCCGAGACGACTGGCGCTCGACGAATGGTGAGTTCCCAACCGAGCAAGAGCTCTCGGCGCTCCTGTCGCAGCGCATCGACGAAGAGCTTCTTTTTCGGGAGGGGCTCGGCATCGGGCTGAACGAAACCGACCCCGTCGTGTATCAGCTTCTCGTGCAGAACATGCGGTTCCTCGAGGGGGAGCACCCGCGCGACGACCAAACGCTGTACCGCGAGGCGCTCAAGCTCGGGATGGCACAGACCGATCCGTTGACGCGCCGCTACATCGCAAAGCGTGTTGAGCTGCTGATCCGGCGCAGCGTATGGCGTGACGAGCTCCAAGACACCGAGCTGGAAAACTACCTGTCCGAGCACGCCGATGCGTTCAGGGTTCCCACCCGGGTTGGCTTTCACCAGGTGTTCGTGAGCGCGCAACGACACGAAGACCCAGAGAACGACGCGAAGAAGCTTCTCCCGACCCTTCCGACGGAGGTGCACGACCCGACCACGACGCGTTCGCTCGGCGATCCGACTGCGCTTCCGCGGGAGCTCGGCGTCTCCACGGGGACCGAAATCGCGAAGCGCTTCGGGCCCGACTTCGCTCAGGCAGTCACGAGCCTGCCCCTCGGCGGCTGGCACGGACCGCTTCGCTCACCGTATGGAATGCACCTGGTCTGGGTGGACGAGCGGATCGAAGCCCGGGTACCTGACCTCGGCGAGATCCGTGACCGCGTCCGGTACTCTCTGCTCCGAGACCGAGAGAAGGAGCACCTGCGGGAGCGCCTGAGCGCGCTCCGGGAGCGATATGAGATCCACGTAGAAGGCAATGGGATTCCGCCGATCAAGGGGGTTCGATCGTGAGGGCGAGCGTGCTCATCGCTGTCTTGGTCCTGACGACGAGCGTCCGGGCCCCCGAGGCGCGCGCCCACGAGATGACGCCGTCGCTCCTCGAGGTGCGTGTAACGGCCGCGGGCGCTGCCGAGGTGAAGTGGAAGGTTGGGCTCAAGCAGCCCAAGGGTCAGTCGCTCGAGCCAGTCTTTCCCGATTCTTGCGAGCGGACGGGTTCGCCCACCGCGGACGTCAAGGATGGGGCGCTGATCACCCGCTATCGGGTTCGATGCGGGTTCGAGTCTTGGGTGGGACAGACGATCGGCGTCGACGGGCTCCGGCCTCGGACGGGAAACGCACTGCTTCGCTTCGTCCGCTCCGATGGCACGGTCGTTCAGTCGCTCTTCAGCGCATCGTCCCCCTCGCTCGTCATCCCCGAGCGCGCCGCCGCAACGAAGGTGATGAGCGAGTACCTCGTGCTCGGGATCGAGCATCTCGTGTTCGGATTTGACCACGTGTTGTTCATCCTTGGCTTGCTGTTGCTCGTGCACGGAAGGCGCCGGCTGGTGCTCACGATCACTGCATTCACGGTCGGTCACAGCGTGACGCTGGCACTCGCGGCGCTCGGACTCGTGCGGGTGCCGACGGGCCCGATAGAAGCGGCGATCGCCGCGAGCATTTTGGTGTTGGCCGCCGAGATCGGAAGAGACCCAACGCAAGGCGAATCGTGGCTGCAGCGTTGGCCCTGGGCGATGGCGCTCGGCTTCGGATTGCTGCACGGGCTCGGCTTTGCGGGCGCCCTGTCGGCCGTGGGCTTGCCCTCTGAGGAGATCCCAGCGGCATTGTTCTCGTTCAATGTCGGCATCGAGATAGGCCAGCTGGCGATCGCAGTCGCCGCCTGGGTCCTTTGGGCCGGGCTTCGAGCCTTGTACGACAAACCCCTGCCGCGCCTCGTGCAGCTCGCGCCCGGTTACGCGATCGGTTGCATGGCCGGGTATTGGTTCCTCGAGCGAACCCTCGGGATCTTCGGCTTCCTGGTCTAGCGGCGACGACGCCAAAAGAGCGCGGCCAGCATGGACAAGAGCACGGTCGCCGTGCCGTGATTGCCCGGCGGGGCGATCCGGCTGGAGCAGCCGGGGGGTGGAACCGGAACCGCAACCGGTGACGGCTGCGTCGGGTCGTACATCACGCTGATATCTTGGATCCAGTCTCCGATGTCGATCTCTCCCACGGGACCAGGCCCTGGGGCGAAGCGGTAGACGACCCCGAAATCGCTGGCGAGTGGAGCGCCGGTGCCGTCGAGGGCGAGGCAATTCACGCTCGGCCCGTCGATCGTCACGTCGTCAAAGCCGGTCCCGGCACCCGCGAGCATCCCGTGCCACACGAGGTTCGTCATCAGCCCGGAGCTGGGATCCGCATAGGCCACCCGTGGATAGTGGCTCATCACGTAGTCGCCATCGATGAACTGGTGATAGGTGAGCATCTGCTCGTAGAGAGACTCGGGATAAGTTCCTGCAACGTAGAGTTCGGTCGGAATCACCGGTGAAGCGAATACCAGCAGGTTGCCTGCGGGGTCCATCGCCATGCCGCCGCATTCCAATCCGTCTTCTTCCGTGAAGATCGGTGTGAGCACTGGCGCTTCGGGGTCTGCCGTGACCTGTACCTCCACGATGTCGGTCGTCGTCATGCGGCACACCATCGCGTAGATCTCTCCAGTCGACGCGATCGCGATCTTCTTCAAGGCGCTGAGGTCGAGCGTGTCGACCAAGAGCGTCAGGGCCCCCGTGCTCATGTCGACTCGATGGATCTCCCCGTGGGGGAACGCCATCAGCAGGTCGCCGGCGGAGTCGATCGCGATGGTGCGATTCTCGCGGAAGTTGAAGTATTCGCCGATCAGCGTGAGTTGTCCCGTGGCGACGTCGATGCTCCACAATCGGTCGTGGTAGGGACCGTCGGTCGCGCGAGCAGCCAACAGATACAAGGTGTTGGCATCGGCGATCGCGAGGCTCCGCGGAGAGTAATCCCCGATCTCCACGACGACGTCGGCCGGGGACCCTGGCATGGCGCGGTGGATGCGCGCTCCGCCGAAGATGTTGCCAGGCAGATAGAAATAAGACGCGGTAACCAGCTCACCCGGGGCGAGTGGCTGGTCCGCGCTCGCTAAGCTCGTGAAGGTACCACTGATGACACATGTCGTGAAAAGCAACACGCATAGGTTAAGAAATCGACCTTGTCGGTCCGTAACTCGAGTCAGCACCCGCATGAATCGCTCCTGGTCCCACACCACCCATTCAGATTAATTTATAGGTTTGGCCCTTAGGTGGCAATGGCACCGGGCGGTTTTTCAGCACAAAGCGATGTAGGTAGAAGTAGCATTGCGAATACGCGCATACAGCGAAACCGCCAACGCGGGCTTTTCTCGGGCTTAACCCTTTCATGCGCTATTTACAATTGTAAGACTCTAGGGTGAGGTCCCATGGGGGATGCGGCCTCGAGTGCGACCCCATGTTGAGTTTCCCAAATCCAGCGCTCGCCGCGCGTGTGCCCCGACGGGTAGGGATCGCCGCGCTGGTCGCGGTGTGCCTCCTGCCGGTTCGCGCGTCCGCGTACGAGCCCACGGCGTATGACACTCGGAGCGTAGGGATGGCGTTGAGCGGGATCAGCTATCTCGAGCGACCCGCAGCGATCGCCATGAACCCGGCGATGCTCGATGGGATCGAGAAGTTCTCGTTCAGCGTGCTGGCCAATCCATTCACGACCGACATCGTGGCTCCAGTGCAGGGTCCGGGAAGCACGGTCAAGTCCGACCGAGGCTTTGGTCCACTGGCGTCCGTGTTCTTCGCGGCCCGACTGACCGAGCGCGTCGTCCTCGGAGCCGGAGTGTATCTGGAGACCGCGTACGGCGGTGCCTTTACCGATGTCGTGGGTGTCGACGGAATCGCCACGAACGGAACGCCAGAGGACCTGAAGGTTCAGTTCATGGTCGGGGAAGGAGCCATAGGCCCCTCGATCAAACTGAGCGATAAGGTCGACATTGGGTTCACACTTCGGATCCCATTTGCCAAACAGGACGCAAACCTGCTTCGGAATATCGCGCCCATCATCCAGGGTCTCGGGGTCGCAACTGGAAAGGCCGCCATCTACAGCCAGGCGGACAGCAGCCTGTCGGGAGTCGGCTATCCGGGCGGGCGCGTTGGCATTGCGTACCGACCGAACTCGATGTTTACCCTTGGTGCGGCCTATCGCTCCTATGCCCGAATTCCTCTCAAGGGCAACGTCAAGACCGAGCTCTTTCCCACGGCGAAGGCGCGTTCCGATTGGACCGTCCCTCATGCTCTTCAGTTCGGCGGTTCGATTCATCTCTTGAACAGACGGCTATTGATTGCACTGGAGGAGCGCATTCAGTTCCACGGAGCGCCACGCACGGGAAACGATGCTCAGACGGTGACCGCAAAGGTGGACTTCGCCGGCAGCGAAACGACGACCGAGGTGTTCTTGCCGCTCGATTGGCAAACGACCGCCAGCACGATGCTCGGCATCGAGTACGCTGCGAGCGATTTCATCGCGGTCCGCGGCGGCGCCCGTATGGGCTTCGCTGCAACGAGCAAGCGGTTCGCGAACTATTTCACTCCGCCGCCCGGTCTTTCATGGCTGGTCTCTCTTGGTTTGGGCTTCAAGTGGAAGCACATCGATCTCGACGTCGCAGGTGCGTATGCGACGGGTGGCAGCACGATCGGACCAGAAGTGGCAGCCCAGGGACCCGTGACCTTCAAAGGTCGCACATTCGAGCTGTGCTCCAACGACCAGGTCAACCGAACCGGTTGCGCGGGCAAATACAGAGTGAGGAGCTACTGGAGCTCGCTGACGCTCACGTATCGCCTTTAAAAGCGATTACTGGCCCGTGAGCGCGGGCCCGTTCATACTCGGCCCCGCATGCATCCGATTCTGTTCGAGATACCCACGCCCTGGGGCGCCGTTCCCATCTACTCGTACGGCGTCATGCTCGGCACGAGCCTGTTGGTCGCGTGGTACTTCATGATGTGGGCAGGGGCCCGCAAAGAGAACTTCAACCGCGAGCTGATGGCCAACACGTTCACGTGGACGGCCATTGGCGCCATTATCGGCTCTCGCATCCTGTACATCATGACGAACCTCGACGACTTCGAGGACCTATCCAAGTGGTTCGACATCCGCTCGGGTGGGTTGGTCGCCTACGGCGGCTTCATCGGTGGCTTCTTCACGGCGTGGGCCTACCTGAAAGTGAAAAAGGTTCCGCTTCTCCCGTGGGCGGACATCATCGCGCCAACCCTCGGCTCCGGGCTCATGCTGACCCGCATCGGTTGTTACTTGTACGGGTGCGATTTCGGCAAGCTGCTCGGCGACCACGCGCCAGGCTTTCTCGCAAAGCTCGGCACGTTCCCGAAGTGGAGCTACGGACAGGACCCGAAGTTCGCGTGCGACCAGGTAGTCAGCGGTTCGCCCGCATTCCACCACCACCTTTCGGTCTACGCCGACCAGATGACCGATCGCGTCGAGTCGCTTCCCGTGCATCCTACGCAGCTCTACGAATCACTGGCGGGGCTCACCCTGTTCCTCGCCGGAGCGTGGCTGCTCGAAAAGCGCAAGTTCCGGGGCCAGGTTTTCGTGTCCATCGCCGGCCTCTACGCGATCTGGCGCTTCTTGGTCGAATATCTCCGAGACGACCCCGAGCGGGGCTTCGCCTTCGGGTTCTCGACATCGCAGCTCGTGTCTCTGGCAGTCCTCCCGCTGTGCGCCTTTGCGTACGTCACATTGAAGAAGAACGCCGCAGAGCGCGGCGACATCACGCTGCCGAAGCACGCACTCGAACCAAAGAGCTGACTACTTGCCACGAGCGGCCGCGAGCGCTGCGAGCACCTTCGGCGAGGTCGTGATCGTGTCGAGCTCGAGGTTGGGCTGGCGGGCGAGCGCCGCCTGGAAAGAAGCAACGGCCAGATCGCTCCGGTCGAGCGCAACATAGGCGGCGGCAAGCTCGCGATGGATCGTCACCTCTTGGGTCACCGTGAGCCCGCCTCGACCGAGCAGCTGGTTTCCGAGCGCCACGGATTCAGCATATGCCCCGCGCTGTACTTGGTCGATCAGCACCGGGACCTTTGCGGCTGCCTCAGCCTGCACCGACCGCACCTCGCCTTGACCCGCCCGAAGCGCAGCGTTTTGCAAGAGCTTCTCGCCTTCTTCGGACAAGCGGAGCGAGCGCGCCGGAACCAACACGAGCTGACCGCGATCGAGACGGGTCGACTTGAGCCCGTTGAAGCGACGGATCAGCCGTGCGCCCTCTTTGCTGTTGCTGAGGTAGAGTCTGGCTACTTGCGTGACTGTCTCTCCCGCCTTCGCGACATGGCGAATCGGGTAAGGGATGAGAAGCTGGGTGCCTTCGTCGGGCTGTACGCGGGCGCGTCCCTTATTGGCTTGTAGCAGCACGAATGCTCGGTCTTCGCTGCCGTAGAGCGCCTGTGCGATCGATTTCCAGCTCTCCCCGGAGGACACGCGATACAGAAACACCGTGGGGACCACCAACGGCATACCGGGCGGGAGGTTCTTAGCCGCGGACTCGCTCAGGCCATTTTCCTGCTGGAGCGCTGCTTCATGCCGCGGCTCTCCGTAGTAGCGTTGGGCGATCGAGGCGAGGGTCTCGCCTTTTTGGACCATGTGGACGGGCAGCTGCTGAGCGAAGGCCGAGGAGGCGGTGCACAAGGCCGTCGCAAAGAGCGTGAGATGTAGCCGCTTCCAGGTCATGGCTGCTCAAGTGGCTCCATCGTGAGCTGAGTGACCTCCGTTTCGCCGGCCACGATGGTGACCTCGCGTTCCACGGTTTGGAAGTACGGATTGATGAGCTTGACGAAATGCTGGCCCGGGGAAAGCGCCAGGCGTTTGGCCGACGGTGTGGTCAAGACGTGCTCGCCATCGACGTGGACTTCGGCCCATGGACTCGCGACCACCCGCAGATATCCGGGGTTGTCGACGACGGCCGACTCGACCGCCGTCTCTTGCGGTGCATCGCCAGCCGCAAACTGGATGATGCCGCCACCGATCACCACCGCGGCGAGCGCGACCGCCTGCGCCTTGGCGGTTTTCTTCAGGA
>CAJIBX010000244.1_pt1 | contig 23041 bp, 22 predicted proteins | sample 9199471 | NCBI WGS metagenome assembly CAJIBX01 (sample SAMEA7708317, study PRJEB35096) | sediment metagenome | biome: marine neritic benthic zone biome [ENVO:01000025]; feature: sediment [ENVO:00002007]; material: shallow marine sediment [ENVO:03000034] sea grass bed [ENVO_01000059] ...
CCGCGCAGGTCGAGAATCAAGCCCCTGAGCTTCTTTCTGTGAAGGGTGCGAAGCGCCTGGCGGAGGTCCTGGTGAGTGTTGCCCTGGAAGTTGTTGATCTTGATGTAGCCGATCGCCTCTCTGAGCATGCGATGCTCGACCGACTCGATGTGGATGACGGCGCGGGTCAGCTCGACGCGCTTTGGGGTGCCCCACGTGCCACCCTGCGATTTGCGGCTGATCCAAACCGTGACCTTGGACCCAGGCACACCGCGCAGCCGATCGACCGCCTCCGAAAGCGGCATGTTGAGCGTGGATTCGTCGTTGATCTTGACGATGCGATCGCGCCGCTTCAGTCCCGCGCGGTATGCCGGCGTGCCCTGCATCGGCTTGATGACGGTGAGATGCCCATCGCGAATGGAAATCACGATCCCCAATCCGCCGAACTCGCCGCGCGTGCTCGTCTGCATCTCCTCGAAAATATCGGGGGTCAGAAGGACGGTATGTGGGTCGAGGGTTCTCAGCATGCCATTGACGGCGGCGTACTCGACGTCACGCAGGTCCAAGTCCGCTTCGTCCTGGAGGTGCTTTTGCAGAAAGGTGAAGATCGACTTGAACTTGTCGGTCAGCGCCCAGGGGCTGTTGACGTCGTCGATGGCGAAGGCCTTCTTGTCGCCGTTGACGTGAACGGTGAGCTTGGGGTCGCCGTTTTGGTAGTCGATCAATACCGGAGGAACGCTCCGCTGAATCGCGTTGAGCCCCGCGAGCAGCATGCGGTGGTGGTCGAGGCGATTGGGGTCGACGTAGTGGTCCTTGACCTCGAGAACCGCGCGGTTGAGCACCTGAAGCTTGGTCAGGTCGTACGGATCCTTGAGTCGGGCAGCCTGCGCACGGGGCGAGGTGTCGATGTCGATCTCGAGCCCGTTTTGGCGCGGCCACCCAAAAGTGAGCGTGAAGGCGGCTAGCACTGCCAACAGCCCAAGTGCAGGTTTCCAAAGGCGATTCATCAGCTTAGATAGGTTATCGACCCGCATTGTAGCCGCGGCCCGGGTGCCGGGCTAGCTGCGGGGCCGGGAAGCGTCCCCAACCCTGAGCTGGACGATTTCTGCCGAGGCCTCGGGCTGAATCGTGACGTGGCGAAGCTCGTGATGGGCACGAAGACGCTGAACGACTCGGTTGACCACCTCCATGCCGTGGTGATCCGGGGCGATCACGACATGGGCGGTGAGGATAGGCTCGCCCGCGGTCAGGGCCCAAACATGCAGGTCGTGCACTTCCTCGACGCCTTCGGTATCGCCAATGGTGCGTTCGACCGCAGCACAATCGATACCGGAAGGGGCCCCCTGCATCAATACGTGCACCGTCTCACGGAGCAACCTGAGCGAGCCGACGAGGATCAACGAGGCGATCACGATCGAAGCGATTGGATCGGCGATCATCCAACCCGTCGTCAAGATGATGGTGCCCGACGCGAGCGCCGCGACCGACCCGAGCGCGTCGCCGAGCACGTGCAGCAACGCGCTCCGCACGTTGAGGTTGTCTTTGGCGCGGACCAGAATGCTTGCCACGACGAGGTTGACCAGCAATCCGACCAGCGCGACGAGCACGACGCCCAGGCCTTTGACCTCGGTCTGACTGGAGAAACGATCGGCCGCCTCGACCACGATCCAAATCGCAAGCGCGAGCAGCAGGAGACCGTTCGCCGTGGCGCCGATCACCTCCGCTCGGCGATAGCCGAAGGTCCGAGCGGCATCGCGGGGTCGCTGGGCGATGCGGGCCACGACGAAAGACAGAAAGAGCGCGCCGGCGTCCCCCAGCATGTGCCCGGCATCGGCGAGTAGGGCAAGGCTTCCGCTCCACCACCCGGCCACCGCCTCCACGACCATGTAGAGCAGCGTCAGGGCGAGCGCGAAGCGAAGCACCCGCGTCGCTTGAAGCGCGTCTTCGTGGCCGAGCGAGTGGTCATACCGATGCGGCGAACCGTGTGCTGAATGATGCGCGTGCATCTCCGGCTGAGGGTAGCGCGACAATCTCAGGAGAGCTATCGAGGCCATATGCCCGCGCAGCTTCTCGACAAATCGATCCCCCTGCCGGTCCGGCAGGTGTGTGAGCGGCTTCGCCGCTACGGCGAGCGTGCGTGGATCGTAGGCGGCTGCATGCGGGATTTACTCCGGGGAGAAGAGGTCAACGACTGGGACGTAGCAACGACCGCACGCCCGAAAGACGTCCAGCGGGCCTTCAGTCACGTGATCCCTACCGGCATCGAGCACGGCACGGTGACGGTGCTGTGGGAAGGCAAGACGTACGAGGTGACGACGCTTCGAGGGGAGGGCGCCTACACCGATGGACGGCGGCCCGATTCGATCTCGTTCGTCAAGAACATCGAGGACGACCTCGCGCGGCGCGACTTCACGGTCAACGCGATGGCGTTCGACCCGATCGACTCGAGCCTCGTCGATCCGTTTGGCGGGCTCGAGGACATGAAGGCGGGAGTGGTCCGCGCCGTAGGGGATCCGAGGGAGCGCTTCCGGGAGGACGGCCTGCGAATCCTGCGAGGAGCACGCTTCGTGGCCACGCTGGAGTTCGAGCTCGATCCGGACACGGAACGTGCCTTTGCGGACGGCCTCACCACGTTCCGCAAGGTCAGTGCGGAGCGCGTTCGCGACGAGTGGCTCAAGGCCATGAAGGCCAAACGCCCCTCGCGCGCGTTCGAGGTGATGCGCCGCACCGGCATCCTGGCGATCACGTATCCCGAGATGATGGACCAGGTCGGATGCGAGCAAAACCAATGGCACGCCTACGACGTCTGGAAGCATACGATGGAAGTGGTCGACGCATCGGAGGCTCGACCGATCGATCGCATGGCCGCTCTGCTGCACGACGTCGGCAAACCCCGTACGCGGGCGAAGTCCGACAAGACTGGAGACTGGACCTTCTATCACCACGAGAAGATCGGCGCGGACATGGCCGATCGGTGGCTTCGCGACTATCGCTTTTCGAACGACGAGCGTGAGCAGATCGTCAACCTCGTACGGCACCATCTGATTTGCTACGACCGTGAGTGGAGCGACGCCGCCGTGAGGCGCTTCATCAAGCGGGTGCAGGTCGACCAGGTGGAGCCGCTTCTCAGGCTCGGGCGTGCCGACGCGCTCGGCAAGGGCGTCGATGTCGAAAAGGAGCTCGCTCTCCTGGACGAGCTTGGCGGCCGTGTCGAGAAGGCACTCGCCGAGGGCTCGGCGCTCAGCACCCGCGACTTGGCCATCTCGGGTGGAGATACCCTAAGCTTCTTCCAAGGAGGCCCAGGTCCCTGGGTCGGCGCGCTCATGCAACATCTACTGGACCAAGTGTTGGAGGACCCACAGCTCAATGAGCGTGAGCGGCTTCTCGCGCTCGCCGAGCAGCTCGCGCCCGAGTTCGAGGACCGGCACGCGAAGCGATGAACACCGGGTACGTCGATCTGCATTGTCACTACCTCCCCGGGATCGACGACGGCGTCCGCACCTTCGAGGAAGGCGTGGCGCTCTGTCGTGGACTGCGCGACATCGGTTATCGACGCGTCGTTGCGACCCCTCACATCCGGACTGCAATGTTCCCCAACACCAAGGCGGGGCTACGGGCGGCGTCGCGCGCTTTCGAGGAAGCGACGGGCGGCCTGCCCGGGATGCCCGAGCTCGGTCTCGGCGCCGAGCACTTCTTCGATGATGTCTTTTGGGAGCTGTTTCAGAACGGCGGGGCGGTGCCATACCCCGGCGGAAAGGCCGCCTTGGTCGAGTTCCCGCCCGACACGATTCCATACGGCGTGCAGGATCGTTTCTTCGAGATGAACGTCGCGGGGATTCGGCCCGTGCTGGCTCACCCCGAACGCTACTTCGCATCCTTTCGCAAGACCAGACAACTGCAACCGCTATTGGACATCGGCACTTTGTTTCTTCTCGACCTGATGTCGTTGGTCGGGCGTTACGGGCGCCAGTCCAAGCGAGCTGCCGAGCGAATGCTCAAAGAAGGCGCTTACTACGCGGCTTGCACGGACTGCCACAGGCCAGAACACGTGGAGTTGGCGCGTGAAGCGATCGAGCGCCTGAAGTCCTTGGTGGGCGGCGAGGAGGCGGAACACATGCTATCGACGCGACCGCAGTCCATCCTGGACGGTGATTTGGAACGTTAGCCTTGGCTTCCAACCACTCACACCCGATCGCTCGCCGCGTTTTGCCCAAGCTCGCGGTCTCGATCGTACTCGGCGGGGTGCTTGCCTGGTTGGTCGCACGGGGTGGGGTTCCGCTGGTACCGCCGAAAGAGGCTTTCGCACAGGTCACCTGGTGGGCGGTGCCTGCGTACACGGTCTCTCTCGCGATCACGCATTTCCTCAGGGCAGCGCGGTGGCGGTTCCTGATCGAGCCTATCAAGAAAATACCCCTCAAAGAGGTGGTGGTCCTGAACTGGATCGGCTTCTTCGCGATCTTCGCGCTACCGCTCAGGCTCGGAGAGTTCGCCAGGCCGATCTTGACCAAGATGCGGCACGGGATTCAAATCTCTGCAGGGCTCGGCACGGTGGCCGCCGAGCGGGTGATCGACGGCTTGGTGACGAGCCTGTGCGTCGCTTGGGCGCTGCTCGCGCTCCCCCGAAGGGAGACTCACGACCGCATCGCCGAAATGCTGCCGGCCTACGGCTACGCGGCGCTCGCCCTGTTCAGCGCGGCCTTCGTCGTGCTGATCGTGTTCCTGTGGCAGCGCGACTTCGCAGTGCGCATGACAGAGCGCGTGGGGGGCTGGATCTCGCCCAAGTTGGCGGCGTTCGTGTCGGACAAGATTAGCGGCGTGGCGGACGGCTTGCTGTCGATCGGCAATCCGCGCCTGGCCGCGGGGTTCATCCTCGAGACGCTCGCCTACTGGGCGAGCAACGCCGCGGGGATGTGGCTGCTCGCGGTGGGATGTGGACTGCCCATGGACTTCGAACATGCGGTCGCGGTCATGGGCATCTTGGCGATCGGGATCTTGCTGCCGACGGGCCCAGGGCTCTTTGGCGCCTTTCAGTTGGCGATTGCGGTCGCGCTCAAGCTCTACTTCCCCGAAGAGCTCGTCGCCACGGCAGGGTCGGTCTACATCTTCTTGATGTACGCGGTGCAGGCGGTGTTCATCACGCTGACCGGCGTGATCCCACTCTACACCACGCATACGCGCGTGGAGGCACTGCTCGAGAAACCCGAGTAGATCGCGGGCCGCTGTCTGCTTTTTTGCGTCGGAGGACCGTATCCCCGTAGCGTAGCCCCATGCGCCTTTTCGTCGTGCTCTGCCTCGCGACCCTCTGGCTCGTGCCCACCGGCGCGTCCGCCAGGCGCGACAAGCACTACGGCCACAACTACGAGCAGGTGTGGGGCACGGCGATTCGGCTGATCCGAGTGGACAACGGCTTTCCGATTCGCGACAGCGACAAAGAGATCGGCTTCTTCCTATTCGATTACAAGGACAAGGGCCGCGCCTATCCGGGGAGCGTCGAGCTGATCCGGGCCGAGCAGGACGGACAGGACAAGATCCGCGTGGTGATGAAGGTCCCCGCGATGCCGAGCTACGTCGAGCAGATGCTGCTGGACAAGCTCGGGCAGAAGCTGATGCAGGAGTACGGCGAGCCGCCTCGACCCGAGAAGAAGCCAGACCCACCCAAAGAAGAAGAGCCGGAAGAGCCCGTCGACGGCTAGCCGCTGACCGCTCGACACTTGCTAGCGGTTGCCGCAGCCGCGTGCGCGACTATGGTGCGGCGCCTCATGGGCCTGATTGTCCAGAAATACGGCGGCACGAGCGTTGGCTCCCTCGACCGCATACGCGCGGTCGCGGATCGGGTGGCAAAGACCGTCGCCGAGGGCAATGAGATGATCGTCGTGGTGAGCGCAATGGCGGGCGAGACCGATCGCCTGCTCATACTCGGGCGTGAGCTGTCCCTGCGGCCCGACGACCGCGAGATGGATGTGCTGGTCTCGAGCGGCGAGCAGGTCAGCGCGGCGCTTTTGTCGATCGCCCTGAACGACCTCGGCGTGCCGGCCCACTCACTGCTCGGACACCAAGCCCGCATCGTGACCGATAGCGTCCACACCAAGGCGCGCATCCGAACCATCGATGGGGCTCGCCTCCGTGACGCGCTGTCCGAAGGCAAGGTCCTCGTCGTGACGGGGTTTCAAGGCACCGACGTATACGGCAACATCACCACCCTCGGTCGAGGCGGGTCCGATACCTCGGCCGTCGCGATCGCTGCAGCGGTTGGCGCGGACTTGTGCGAGATCCTCACGGACGTGGATGGCGTCTATACAGCCGACCCCAACGTTTGCGCCAACGCCCGAAAGATCCGGACGATCAGTTACGAAGAAATGCTCGAGCTGGCGTCGCTCGGTAGCAAGGTATTGCAGATTCGATCCGTCGAGCTCGCGATGAAGCATGGGTTGCCGCTTCACGTCCGCTCGAGCTTCTCAGACGCGGAGGGAACGATTGTGACAGGTGAAGAAAATCTCCTCGAGTCCGTGGTCGTCGCGGGCGTCGCCGCCGACAAGACCGTGAAGTTCACCGTGCGCGCGTTGCCCGATCACCCGGGTGTCGTCGCCTCGATCTTCGAGCCACTGGCCACCGCGAACATCTCCGTCGACATGATCATCCAGAACGTGTCGGCCGAAGGTCACACCGACCTGACATTTACTGTCGGCCGGGAGGACGCCGACCGGGCCGAAGACATCGCACGCAAGCTCGTCGGTGAGGTCGAAGCCAAAGAGGTCGTCCGAGACGATGACGTGGTCAAAGTCTCGATCGTCGGGGTAGGCATGCGCAACCACGCGGGCATCGCCGCACGCATGTTCCGACTTCTCGCGACCGAGAGCATCAACATCGAGGCGATCAGCACGAGCGAGATCAAAACCTCCTGCCTGATCGCGGCGAACCAAGGCGACCGTGCAGTCCGAGTGCTCCACGACGGGTTCAACCTCGGCCAAGACCAGGGCAGCTAACGCGAGCACGAGTCGCATTTGTGCGGCGCGAACTCCCGTGATAGCGTCGCGCGGCTATGCGATTACTTGCTTTGTGTGTGATTCTAACCTCGTCGTTTGGGTGTTCGTCCAGCGATGGCGTGAAAGGTATCGAGGTTGCTTGTGAGCTCGAACAGCCGCCTCCTTATCCCAACGGTATCCCTTACGTAGGCATTCACGCGAATGCCCAAAACAGCGACATCGTCGATTGCGACACCGCGCCGGCGTACGCCGAGGCTTGGCATTCGCTCAAGGGCCACGGCGTCATTCAGCCCATCACGTTCAGTCCAGACGGCCAGACCGTCTACGCGACGTCCACGCATCCCGAAGTGGACGGCTGTCGCGTGTGGGCACTCGACTCGATGACCGGCGAGACCAACTGGTGCAAGAGTTATGTTCCGGAGGTGGCTGCCAGCGCCGTCGAGGTCGATAGCGACGGCAATCTGTACTTCACCGCAGCACGCATGGCCGTTTCGCTCAACGCAGATGGCACCGAGCGTTGGTCGACCCCGCTCGAAGAGGGATCGCTCGACAGCAGCGTTAGCCTCGGCGCATTTGGGCTTCATTTCACCCCGGACGGCCACATTGCGACCATCACCGCGGCCGGGGTCGTGTATCTGCTCGATCGCGCCACCGGCACGGTGCTCGACAGCATCGATCTACCGGAGACCTATGGTTTCGTTCCGCTTACGTCGCTCGTCGATGGCTTGGACCTGATCACCGGTCTGCCTGAGTCGGTCAAGGACGACGCCATCGCGATTTTCGGGAGCACCGACGGCCTGCAAGCGCTGTTTGAAACGTTCCTCGGTGCCGGGGGTGGTTTCAGCGACAACACGATCGCGATCGCACCGAACGGCACCCTCTACGTGGTCGGAGGCGGGCCCGATTCCGATCACGGCTCGCTGATGCAGGTCAAAGTCGAGGGCACCGCGGAAGCACCCGAGCTCGTCGCGGGCTGGTACCTAGAGACAATCGGCGGGAGCGCGACAAGCCCTTCGATCAGCAACAACGGGCGCTTCGTTCACGTGAGCGACGGCGCGTCCGCGGCCGGCATCATTGATCCGTCGACGTCGACATCGAAGAACATCGTCGTCGACATCACGGCGTGCAACGAGAACACCGATGGTGACGCGGATGAGGCCCTTTGTACCGCCCTGTGGACCGAGCCCTTGGAAAAGGGCGCGGCAGCGGGAAGCCCGGCGATCTTCGATGACGGCTCGATCCTATTTTGGGAGGTGTCGTTCAACTTCGCGGCCATTCCCCCGGGCGTGCGCGACCTCGTGTGGAAGGGCCCCGATGGGCTCGTTTGGGACACGGTCTTTCCCGACGACCTCGATTGGACCTCGGTCGCGACCACCAGCCGGAATCACGTCATCGGCACAGCCTCCGTGTTCACCGAAGCCCAAGGGGAGGCACTGATCGGGTTGGTTCCTTTGCCGTCGACCGCTGAGACCGAGCTCCTCGTCGTCGATCGAGACGACGGAAGCATCGTCTTTCGTGCGCCCATCACCGACGATGCCACCTCGACCGTCGCCATTGGACCCAAGGGCGGCCTTTACGCGGCGTTGCTCGGCCTGATCAGCATCCTGTCGGTCGACCAGCGGCCGACGTTGGGCTTGGTCAAGTTCGTCCCGACCGAGGCGCCGTAAGCGCCAGAGTCAACCCAGAGCGGCCTGAACCGATAAGCGCCCCGTGCGGACCTACGCCTCGCAGCCAATCGTCGCCGCGGCGCTCCTGGTCACCGCCATGGCCGTCTCAGCGCTCGCCACGCACCGACGGGACCCCGTCTCGCCTGAGCCCGTCATGCGGGCCAGGCGCGGAAGACCCACAGCGCGGGCAGCGCGGGCGCTCAGTCGGAGCCACCCCATCGACCTCAACAGCGCGTCGCCGGGCGACCTCGAGCTCCTTCCAGGTATCGGACCCAAGCTCTCGGAACGCATCGTAGAATATCGGAAGGGCGCCGGCGGTTTCGCGAACGTCGAGGACCTGGTGAAGGTCTCGGGGATCGGACCGAAGACGCTCGAGCGGATTCGACCGTTCATCGCGGTAACGTCCTCGACTACGACCACGTCCACGTCCACGTCCACGTTGGAGACTGTTACCTCCGGAGATCGAAGATGAGGCCCGCGCGGAGGGTCGCCGAGAGGTAGAACGGGTCGAGGTCGCTCGAGACCTTGGTGGGGATCCAGATGCCACGCACATCGAGCCCGACCAACCACCGGGGCGTCGCCAAGAAGTCGACCCCAAGCACGGCGCTGAGTCCGAAGTCGCCGCCGACATTGCCATCTCGGACGGTGAGCAGACCATCGACGCCAAGCCCGGCAAAAGGCACGAATCGCACGATGTCCAGCGCGTACAGCACCTCGGCGGTCGCAATGCCGACATGGAGCGGCTGATCATCGAAGTGATAGCTGTAGCTCAGTGCGCCGCGCAGCGTCCACGGTCCCCTCCAGCCCCATCCACCGAGCGCACTGAACTGAAGCCCGTGGTTCGGAAGGTTGTCGTTCCCGGGAATTCCCGCATACCCGACCCCGAGCTCGACCGTCGCCTTCTCTTCGAGCGCATCGGCAGGCCGGGCGACCAAGAGCCCCACCGCCACGATTCCCAAGCACATCCCCGCGCGCACGATTCACGTCTAACATGGGCGTCGCGGGACGACCACGAACGTTGACTTGAGGGGGGCCCCGACTATAGTCGGGGCGCTTAAGCTCCGAGCAAAGCAGGGGATAATGGCAAACGAAGGCACCGAAAAGCAGCCCGAGTCCACCGAGTCCTCGGCCGATAACCGACCGACCGCCGGCCAGCGACTCGCCGCGGCGAAAGCGGCCAAGGCGGCGAAGAAGGCTGCCGAACGGGGACGCCAGGCCGAGCTCACCGAGCGGAAGGCCCTCGAATCGGCCGCCGCGGCGCGGGACTGGATGCAGGAGCACATCAAGACCCTGTTGGCAATATCCGCAGCGGTGATCGTCGTCGCCGGGGCGGTCTTCGCATGGGGCGCGTTTTCCACCCAACGCTATTCGACCGCGGCGGCGCTGCTCGCAGAGGCGATGGATATCTCGCAAGCCGAAATCGACGCAGGCGGATCCGCCGAGGAGGGCACGTACGACTCGCCCGCCGCGCGAAACGAGGCCGCTCTTCTCAAGTTCCGGGCGGCGATCGACGAAGCCCCGGACTCACCGACCGCGGCTTGGGCTCATCTCGGAGAGGCGAGGGCGCTCTATGAGCTCGGTCAGGTACAAGAGGCACGTGCCGCCTATCAGGCGGCGCTCCAAGGGGCGAAAGATGAAGCGGTTTCTTGGTTTGCCCTCGAGGGGTTGGCCTACACGTACGAAAGCGAGGAAGCCTACGACCAGGCCCTGCAGCAGCTCGAAGCGCTGCGCGCGTTGAGCGACTACGCCGCCCCGATCGCGCAGTATCACCAGGGCCGGCTGCTCATGGTCCAGGGAGAGGCCGACGCCGCCAAAGAGAAGCTTCAGGGCGTGCTGACCCTACTGCAGGAAGCGGGCGCTCCGGCAATGCCTCACACCAAGGCGCAAACGGAAGCCCGCTTGGCCGTTCTCGAGCCCGGCCGTCCGCGCACGCCATCGTTCGATCCAAACCAGCTCCAGCAGCTGCTGCAGCTCCAGAATCAGACCCCGCAATGATGCGCATCGCGTGGGCAATCGGATGGCTCGGAGTTGCGGTCTTGGGCTGCGGCGGTTCCTCTTCGGTCGGCGGCTCGAGAGACAACTACCTCTGGCTCCACGACACCGAAACCAAGCTGCCCAACTACGGGGCGTTTCGGGTGCGCTGGGTGGAGCCGCTCCGACCCAGCCTCGGCGGCAGGTACGTCCCCGTCGAGTACGCGTCAGCGGGCTTCGACCCCAAGCGGGACCGCATCTACATCGGGAGCACACTCGGCACCTTCTACGCGTTCGCGCTCAACGGTCGAACTGACTTCACCTACGAAGCCGAGGCGAGCATCGAGGCACCGCCCGCCGTCGACCGCAAGACGGGCGAGATCTTCATGACCAGCACCGACGGCGTGGTGCACGCGCTCACCGTCACGGGTGACCTTCGTTGGAAGTACAAAATCGGTGGAGCAATCGTTCAGGCTCCATTGCTCACCGAAGACACGGTGTACGTGGTCACGGTGCGAGACCGAGTGACGGCGCTCTCCCGCGCCGACGGCTCGGTCCTGTGGGAGTTCCAAGGTGAGCAAATCGAGGAGTTCACCATCCAAGGTCATGCGGGGCTTACGCTCGCCGGCGGACGCCTCTTGACGGGCCTCACCAACGGTCAGGTCGTCGCGCTCAATCCAAGCGATGGCACCCTCGTCTGGGATATCGACACCAGCGTGGACGCCGACACGTCGCAGAGCGACGCGCCCGAGTTCTATGACGTCGACACCACACCGCTCGTCATCGGCGATACGATCTACGTCGCGTCATTCACCACCGGCCTCTACTCGCTCGACCTCGCCAACGGTTCTGTTCGTTGGCGGCAACAGGAGTTTCGCGGGATCACCGCCATCACGGCAGCCGGGAGCGCCCTGGTGATCAGCTCCGGGAGGCGCGGCGTGCTCCTGTTCGACACCACCACGCGCAAGGTCGTGTGGGAGCGGCCGCCGGAGCGTGGCGCGCCGACCGAGACCGTAGTGACGGATTTCGGTACTGTGTTGTTCGGTGAAACCAAAGGCTCGCTCATAGCCCTTGCGCTGAGCGACGGCCGTGAAATCGGCCGGGCGGAAAGCGGTTACGGCTTTTCCGCCCGACCGTCCGCCGCGGGAGAGATCGCCGCTGCATTGAGCAATAGCGGACGGTTTCTGTGCCTGCTGCTGCGGTGAGCTTCCGCAGCCACGATCACCGACAAACACCTCGAACCGTGCTAACCGAATCCTATGCGTGTTCTCCCGACACTGCTCTGCCTGCTCGCGCTTGGATGTGGCGGACCCAGCCGACCGCCCCCGGCGGGTCCGGACAATCCCAACAACGGCATCGACGTCAACGATCCCAATGACGAGATGGATGGGGGGATGGACGGCGGTGCCGACGGTGGGCTCGATGCCGGAGGCGACGCGGGAGCCGACGCGGGAGCCGACGCGGGATAAGGCCTACCCGTGATGACGACGCCGAAGCACGTGACGCAGTCTCGTTTGTTCGTCCCGTTCACGCTCTTGAAGAGTGCGACGCACGGCCGCCAGCTCGGAGGCCAGTTGGGGCTCGACCCGCTGCTGTAGGGTGTTGACCTGCCTCGTCGTCTTGGAAAGCGCTTCTCCAAGCCGCCGGACGAGCAGCTCTTTGGGAAGCGCGTCGAGCAGGAGCTCGAGGAGTTGCTCGAACCGAGCGGTCGTCACGGCGACGGCGGGCCCAACCGTCGTCGCGGCGGTCTCCCGCTCGACCAGGGTGCGACGGATCGGCGTGTGAGCGACCACGGCGGGCACCGGAATGCCCCATATCTGATCGTGTTCGACCTCGACGGCGATCTCGCGGGACGGCCATGCCATCTTGGTGAGTTCGGCGTCGCCTCGGAGCGCGAGCGCGCGCAGTAGCGCGGTGTACGCGCTACGGGCTTGTTCCTCGACCCCCTGTCGCGCATCGAGCGCTGGCTTCGCGCTTCGAAAGAGCTCGGTCACCAGAGCCTCACGCTTGCGGTTGAGAAGCTCGGCGCCTTTTCGGACGCGTCCAAGCCGGCCTGCCGCCCGCACGACGGCCGAGCGGGTAGGGGATATGGTTCGGGTGCTCACGGAGCGGCCCCCTCCGAAGCTCGGGAAGCCCACGTCGCGTCCGAGATCTTGGTGAGCTCTTCTCGGGGGAGCGTCTCGAGAAGCCGCCAACCGGCGTCGATCGTGTCCGTGATCGCTCGGCGAGTGCGGCCTTGGTGGATCAAGCTCTCTTCGAAGGCGCTCATGAACTCCAGCGCGCGCTGATCGCCCGGGGCGAGCCCTTCTGTCCCCACGATCGCCGCCATCAGCTTGGCTTCCCGACCGCGGGCGTAGACGGCGTAGAGCTGGTCGGCCCACTGCCGATGCTCGGGCACCGTCTTCGTCTCTCCGATACCCGCGTTCATCAACCTCGAGAGCGAGGGCAACACGTCGACTGGGGGATACACGCCGCGCTGATGCAACTCGTGGCTGAGCACGATCTGACCTTCGGTGATGTAGCCGGTCAGGTCGGGAATGGGATGCGTGATGTCGCCGTCAGGCAACGTCAGTACCGGCAGCTGCGTTACCGATCCCGCCCCGTCAGTCAGGACCCCCGCCCGCTCAAAGAGCGAGGCTAGATCGGTGTACATGTAGCCGGGATAGCCGCGGCGCCCTGGGATCTCCTCACGCGCCGCGGCCACCTCGCGAAGCGCTTCGCAATAGTGGGTGATGTCCGCCATCACCACCAGTACGTGAATGCCGTGCGCGAACGCCAGATGCTCAGCGGCGGTCAGGGCGACGCGCGGAGTCAGCAGGCGTTCGATACTCGGATCGCTCGCCTGGTTGAGGAAGAGCAAGGTGCGCTGCATCACCTCGCTCTCCTGAAAGCGCGAGACGAAGGTTTGCGTCTCGCGTTCGGTGATGCCGATGGCCGCGAACACGACGGCGAATGGCTCACCGCGTGCCGGCCGAGCGTTGTCGACGATGTCGGCCGCGAGGTCCACCGCAGGAAGGCCGGGCGCGGAAAAGATCGGAAGCTTCTGGCCCCGGACGAGTGTATTCATGCCATCGATCGCCGAGATCCCGGTTTCGATGAACTCCGACGGATGACGACGGCGGGTCGGGTTGATCGGTGCTCCCCAGATCGGCAGCTGTTGCTCCCCGATCGGTGGCGGAAGACCGTCGAGAGGCGCACCGGTCCCGCTCAGGGCACGCCCCAGAAGCTCCTTACCGACCACCGCGGTCGCCGTTTCGCCGGTCAACGTGATCGGCGCGGTCGACGGCGCCAGGCCCAGTGTATCCTCGAATACCTGAATGACCGTTACGTCTCGGCTGACATCGATGACCTGCCCACGGCGCGGTTGCTCACCCTCGATCCGCACCCATTCGCCGAGCTTTGCGCGCTTCGTCGAGCGCACAAACAGGAGAGGCCCGGCCGCGGATCGCGCGCCCTGATAGGTCCTGGCGATCGGAAAGCGCTCGAGGGTCATCGGCTCACCATGTTTGCGATCGCCTGCCGCGCATCCGCCAGCCTGTCCTGCAAGCTTTCGTCGGCCGCCGGCGGAACGGCCCCGATCGCGATCCGAATGGCGGCCACGTTGAGAGCATCGAAGCTGGTCCCCTCCTCGAGCTTCGCACGACCCGCGCGAATGAACTCCCACAAGAGAGACGCCAATGCGTACGTCTTCTCTACGCTGCAAAACGAGTCGTTGGGATGGAAAGCGTTTTGCCCGATCAGAAACTCCCTCGCGATGCGGGAGGCTTCGAGCACGAGCCGGTCTTGGTCTTCGAGGGCATCGACGCCGACCAAGCCCGCGATTTCTCTGAGCTCACGATCGCGTTGAAGCAGGCGAAGTGTCTCGGCCCTGAGCTCGGCCCAATCGGGCCCCCCGTGGTTCGCGAACCAGGCGGCCGTCGCCCCGGAATACAGACTGTAGCTCGTCTCCCAGTCCACGGCGGGGAACTGACGCTGGTGGGCGAGCGATGCGTCGAGCGCCCACAATCCACCCGTCACGCGAAGCGAAGCTTGGGTCACGGGCTCGGCGAAATCGCCACCCGGCGGCGAAATGGCACTGATGAAGGTGATCGCTCCCGCACGCTCCGGCGCTCCCAGCGCGGTCGCGCGCCCCGCCCGCTCGTAGAGCCGGCTCATGCGGTTCGCGAGGTAGGTTGGGTAGCCTTCCTCGCCAGGCATTTCCTGGAGTCGAGCGCCGATCTCGCGCAGTGCCTCCGCCCACCGGGAAAGGGAGTCAGCCAGCACCGCAACGCGGTAGCCCATGTCGCGGTAGTACTCGGCGATGGTCATGCCGAGATACACCGATGCATCTCGCGCGGCGACCGGCATGTTCGAGGTGTTCACGATCAGGATTGTGCGATCCATGATTGGGCGTCCGGTCTGTGGATCAAGGAGCTGGCCGAAGTCGTGCAGGACTTCGGCCATTTCGTTTCCCCGCTCGCCGCACCCGATGTAGACCATCACATCGGCGTGCGCGAACTTCGCAAGCGACTGCTCGATGACGGTCTTGCCCGTTCCGAATCCGCCGGGCACCGCGACCGAGCCGCCCTCCGCCACCGGGAAGAGCAAATCGAACACCCTTTGTCCCGTCACGAACGGGCGATCGCCCACCAAGCGTCGCGCCACGGGGCGCCGCTGCCGGATGGGCCATGAATGCGCCATTCGCAGGGTCGTGCCATCGTCGAGCGCGCCGACGGCGTCCCACACACGGTACTCGCCCTCACGAATGTCTGCTACGCGTCCCGCCACGGTCGGGGGCACCAGCACGGAATGAATGAAGCCTTCGCGTTCTTGGACGGTGCCCAGAACATCGCCTCCGCTGACGATATCGCCTTCGGCGACTCGGGGCGTGAACGCCCACCGGGCCTCCGGATCGAGGGTGGGGAACATCTTGCCGGGCTCGATGAAATCGCCGGCGGCGTTTGCCAACACGTTCAACGGTCTACCCACACCATCGAGGACCGACCCCATCAATCCAGGTCCGAGCTGAGCCATCAGCGCGTTGCCCGTCGAGCGAACCGGCTCCTCGAGGCCGAGCCCGGTCGTTTCCTCGAACACCTGAACCGTCGCGACATCTTCGTCGAGTCGGATCACCTCGCCGAGGAGCCCGCGTACTCCCACCTCGACGAGCTCGTACAGTGTTGCATCACCGAACGGTCTCACCTCGGCGATTGCGCCCGCGACCCGAATGACTCTGGCATCACTCATCGCAGCCGTACCCGGTACCCGATCGCTCGCCTGAGGATCTCCACGATGTACTCCCTCGCCGTCGACTCCTCTTCCCAGTTGGGACCCGGAACCGGAACCAGAACGGGAAGCGGTTTTCGTCGCATAAGCCGATGAAAATCTTCTGGAAAGTCCGAGTAAAGGGTGTCGTCGACGATGACGACGCCGAGCTCTGATTCGGCGTCGAGACCCATGATCAGGGTAGCCGCGCTCTTGCCGTCAGCGGCCTCGACCACGGAAACCCCGGCAAGCCCAAACCCTGCACCAAGACCCGGACGCGTGATCACCGCAACGCGCCGAGATGTCATGCCACCACCAGCTCACTGCGGATCACGGTTGCGGGAGCGCCCAAGGCGACCCCCCAGATGACCCGTCGGAGGTTGAGAGCCTGCGCCCGGAGCCCGAGGGCAAAGGCGATGAGGGGCGCGGGACCTAGAGGATCGATCCGAGCCGCCTTTTTCTGGGAGGCGATCTGAGCCGACAGGAGCGCTGACTCCAAACGGGAAAGGTCTTCCCCCGCGTCGGCGAAAGCACCCGAGAGAGCCGACCCTTTGAAGAGCGTCGCGAGACGGGCCGCCACCATCCCTCGCTGCTCGAGCGCGAGCATCTGTGCGAACAGCTCCGGCGTGATGCGCGTTCCCCCCGGTACGAACGCACGCTCCGCCACGGATTGGTCCTTCTCCGGACCGTGAAGCAGGGCGGCCCCGGCATTGCTCAAGTCGACCAGCTCGCGGACGTACGCTCGTAGCTCGGATCCGCCCCTTCGGGCACTCTGAGTGGCGCGAAGCGCGAACGCGCGATGGAGGGCGATGTCTAGCTCGAAGAGCGAGGGACGAGCTCTGCGCGCGGGCCCTGTGAGGGCGGAGGCGAAAGGATGACGCCACAGGGCCAGCAGACCGACGACCTCGCGGATCGTGGGAAGGGCCGCCAGCGTCTGTAGCGCACGCTCGGGCAGCCTCTCGGTGGAGACGAGGCCAGTCAAACGGCTCTCGGCGGCGACTCCTTGCGCAGCACCGCGAAGCAATGCCGAGATTGCGCGTCGTTCCTCGTCATCGAAGATCACCGACAACACCTCGCGTCGTTCGTGGCTCCAGAGGGACATCAGGCGCATCTGGTCGGCCGTACGTCGACGCACACTCAGCTCGAGCGCAGTTGGTTCTCCGGTTGGAGCCAAGAAACCACGCGCGCCGAGCTCGTTCTGCAGCATGCCGAGACTCGACGCCGCCGCCAACCGCTCGAGGTCGCCCGCGCCCAATAGGTGGGTACCAAGACCTCGCGCCCGCGCGTTGACATCTCCGAAGAACATGATCAGCGCTCCGGCAGCCGACCCAGCACGTCGATCGCGAGCGCCCGTTGCATCCGCGACAGCCGCGCGTCGAGTCGCTCGTCGACAACCACCGACCCGGTCTTGTCGGTCACGACGAAGCCGCTGGTGATCTCTGCGTCCTCCGTCACAGTCAGACCTTTTTGCCCCTTGAGCGCAGCGCCGATCGCCCGAGTCATACCGGGCGAGCACCGGACTTCGGCGCCGTCGCCGTCGACGAACTCGAGCGCCTCGTCGAGCGAACGGCCGAGCGTATCGAGGTAGTCGCCCGATACCGAAACCTCTGGCAGCAAACTGTGAGCGCGCTCAAACACCCGGCTGATCAAGCTCGCGCGCGCTTCGAGCGTGTCCTGCATTGCGGCCCGTCGAGCAGCGGCGACCGCGGCACGCGCGTCGGCGCGAGACTCGTCCTCTTTGCGACCTAGGAGCGCTTCGAACTGCTCGGAGATGTCGCGCGCCGCCTCCTGCTCGATCGCTTGGGCTTCGCGGCGTGCCGCCTCTAGGATCTCATCGGCTTGGGCCTTCGCTTGCTGCTGCAAATCCGCGATGAGATCGATCAGGGCCATTATCGCGACTCAGCCTCCAGCCTGCAAAAGGATCAACACCGAGATGACGAATCCGAGAATCGCCATCGTCTCTGGGATCGCGATGAGCAGCACCACGGTCACCGTTAGGTCGGGCTTTTCCGCGAGTATCGCTGCAGCAGCGGGACCGATTCGTGATTGGGCCCACCCGGTTGCCAACGTGGGGATGCCGACCGCCAAGGCGGCGCTCAGATAAAGCCAGGACAGTTCCATGACATTTGCTCCTTCGTTACTTCAGGTTGCGCCTTCGCGTGGGGACCAGTGCCGCAGGGGCCGGTATTCGGTGCCGCCCGGGCTGAAGAACTTACCAAAGAACTCGACATAGTGAAGCCTCAACATGTGAATGGTCGGGCTGAACACCCCGATGACGAAGTTGACCAGGTGAAAGAGTAGGGCAAAGACCAGTCCCACCACGACGCTTCCAAAGGCTCCGGCCATGCGATTGGCCACGACGGCCATCATCACCGAGGCCGTTCCGACAGCCATGATACGGGCGTAACTGAGGACGTTGCCGATGGTGGAGATGAACTCGATCGGCGCAATGATGCCTTCGAGGACGATGAGAATCGGAAAGGCGATGAGTAGGGCGATCACCACGGGCGAGAAGAATCGTTCCGGCAACAGGCCGAGCGCCGCAAGGAGCGCCACCGCGATCAAAACGACCATGAGCGCAGCGATGCCACGACCAGCCGCCTGTTTCGGATCGCCGCGCAGCGCCTTCGCCGCGCCCAAACAAAGGCCGAGCACGATGTGAACGAACCCCAAAGCCAGGGCCAGACTCAGGAAGGGAATGATGGCTTCCTCGCGACTGAAGATGATCGGCTCGAGCCCCCACCTGTGACCCAAGTCCCCGAAGAGCTCACCGTACAGCGCGCCAAAAACCACGGTGAACAACGCGCAGGCCGCCGCGATCTCGGAAACCGATCGAAGCGTGGACTGTGGCGCCGAACGCACCCGAAGCAACAAGGCGACGAGGCCGAGCAACATACCGTAACCGATATCGCCCAGAGCAATGCCAAAGAACATCGGGAAGAAGATCGCGACGTAAGGAGTTGGGTCGATCGTTCCGTAGTGGGGGAGCGGCATCATCTTGGTGATCGCTTCAAAGGGGCGAAAGAGTCGTGGGTTGGACAGCACCACCGGGGCAGGCTCCCCCTCCCATTCCTCCGCCGAGACCACCTCGACCGCAACACGGTCACCGAACGACTTCAAGAGTCGATCCTTGAGCGCGGGCACGCCCACGGCGGGGATCCACCCTTCCATGACGAAGGCGCGAGGGGTGACCGCCGCCTGCTTCATCGTGCGAATCCTGGCGAGATGATCGTGGACCGTCGCCTGAACCCACGACAGCTCTCGACCGTGGTCCTTCGCGATCTGCCTTCGCTGTGCCTCCAGTTCTGCGAGCTCGGCTGGGATCGTTCCGAGCCGGCCTCGCATGCGGGTGATCGCATCCAAGACATCTTCGTCCCGGTACGATTCGGGCAGGGGCAGGGGGTCGACCCCCGCTTCACTGAGGAGGCTCTCTACGCTTTTGACGTTGTCCTGCGAAACGACGAGCAACAGTGCGGTTTCATCCTCGCTCGCAGGTTGACTGATCAACTCGAAAGCGTCGCCGAGAAGCTGACCAAGTGATTCTCGGAGCCGGTCGATTTCGTTTTCACGGCCTGCCCTGACGACCAGGTAGAACACGCGAACGCCTTTGAGGCGGCCCCTCGAAGCCAGGATCCGTCCAAAGACCTGAAAGAAGGGTTGGAACTTGAGGATGAGTGCGCGCTCCTCCTCCAGGGCGCGTCTGCGTCCCTCGAGTGTCTCCAGCGCGCGCCGTGTGCGGCGCGAGACGCGCGCAGCCGTCGGAAGGTCGACCGAGACCGAGGTTCGCGCCGGGTACGTCCTCGACCCGCGCAACAACTTCAAGGAGACATCGACATCGTCGCGAATCCGCTCGAGGCTCCGGACGTAACGCTGCTGTCTCGGGGTGAAGGAAACAGTTTCGAGCCGCTCGGCCGGCTTGGCCTGGACGGTGTGCACCAGGCCGAGATCCTGGACGCGCTCGAGCACGGCCTGGAGCTCGTTCCGAGGGCCGAGAACCCGCACCCTGGTCATCTTGATGATCAAGACTCTTTCTCCGCGTCGCCGAAGCCGATCAGCCGGCTCACTACGAGTCGTGCGAGGGCGTCTACTTGACCCTCATCGAGGCCATTCAGCGCTTCGGTCTCGCGCTTCGCCTCTCGGTAGATCTCCGCGATCATCCGGTCGCGCTCTTTTGCGATGCGCAGCTGCAGCGCTTGCGTTTCCGCTTCGAGCTCCTCTTTCGACCGAATGCGGCGCCGGTCGGCCGACTCGCGCGCTTGCGCGATGAGCTGATCCGAATCTCGGCGTACCCGGTCCATCATCGCGTCGAGCTCTGCCTCGGTCTCGAGCAGCTCGCCGAGCTTGCCAGCCGGGTCGTCCGAATTACGTGTCATCCGCCGAGCAGATTACCACGGCACCACCAGAATTAACCCCAGGTGCTGCACGCGGCCTCAGAGTCGTAATTCATTGTCGCCAGAGTTGGCGCGGGCGCGGCGTTTCCTCGACAATTCATAGGGGATTCCCCTCAACCGGCGAGGACTCTGTGGCGCATCGATTCAACCAGCTTTTCGCGCTCGCGACGTGGACCGTGTTCCTCGTCTGTGCGACGTGGATCTCGGGCTGCGGGGGCATCCTCACGGACGAAAACGGCGATCCGCGGAGCCGTGACGGTGGAACGGCCGACGGCAGCGTCGATGACGGAGGACCGTTCTGTGGGAACGACGTCGTCGATGAAGGCGAGACCTGCGACCCGCCAGGAAACTGTCCCACGGGCTGTGACGACGGCAACGCGTGCACGGTCGATGCGCTCATGGGAAGCGCTGCCGAATGCACAGCCGCGTGTGAATCGACACCGATCGAGGCCTGCGCCGACGATGACGGCTGCTGTCCAAGCGCCTGCAACAGCGGCTCGGACAACGACTGCTCACCGAGCTGCGGCAACGGCGTCATCGACCCGCTCGAAACATGCGACCCGCCTGGCAGTTGCCCGACGAGCTGCGACGACGGCAATGCGTGCACGACCGACACGCTGACCGGAAGCGCCGCCAACTGCAGCGCCGCATGTAGCTCGGTCGCGATTACGATGTGCGTCGGTGGCGACGGATGCTGCCCTGCGGGATGCAACGCCACTTCCGACAGCGACTGCTCGCCATCGTGCGGGAACGGCGTCGTCGAATCGGGTGAAACATGTGATCCCATCGGCACTTGCCCCAGCAGCTGCAGCGACGGTAACGCCTGCACGCGTGACGTGCTCACCGGAAGCGCTGCCATGTGCAACTCGATGTGCTCGTATCCGCCGATCAGCGCGTGCACGAACAATGATGGCTGTTGCCCAAGCGGCTGCACCGCCGCGAACGACAACGACTGCGATGCGCCGGATCCGGTCTGTGGCGACGCGATATGCAGCCCGGCGCAGGGCGAGCTCTGCACGACCTGCGCGTCCGACTGCAACACCACGAACAACGTCTGCGGCAACGGCGCATGTCAGACCGGAGAAACGTCGGCGAACTGTCGGGCGGACTGCGGTCCCGCGACGTGGCCTGCCGAGTGGGCACAGTTCGAACAAGCTGCGCTCGAAGAGATGAATCGGCACCGCGCGCTCGGGACCGATTGCCCCACGACCACGCAAAACCCCGTGCCGCCGCTCACGATGGACCCGGCGCTGCGCCGCGCCGCCCAGCTTCATTCGTGGGACCAGAGCTACAGCAGCTACTTCGACCACACGAGTTGCAACGGACGCTCGCCGTGGACTCGCGCCGCCGATCAGGGCACGAGCGCGAACGGAGAAACGATCGGCGCGGGCTACAGCAGCGCCGTCTCGATGATCAACGGTTGGCTCAACTCGCAGGGGCACTGCGCGATCATGATGTCGGGCCGGACGCACGTCGGAATCGGGTACGCGGCCGAAAACGGTCGTTACTGGACCGCGATTTACCGCTGAGGGCAGGTCGCAGGGCGATCGGTGCGCGTACCGCTGACGACGTATTGATTCGGAAGCGTCTCCTCGAGGAGGGTGGCCTCGAGGCCGCCCGCCCGCAGCTCGCTCATGACCGTCTCGGGATCCAAACGGATCTTCTTCGGAGGACCGCGTCGGCTTTTGCGGGTGTACTCGACGATGAGCACCGCGCCCGGGCGGTCGCACGAATCCAGTGCGTCGTGGAGTAGGGCGGCATACGCCGCGCGGTTGTCGATGTGGTGCCACGTGTTGACGATCAAGATCCGATCCGCCTCACCCTGGGCCAGACCCGGACTGTCGAAGGGCACCTTGCGCACCTCGACGTTGGCAAGAGCATCGCGCCGGACGCGTTCTTTCACGTGCGCAACCATGGCATCCTCGACATCGAGCGCGATCACGCGCCCGCCGGCACCCGTCGCCGCGGACAGATAGGCCAGGAAATAGCCGGTGCCGGTGCCAAGGTCGGCCACCGTGTCCCCTGGTACCGCGCCCAAGAGCGCGACGACTTCGTCGGGCCGTTGCCACTTCTTCCGCGTGGGCGAGTCCCAGCGCTTCGTCCACTCCTTGGGGTCGTGGAAGTGCCGACCACGGCCACCGTGCGCGCCTTTGGTATCGGAGACGGCGGCTTCTTCTTCGTGCGCGGGGACATGCGTGACCGCGGGCGCTTCGGCGGCAGTGTGGGTTGCCTCCACAGGCTTTGCTGGCGCCTTGCACGAAAAAGCCAGCAAGCCGAGAAGCACAAGGGCCAACGAGCGCGGGGACATGAGTGGCCTCCTAGCGTCTTTGTACCGTGCTCGCCACGCGTCGCACGCCTACTACGGACAGGCGCGACGGGCGAGGTGCTCTTTCGTCGTGGGGTCGGGACCATCGAGACGTGCTTCGCGCTTCATGACGTAGACGTCGATGGTTTCGGCCATCCTGGGCGTCCCGAGATGGGTCTCATTCCAAGTCCGGCACAGATACTCGGCAAGCAGTGGCATCTGCCGACGGTACGCGTTTTGCGTCATGAAAAAGAACTGCCAACGGTAGTTTGGGAAGACCGACTCGAACTCGTCGGGTTGTTCCCAGGACACAGGAGCGCCGTGCCGCCACGAGTCCACCGTCTCGCCGTTCCGGAGCTCGGTGTCGAAGACGTACCAATGCGTCAGACCGGAAGGCCTGGGCGAAAAGAAGCCCCAGGTTTGGGGCAGGTTGAGGATTCTCGCGGCCGCATCCACAGGGCGCGGAATGATCCCCCGAAGCGCGTCCGGTTTTAGCGCGCG
>CAJIBX010000289.1_pt1 | contig 23037 bp, 19 predicted proteins | sample 9199471 | NCBI WGS metagenome assembly CAJIBX01 (sample SAMEA7708317, study PRJEB35096) | sediment metagenome | biome: marine neritic benthic zone biome [ENVO:01000025]; feature: sediment [ENVO:00002007]; material: shallow marine sediment [ENVO:03000034] sea grass bed [ENVO_01000059] ...
GCATCGATCTTTCCACCGGTATCCGTCCAGATCTCCTCCGCGGTGGTTCGCTCGTGAACCGCCGGGTTGGCGGGATTGTCGAACTGCTTGCACATGAATGCCTTGGATGTACCGCTGAGGATTCTCTCCGCCTCGTCGACGGCGCCAGCCATGCCGTCCTCGGCGGGCGTGAGCAAGACCTCCGCGCCATAGGAACGCAAGATGTGGCTTCGCGCCACGCTCATGTCTTCGGGCATGATGATGATGCACCGGTAGCCACGCACAGCGGCGATCATGGCAAGACTGATTCCGGTGTTGCCGCTCGTCGCCTCCACGATCGTGGAGCCAGAGCTGAGCTCACCGCTCTCTTCGGCGGCAAGGACCATCGAGAGCGCCGGTCGGTCTTTGACCGAGCCGCCCGGATTGTAGGACTCCAGCTTGCCGATCACCTCCGCCCCTTTTTCAGTGCCGATATGCTTCAATCGAATCAAGGGTGTTGACCCGATTTGATCGAGGGCTCCGTCGAAAATGCGTTCGCTCATGTCTGTGACGAGTCGTTGTCTATCACGGCGGGGGCTGGATTGTCGTCTTCCTCGTCGGCTTCATAGGCCTGGACGATCTTCTGGACAAGAGGATGACGGACGACATCCTGATGCGAAAACCATACGAACCGGATGCCTTCGATCCCTCGAAGCACTTGCTCCGTGTGCCGCAAACCGCTTCGTTTTCCATCTGGAAGATCGACTTGGGTGATGTCGCCCGTAATCACCGTCTTGGAATCGAAGCCAAGACGCGTGAGGAACATCTTCATTTGTTCGGGCGTCGTGTTCTGGGCCTCGTCGAGAATCACGAAACTGTCATTGAGCGTGCGTCCACGCATGAAGGCAAGGGGCGCGACCTCGATCGTGCCCCGCTCCATCAAGGAGGAAACCTTGGCGTCGTCCATCATGTCGTACAGAGCGTCGTGGAGTGGTCGGAGATACGGATTGATCTTCTCTTCGAGATCGCCTGGTAGGAACCCCAGCCGCTCGCCGGCCTCGACCGCCGGCCGGGTTAAGATGATGCGCTTCACTCTCTTGTCTTGGAGAGCGCGTACCGCCATTGCCATCGCAAGGTATGTCTTGCCGGTCCCCGCGGGGCCGATGCCAAAGACGATGTCGTGATTACGGATGGCATGAACGTACTCCTGCTGCACGACACCCTTGGGTGTGACGATTCGGTGCCCGGCGGTGGTCAATACGACATCGTCCAGAAGGGAGCGGAGCGTCACCTCGGGATGGGTGCGAAGAGTACGGGCCGCTCGCGCGATCTCCGCCTCGCTGAGCTCTCGTTGTTTCAGCGCCTCGAGCAACTCCAGCAGGATGTGCTCCATGCCGGTGACCGACTCCCTGGGCCCGTGGATTCGAATCGTATTGCCGCGTAGACCCATGGTAACGCCGGACTCGTCCCCGAGGATGCGGAGGTGAGAGCCACCTGGACCGCTCAGACGAAGCAGCAGATCTGGGTCGACGATTTCTACATCTGCGGTCGTCACGGCGGTGTCCGTGGAGCCTGCTGAAGCGCGCCGCGCAGAACGTTGCATTCACACGGAGTTTACTACGGGCTTTCGGAAAAGACTAACCGCGCTCGGTCCTCTGCCAAACCAGAGCATCCCGGTCATGCGAGCCTGCATCCTGAACGTGCTCAAAGGCCGTGGCCAACAGCTCCCGAACTGTGTCGCCGTCGAGTGGATACGAGGCGAGTCCGATCGACACGCTCGAGTCCAGCTCCGTATGCCCGAGCTGCGCTGGCTGGTTGCGAGCTTCGGCTTGGAAGCGTCGAAGGACCGCGACCAAGGTCTCAGCGTCGGGGCCCTCGAAGCCAAGGATGTACTTGGATTCGTCCCAAAGCCCGCGTGCGTCCTCGGCGCGGAAACGCCCGCCGATGAACTGCGCGACATGATGGCGCACGCAATTGGCCTCTATCTCATTCAATGAATCCAGGCGAGCCGGTTCGATGATCGCGACCGCGTAGCTCCGGCCTTCGCGCTGGGCTGCGGCTAGACCGGCCTCGAGTGCCGCTACGGTGACGTCTCTGCGGAACAGGCCCGTGTCCGGGCAGGACGCGGCACGGTCGCGCGACCGGGCAACGGTTTGTGCCCATCGAATCGCGGATGGCTCCCATGCATGGCGGCGCGACAGGAAACCATCCGCCTCGAAAGCCTCTTGGGTTCTTCCGCCGCCGAAGACGAGAATCGATACATCGACATCCCACGCGATCATCCGGATCGTACGCGCCACGGTCGTATCCTCGACGTCGTGCCCGATGATGATGACCTGCGGACGGAAGACCGGCATATCATCGAGCAATTCGCGTAGGCTCGCGTAGCCCAGACATTGGATTCCCGCGCTCAACAGGCGTGATACGGCCTCGTGGTCATGAAGGACCGCGATCTTCGGCGGCTCCACCGTGGTTCTCGCGGACAACGTGCGAATCGCACGCTGGAGGGTTGGGCCGTCGATCGGCTGAGGCAGGAACAAGTCGACGCCCCAAGCGGTCGCCTTCTTCAGCATGGCGGGGTCGTCTTCGACGGAGATCATCAGCACCGGAAGCAGCTCGCAGCCCGGCCGAGCCCTCAGGTGTTCGATGAAGCCGGGCGCCTGGTCTGGGTCAGAGAGCGGCCAACCGACGATGGCAACGGACGGCTGGAGTGAATCGGCGAGGCTCAAGGCCTCGTCGCAAGTCGAGGCAGCGTCGAGCTGAATGAGAGTATCCTCCACGGCAGACCGCAGATAAGCGACCATCGCAGGGTCGTCTTCGAGTACGAGCACCTTTGGGCCGATGCTCCACTCCGCCCCCTCGGTGAGAAGCCAAGTGGCCGCGGATGTCGGCGGCGGTGCGGCTGTCACCCCAGAAATACCTCGGTCGTCGAGCTGTTCCGCAGAATCGTTCAGCGCGGCGTGATGCTCGAGCGTGGTGACCGCTGCGTCGACGTTGTCCCAATTGATGCGACCGGAGTCCTGAAAGGCACGGAGCTCGGTTTCGAGATGTGCTGCCGCTTGAGAGGCTTTCCGGTAACCATACGACCCCGCGGTGCCGTGCATGTCGTGCGCTTGCCGGAGCGCCTCGAACACCAAACTCGGTCGCTGACCTTCGGTCCTGAGGCGTGACACCGTATCGGCTAGCTTTCCCGCGCTCAATGGAAGCTCGCGGGCGTACTCGGCCCTGAGCTCGTCGATATGCGAGGTGAGTGCGTCGTCGTCGGGGAATACGACCGTCTCGTACGATTCGGTTCGCTTGGGTGGTGGCGCGGGTTCTTCCTTGGGGGGCTCGGGCAACGGTTCATGGTTTTGCGTCACGAGATCGACCACATCACGAGCGAAGCGACCGATCGCCAGCGGCTTGTGAAACACGCTGATCACATCCAGGTCGCGCGTCAGATGCCGAAACGTTGCGAGATCGCGATAGAATGCCGAAACGAAGATGATGGGCGTCTTGAGGCCGTCCTCGCGGAGTTGCTCGATCCACTCGATGCCGTTCGTGTCGGGCAACAGACCATCGACGATCACGAGATCCGGGGGCTCCTCCTCGATGAGCTCGCGGGCCACGCGGCCTTTGGTCGCGGAGATCACACGAAGCCCTTGGGCTTCGAGCGCAGGGATGACACCGGCGCGGAATTGGGCGTCATCATCGAGAAGAAGGACTGTTGGACTGGCTAGCTGCACGGCTCGGGCGTCGGCCCACAAAGCATGCCAGTTGGGCTTTCTCGATGCTAGGTGTGCTTTTTGAGCGAGATTGAAACTCGCCTGACGAAGGCTCAGCCTGGGGTGAGTTTCTTCAGCATGGGTCGCGCTTCTTTGGCCTGCTTGGAGTCGGGGAAACGGTCGACCAACTCGAAGAACGCCTCGCGAGCGCCCTCCGGGTCGTCTGCCTTGAGGTACACCCGACCCAACAGCAGCAAGGCTGCAGGCTCGAGACCGCTCCCCGCATAGCTCGCCAGAAGACCCTTGAGCCTTGAGATCACGCCTTGGTAGGCATCACGACGCAGATAGAAACGCGCGACGTACATCTCGTGATCGCCGAGCACCTTGAGGCACTTCTCGATCATTTGCTTGGCCTCTGGAACCCGATCGTCCCGCGAGAAGTCGACGACGTACCGCCGCAACTGGATGAGCGCGTCGCGGGTGGCGCTTTGGTCACGCTCATACGACGGGGGCGTCATGAACCAGCCGGACGGGATCTGTTTGAAATAAGACTCGGCGACCCGGAACCGAGCGTACGGAACCTGCTTGTGGGACGGATGCCCACGGAGGAACTGCCGATAAGCGGAAATCGCTTCTGAGAACTTCTTGTCTTTGTACTTGCAGTCCGCCAAGCGGAGCTCGGCGAGGCCGGAAAAGCGACTGTAGGGAAACTCCTGCCGGACGCGTCGAAACAGGGGCTCGGCGGTGATGCAGTCATCCCTCCGAAAGGCGAGAAGTGCCTTCTCGTAGGTGGCGCGGGCGTCATCGCCGTAGGCGGGGGTCTTGGACGTCTTTGTGGGAGCCGCACAGCCGCTGGGCCACGCGAGCAGCAGCAAGACCGGCAACGTTCGTAGACCCCTCATCGGATCACCGTGTAGTGCGCGGGAGCTGTACTCACAAGCCGACATCGTCCCGCTTGACAGCTCGCGCTGTCGCCACCATCAGCACGGGTGCGGCCTTGATCAGTGGCCGAACGACCATGCCAACCGAGATCTCCCGCCAATTTCGTTTCGAGGCAGCTCATCGTCTCCCCAACGTGCCACCCGATCATAAGTGCGCGCGCCTCCACGGTCACAGTTTTCAGATCACGATCGTAGTGGGTGGTGACGTCCATCCCGAGCAGGGGTGGATCATCGACTTCGCAAAGATCGACGAAGCCTGGGCCCCATTGCACGAGGTCTTGGATCATCGGTACTTGAACGACATCGAGGGCCTCGAGAACCCGACCAGCGAGATCCTCGCGCGTTGGATTTGGGAGCGCATTTCGATCCCAGACGCGACCCTCCGATCCGTGGTCGTACACGAGACCTGCAACGCTGCCGCACACTACCGCCCAGACGCGCCCTAGGCGTTCGCGATGTGCGTGTCGATCACGCGCATGGGGTCGATCCCGAGGCTCGCAAGGGCTGCCTCCCAGCGTCGATCGACCACAGTATCGAAGACGAGGTCGTTCGCTAGGTCGACCGGAATCCAAGAGCCCTGCGACATCTCTTCTTCGAGCTGACCTGGTCCCCAGCCCGCGTAGCCGAGCAGCATCGCGCATCGATCGGGGCCATCCCCCTGGGCCATCTGTTCGAGAAGGTCCAGGGATGCACTGCACGCGATCCGATCATTGACGAAGATCGTGCGTCCCGATCGCGGATGACTCGTTCCTTCCGAGTCGTAGAGAATCCACCCCGACTCCGGCGACACCGGACCGCCCAACAGCACCGGCGCACGCATGGCGATGTTGCCTTTTCCGTCGATGCCGACCTCGGCAAGCACCTCGTCCATCGACAGGTCCGTCGTCTTGTTGATCACAAAACCAAAGGAGCCTTCTTCGCTGTGGTCGACCAGAAGGACCAGCGTGTGGTTGAAGAACGGGCACCGCATGGACGGCGATGCAACTAGCAAACCTGGCGCCAGGGTGTGGCTCACGACCGGAGAATGCCAGCAAACCGAGCAAACCGCGAGAAGGGAGCACCGTAGGCGATGAATTCCACCCTGGGTGCCCGTGTCTTTGCGATGTTGAACACTTTTTTCGGTTTTCCACACCTTGTCTGCTCTTTGCCTACGATCTTCCACATCGATCGTTTTGCTCGGGTTGGGTACCATCCGTGGTCCGGTGGCAATTGTGCGTGACGGGGACCAACTGTGGTCAGTCATTCCCACGGCGTTGTGGGAAGTCGATTTCTCACGCGCGGTCCGATGGATTCGGAGGCTCGGATGCAAGGACGGGAGAAGTCTCAAGCTGTTCTTGCGCAGTCACCCAGAAGCAGCGGACCAATGCCTGGGCCGAGTCATCATTCGTCACGTCAGCGCCGGTGCAGCCGAGCTTTTCGGTGCTCCCAGTGTAGAGGAGTGCAAGCAACATCCGGGACGATTCTTCACGGCCGAATCACGGGCGGACTTCATTCGCGTGATGATTGCCGCGTTGCGCAATCAAACCGACTTGCGGTTCGAAACGACGGTCCTGAGATTCGATGGGCAGCTCATGGACGTAAAAGTGCACTGGCGCTTCTTCGATGCGCCCGAGCAGCCCCATCGACGGGCGTACGTCCATATCGAGGACGCTACCGAGGAGTACAACTTACACCAGAGGGTGCTCCTCGCCGATCGCATGTCCGCACTCGGGAGCCTGACGGCGAGCGTCGCACACGAGATCAGGAATCCTCTCACCTTCGTTCGGCACCACCTCGATGAGCTGCGCTCGTCGGACGAGCTGTCCCTCGAAACACGAACGCGTCTGCAGGAGGCCTATGACGGCGTCGAGCGAGTTCGCGATCTGGTCAAGGATCTCGGCGAGCTCTCTGGAAGCGCACAAGAGGATCTGGACATCGTCGATGTTCACGAGGTTCTGGATTACGCGATCCGCCTCTCACGGCCCGAGTTCCAACACAGGGCGGGCGTCGTTCGAGACTACAAAGCAAAGAGGGCGCACATCCGCGCGGCTCGGAGCTCCGTGGCGCAGGTGTTCGTCAATCTCATGGTCAACGCCGCCCAGTCGATTCCACCCGGAGACGGGAGCCGGCACCGAATAGCGATCCGCACGCATACGCAAGCGGGCGACCACACCGTGATCGAGATCGAGGACACCGGTGCCGGGGTGCCCAGCGAGTTGATCGACCGCGTTTTCGACCCGTTTTTGACGGACAAACCAGGAACCGGCGGGCGTGGCATGGGGCTTCCGATCTGCGCACGCGTCGTCGACTCGCTCGGCGGCACCATCGACTTGGAGAGCGGACCGGCAGGGGGCACGTTGGTCAGGGTGATCCTTCCCCAGGCAGTCCCGAGACGGTACCGGTCGACTCCGCCGTCATTCAAGACGGCCATCCGCCCGGTCCCGGGCAAACGACTGCGAATCCTCGTGGCCGATGACGAGATCGTCATCGGAAGGCTCCTGATGAAGTTGCTCGGTAAGCAACACGACGTCGACTACCGCCAAAGCGGAAGAGAAGCGATTCTGGCGCTGAGCCAAGCGGACTACGATGTGATTCTTTGCGATCTCATCATGCCCGACATGACGGGTATGGATGTGTACCGCGCAGCGAGAATGCGCGCGAAGCCGATCCACGACCGCATCGTGTTCATGAGTGGGGGCGCGTTCACCCGCGACGCGCGCGAATTCCTGGAGCGCGTGCCCAACCTGCGCATCGACAAGCCTTTCGATCTCTCGACCGTGGAGGAACTGGTCGGCGCTGCGGCCGCTCTCGCCGCGAGTGCCGAGCTGGACTCCGATCACGGCACCCCCCACCAGTCCGAGGCCGGCTAGCGCGCACCTCTCCTAGGTCGTGCTACATGGACGACCATGCCGCGCGTGCTCGTTCTCGGTCTCGACTGTGCGACGCCGCAACTCGTCTTCGAGCGGTACCGCTCGAACATGCCGCATTTGTCACGATTGATGGACCAAGGCCTTTGGGGACCACTCCGCAGCGTGGCGCCGCCGATCACGGTCCCTGCGTGGGCCTGCATGACTTCCGGCAGAGATCCGGGCGAGCTGGGTCTCTACGGATTCCGGAATCGTATCCTCGGTGAATACGGCTTGAGAGTGGTCAATGGCCAGGATGTCGGACCCAAGAGGGTTTGGGACTACCTCGGTGATAGCGGTTATCGGGTTTCGGTGTTGTTTGTGCCGCAGACCCATCCTCCGCGGCCTGTTCACGGTTCGATGATCTCCGGGTTTCTTCGCGACGACGGCGACACCTGGGCATACCCGCCCGCGCTTCAGTCGACGATTGAGGAACACTTCGGCGCGTATCGATCCGACATCGCAGATTTCCGGAACCGCGATCGCAACGAGGTGTTCGAGGACATCGTTGCGATGACCGAGCAGCACTTCGCGATCGCACGAACCGTGTGGGGGCGAGAACGTCCCGATTTCATGATGATGGTCGAAATCGGCCTCGACCGGTTCCACCACGTGTTCTGGGAGCACATCGAGCCGACGCATCGTCGTCACGACCCAAACAACCCGTGGCTCGATCTCGGTCGACGATATTACGGACTCCTCGACCGCAAGCTCGGCCGTCTCTTGGAGCTCCTGGGCGAAGATACGACCGTCCTCGTCGTAAGCGATCACGGGGCGAGGAATATGCACGGCGGTTTCGCGATTAACCAGTGGCTGATGGAGCAACGCCTGCTCACGATCCGCGGCCCCGCCGACGGTCCGACCCAAGTCGTGCCCGACCGCGTCGACTGGCCGAGGACCAAGGTCTGGGCCGAGGGCGGCTACTACGGGCGCGTCTTCATCAACGTGAAGGGCCGCGAGGCCGAGGGCTCCGTTCCGCCCGAGCAGTTCGAAGCGGTTAGGAGGACGGTTGCTGAGGGGCTCACCAACATCCAAGGCCCCGATGGCAGGCCGCTCAAAGTGTCGGTGCAAACACCGGAGGCGTGCTACCGCCAGACCCGGGGATTTCCTCCGGATTTGATGGTGTACGTCGACGACCTCAATTACAGAGTGGTTGGTACGGTGGGGCATCCGTACCTGTTCATAGACGAAAACGATACCGGTCCCGACGGGTGTAACCACGATTGGGAGGGCATCTTCGTTATCGCCGGCCCCGGCGTACGCGCGGGCGGGCGAACCGAGGGCGCTGAGTTGGCCGACGTCACGAAGACGGTGCTCGATCTAATGGATGTGGAACCGCCCGCGTCGCTTCTCGGGAGATCTTGGAGGCGACGATGAGCGCGCGCTCGCTGGTGGTGGGCTTCGACGGTTTCGACCTCGATGTGGTTCGAGCCATGGGCCGATCCACTCTGCCGAACGTCCACGGTGTGATGGAGCGCGGCGCGTTCGCACCGCTCCTCAGTGTTCAGCCGCCTGCGACGCTTCCCAACTGGACGACCTTTCTGACCGGCACTGATCCCGGAGTCCATGGGGTGTTCGATTTCACGATCCGGCGGGGCTACAAAGTGCACTTCTCGGCTGGAACGGTTCGGGAAGCACCAACGATCATTGCGCGTCTCGACAAACTCGGCCAGGCGTGCGCCTGCATTGGGTTTCCGGGGACGTGGCCCCCGGAAGAGCTCGAGCATGGGATCTTCATCAGCGGCTGGGACTCACCGGTTGCTTTTGAAGCCGATCGGTCGTTCGTCTGGCCGCCATCGTTGTTCGAGTTGCTGCGTGCACGGTTTGGAAACCTGCGGTTCGATGACGTCAATGAGTTCAATGCGGACGAGCCCGGATGGCACGACCAACTTCCGCCTCGCCTGACCGAGAGGATTGAGCGAAAGAGCGAGTTGGCAACTTGGCTCCTCGGCACGCGGGCGTGGGATCTCTTCGCGATCTACTTCGGAGAAAGCGACACTGCGTCACACTACCTTTGGTCGTTGCACGACCCCGCGTCCCCCCGCCGACCGGCACACGCCATCGCGAGAGAGCCCTCCGGGTTGACGCAAGTCTATCGCGCGCTCGATGAAGCACTTGGTCGTCTGCTCGCGCGGGCGGGTGCTGATGTGGAAGTGACGATTGTGAGCGACCACGGGTCCGGCGGATCCTCCGACAAAGTGCTCTACCTCAATCGGGCGCTCGCTGAGGCCGGTCTATTGACGTTCAAAGCGACGAGCCGTTCGCTCGCACCACTGCTGAAAGAGGCCGCGCTCAAGCGGTTCAGTCCTGCCGTGCGCGATCGGTTGTTTCGACTTGGCGGCAAGGCGCTTCCGAGCTGGCTCGAATCGAAAGCTCGCTTTGGTGCGATCGACATGACGAGGACCGCCGCCTTCAGTGACGAGTTGAACTACTTCCCCGCGGTGCACCTCAACATCGCGGGCCGTGAGCCCCGGGGTACCCTCTCTTTGGAAGAGCTTCCGGGAACGATGATGCGGCTCGAAGCCGCGCTCTACGCCCTCAAAGATCCGTGGAGTAATCAATCCGTCGTTCGCCGAGTCTACCGGAGAAACGAGCTGTTCGATGGACCCTTTGTCGAGCGGGCCCCGGACCTGCTGCTCGATCTGAACCTCGACAATGGTTACTCGTACAACCTGATGCCGAGCACATCGGGACCGAACGACGGCCGCGCGTGGCGTAAACTGACCGACGAAGAGAAGCTCGGTCGCAAGGGTCGGAGCCTTCCAGGCAGTCATCGTCCACAGGGCTTTCTGGCCATGGCCGGTCCGCGTGTTCGCTCAGCGGGTGGCGTGCAAGCGCATATCGCGGATGCAGCGGCAACACTTCTCGTGCGACACGGAATCCGAGTGCCGACACAGATGTGCGGCCGCGTGTTATGGGACGCGCTTCAATCGACGCAGTCCGAAACGGCAGCGGCGCTCCCTTCAACCACCCCGCGGACCGTCCGAAGCAGAGGCACTCACGGCGTGATCGAGTCTCGTCTTCGCGCTCTCGGGTATATCGACTGATGACCGTAGCGCGCACCAACACACTGGTGGTTCACGTGGGTTGCATGCCCTTTCCATCCTATCAAGGGACTCAAGCCGCGATCGGACAGATGCTCGAAGTGGCGACTTCGTCCGGGAGGGATACGCGGCTCGTGACGTATGCACGCGCCGCTTACCCCTGCACCGGCGCGTTCACCGTGGACCGGCTACCCGACGTTCCCACCGACCGGTCGCTCCGGTCCGGACCTTCGCTCCGCAAGCTGGCCCTCGATGCCGCAATGGTCGCAAAGGTGAGAAGCATCGACAAACACCTGCGACCCAAGGCCTACTTTGCTCATCACATCGAAGCAGCATGCGCGGTGCTCGCAGCGGGAGCTCGACCGGTGATCTACGTCGCCCACACTTCACTCGAGGCCGAGCTCCCCTACTACTTCTCGAGGCTTGACCGACTGGCTCGAGCGGCGGGACGCATCGGCGACCGCGTTGGGTGTCGCGCCGCGACGGTCGCGGCGGCGATCTCTCCACAGATGACGGCGTCGCTGTCATCAGGGACGAAGCCGCTGCGTTATCTTCCGATTCCCTGGCGAATCTCTCCGACTGCGAACGAGCATGAGCGCGCTCGCGCACGTGTCGCGCTCGGCCTCGAGGAGACCGACCGGGTACTCCTCTACGCGGGCAACCTCGACGCGTATCAGGGCTGGGAGGACATCGTGCGGGCCACCGCCTTGCTCCACAACGACCTCCCATTGGTGAGGCTCCTCGTGGCGACCGAGTCGTCGGTCGGGCCACTCACGAATCTCGCCCGGCAGCTCGGTATCGAGCGCGCCCTCCGGATCACCACGCTGCGCGGTGAAACGGCTCGCCGCCAGGCTCACGCGGCGGCGGATATCGCGACGATTCCACGAAGAGCGCCCGGCGGCCTTCCGATCAAGCTTCTCGAGTCGTTGAGCAGGGGCATCCCCACGATCGCTACGCAGCGAGCTCGAGCTGGTCTAGCGCTGGGACCGTCGTGCATGAGCGTCATAGACGATAGCCCGCTGGCGATCGCGACGGCCGCCCGTGACCTGTTCGGCGACCGGCAGAAACGACACGCCCTTGCCGCTCAAGGACGGCTCTACATCGCCCGCGAACACAGCGACGAGAAGTTCCTGAGCGCCTACGACGCGCTCATCGAGTGCGCCACCGGAGCCCGTTCTTGGCCGCCTCGACCAGGCGTGGCGGAGCACCGAGCTCCGCAAACTCCGCCAACGTGCACCATCGGCAAGCATCGTGCTCCTCCGAGCATCGAAGCTCGCCGGCTCGGTATTCCGCACGGTACACGATGACGGTCATCGGCTCGGCCCCCCGCATCGCAGCGTAAGAGTCGATAGGCGCTGGGTGCACCTCGGTCGACAGTCCGGATTCCTCGGCGATCTCCCGGATCACGGCGACGAGCGGGTCTTCACCCGCAGCGACGCGCCCCGAAATCGCCTCCCAGATGCCAGCGCCGGCATCTCGGTCGGGAGCCCGCCTCATCGCCAGCAGCAGATCGCCCCTGAAGACGAGCCCGACGACGGCCACCCATTGCTTTGCCTCCTTGTTCACAGGACCGATCTGCCTCTGACCACTTTCTTGCGTGCCTTTTGTGATGCTCTGGATTGTCTGATTTTTGGATCGTTGATGCCCCAACCCATACCATTTTTCGGGCGTGTTCTCGCATCCAATCGACCCCTAGCATGTCGTTCCGACCCGAAGATCAACTCCGTGAAACGAGCCTCGATTCGTCGCTTCCCAAAGCGCCGATTTCGGCCGTCGCGCAACTTCTCGTTGGCCGAGAGCTCGACGTCGAGATCCCTTCTCTTGCTGAATTGACAGGTGCGACGACTGCGCTGGCCGTAGGCACACGCAACAAGGCTCTGCTGCCGCTTCCCGGAACGCCAATCGAGTTCGCGCTCGTCCGCCGCGGCGACTTCGTCCTGATCAGCTGCTACGGAACCGGCTCGGCGCCCGTCGTGTATCAGCTGGACCGTCGGGTCTCGCTCAGACTTCTCCTCGATACCTGCGCCAGCGCGACCTTGGACGCAGCACGGCTCGAGACGGACCCAACCGCCCGGCAGATCGCGGTCCGCGTAGCCGACCGCGCTAGACGGACGGCAATCGCAGAACACGCTTCTGATTCGCACACCCCAGTGGATCAGCGTGGGGGCGCCATGGAAGCGCCCGGCGAAGAGGTTCCGATCGCGTTCGGTTTCGAAGCGTCGATCTTTCCTCACAACGCATCGTCGGCGAGTCGGTCGACGCGGGCCGACGTACACGCGCTGCTTTTCGAGGGCGCGCTTTGGGCATTCGTGCGCGGAAAGCGGGTCACACTAGCCCAAGGGCCAATCATGCTGGCCGCCCATCGCATGGTCGTAGCCGTGCGGACGCTGGTCGACGCATGGATCGAGGGTCGCCCAACTCAGATCAAGCTGCGTGCGGGCAGCTTCGTGGTGGCCCTTCGACTGTCACGAGCGCAGGAGGTGAGCATCGATCTCGGCGCCGACGGCAAGGACTCGGCTTCAGCAACAAACCTCGGTTTGACCGAGACGGCATTGCCGATCTTGAGGCTCGCGAGTGACATCCTTCGCTCGCTCGTCGCAGCGGATCGCAGCCAAAGCAAGAATCTGCGAGTCCGCGCGCTGCGCCAGGAGGTCCGTGCGCTCCGAAGGGAGATCCAAAGCCGACGCAGGCGCGATAGTTTCGTCAACGTGGACCCAGACCGCTTCCGCATGGAGATCGTGAAACGCGCAAGCGCGCCGGACCGCCCAGAGGCATCGGCCGCCCCGCTTCGGTTCGATGAGCGCTGGCGCATCTCGGTCGAGGGTGTGGACGCGAACACGATCTTCATGTGTGGCGACCGTCTCGTCATGACGACACAGAACCACCTGCTTGCGGTCTCCCGCGATTCCGGCGAGGTCCTGTGGGCGCGACCCGGATCCGTCGCAACGACCCTGATGGCCGGTTCGGTTCTGATTCGCGTCTCTCCGGACGGAGATGTCGAGCTCTGCGATGTCGCTGACGGGGAGCCCTACGCGACGACCCGAGTGACGCCGCGAATTGGAGGCCCAGCCGTTGGACTGATGGCCGGTGGTGGAAGCATTCCGCCTGTTGCGGTGCTCACCGAGGGCAGCCACCGATTGGTGGCCATCGATGCCCGAACCGGGGAACCACGCTGGCGCTTCGCATCGCGCACCGGGGGCGAGTTTCGACTCAAGCGCGCAGGGCGCATCTTGCTGGTCGCATGCGGCGAGGGAGCGCTCCACGCACTCGACATTGCAACGGGCGAAGATGTGTGGCGTTTCTCGGAGGGAGGTCTGTTTCGCTTCCGCCCCGCCATCTGCCGCGAGGTCGCAGTCGCGGTGGCCAACCGCGGACGGCACGCGGGCGAGATCTTCGGGATTGATCTCTACACCGGCGAGCCGTTGTGGAGCGAACCGTTGAATGGCGCACCGTCGACTCCGCCCCAGGCGGCAGGGCGCTGGGTGATCCAGGGCGCGATCAAGAACGGGAAGCAAACGCTATCCGCGTGCGACCCAACCAACGGAAAGACCCAATGGCAGGCCGCGGACCCGGGCGTCGGCACCGGCGGCGCTTGCCTCGCGGTCGATCGGCTCTTGATCACGAATGCCCCGATCGGTCGACTGAGCGCTATCGATCTCGAAACAGGTCGAAGCCAATGGGATTCGGATTTGGCCGATCCGCTCGCGGACGAGGTCCCGCGTCGCTTGGAACCGATTCTACGGGGCGGCGCATTGTTCGTTCCGGCATCCTCGGTGCACGTCATTCACCCGTCGACGGGGAACAAGCTCTCGACGACCCTGCCGTGCGACCTGGTGCCAGACCTCATGCGCGTCGACGAACGTGGCTGGGTGTACGTGGCCGAAGAGAGCGGGTACATCGCGGCGTACGGCCCAGCAGGCCCCCAGCTCCAGCTCATCCCCGGCGGCAAACGGTAGGCAGCACGCCGTTAGAGCACGCGGTGCGCCAGGCTCGGGAGCGATCGGCGCACCTCGGCGACGACCGCGGGATCGATCTCCGCGATCGCGATGCCCTCCCCGTCCTCGCACTCCGCGAGGATTCTGCCCCACGGGTCGACGATCATCGCGTGCCCGTACGAGAAGCGCGGCCCGTAGTGGTGACCCGTCTGCGCGGCTGCGAGCACGTAGCACTGCTGCTCGATCGCTCGGGCCCGCAGGAGAATGTGCCAGTGATCTTTCCCTGTCGTTTGGGTGAATGCGGCCGGAATCGCAAGCGCGATCGCCCCGCCGTCGACGAGCCGACGGTAGAGCTCGGGAAAGCGGAGGTCGTAACAGATGCTCAACCCGAGCTTGCCAAACGGCGCATCGGTGACCACCGTCTGCGACCCGGCTGCGACCGTTTCCGACTCGGCGAGCTTCGTGCCGTCCGGCAGATCGACATCGAACAGGTGCACTTTGCGGTAGGTCGCCTTGATGGTCCCGCTTGCCGCCAAATGAATGCTGGTGTTGTGCACCTTGGTCGGCTCCGCACTGCGCTCCCAGAAGCCACCGAGCAGCAGCTCGACGTCGAGCGAGCGTGCGATCGCTTGGCACCGCGATAGGATCGGCCCTGCCTCTCCGAGCGCCTCCGCGACCGCGAGCTTCCCCTCCTCCGGCCCCAGATACGCAAAGCACTCTGGCACGACGACCAATCGTGCGCCGTCCTGCGCTGCCTGAGCCGCGAGTCGCTCGACGACGCTCAAGTTGTGGTCGACGTCTGCAGTGGACGTCATCTGCACCACGCCGACGGCAGTCGTTGCGCCAGTGCTCAACGTGAAAACCTCCTCATCGAAACGTTCATCATCAACCCGATGCCGACCATGACCGCCAGAACGCTCGAGCCTCCGTACGAAAACAGGGGTAGCGTCATTCCGACGACCGGCAAGAGCCCAGCGACCATGCCTAGATTCACGACGGCCTGCCAGAAGATCATCGCAGAGACGCCTACCGCCACGACCGCACCGAAGCGATCCTTGGCCTGAGACGCAACTCGGAGCCCCCAGAGCACCAAGAACAGATAGAGCGCCAAAAGAACGATCACCCCGATGAAGCCCTGCTCCTCGGCCCAGACGGGAAAAGGAAAGTCCGTGTGCTGATCGGGCAAGAACTGAAATCGATTTTGCGTCCCGCCCATGAATCCCTTGCCGGTCACGCCTCCGCTTCCGATGGCGATCAAGGACTGATGGGTATGCCACCCTGAGGCTAGCAAGTCGGTTTGCGCGCCCCACAGCCGATCCCAAAACGCGATGATCCGCTCTTTTTGGTAGTCCTTCAATAGATATATCCACGTCGCCGGCGCGGCGACCAAGAATGAAACGGCCAATGTCACGAGCGAACGAGGCTTGAGCTCAGTCAGCACCATGATCGTGGCGAAGATGAACGCGAAGATCATCGCCGTCCCGAGGTCGGGTTGGGCGAGGATCAATCCCATGGGAACGGCCAAGATGAGGCCCGGAATGAGCAAATCTTGAAGCGTGCGCCCGCCGGTCTTCGGGTCATTGTGGAGGTATTTCGCGAGCGCAACGATCAAGCAGATCTTCATCAACTCGCTCGGTTGAAGCGAAAGCCCACCGACCGAGATCCACCGAGTCGAACCGCGAACGCTATGTCCGAGCAAGAAGACCAAGACGAGAAGCATCAGACCAACGACGTAGATCACCCACGCGTGGCGCTCGAAGTGCCGGTAGTCGATGGCCGCCGTCACTGCGGCGACCCCCGCACCGATCGTTAGCCAGTAGATCTGCTGAACGAATGCGTCCGATGAAGTGCTTCCGTGCGTCGCGCTGTAGAGATTGACCGCCCCGAGGATTGCGATCGCACTGGCCGCAAGGAACAAGGGCCAGTCGAAGCGATCGGTGAGCGTTCTTCCGACGACCCTCATTTGCGCCTCGACAGATATGTATCGAGAATACGAACGGCGATTGGCGCGGCTGTTTTACCGCCCGCGCCCCCATGTTCCACCAACACGGCGATTGCGATCTGCGGGTCTTTCGCGGGTGCGAACCCCGCAAACCATCCATGCGAGCGGTCAAGGTACCAAGCGCTGCCCTCGACGTTCGCGGGTCCGCCGCGCCCGATGACCTGCGCTGTTCCGGTCTTGCCCGCAACCCTGACCCCATCGCGTAGTCGAGCACGATACCCCGTCCCCTTTTGGCTGTTGACCACGCCGATCAACGCGCGACGCATCGTTTCGAAATGTTCCTCATCGATCTCGAGTCGACGTCGCACGTGCGAATCGAGCTCCCCGTCGACAGTGGGTGCCGACCCCGAGGCGTGCTCGACGAGGCTTGGCTTTCTAAGCACCCCGCCATTGGCCAGAGCCGCGTACGCAAGCGCGAGTTGGAGCACGGTCACGCGAGTGTTTCCCTGCCCGATCGCTGTGTTCAAGGTATACCCCGGACGGAACTTCCCGAACTTCTCGACGTACCATTCCTTCGAGGCGAGGAATCCGGACGCTTCGTCGTTGATACCGATGCCGCTCTCCTGCCCGAATCCGAACGCGGCGGCGTAGCGATTGAAGGTTTCGAGGTCGATCTTCTCGGCCAACTTCCAGAAGTAAACGTTGCACGAAACCACAATCGCCTCGTGCAGGTTGACGTCGCCGTGACGCCCGGTGCAACGAAATCGCTGGCGACCAACTTGGTGGTATCCTTCGCATTCCAGGCGCTCGAACGGTTGGATAACATCCTCTTGAAGAGCGGCGAGCGCGGTGACCGGCTTGAAGGTCGACCCTGGGAAGTAGGTCTCATAGATCGTCTTGTCGATCAGTGGTCGAAACGGGTCAGCGAGAAGCTCTTGATATCGAGCGCTGCTCATTCCACCGCTCATCTCATTGGCGTCGTACGCAGGTTTTGAATAGAGCGCCCGAACCGCGCCGGTATGGACATCCAACACGACTGCGGCTCCCGAGGGGTGGGGGCCAAATGCGCGGTCGATCGCTTCCATGAGCTCGATGTCGAGAGTGACCACGAGATCCTGGCCCGGCTCCGGCTTGCGGAACACCTCGCGGCGGACGTTCACGAACGGCTCGTGCTGCGCTCTTCCTCGAGCATCGACGACGGTTCGCCGAAAGCCCCGACGCCCACGAAGCTCCTCCTCGTACGCACGTTCGATGCCGCTTCGACCGATTCGGTCCCCCACGCGATAGTGCCCAGTGTCACCGAATCGCTCGAGGTCCTGTCGATTGACCTCGTTGAGGTAACCGATCGAATGCGCGCCGAGCTTTCCATAGGGGTACAAGCGCTTGGGCGAGGTCACGACGTCGATTCCCTGGAACTGGCTCTGATGCGTTTCCAGTACCGCCAGTTGATCACGAGAGATGTCGGAAAAAGCCCGAATCTGCTGGACTCGGCGGTACTCTGGGAGCTCGTCGATTCGCGCCGTCAACCGCTGTCGCGTGGCTTCGGACAGCCCGAGGAGATCGCCAACCGTGTCGAGATCGGATGGACCGGAAAGGAACTTTGGCGTGATCATGACGTCGTACGACGGGCGGTTCGACGCAATCACGCGATCGCGCGTGTCTCGTACGACGCCACGGGTTGCCGGAAGCGTTACCGTCTTGGTGATGTTCTCCTGGGCGGCGGCACTCCAGCGATCGTGATCTACGATCTGCAGCTGTACCATCCGCCCGGCGAGCAGCACGAATACGGCAGTCACGAACAACGCCATCCACTTGTAGCGCTTGCGGAACTCACTGACTTCGAGCCTTGGGGACAGCTTGATCATCGGGCGGTCTCATCACTACGGCGTCGCGCGCTGAAATCCAGGCGACGCACCAGAGCGAAGATCGGCGGCGCAATGACTGCAGTGGCCATCGCCGAGGCGAATAGTCCATACGACCACTGTAGCCAGACAACGGAGACCCCTGCGGGACCAAACATGCGTCTGAGCACGTAGACGAGCGCACCTGCAAAGAGCGCGAGCACGAACGTCAAGATCATCTGAAAAGGGATGCCACGAAACGACGAGCGAGTGCCGACGCCGAAGGCCAAGAGGAACGTCGTGACCATGACGAACGTCTGTACGCCGAGAGGATTCCCCGTGAAAAGGTCCTGCAGATAACCGAGGATGAAGGCGGTTCCAGCGCCGTGGACGGGCGTGACACCCGGCGACACGGCTAGTCCGATCACCAAAGGAAGCAGGACCATCGGACTCCAGAAGGCTGGAGCCAGCCACGGCGAAAACACCGATTGGAGCAATAGGAGGAGCAGACCGACCAGAATCAGGAGCAGACTTCTCATCGCGCCGTCCATCGGTGACGCCTCAGCGCCCTCCCGCCCGCGGCGCCGTGACTTCGCGTCCTCGGCCCGTGAGAACGAGGACTTCATCGAGCCTGCTGAAATCGACTGAGGGAGTCACCTCTCCCTCTTGATGCAGCCCATAGTCCTGTTGGCCGATCTTGGAGATCGTGCCGATCAGCACGGCCTTCGGGAACTTCTTTCCCATCCCGGATGTGTAGACTTCGTCCCCGACCTTGACCTCGTCCTCACGGCGGTCGAACTGCACTCGACACAAGTAGCGTCCTCGTTCTCCGAGCCCTTCGAGACGGCCACGCGCACCGGTCCGCTGGACGATCACATCGACGCGGCTTTCGGCATCGATCGTCAAGAGCACATCGCTAAAGCGTCCCGATACCCGTCGAATCTGCCCGACGAGGCCTTCCGCGGAGATCACCGGCATACCGGCGGCCACTTGCTCTTGCGCGCCTCGATCGACGGCAATGCGAGTCACTCGAAATGACGATGAAACGTCTCGCGCGATCACCCGTCCGGTGATGGCCTGCGTTTCAAATCGACGCTGCAAACCAAGCAACTCCTCGAGTTGATGCGTACGCTGAGCCTCGAATCGCAGACGTCGAGCTTGATCGCGCAAGCGATCGTTCTCCGCAACGAGCCGCTCGTTCTCGCTCTTCACGTCGACCAGGTACACATAGTCTTCGATCACACCGCTTGCTGCATCGGCAGTCCAGCTTGCGGCGTACTGAATGGGGGCACTCACCTGGAGGAGCACCTTGTCGAGCAAGCTCACCGTAGAAGGGTCCTTTAGGTGTGCTCTCAGAAAGAAGAAGGGGATGATCAGAAGCCCAACACAGATCGCGAGGTCTCGAAATGTCTTGAAGTAGTTCATCGCCGGGACCGCGTGCCCCTTACGAGATGGTCACCTCGCGGAGAAGGTCCAGATGATCGAGAGTCCTGCCGGAACCCAAGACGACCGCCGAGATCGGATCATCGGAGACCATGACCGGCAGGCCGGTCTCTTCGCGAAGCAATACGTCGAGATTGCGCAACAAAGCACCCCCGCCCGTCAGGACGATGCCTTTGTCGACGATATCCGCGGAAAGCTCGGGTGGAGTGCGTTCGAGGGCAGTCATCACGGCCTCGGTGATCGCGTTGATCGGCTCGGTTAGGGCATCGCGAATCTCTTCTGCGTTGATCACGACGGTCTTTGGAACGCCGGCAACCAGATCGCGCCCCTTGACCTCCATAGTTGCAGGATCCCCGTTGGGCGATGCGTCGCCGATAGTGCACTTCACTCGCTCCGCCGACTGCTCACCGATCAGTAGATTATACTTTCGCTTGAGGTAGGCGATGATCGCGTCATCCATCTTGTCGCCGCCAACGCGAACGGATTGCGAGTAGACGATACCGGCGAGGGAGATCACCGCGACCTCCGTGGTGCCCCCGCCAATGTCGACGACCATGTTGCCGCTTGGCTCGGTGATCGGCAGACCCGCACCGATGGCCGCCGCCATCGGCTCCTCGATCAGAAACACCTCGCGAGCGCCCGCGCCCTCCGCGCTTTCTTTGACGGCCCGCTTTTCGACTTCGGTGATCCCGAAGGGGACGCAAATCACGATGCGCGGATTGACCAGAGTACGGCGGTCGTGGTGCGCGCGGGCGATGAAGTAGCGCAGCATCGCCTCGGTGATTTCGAAGTCGGCAATGACACCGTCGCGCAGCGGACGAACCGCGTGGATCGAACCGGGTGTGCGGCCGAGCATTTCCTTGGCTTCTTTGCCGACCGCCAGCACTCGTTTGCCGCCTCGCGGTTCGCGCTGAACAGCGACGACCGATGGCTCGCAAGACACGATGCCCCGTCCCTTCACGTAGATGAGCGTGGTGGCGGTACCGAGGTCGATCGCCAAGTCGTTCGAGAACAATCCGTAGAACCAGTCGAAGAGCATTCGGTGAGGCTTCGCTCCAGTGGTGCGATCGGTGAATTAGCGTGTATTCCCAAGGGCTTTCGTACCCTCGAAACGCTTGGGTCTATCAGATCCAGCCCGCCGAATCAAGCCAGCAAACTGTCGGATAACCGACAAATCCTGCCTACTTCGTCCCACCTCGACGAGGCCCTCCCCAGCACCTAGACTGTTTTGGTCGCCCTTAGGGGTGCGGAGTTCCCGGTTTTGCAAGGCAAGCACGAAATGACCCCAGCCGAACGGCGTGGTGCGGAAGCCGCAGCGCTCGTCGAGGCTGCGAAGGCAGGCAGCACGAAGGCGTTTGGTCAGCTGGTGCGGAAGTACCGGCCGCGGATCTACGCCTTGGCACTGCACATCACCGGGCAGCCGAGCGAAGCGGACGACATCACGCAGGATGCCTTCCTAAAGGCTTATAACAAGCTCCCCGAGTTCGAAGGGCGGAGCGAGTTCTTCACCTGGCTCTATCGCATCGCGCTTCACCGCGCGCTGAACGCCAAGCGGGACCGCGGGCGCCGTCGCGCAGTGGGCCTGGATGATCCTCGGCTGCTCGCCGCGGTCGCGGTCGATTCGCACGGCGATCCGGAAAAAGCGTTTGCGCTGCGCCAGCGATACCGCGCGCTATTGCACTCTTTCGACCAGCTTTCACCCCTGCTCAAGACGACGGTGGTGCTGACCACGTTGCAGGGCCTCAACTACAAAGAAGCCGCTGTCGTGTTGGACACGACAGAGGGCACGATTGCGTGGCGGGTCCACGAGGCGCGGAAGCAGCTGATCAAGGTGATGGAAGCCAAGGCGACCGCCCAGCATCAGCAGCAACGTGTGAGCCGAATCTCGATCGGCTCTGAGAGCGCCGTCTTCCGTTTGGAGAAGGCGCTTCGTCGACTGGTCAACGTGCCAGCCGAGCTCAGCCCCGTTCGCTGAGCGGCACGTAGTCTCGCTCACCCTCTCCAAGATAGATCTGGCGGGGCCGGGCGATCTTCTGTTCGGGATCGGTGAGCATCTCTTCCCATTGAGCGAGCCAACCGGGGGTGCGTCCGATCGCGAAGATCACAGGAAAAAGATCCATCGGAAGCCCCATCGATTGGTAGATGAGGCCCGAATAGAAGTCGACGTTTGGATAGAGGCGCCGCCCGACGAAGTATTCGTCTTCGAGCGCGATCTTCTCGAGCTCCGTAGCGATGTCGATCAATGGGTTCTTCCCCACTTCGTCGAAGACCTGATACGCGAGTGTCTTGATCACTTTGGCGCGAGGGTCGTAGTTCTTGTAGACGCGATGGCCGAAGCCCATCAGCCGCACGTCGCCGCTCTTTGCCTTGTCGATGAAGGCAGGAATGTTCTTCACCGACCCGATCTGCTGAAGCATGCGCACGACCGCCTCGTTCGCCCCCCCGTGTAGGGGGCCGTAGAGCGCTGCGCATGCCGCCGACAGCGCGCTGTAGGGGTCTACGTGGGAGGACCCGACGCTTCGCATGGCGCTCGTGGAGCAGTTCTGCTCGTGATCGGCATGGAGGATGAAGAGCACGTCCAACGCTTTTTCGATCACCGGATTGGGGCGGTAGCTCAACTCCGTCATCTTGAAGAGCATGTTCAGGAAATTGCCGGCGTAGCTCAGCTCGTTGTCTGGATAGACATACGGCAGACCCCGACGGTGCCGGTAGGCGTACGCGGCCAAGGTCGGCATCTTAGCGATGAGTCGGTACATCTGAAGTCTACGCATCTCGGGGTCGGACAAGTCTTTCGCATCGGGATAGAAGGTCGACAGAGCGGCCACCGTGCTGACCAGTGTGCCCATGGGGTGCGCGTCGTAGCGGAACGCGTCGATGAACTCACGGATGTTCTCGTGGACCATCGTGTGATGGGTGATTTGGTGTGTGAACTTCTCGAGCTCGACGCGGGTGGGCAGGTCACCGGTGATGAGCAGATAAGCGACCTCGAGAAAGCTCGACTGCTCGGCGAGCTGCTCGATCGGATAACCTCGATAGCGCAGAATTCCTTTGTCGCCGTCGATGAGCGTGATGCGGCTGGTCGTCGACGCGGTGTTCTTATAAGCGGGGTCGTAGGACATCAGCCCAAAGTCGTCGTTCGAGACTTTGATCTGCCTGAGGTCCATTGCCCGGATCGTCCCATGTGTGACGGGCAGCTCGTAAACTTCACCGGTGCGGTTGTCGGTGACGGTGATCGTTTCCTTCGACATCCTTCCGTGGGTCTAAGCGCCTGGGACGAATAGCGCAACCCCGTACACCCGAGGGCTGCGAGGCCGCAGCCGCGAGCTCGTGCTAGAGCAGCGGGA
>CAJIBX010000226.1_pt1 | contig 22487 bp, 19 predicted proteins | sample 9199471 | NCBI WGS metagenome assembly CAJIBX01 (sample SAMEA7708317, study PRJEB35096) | sediment metagenome | biome: marine neritic benthic zone biome [ENVO:01000025]; feature: sediment [ENVO:00002007]; material: shallow marine sediment [ENVO:03000034] sea grass bed [ENVO_01000059] ...
ACGCATATGCAAAGCACGAACGTGTCGTCGCGTGTTGAGCGTTGCACAGTGTCCTAGACGACGCGCGTTTCACATTCGGCCTTTGTAGTTAGCAATCCGACAATGTGGTTCTGCATGTCGAGTCCGAAAAGTGCCAGTAAATTAGTTGAAAACGGAATAGTGTCCGACTCGTGTGGTTGTCCCCCAAGGAGTGTTACGACGCTGTCGTCGGGCGCGACCGGCGCTTTGACGGACGTTTCGTTGCGTGCGTGAAGACGACGGGTGTCTACTGTCGCCCGAGTTGCAGCACGAAGACACCCGCACACCTCAACGTCGTCTTTTACGAAACGCCCGCGGAAGCGGAAGAGGCTGGTTTTAGGCCTTGTCGTAAGTGCCGACCGAATGCAGCACCGGGCACGCCTGCATGGGTAGGCACGTCGACGACGGTAGCGCGTGCGCTTCGATTGATCGAAGACGGCGTTCTCGATCATGCCAATCTAGACACGCTTTGCGATCGTCTTGGTGTCGGTCCACGACAGCTTCGGCGACTCTTCCGTCAACACATCGGAACGACGCCCGTGCATGTCGCCCAGAAGCGACGCGCCCACTTCGCGCGAAAGCTGATCGACACGACTAGCCTGCCCATGGCGCATGTCGCGGAGGCTGCCGGTTTTGGAAGCGTCCGTCGGTTCAACGACGTGATGAACGACGTGTACGGGTGTTCTCCAAGTGAGCTTCGTCGGAGCCCGCGCACTCCCACGGGCGGTCTCGAGCTGCAGGTTGCGGTGCGGGAACCCTTCGCTTGGAAGAAGATCCTCGACTTCCTGTCGCCTTGCGCACTCGGTGGGGTAGAGAAAGTCGACGGAGAGTCGTACCTCCGCACCGCGCGGTTTCGCGACACGGTGGGAGACCTCAGCGCCCGCTACGACCCGCTAGAGAGCGTGATCAACGTACGGGTGAGCTCGTCGCTCACCGCGAACCTACTCGACGTGGTCTCCGGGATACGACGGCTCTTCGACGTCGACACCGAGCCCGCTGCGATTGCGTCGCGCTTCAGCAGTGATCCGTTGCTTGGCACGGAGATGAGAGCCGCACCGGGCCTGCGCGTGCCTGGCGCGTTCGACTACTTCGAGATCGCGGTTCGGACCCTGCTTGGGCAGCGCGTCTGCGCGAACACCGCTCGCTCGCTGGCAGAGCGCATCTCCCAAAAGTGGGGGAAGGCCGTCGACACGGGGCGGGACGGCCTCACTCACGCGTTTCCGACAGCGCGCGACCTGAGTCATGCGCGCATGGAGGTCGTCGGCGTGCCGCGACGACGTGCCCGAACGATTCAGGCGCTCTCGCGCGCGGTCGACGAGGGTACGCTTCGGTTGGACGGCTCGCCGTCTCTCGATGCCACCATCCGCAATCTGCGCGCGGTGCCCGGGATCGGAGCTTGGACGGCGGACTACATCGCAATGCGGGTCTATCGAGAGCCCGATGCGTTCCCCAGCGGTGACCTCGGCCTTCGTGCGGCGGTTTCGGAAGGAAACGGTACGCTATCGAGCAAGGAGCTCGAGGAGCGCGCCGAAGCGTGGCGACCATGGCGGGCCTACGCCGCGATGTATCTGTGGCACTCGCTCGACTCCGATGCGTTTGCAAAAGTGCCCCCTTGTCACGGCGTTCAGGACTACGCCCCCGACATCGAACAGGTGGCATAGGTCCGTCCCGCGAGCTTCAGAACGCCAGCGTCCCGAACCGGCCATCGCGCGGAACATCGTAGGTGACGCCCTTACGAATGACGGCGACCACATCGGGTTGCCACAGGGGCAGCACGGGAAGGTCACGTGCGAGGAGCCGTTGCACATGACGATAGGCGTCGACTCGATCGAGGCGGTCGGTGTGGGTCCTACCAAACTCGAATGCCGCATCGATTTGGCGATTCCGGTAGCGCCAGCGGTTTGCGCCCTCCTGCCCTTCTTTCGGAATGCGGTTCGAGGCGAAAAACCAGCTGAGCACGTGCGGCTCGATCACCTCGGGGACCTGAAGGAGCGTCAGCTCGAAGCGACCGCGGTTCAGGTCGGAGATGAGAGTTGCCGCCTCGCTCGGTCGAACGTCGACTTCGACGCCGACGCTCCGAAGCATGCCTGCGACCGCGCGGGCGACGGAATTGCGAGCGCGGTCACTGGTGGTGCGGAGGCTCAACCTCATGCGCGGTTCGGGACCGACCCCATCGGGGTCGTCGTAGCCTGCGCGATCGAGAAGCGTTGCGGCGCGCCCTGGGTCGTAGCGATAACCCGCGAGGTCGTTGGTGTATGCCCAGTGGCCGGAGGGAATCCAAGTCTTGGTGACTTTCCCTCGACCGTCTTGTTTGGCTTCGAGCAGTGCCTTTCGGTCGATCGCGTGTGCGATTGCCCGCCGCACCCGAAGGTCACGAAGAGCCGCGGCGCGCGTGTTGAAACCGAGGTAGGTCGTTCCGATACCGGGTGCGGATCGCACCTCGAATTTCGGATCCTCTTCGAACATGGGCAGCAGCAACGGGGGCACTGCGCCCAACGCGATATCGCCCGCACCCGCCAGCATGCGAAGTGCTCGCGTGTTGTCGTCACGCATCACGACGAATCGCACGCGCGGGTGAATCGGCGTCCCGCGATGCCAATGGGGGTTAGCGTCGAGCTCGATGCGACCCGGCACGCGCTCGAGGATGCGGTAGGGGCCCGCACCGATCGGCGCCTGTGCGCCAAGCTGCCCGATGGGTCGCCTCGCGTCCTGGCGACGGAGGATGGGGAACTCCAGATCGGTGAGGAAGGTCGCGTGCGGCTCCCGAAGCTGAAAGATGATCGTGCGATCATCCACCACCTTCACGTACTTGATGCGGCGGTAGGTTTCGGCGTACCGGCTCCGAAGCTCGGGATCGACGATGCCGGAGTAGGTCTCAAGCACGTCTTCGGAGGTCAGGGGCGATCCATCGCTGAAGCGCAGCCCCTTTCGGAGCCGAACACGATAGCGGGTGCGCGTTTCGAGCTTGACCGACTCGGCGAGGTCGGGAATCACCTCGAGTGTGCGTGGGTCGATCGTGAAGAGCGATGCGAACACCAGGCGCGACACCTTCAGGCCATAGGGATCCGAGACGAAGCGCGGGTCGATCTGCTCGGCATCGCGTGGCAGCACGACGACCAACGCGCCGTCCGTATCGTTCGAGCCGACCGAGCGGTCACAGCCCAACGCGAGAAGTAGGACCGTAAGCGCAAGCCTGCTAGGTTTCGTCCGATGAGAAGCAGACCGGTCCTGCTCGTTGTGCTTGCGCTTCTGTGGGCGCCGACCGGCTTGGCACTCGACGGCGCCTCGCTCGAAAAGCGCATCGGCAGTCTGATCGCGAAGTCGGGCGTTCAAGGCACTCTTGGGATCCACGTGGTCAGACTCTCCGATGGGGCCGAGTTGTACAGGCGAGACAGTACCACTTCGCTGAACCCCGCTTCGAACCTCAAATTGCTGACGGCCGCTGCGGTCCTTCGAAGGCTCGGTCCGGAATATCGCATGTGGACTGGCTTCTACGGTGATGTCCGTCAGGGGCAAGTCAACGACCTCGTGGTGCGTGGCTATGGCGATCCCACGCTCCAGCTCGCCGATCTGATCGCGGTCGCCGAAGACCTGCGGGCGCGCGGCGTGAAACGGGTTCGCCGCATCGTGATCGACGGGAGCTTCTTCGACCAAACGATTCTTCCGCCCGCGTTCGACCAACAACCCAAAGAGGCGGCCTCGTTTCGCGCCGCGATCAGCGCCATCGCCGTCGACCGAAACGCATATGTGCTGCGTGTTGGCTCTGGAGGAGCGGTTGGTGCGCCCGCGGTGGCTTCGGTTTGGGCCGACAACTACATCCAGCTCGACAATCGACTCAAGACGTCGGCGTCAGGGTCGCCCCGGGTTCGGGCCGATCAAGTGGCGACGAAGGACCGACGTCTCGCGCTCACGGTGCGCGGCTCGATACCTCGACGACTGCGACGGTTGGAGTACCGGAGGCGGGTCGAGGATCCGCTGTCGTACGCGGGTCACGTCATCGTCAAGGTGCTGAAGGGCGCCGGGATCGGCGGCGCGCAGTCGATCACTTACGGCGCAGGTCCCGAGGGGCTTCCTTTGATCGTCGCGAAGCGTTCGGAGCCGGTCAGCAAGATGCTCTACTCGGTCGGCAAGTGGAGCGACAACTTCGCCGCCGAGATGCTCGTCAAGGTGCTCGGTGCCGAGTCGGGAAGGCCTGGCAACTCCGAAAAGGGCGTTCGGGTCGTGCTCGAAGAGCTCACCAAGCTCGGCGTCTCGATGGAGGGCCTCACGGTGGTCAACGGCTCGGGGCTCTTTCGCGGGAACCAAGTCGCACCGGCCCACCTCACCCAGGTCCTGCGCGCGATGTACGAAGACGACACCCTCTCGAGCGAATATGTCGCGCACCTCGCGATCGCCGGAACCGACGGGACACTCCGCAAGCGGCTCAAGGACCTGCCGGTTCCGCGAATGGTGCGGGCGAAGACCGGCACCCTCAGTGATGTGATCGCGCTGTCGGGGTACGTGTTTGGTGCCACACCCGAGGAGCACCTTGCGTTCAGCTTGCTGTTCAACGGGGTCCAGGGTCGTCAAAGAGACGCGCGCAACTTGGCGGACGACATCGTGCGAGCACTGGCGGGGGCGGTCACCGCCGCAAAATGACCTCGGCGACCTGCGGGTCTTCGAGCGTTTCCACGATCACATCAGCGTCCGTGTGACCGAGCTGTTCCACGCTGTGGCGGCCCGTCGCGACGGCGATGCACGTCGCGCCGATCTCCTTGGCCGCGCTTACGTCGTGCGGCGTATCGCCGATGATGATGACGGTGCATTGCTCGATGCTGAGGCCGAGCCGTTGTGCGCCGCGCTGCGCCCCCACGCCCAGGAGTCGCCCACGATCTTCGTCATCGGAGCTGAAGCCGCCAAAGGAGAAGTAATGCTCCAGACCGACCGCCGACAGCTTCACGCGGGCTGATCGCTGTAGGTTTCCCGTGCCGAGCCCCAATGCGAGCCCAGCTTGCGTCGCAAGCGAGTCGAGGAGCTCGACCACGCCCGCAAACGCATGCGCCTCGACTTTCGCGATCTCCTCGGAGAGAAAACGCACGTAGCCATCGAGGACTCGCTCCACCGACGCGTCGTCATCGTCGAGCCCAGCCTTGGCCAACGCCGCTCGCACGATCCAAGGGTCGGTGCGGCCCGCCAGCTCCGCGTTTTCCATCGTGCCCGAAACGCCGAAGACCGATTCGATCGATCGATCGATCGCGCGGCGCCCTGCCCCCGCCGCGGTGAGCAGCGTGCCATCGATATCGAAGAGCGCGACCGTCGGGGGCAGCATCCCCGAAACGTAGCAGACGCGGGTAATGGGCTACAGTCGCTGTAGGAGACTCTCACACTTGTTGAGGAACCTGCGGCCTTCACCCTCGCACCGGCGCGCGTCCGCTTCTGTGACGCTTGCGAAATCGCAGGTGTCCAAGCACACGACAGTATCGGTGAGCGCGTCGAGGCACCCAACGCCGATGAAGTCGATTTCCTGAACACAGTCAGAGGAGCAGGTTGCGGTGTCGCCGAGACCGAACTCGTCCGCGCACTCGGCCGCAAAGGCGCAGAAGTCCGCGCACGCCTCCTGTGGAGTAGCGCTTTTGCCGCTTCCACAGCTGGCGAGCAGGAACAAACCAACGAAGCAAGGGCCGATCATTGCGCGCATTCAACACCTCCGAGTGTCGGTGTCCTTATACACGGTTCCGCATCCCACGCTCGCGCAAAGTTGTGGGCGTCTACGACTACGACGACGTCCACGACCACGTTCGGTCGGCGAGTGCCGAAACGGAGACTATTCCTTGATTTGGCGGCGGATCTTGCCGAGCGCCTGCTCTTGGAGCTGGCGGATGCGCTCGCGCGACAGATTGTATTTGTCGCCGATTTCCTTGAGCGTGAGCTCGTCCTCGTCGTCGAGGCCGAACCGCCACCTGAGGATGCGCGCCTCCATCGGCGTGAGCGTGTCGAGCAAGCGACGGACCTCATCACTCCACTTGCGGCTCACGAGCTGCTCGTAGGGCGTGGGGACGTTCTCTTCCTCGAGAAAATCGATGAACTTGCGGCCGTCTTCGTCGTTGACGGGACGGTCGAGCGAAAATGGGGTCTCGGCCCAGTAGCCTTTGATCTTTTCGAGCTTCTCGGCGGCGATTCCCGTTTCCTTTTCGAGCTCTTCCGGTGTCGGCTGCTTGCCAGTACGCGTGGCGATCGCCTGCGTGGCGCGGGCCACCCTATTATAGGTATCGAGCATGTGGACCGGAATGCGGACCGCCCTGCCCTTGTCGGCGAGCGCGCGGCTGATCGCGTGGCGAATCCACCACGAGGCATACGTGCTGAAGCGGTAGCCACGGTTGTGGTCGAAGCGCTCCACCGCCTTCATCAGGCCGATATTGCCTTCCTGGATGAGGTCGATGAGCGGCAGCCGGCCGCGGTTGTACCGGCGCGCGATTGAGACGACGAGCCGCAAATTGGCGGCGACGAATCGGTTCTTGGCGCGCTGCTGCGCCTTTTGCGCGGTGCGAACCTCGCCGAGATATCGCTTGAACATCGGAGTCGTGCGCACGTGGTCGCCGACGATGTCACGCTCTTGGGCGTGGTCGCCCGCAAGCCGGTGCACGGCCTTGTCGGATTGCTGAACGAAGATGCGGTCGCTATCGAGCTCGCGCATCCGCGTGGACAACTGACATGCGAGCGTCGTCCAACGGGTCTCCTGTCGCTTGCCGAGCTTGGCGCGACGCGCCGTGCGGGCGAGCTTACGCAGTGACGCGAGCTCGGGCAGAGGCTCTTCGACGACGAAGTGCTCGATCACGGCTGCGACGGTCTCGAAGCAAGGCGGATAGGAGAGCAACGCCTCCCAGTAGCCGATCTCGAGACGCTCCACGCGCTTGGCCGCGTCGATCTCTTCTTGCGGCGTAAGTACGCGATGGCACGCCATCTCGCGGAAGTAACGAGAGAGGGTCGAATCGCCAGCGCCCTGACGCTCGAGCTCCTTCAGCGCCTTTTCCGCCTCGGTCCGAGCCTTTTCCAGTTGCTCCTGGGTCGGCTCGGCGGACGCCTCGGCGCCGGTCTTCGCATTCTCGGGCCGCTGCTCGACCTTTGGCTCCGCTTTGGATGCCTTGGTTTCGCTCTTTCTTGCTGCCTGTCTCGCCATCTTCTTCTTGCTCCTAGGTGGCACCCTGGGTGGCGCCCCGTGTGGGCTGAACGCCCGACCGGGAGTGGTTTGTTCCAATCCCGAATCGCCCTGAGAGGGATGCACGCTTCGTGCCGGAAGCGCGTTTCGCCCCTAAGGACGCCTTGCGGGAGCTAGTGCTCTCGCTGGTCTTTTGGGAGGTCATCCCTGACTATATGGGTCTCTTTGCTGCTTTGGGAAGGCCAAGTGACCTTGAAACCAATTTTCGGCTCAAATGCAAGCCCTGCGTGGACCCTCCTCAAGAACGGGGTTCGTCAGCGTCGGTTCACAGTACTTGGCGCACTGGTGATCATGGTGCTCTCCGCGATCGCCACCAGCGCCTACGCGGTGCTCGCGGGGCCCCTGATCGCGGCGTTCCGATTCGGCGAAGAACCCGCTCAGTCTCAGCCTTCTACGGATCAAATCGATCTTCTTTCGAGCCTTGGATGGCAGGCGATTGTGGCAGGCCTGGTCGGTATTGCGGTGCTCCGCAGCGCCGCGGAATTGGCTCGCGCGCAGACCGTGAGCGCAGTGCAGCAGGGCGTCGTCCGCGATCTTCGCGAGGGGCTCTTCCACCACGTCCTCAACCTCACTCCACAGGGACTCGAGCGGTGGGGTCGAGGCGAGCTCGCCGCCCGCCTCAACTCCGAGATCCAGGGGGTCCGGGCTTTCCTCCATCTCGGCCTAGTGGGTGGGTTGCGAAATCTCCTAGTGGCTACTGCACTAGCCACTGTGGCATTTAAAATGGATACTCGAGTAGCCAGTTGGGGTGCGCTGGCGCTCCCGCTTGCCGCGATTTCGGTGACGTGGGCAGGGGCCCGCCTGAGGCAAGCACAACGGCGATTGTACGAAAGCGAAGCCGACGCGGCGGCGATCACGGCCGAGGCGGCGGGCGGAGCTTCGGTGCTTCAAGCGTACGGGGCTCAGGACTGGGCCGCGAAGAAGATGGCGCGCACCGCCGGTGATGCAGAGCGCTACGCGGTGCGGGCGGAGCGGTTGGTGGCGATCGCCCCCTCTGTGATCGAGTTGACCGCGGCGGTCGGCATTGCGGCCGCTTGGTGGGCGGCACAGGGGGTGGCCGGCACCCTCCCCGAGGCGCGATCGATCTCCGCGGTCGCCGCGGTGGTGCTTTTGTTCCGTCCGCTCATGGGTCTTTCGAGCGCGCTATTTGGCCTGGTCGCAGGGCTTGCTTGCATCGATCGTATCGACCAGCTGCTCGGGGTCGCCGCGCGTGCAGATCAGCAAGTTGTGGAGCCACGACTCCGGCACCCGTCGCTGACCGCAAGGTCCGTCCGATTCTCTTACGGCGAGCACCGCGTCCTCGACTGCGTCGACCTCTCGCTGAGCTCGGGTGAGTCGGTCGCGATCATCGGTCCGAGCGGCGCTGGGAAAACGACCTTGCTGGAGGTCCTGGCCGGTGTACGGCGACCCGCTTCGGGGGAGATCGTGCTGACCGAGGGCGAGGCGCGCCGTCGCGGACCCGCAGAGCTGCGTCGTGCCTGTGCGTGGATGCCGCAGCAAAGCGTGCTTTTCGCCGATACCGTGCTGACCAACATCACGCTGGGCGATGGGATTCCGAACCGAGCGCGCGCAAAGGTCGCGGCTCGCGCAGCGTGTGCGCATCGATTCGTGGTCGCGCGCGGCGGATATGAAGCCACGATCCTCGAGGGCGGCGCCGACCTGTCTGCTGGGCAGCGGCAGCGTTTGTGCCTTGCGCGGGCGTTCTATCGGGGGGCGCCGATTCTGCTCCTCGATGAGCCGACCGCGGCGGCCGACGCGGATGTCGAGGCGGCCTTCATCGCGGAATGCCACCGCTTGAAGCGCGCGGGCGCGGTCATCGTCATCGCCACCCACCGATCTTCGATCGCGCGCGCTGCCGATCGAGTGCTAGAACTCCGTGAGGGAAGACTCATCGAGAAGGGGGAAGGCGAATGGGAAGGACGTCTGGACACGTTCTCCAAGAGCGCGTGACAAGGGCCCTTGCGTTGTTGGCGATCGGGGCGTGCGCCTCGGGCGTCGCGGTTGGTACGGCGAAGGCACAACCGGCAGAGTGGGTGCAATCGCTCGAGGCCGACCACTCTGCCGCACTGAAAGGCAGTCGCAAGCTCGCGGCGGGGGGCGCACCGGCCACGTCCGCGCTGATCGCTGCGTGGCCCTCGCTTTCCCCCAAGGCGCGCAGGCGTGCCTGCGACCCGCTCGCCAAGTTGGTGCGGGCCGATGAGCGGGCGGCGGAGCTGCTTGCAACTGCGGCGATCGATCGTGATGCCATGGTGCGAGAACGCGCCGTCGATGCACTGGCGAGTGCAGGCTCGGTGGGCATCGCGACACTCGGATCACTCGCGGCGCTCGTAGAGACGGGCGACGAGGCAGCGCGCGTGCTTTCCCGACGCTTCCCCCGGGAGGCGATTCCAGCGCTGTTGGCCGCGCTCGAGGCGCCGGGCGGCGCCGACCGGCCCGAGTTGCGCCGGGCGCTTCGTACGGCCGTCGACCGGGCGGAGCCGGCCAGCCACAAGGCGCTCGATGCATGGATCGATGCGGGCCCCTCACCCGCGGCGGCCGCCGCGTGCGCGTTGGCGCTCACCGATGACGGCGTGCACGCGGAGAGAACCCAACGCCTCGTCGAGATCGCCGACGAGTCGACCGAGTTCTCTACGCGATGGCGGCTATTGCAGAGTGTCACTTCGGCTTCGGCGAGCGATGAGATGCACGCCTGGCTCGAGGGTGTCGCGGCGAACGACGACACCTGGATGCTTCGAGCCGCGGCGATCGACGCCCTTGGAGAGCGCGGGCAGTTCGAAACGCTCGATGAAGCGCTCGAGGATCCGTACCCGCGCGTGCGTGCTGCCGCCGCGCGCGCTCTCGAAGGGAACCCACGAGCGTTGATTCCGTTGGCGGAGCTCGCCCGCAAAGATCCGTGGCATCTGGTCCGCGCGGCAGCGCTTCGAGGACTCGCCGGTCAGCCGAAAGCGGTGCCGATCTTCATGGCCGCGATCGATGATCCGGCCTCGACGGTTCGCGCGACGGCGATCGATCTCTTGGCGTCTGACTATGGCGATGTGGATGCGTGGGACCGCGTTCGCACACGTCTCGTCGAAGACACCTGGCCCGAGGTCAAGTCGGCGGCGATTCGATATGCCGGTGCGCGCTGTGTCGACGAGGCCGTAGACCCCCTCACGCAGTTTACCGTTCGCGCAGTCGGTGCTGGGGCGAGCGTGTACGACGCCGAGCTCGGCGCCGAGGCCCTCAAGGCGCTTGGCGTGATCGGCACCGAATCCGCGAGGAGTGTCCTCGAGCGGTTCGCAAGCTCGGCCAACGCCCCAACTTCGCTGCGCCTCACGGCCGAACGAGCCCTCAAAGCGGGGTCTCAGTGCCGATAGCCAAGGTTGTGGACGGCAGGGGGTCTAAGGCTTCACGGGGTTTCCGGCGCCCAATTTCCACCTGCAATGGCCCCTATGCTACCGTAACCACACGATAAGGACCGATGATGCGTCTCATACCCATTCTGACTCTGATCGCCGCATTTCTCACCGTAGGGGCATGCGACAAGCTCACCGAAAAGAAGCCCGAAGTCGAAGCGCTTCCTGAAATCGTGCCGGACCTCCCGGAGGTACCGACGCTGCCGCCACCGCCCCATCCGATCACGTACGATGACGGGACGTACAGCGTCTACGGGTTACGGCGAAAGATCCGCGACACCATCGACAACGGCGTCGAGGTTACGGGGTACATCGTCGAGATCTACGAAGCGCCCCCGTGCAAAGAAAAGAAAGAAGAGGACTGCCCCAAGGTGCTCCAACCGCACGTGTGGATCGCCGATACGCCCGAGGAGTCCGACCGGATGAATCAGTTGATCGTGGTCGGCTACGCGATCAACCAAAAGGAAGTCGACTCCGCCAAGCGCAAGGCACCCAAGGGCGCATCGATGAGCGGTGGAGAGATGCCGATTCCCGTCGACTTCGCCGTCGGCAACAAGATCAAAGCGAGCGGCCGTTTCACGCGTATTTCGAGCGGGTTCAACAGCAGCACCGGACTGCTCGAGTACAGCGGCCACACGACGCTCGCCAAGCCAAGCTCCTGAGCCGATCCCATCCGGCTGCCTGCTGGTGGCCACGGTCCCGTCTAACCGCGCAGGGAGCCGTCATTCCGACGGTGTTCTGCTCTCCCCGACCTGCGGGGCCGCAATTGTGATCTAAATTACAATTTACTGGGTTTTGGTTGCGATCGGTGTGGGGGTTTTCTATATATGTAGGTGTATAACCTACCCCTATCGCACCACTGTAGGCAAACACACAGGATCACGAATTGACGTGAGATCTCTCACAGTTCGAGTTGCGCCACGCGCGAGCCCACGGCAGGTGTAAGACATTGTATGCCCGTTTGAGGAGTTCCCCCCCCATGGTTCGCCTTAGATTCTCTGCTTCCCTTTTCACCGTGTTGGCTGCGGCCTGGTGGTATGTCGCCGTGTCCGGCGCCGGCGAAGCGGCGCGCCCCGCGCATCTAGGTCAGCCCCAACCCTCGACCAACGGCATCGCGAAACTACGCATTCTCGTGCTCGTGGACGAGATGCCGTTGGATGTGAGGCACCCGCTGTCCTTTACGCTCGACGGCGAGCCGATCGCCTTCGAGCATGCGCCCGGGTTCAGGTCCGTTTCGGAATACGTCGGAACACGGCCCGGTACGCATCGGCTTGGGCTGCCGCCCGCTTCCGATGACGCGCAAGCGCGCACGTACGATCTCGAGCTCAACGCGACCTCCTACACGCTCGTCATGACCGGGAACGCGGAAGACATTCGATTCGAGCTCGTCAGAGACTCGGTCGGCGCGTTCAACAGACAGAATGCAGGCCTCGTTTTGGTCAATGTCTCCGATGTCGATCTGTTCGTCACGGGCCTCGGCTCTGCCCTATTCGACACCGAGAAGCTTCGACCAGGCCTCGCGTCTCCGCGATGGGACCTTCGAACCGGTCGCCGCTTGGTCAGCGTGGGCAGCACGCCATCCGACGCCTCGTTTTCGTTCCGTCTGCGGTCCAAAGACGGAATCGTCCGGCTGGTCGTGCTCGATCGGAACGACGCCGTGTATGTGCTCGACAAGCACACCGTCGGCAAAGTACGCGTTGCCAAGAAGGTGTCGCTCTAGCTTCCGGCGTCTTGGATCTTCAGCGTGTCGAGGTCTTCGGACTTGAAGCGGAAGTTGTCCACCTTCCGATCGAACGCTTCACTCACGCTGTGGTCGACCACCACGACATCCGGGTTCGGAAGTGCGATCAAGTAGCGTCCCGCGGCCACCGTGTCGCCCTTGCCGAGCCTGATTTCGGTCCGACTCCCGTCCAGAAAATAGAGCTCGATCGCAGCGGAGGGTGGCTCTAGACCGAAGCTCGTCAGCTCACTCGGCGCGACGTCTTGCAGCCGTCGGAGTGCATTGCCGTACTCCCAGATATCAAGAAACGCCCGGACCACGTCGGCGTCGGCGATCGCTTCCTCGGGACGGGTGATCGTCCACGGGTGCTCTTCGTCCGAGCCGCGCACGAGCTCGATCGCGTCCCCCGCAGCGGGCCGAATCGCAATACGTATGACCTTTTCCTCGGCGAAGCCAGCCAGGACACGGTCGTGCCTTCCCTTGTAGTCGTCGCTCCCGAGCTTTTTGCTCTCGAAGAACCCGATGTAGGCGAAGAGGCCGACCACCAGGGCCGCGAGGATGATGTTCGTGCGCCAGCTCAAGAACGCCTCGTCCACCAAAGACCGAAACCGAGCACCAGAAAACCCAACGGCAGCAAGACTACGACGCGGAAGAAGACGTTCGTGAGGTCGCCTTCGGTCATCAGGACAGAGCGGGCGTTTGCTTTGCGCGGTGCAAGGGTGATCAAGGCATCGCGCTCGATCATCCAGCCCGTGATCGACGAGAGCAGGTCCACATTGGAAAACCTCACCTCGTCGAGGAACGCCGGTTGAAGCCAATCGCTGTCGCCGATGACGATCAATCGGCCGCCCTCCTTCTTGGGGGCTGGTGTTGAGCCGTCCTCGGCTGGTTCTGGGGCGGGCGGTTCGACCGCGACGACGACCGAGACTGCATCAAACGGGCGATCGTCCAACGGATCACCGTCGGCCGCAGCCTTGAGCAAAGCCTTGAGGTTTGGTTCGGCGTACGAACGCGGAGACGTGGTCGCCAGCACCTGCGCGGGGCTTCCCTCGACGGGCTCGACGCTTCTCGCAAGCGCGAAAGCTGCCCCGCCTCCCCGTTCCAGGATCGCGCCCGTGACCCGGTGTGGACGAAACCCGGTGACCACGAACGCGTCGATGGAGCCCGGCGGCAGCACCCGCGACGGATCGAACTCCAAGACCACATCGCGTCCGAGTCGAATCCCACGGTCCCGAAGCCACGGCTCAAAGCCCGTCTCGGCGATCTTGTCCTTGGTGATGATCGGATCGAGGGCGAGCAGAACGTTCCCACCGGTGTCCAGGTACGTTCCGATAGAGGCGAGCTCGACGTCGGAGAACGCGCGCTGTGGACCGATCACGAAAAGCGCGTTGCAATCCTTGGGAATCACCTTGCCGCCCAGGACCTCAACACGCTCTACCTTGATCTTCTCCCAGTCGAGCTCCGCAGCGAGACGGGTGAGATTGCGATCGTCATCCCCGGCCGCTCCGAGAGGCCACTCCCCGAGCTCCTGAGTCACGCAGGCCTTGGTCTCGGTCTCGGAGATGACCTCGAGGATGGCGCCCGTCATCGCCCGCTCGGACTGAACGTTGAGCTTTGGGCCGCTGGCGTCATCGAAGCTCGCGAAGTCCTCGATCAGCAGGTCCTCACGTTCAATCTTCCACTTGCGCTCGCCGCTCGTCACCACGACCGGTATCTGGGAGAGCACGCCGACCTCGGTGGCGATGGTGGGAATGCCGAACTGGGCCGCTAAGACCTGATACCGCGCAGCGTCTCGATCGGGATCGATCCGCTCGATGCGAATCCTCGGACTGGCTGCGCGGTACTCCTCGAGCAAGGAGTCGAGGTCTGCGAAGTGCATCTCGCCGCGTGCAAAGAAGAGATAAATGTCGATGTCTTGGTCGAGGCTCGCAAGCACCTCGCGGGTCCGCTCAGAAAGCGTGAACCAACCTTCGCTCGTCCAGTCCCACCGCTTGTAGTGCCGAAATGAAAGGTAGTTTGCCAACAAGACCAGAACGAGTCCGAGAATGAGGCCGACGCCGAGGCTCAACCGGGGCGACTTCATGCGTACCTCCGGGTCTTGAGGATGCCCACCGCCGCGAGCACCGAAAAGAGTGCGATGGAGGCGTCGAGAACCAAGAAGCGACTATCGACGATGCCCTTCGAGAAGTTGCCCATCTGGTTCCAGAGGCTGACGTACGCGCAGACCTCACGTGCCGTGCCCTCGAGCACGAATTCGCCAATGCCGACCGCGAAGATCGAGCCGATGACGAGGAAGGTGAGGATCGCGGCGACGATCTGGTTTGGTGCGATGGTGCTCATCAGCAGCCCGACGCCCATGTAGTAGAGACCGATCATGAACACGCCGAGGTAGCTCGCACCGACGACGCGATAGTCGACGTCGCCGTACTGACGCGTGATCCAGACATAGACCAGCGTGGGTATCCACAGCACGGCCCAGTACACGAGCGCGGCCGCATACTTGCCGAGGATCACGGACCCCTCCACGACGCCTGCGGTCAGCAGGGGCTCGATCGTGCCGGTGTTCTTCTCCTCGGCAACGAGGCGCATCGTGAGCACGGGGGCGAACACCAAGAGGGGGATGAAGAACAGCAGCGTGTTGCCGAAAAAAGCGGACAGCGGGTTGTCCGTTGCTGCGCTGACCGGCTGTTGTGAAAAGAACTCGGCCAACAGCGAAAAGCTCAGGCCGCTCCAAAGAAGCCATGCTGTCAGCACCACGTAAGCAATAGGCGACAGGAAGAAGCGACCGAGCTCCCGCTTCATGATGGTCCAGGTGGTCCTCATGTGGCGGGCTCTCCGTCGCTCGGACCCCCAGAGGTCATTTCGGCGAACACGTTCTCGAGTGACTTCGCGCCCGTGCGGAACTCGTCCGCGTTCAACTCGCCTACTTTGCGTCCTTGATGAATGATCACGACGCGCTCGCACATTGCCTCGACCTCGGGAAGAATGTGCGTCGAGAGAAGAATGGTTTTCGCGCCGGCAAAGCCACGTACGAGCTCGCGCACCTGGCGAATCTGGTTTGGGTCCAAGCCGGCCGTGGGTTCGTCCAAGATCAGGATCGGTGGATCGGCGAGCAGAGCGTCGGCGAGGCCCACCCGTTGGCGATAGCCCTTGGACAGCTGACCAATGATTCGCGAGCGTGCGTCGGTCACACCGGCTTGTTTGAGTGACCGGTCGACCGCCTGGCCGATCTGACGACGGGGCAAACCCTTGAGCGCAGCGCGATAGCGGAGGTACTCGTGGACCCGCATCTCCCGATAGAGGGGGACGCCTTCGGGCATGTACCCGAGCCTGCGCGCAGCGACGATGGGGTCTTTGCCGAGGTCGATACCATCGACCGTGACGGTGCCTGCGGTCGGTGCGAGGAGCCCCGTGATTACGCGCAGGGTCGTGGTCTTGCCCGCGCCATTGGGACCGAGGAAGCCGACCACCTCGCCCCGGTCGACGCGAAACGACACGTCTTGGACGGCGATTCGTGAGCCGTAACGGCGGGTGAGGTCTTGGACTTCGATCACGACGGTGCCGGTTAGCGGAACGCGGCTTGGGTGGCAACTAGGTGCTGCCGGTGGTGCACGTCTGGTCAGTCCCGCGACGGACCGTTCGCGGGTTTTTTCACTTATTCCAGGCGAGTCCGACACAATTACAGAATGAGTCGAAGGGGTTCCCTACCCTTGGGTGTGGCCCTGTGCGTGGCGAGCACCGGCATTGGTGCGCTCTTCGCTTCATCGAGCGAGTCGGGGTCGGTCTCCAGGTCGGTTTCGGGTTCGGTCTCGGCGTCGGTCTCGGCCTCGGTCTCAGATTCGGTCTCGGCCTCGGAAACGGTCTCGGACCCACGTCCGGACCCGAGCCTGCGTGACGTTGGCGGCGCCCGATTCGCCCGCGGTGCGACGATCACCGGAGCTACCCCGCACCGACTGATTCTGTTCACCTTCGACGATGGGCCGGACAAGCGCACCACCCCGCGCCTCCTCGATCAGCTCGACGCCGAGGGGATCAAAGCGATCTTCTTTGTCACCACCTCGCGCTTTGGAGACGGCGCACCGTGGGAACGGCAGAACGCGGAGCTCGTTCGCGAGATCGCACGGCGCGGCCACTTGATCGGCAACCACACCCACCATCACCTGCAACTTCCTCTACTTCAGACCGCGGAGGCCCAGGCCGAAATCGACCGCAGTGCGCTGCAGATCGAACGCACGATCGGCCGTCGATCCTGGCTCATGCGGCCTCCCGGAGGGGCGCTCTCACCGCGGATCAAACGGCTGCTCGCGGCGCAGGGATACACGACGGTGCTTTGGAATCTCGGTGCAGGCGACCTGATGGTCGAATCGCCGCAGGCGGTGGTTCGAACCTGGGAACGCGTGCTTGGACGGCGCGAGCGCGAGTTTGGCGATCGCGGCGGCATCATTCTGCTTCATGACACTCAGGCGCAGAGCGTGCAGGCGTTCCCGCGCATCGTGGAGGTACTTCGCAGTCGCAACTGCGAACTGCTCGAGCGTGGCGAAGAGCTGTACGATATCGTCGACGATCTGAGCCTGTTCTATCAACCCGCGATCGAGGGCGCACCCGACACCACCACGATGCCGATGACGCTACCGGTCGACGTGCTCGAGGCTCGGCAGGACGCGTTGCGCAGGCAAACCGCGAAACGCTGCCGCACCGTAGCGGAGCTCCATTAGCCGCGAGTTGCACTTCGTTCGCCGCGCACCGCGAGAATGCGCCAGATCGGAAGGCCATCCTCGGTCGCGCGACGCTCGCGGTTCGAGACCGCACCGAATGGGTTTTCGTCGATGAAGCCTTCGGACTGGGGAATCGAAAAGCCCGGGTGGTCGCGAAGGAGGGCCAGATACTGTCGGGCGCGGTCTTCGACGTCGGTCTGGATGAAGAGCTCGCCGCCGGTGACCAAGAGGCGCGCCAACTCATCGAGAAAAGCACGGTCGATCAGCTGGCGCTTGGCGTGCCGCTTCTTCCACCACGGGTCGGGGAAATGGACGAATGCCCTGCTGATACACGCATCAGGCTCGGCTCGGGCGAGAACGGTCGTGGCATCGCCCGCGAGGACCCGCACCCGCTCGAGGCCGAGGCGCTTGCGGCGTTGTTCGACCCTGTAGGCCCACTTGGTCTTGACCTCGATGCCGACCAGTCGGGCACTCGGAGCGGCCGCAGCGCGCGACAGCAGGGATGCCCCCCGCCCAAAGCCAACATCCAGCTCGAGGGGGCCCGTCCCAGGAACCATCAGATCCAGGCGGAAATTGCCCTCGGGCGCCTTGGGCGCGAGGTGAGAGTATCGACGGGGGGGTTCGGTCTTCATGGCCTGTCTTGACCGCGTAGGTAGCCTTGGCGTATGCAAGCACAAACGGGTACTTACGAAGGGGCGGCCTGTCTATGAGAATCCTGGTGGCTGAGGATAGCGCCACGATGCGCAAGGTGTTGCAGATGACGTTCGCGGGGGAGGATACCGAGATCCTCGCGGTCAACAGCGGCGAGCTTGCCGTCGAGCGGATCGGGGAGTTTCAGCCCGATGTGGTCTTCGCGGACGCATCGATGACTGGCCTCGATGGCTACGAGCTGGCTCGGGCGATCAAGAGCAACCCCAACACGGCCCAAACGCCGGTCATCATCATGGCGAGCCAGCACAATCCCTTCGATGAGCAGCGAGCCGCGGAGACGGGTGTCGACGACCACGTCGTCAAGCCATTCGATTCGCAGATCGCCATCGACAAGGCCTATGCGCTCACCCAACCTGGCGCTGCGCTTCGGCCCGCCTCCATCCCGGCGGCGTCGATCCCGGCCCCCGAGATCTCGATCGAGATCGACAGCACGCCGCCCTCGGAGAGCTTGATTCCGCTGGAGCCCTCCAGCCCGCCATCGATCCCCGCCGACTCCCGTGTGGCACCGGCTGCGGCGTCGGTTCCGGCTGCGACACCCATCCAGGCAGCCGAACGCTCCTGGCAGACAGCCCCACCCGTTCCGTCGAACGGCGGCGGCGATGTGATCGAACGTCTGGTCGAGATGGGGCTCACGCCCGAGCAGATCGAGGGTGTGCTCAAACTGTCGGCCGAAGTCGTGGAACGCGTGGTGTGGGAAGTTGTCCCAGACCTTGCCGAAACGCTCATTCGAGAAGAGCTCGATCGGCTGACCGGGCAGTAAGTGCGCTCGCTTGACGAGTGGCACGAAGCAACCCATCACGCGCAGCCATGAGCCGCGCCGCGGACACCATGCCCAAGGCGTATTCGCCCACCGAGAACGAGCGGCGGTGGTACGAGTTTTGGGACAAGAACGGCCTGTTTGAGGCGTCGAGCGACCCGGAGGACACGCGGCCTACCTACATGATCGCGATCCCGCCGCCCAATGTGACGGGCTCGCTCCACATGGGGCATGCGTGCCGCACCACATTCGAAGACGTGCTCACCCGCCACAAGCGCATGCAAGGACGCAACGCGCTCTGGCTTCCGGGCATCGACCACGCGGGGATCGCAACGCAGGTCGTCGTCGAGCGCCAGCTCAAGCAAGAAGGTCTCACGCGGCACGACCTAGGCCGCGCCAAGTTCGTGGAGCGAGTGTGGCAGTGGAAGGAGCATTCGGGCGACAAGATTCTGCACCAGCTTCGCGAGATGGGGGCGTCGTGTGATTGGACCCGCACTCGGTTCACGCTCGACCCAGACCTTGCACGTGCGGTTCGCGAAGCTTTCGTGCGTCTGTACGAAGAGGGGCTCATCTACAGAGACACCCGTCTGGTGAACTGGGATGTCGTCTCGCAGACCGTGCTTTCCGACCTCGAGGTCGAGCAAGAGGAGAATGTCGAAGGTGAGATGTTCGACTTCGCGTACCCGTTGGCCGACGGTCGCGGCGAGGTGGTCGTGTCGACGACGCGGCCGGAAACGATGCTGGGCGACACGGCGGTGGCGGTGCACCCCGACGATGAGCGTTACAAGGCGCTGCACGGGAAATTCGTCAAGCATCCCATCGTCGACCGACTGATCCCGGTGATCAAGGACGCGGAGCTGGTGGATCAGGAGTTCGGCACGGGCGTGGTGAAGGTGACTCCTGCGCATGATTCAAACGATTTTGCGACTGGGAAGCGTCACGGGCTCGAGGAGATCAACATCCTCAATCTCGACGGGACGCTCAACGAAAACGGCGGGCCCTTCCAAGGGATGGAGCGCTTCGAGGCGCGTACGGCCGTCAAGGAGAAGCTCGAGGCTTTGGGGCTCGTGCGTGGCAGTCGCAAGCACACCATGACGCTTCCACGCTCGCACCGGTCCGGAACGATCGTCGAGCCGATGATCTCCACGCAGTGGTTCGTGAAGATGGAGCCGCTTGCAAAGCCCGCGATCGAGGTCGTCGAGAACGGCCGAATACAGATTCTCCCCGAGGACTGGACGAAGACTTACTTTCATTGGCTGCGCAACATCCAAGACTGGTGCATTTCTCGCCAGCTCTGGTGGGGGCACGACATCCCGGCCTGGTACTGCGACGACTGCGACGAGGTCACGGTCCAGCGCGAGGACCCGACCGCATGCCAGGCGTGTGGCAGCGCGTCGATCCGTCAGGACGAGGACGTGCTGGATACTTGGTTCAGCTCCGGTTTGTGGCCGTTTTCGACGCTCGGTTGGCCCGAAGAGACGGCCGACCTGAAGCGCTTCTACCCGACTCAAGACATGGAGACGGGCTACGACATTCTGTTTTTCTGGGTGGCGCGAATGATCATGATGGGGCTGCACTTCATGGGCGATGTGCCGTTTTCGCGCGTGTTGCTGGCCGGGCTCGTCACGGACGAGCGCGGCGAGAAGATGAGCAAGGTCAAGGGCAACGTGATCGATCCGCTCGATGTGATTCATGGCGCAACCGTCGACGATCTCGTCGGCAAGGCCGAGGCGTCGGGTGCTTCGGCGGCGGGAGTGAAGTATCTGAGGAAGACCTACCCAGACGGGTTTGCCGCGTACGGTGCCGACGCGCTTCGAATGACTCTGCTGAGCTACTCGCCGCAGTCTCGGCGCATCGCATTGTCGATCAAGCGAATCGAGGGCTACCGGAACTTCGCCAACAAGTTGTGGAATGCCGCGCGGTACGCTTTGATGCGGCTCGAGGATTCCTCGGCGGTTGCTAGGGAAGAGGCACCGAAGGTGACCGCGCTGGCCAATCGGTGGGTGCTCTCGCGGCTCTATCACGTGCTCGAGACGGCTTCCGCGGGTCTCGATTCGTATCGGCTCGATGAGGCTTCGGGCGGGCTCTATCACTTCTTGTGGGACGAGTTCTGTGATTGGTATCTCGAGTTGAGCAAACCGTTGCTCGACAGCGGCGACGCAGCGCTCGTCGCCGAGACGGAACAGACGCTCGTACACGTGCTCGAGACGACGCTTCGCGCGCTCCACCCGATGATGCCGTTCATCACCGAGGAGATCTGGCAGCGGGTGCCCAAGCACGAGGGCGCGGTGAGTAGCGTCATGGTGGCGCGCTATCCGATCGCGCTTCGCGACGCCAAGCCCGACAAGGCGGCCGAAGCCGACTTCGAAGTGGTGCGCGCGTTCGTGAGCAATGTGCGGACGATTCGCGCGGAGCATGATCTTCCGCGGAGCAAGAAGATCGCGGTCCATTGGCATTCGGCGGACGCCGCCGTCAGTACGGTGCTCGAGGCGGAGCGCCCGCGGGTCGAGGCCTTGGCGGGGTGCACGATGGTGTTCGAAGCGGACAGTGCGAAGCTCGACGAAGCGGACAAGCACTTCGCGAACTCGGCGGTGTTCGTGAATCCGGGCGTGCGCGCCGCGGTGCCGGACGTCATCGACACGGAAAAGGAGCGCGACCGGCTCAGCCGCGAGCTGAACAAGGTCGTAAAGGAGCTGACGACGGTCGAGAAGAAGCTCGCCAACCCAAGCTTCCTCGAGCGCGCCCCCACAAAAGTCGTGAACAAGTCAAAACAAGACGCCGCCGAGCTCCAAGAGAAGCGCGATCAACTCGAAACCGCCCTCGCCCGCCTTTAGGCGGGGGACAGGTTCACCCCCCAAAACAGCTGCGATCGCGAGAGGTTACAGAGCAAGAATGCAAACTCTACCGGCAACTGGAGTTTGCATTTTCCATTTGTAAGTGACCGATATCAGGGCGCTTGCGAACCGTGAACCTGTCCCCGTATAAGTCGGCGTATGTCGTTATTGGCGTTGATGAAGGGCAAGGGGGAGAACGGTTTCGGTTACGGGAGTACGGCGGAACAGGTTACGGAGGGGTTGGACCTGACCGGGCGGACGATTCTGCTCACCGGATGTAACTCGGGGATTGGCAAAGAGACACTTCGTGTGCTCGCCAAACGCGGCGCCCACGTGATTGCTGCGGCCCGAACCGAGCAGAAAGCCGCCGACGCATCTCGTGACGTCGGCGCCGAAACGACCGCCATCGCATGCGAGCTCTCCGAGCCGTCCTCCGTGCTCGCCTGTGCCCAGCGCGTGAAGAGCCTCGGCCGCCCGCTCGACGCGATCATCTGTAATGCGGGCATCATGGCGCTCCCAAAGCTGGAGCAGAAACACGGCTACGAGCTTCAGTTCTTCACCAACCACGTCGGTCACTTCATCCTCGTGACCTCACTCGTCGGGTCCCTCGCGGAAAACGGCCGCGTCGTGATGGTGAGCAGCGACGCCCACCGCGGCACGTACGACGAAGGCATCCAGTTCGACAATCTCAGCGGCGAGCGCGGTTATCGCCCTTGGGGCGCGTACGGACAGTCGAAGCTCTCGAACTTGTTGTTCGCGAGCCAGCTCGCCAAGCGCCTCGACGGCACCGGCAAGACCGCCAACTCCCTGCACCCTGGTGTCATTCACACCAATCTCACCCGACACATGAACCCGGCCGTGGACGCGGTCATGAGCCTCGGTTCGGCGCTGGTGCTCAAGAGCGCGCCCCAGGGCGCAGCGACACAGTGTTACGTCGCGACCAATCCGGGTGCGCAGGGCGTCACCGGGAAGTACTTCGCCGACTGCAACATCGCACGCCCGAGCCGCCACGGCCGGAACGAGCAGATGGCGGAGCAACTCTGGGACGTCTCAGAGAAGATCGTCGCCGAGGTGACCGCCTAGAGCGTCTTCAGAGCGGGCGCGGGCGCGATCGCAGGGACCGCATCTGCACTCAGAGGTAC
>CAJIBX010000104.1_pt1 | contig 22386 bp, 16 predicted proteins | sample 9199471 | NCBI WGS metagenome assembly CAJIBX01 (sample SAMEA7708317, study PRJEB35096) | sediment metagenome | biome: marine neritic benthic zone biome [ENVO:01000025]; feature: sediment [ENVO:00002007]; material: shallow marine sediment [ENVO:03000034] sea grass bed [ENVO_01000059] ...
CATACCTCGGTCCTGGTGTACACCGAGGCTCAGATCGCGCACGCGCTTCAAGCGATTCAAAAGATGATGGCCGACGACCTCAAGTACGTCGATATTCGGCAAGCCGTGCAGGACCACTACAACCAGGGGATTCAAAAGCGCATGAAGCACATGGTTTGGGGGTCCGGGTGCAACAGTTGGTACTTGTCGAACGACGGCGAAAACCATTCACTATACCCGGGCTTTGCCGCCGAGTACGTCGCGCGTACCCGAAGACTCAAGCTCACTGACTATGAGGTCGCGCGATTCTAGTTCGGCGCGGGGTCGACGAGATTCCTCCACGTCTTCTTTTCGCCGTCGAGCATCGCCGTGAGCCACTCGAGCACGGTCACGCCGTCGACTTCGTCTTGCAGCGAGCCGAGGATATCGGAGAACTCCCCCGCGTCGATGGTGCCATCGTTCAGCAGAGTGGTGTGGAGGTCGCCGTTGATGATGAAGCGCTTGTATCTCTTCGGGTAGTTGTCAGCGATTCGTTTGGTTTCACGGCGCACCGAGTTTTCAAACTCGGAAGCAGGAATCGTCAAGAAGGTTGTGGCGACGACTGTGTCCTGCGTGAAGCTCAAGGCGCTGACCGAGAGCCCTGGGTCGTTTGCGAGGTTCCACTCGACGAGGCGCGTGATGTGGCCGTTGGCGGTGCAGTTGCTGCAGGATTCGGGGATGAGCCCGTCGGCGTTGAACCCTTCGAGGAGACCCTCGACGAACTCCGGGTCGCCGTCTTTCGCGACGCCAACGCCCGAATCGTTGAAGACCAGAAGATCGACGTCGGGGTAGAAGAACCGCACCAAGGGGGCCGCGATGATCGTTCCAAACGCGCCGCCGCTAACCCCGGCCAGCATCACCCGCTTTGGGTTGGGGAACTCCCTCACGGCTATATCGAGGGCGGCCGTGAGGTTTTGAAGACCCCGCTGATAGCTCGGGCCACTCTTACCGGTTTGTCCGGGAAGCAGAGAGACGGGGAGGTCGCGGTCCACGTCGCCGGCGAAGAGCGAGCCATCGCAGTACGGAAGGTAGACGACATCCCATTCGGCGAGTGGGTTGCCCGGGCTCTCGGGGTTCAAGATGCCTGCGACAGGAAGCGAACCGGCGAGCTCGATCGCCGAACATAGCGTCTCCCAACAAGCGCCACCGCCCTGGAGATAGATCAAGAGCTCAGCGGAGCTGCCTTCTCGGGTGTCGACGGTGTACTCGTCACCACGAAGACACAGAGGACCCCGCGGTCCCGCTCCGAGGTCGCCGGGCACCTCGAACTCGAAGTGCTTCACGCCGTCTTCGGGCGAGGGGTCGTTCATCGGTTCGAACTCGCCGACGTAGCGAATCAGCCCTTGGCCGTAGATCTCGTCGAGGGTCGCCTCGGCCCCACCGCCGTCACCGCAACCCGCTGCGGCTACCAATACCAAACCAAGAATCACAAGAACGGGACGAATACGCATACTAAGCCTCCGTGACCGGCATCTCGGGCGGAGCTGCACTACGCGAGATGGTCCTCGTAGTCAACGACGCATCGCGCTAACGCTCCCGAGCGCGGTGGAGTATGCTCGCCGCCCATGACCGCCGAAGCTGCGTCGAGCGTCGTGCAGGGCCGCCCCAAGCGCTCCCGAGCGGGCCTTCGCACGACCCCCGTCGCCGACGCGGTCGACCTGCCGCGAATGCCCATCAAGCGGCTGCCGGGTCTGCCGGGTGGGGGCGACGTGCCCATCTTTCGTCAGACGTACGCGGTTCTGGCCGACACGAAGGGCTTCCTCGACGGTTTGCGCAAGGTACACGGCCCAAACGTCGTGACCGGCTATGTCAGCTTCGAGACGTTTACCATCGGCGAGCCGGAGCTCGTCCGCGAGGTGCTGCTCGACCGGAACCAGGACTTCTCGAGCCGCCTTGGATGGGACTTCGCGATCGGCGAGCTCTTCCATGGCGGGTTGATGCTACGCGACTTCGACGATCACCGGGCGCAGCGAAACATCATGCAGGCGGCGTTTCGCCCCGCTGCGATGCGCGGCTACCTAGACATCATCAATCCGTTCTTCGAGCAGGCGCTCGAGGACTGGCCGGCGGACGAGACCTTCCGCTTCTATCCGAAAGCGAAGACCCTCGGGCTCCACTTGGCCGCCGCGCTCTTGCTCGGGGTGCGATTCGACAGCCGCGATGGGCCGAAGGTCGCGCGCGCTTTCATCGATGAGATGAAGGCTGCGGTTTCGGTAATTCGAAAACCGGTGCCCCCTTTGACGTATTGGCGGGGGATGAAGGGCAGGGCGTTTCTGACACGCTACTTCTCCGCGCAGATCGACAAGCGGCGCGAACGGGGCGGGGACGACATGTTCACTCAGCTGTGCCTGGCGACCGACGAGCACGGCGAGAGCATGACCGACGACGAAATCGTACAGCACATCATCTTCTTGATGCTGGCGGCGCACGACACGACCTCGAGTGCGGTCACCACGGCCATCGCATCCTTGGCGCAGTCCCCGGAGTGGCAAGACCGCCTTCGAGACGAAATCATGTCCTTCGATAGTCCAACGATGCGCTACGAGGATCGCGATTCCCTCCCACAGACGGAGTGGACGTTCAAAGAGTCGATTCGGATGCAGCCGCCAGTCGCGTACGCGAGCCGCCGAACGGTGAGGGAGTGCCAGCTCGGCGACTACACCCTCCCGAAGAACGCGTCGATCAGCCCGTGCTCGGTGATCACACACTATCTTCCCGAGTACTGGACCGAGCCGGAGAGGTTCGACCCGGCGCGGTTCAGCCCGGAGCGTGCCGAGCATCGCCAACACCCGAACCTCTACTATCCATTTGGTGGCGGTGCCCACATGTGCCTTGGGGTTCATCTCGCCGGGATGCAGGCCAAGGCGTTTCTCTATCAGTTCCTGCGTCGCTTCCGGGTCGAGCTCGCCGGGTCCAAACCGGTGAAGTTTAGAACGCTTCCGATTCCGCACCCCAGGGGTCACTTGCCCGTGCGCTTGACGCGGATCTAACGATCGGCAAAAAGCACGGCATGGGTAAGAAACCTCTTCGCGTGGCGGTGACGGGAGCCGCCGGTCAAATCGGCTACAGCCTTCTCTTCCGCATCGCGGCGGGCGACATGCTCGGAAAGGACCAGCCGGTCATTCTACAGCTCGTCGACATCCCGCCCGCCATGAAAGCGGTCGAGGGCGTGATCATGGAGCTCGATGACTGCGCGTTTCCGCTGCTTGCGGGCACCGAGGCGAGCGACGATCCCAACATCGGCTTCAAAGACACCGACGTCGCGCTCTTGGTCGGGGCGATGCCTCGCGGCAAGGGAATGCTGCGAAAAGACCTGCTGGAGAAGAACGGCGGCATCTTCACCGGTCAGGGCAAGGCGCTCAATGACGTGGCGAGTCGGGACGTCAAGGTGCTCGTCGTTGGGAACCCCGCCAACACCAACTGCTACATCGCGATGAAGAACGCACCGGACCTCAATCCGAGCTGCTTCACCGCAATGGTCCGACTCGACCAAAACCGCGCCATGACACAAATCGCGACCAAAACCGGTCGCGCGGCCGCCGATATCAGAAAGATGACCATCTGGGGCAACCACTCCGCCACTCAGTATCCGGATGTCTTTCATGCCGAGATAGACGGCAAAAGCGTCGCTTCGATCGTGAACGACCAGGCCTGGGTCGAAAGTGACTTCATCCCCACGGTGCAGCAGCGTGGCAAGGCGATCATCGAGGCCCGCGGCCTTTCGAGCGCGGCCTCGGCCGCGAACGCTGCGATCGACCACATTCACGATTGGGCGCTCGGCACCCCCGACGGCGATTGGGTATCCATGGCGGTGCCGTCGGACGGGAGCTACGGCGTTCCCGACGGCCTGATCTACGGCTTCCCTTGTACGTGTAAGGACGGCGCATGGAGCATCGTCCAAGACCTCGATATCGACGACTTCAGTCGAGAGCGCATGGACGCAACCGCGAAAGAGCTCCTCGAGGAGGCTGAAGCGGTCAAACATCTGGTGTAGTCTCCGCCCAAGCCTCATGAGGAAGCCAGCACTCGTAAAGGAGCACGAGGCGGCCGGTCGCTATCTCGAAGTGAACGGTCGTAAGATCTTCGTGCGCGAGCAAGGGGAGGGACCGGCCGTCCTGTTGGTGCACGGCGTACCCTCGAGCTCGTTCCTCTACCGAAAGATGCTCGGCCCGCTTGCGGCGCGCGGCCTCAGGGCGATCAGCTTCGACTTCTTGGGTATTGGGTTGAGCGACAAGCCCAAGGGCGTCCCTTACGATTGGCATGCCCTTGCGGAGTGGCTCAAGAGCATCGTCGAGGCGCTCGAGCTCCGCGAGGTGCACCTCGTCATTCACGACATCGGCGGTCCGATCGGGGCAGAGTGGGCGATCGATAGCCCAGAACGAGTGCGTTCGATCACCATTCTGAACACCCTACTCGACGTCGGAGGTTTCTCGCCGCCATTCCCGATGTGGACCTATCGAGTACCCGGTCTTCGGCATGTCGCCTTCGACACGATGCACCCCTCGGCGATGCTTCCTTTGTTCCGACAGAGCGGCGTCAAACACAAGGACGCCATCACTCGCGACGACATCGAAGCATATATCTATCTGCTCAAGTGCAACGAAGGGAAGCATTCGTTCTTGGACGTGATGGCTGGGTTCAATCTCACGGAGGCGCACAGCGAACGGTTACGCAAAGGCCTCCTCGCGCTTGCTGTTCCCATGCAGGTCATATGGGGCGAGCATGAGATCGCGATTCCAGAGCAACAGCTCGACTACATTCGCGAGACGTTCCCGCTCAAGGCCGTGCACATGGTCGACGCGCGGCATTTCTTGCAGGAGGACCAGGCCGAACCCGTTGCTCGTCACATCGCGGATTTCGTGCTTTCACTCGCAAAGAAAGGATGATTCATGGCAGTTGAAAGGACCCTCAGCATCGTCAAGCCGGACGCCGTCGAGAGGAACAAAATCGGCGCGATCCTCGCTATGATCGAGGATTCGGGACTGAAGATTCTCGGCTGTCGCATGCTGCACTTGAGTCGCCCACAAGCCGAAGGTTTCTACGAGGTACACAAGGAGCGTCCGTTCTTCGGCGAGCTCGTCGAGTTCATGACGCGCAGTCCCGTGGTGGTGAGCGTGCTCGAAGCAGACAACGCCGTCGAGCGCTACCGGACGTTGATGGGCGCGACCAATCCGGCCGACGCCGACGACGGGACGATCCGCAAACTGCATGGCACGGACATCGGAGAGAACGCTGTTCATGGATCAGACAGCGTCGCGAATGGCAAGATCGAAGTGAACTATTTCTTCCCCGGATACCTGTTGAAATAGCCTGGGAAACAAGTGCGATCGCGTTCACCCTAAGGTCTGCGTAAGCCACCTTCCCAAAATTGCAGTTTTGGATGCACGCGTGTTTTGGATCCGTATTGTGAATCTATCGGCGCCAACGACCTGCTCCGAAGGTGCCAGTCAGTGGGGAACAAACGCAACGCAGGGGGCCCGGTGTGATCACACCGGGCTCACTTTTTTAAGTCGTCTACGGTGACGCTTGCGACTCGGAAACGAGTGTCGCATCCAAGCGAACCAATCGGCTCGGCGGACTCTCATCGCCGCCCGTAGTACATCGATCGGTGAATGTCACCGCATAGATGTGACCGTCGGGACCGACGTGCCAGCCGGTGGCGTTTGCGAGATGCCCGATGTGCTCGTCCGAGACGACTTCAGTGTTTTCATCGACTTCGAGCGCCCTTACGAACCCGACGCACATGTCTCCAAAAAGGACCTTTCCCGTCAGAGTGCCGTAGTAAGGGTCGTCGCCGTCCTCCGTGTACTCCAGCGCGGTCCATCCCACGCGGGGGCTCTCCAGGATGGCCTGCGGGTCATCTTTCGCGTAGGGGTGTTTGTCCTTCCGATCCCAATAGGCGATCGGATCGGTGATCCCCTCGCAGTCACCCTTGCACTCGCCTTCATGGTCGGCCCAGCCAAAGTTTTGCCCGGGCGCGGTGATGACGTTGATCTCTTCGTACTCGTTGCTGCCGACATCGCCGATCCAATAGCGGCCCCGCGAGTCGACGAACCCCTGCCAGGGCGAGCGAAGGCCATACGCGTAGATGTTGTCGCTCTTCTCGGCGTCGCCGACGAACGGATTGCTCGACACCGCGTCGAAGCCCGGTTCGGCAATACCCTTCTTGGGGTCGATTCGGATGAGCGAGGCGAGGTCGTTGCTGGGGTCTTGACCGTTATCCTCGATCGTCTTGTCACCGAAGAATGCAAACATGTGGCCGTCGGCGTCGAACCCGATTGCACCGACGTTGTGCCAGGGGCGGCGAGCGTCCAGGTCGCCAATCCGGATCACTTCGACAGTAGTGTCTGCGACGGACTCGTAATCGGGGCTCTGTGCGTCAAACACGACTCGCCGAACCGCGCTCTCTTGCCTGCTGACACAATGGCCGAGGTAGAGATAGTGGTTGATCGCATAGTCGGGGTCGAACGCGAGCGAGAGCAAGCCGCAATCGAGCTGGACGTGCACGTCTGGCGGGGAGAACTGCCCGAGTAATGTGGTTTCGCCAGCCTCGGTGTCGAGGTCGTAGTGATAGACTTGACCGGTCCTTGCAAGTGCAAGGAACTCGCTCCCACCGGGGATGAAACGAAGCGCGGTCAACTCGCTCGGCTCGCCATCGAGGTCGAGGTCCGTGAAAGAGAACTCGACCTCGATCGGGACCTCTCCGTCGGGTAGATTCCCGTCCGGCGTCTCATCCCCCTTGGAGCCACAGGCGCTCAACGCTAACAAAGCTATCGCAATGACTATCCGCATCAGTAAAGCCAACCTCTCCCCCAACGGTGGTTTAACAGAGAATCCGAGTGACGCACACTAAGGCGCTTTGGCCCGGTTGGCCCTCGCGCTGACGCTGCTATGTACGGGCCATGCCCGACCCCTCGGAACTCCGGCCTCTGGTCGAGGAAGCATTTGCTGACCGATCCAAGCTCGACGGCGCTGCCCATCGCGAGGCGGTCGAGGGCACGCTCGCCCTGCTCGATCAAGGCGCGATCCGTGTCGCCACCCGCGAAGGGAGCGACTGGACGGTGCACGCCTGGGTGAAGCAGGCCATCCTCCTTTATTTTCGCATGCGCGGCATGGAGCGGGTCGAAGTCGGCGCCTACGAGTACCACGACAAGATCCCGCTGAAGAAGAACCTCGACCAGCAAAAGGTGCGAGTGGTTCCGCCGGGCACGATTCGATACGGCGCCTTCATGGAGCCAGGGGCGATTCTGATGCCGGGCTACGTCAATATCGGCGCATATGTCGGCGCCGGAAGCATGGTCGATACCTGGGCGACGGTCGGTTCGTGCGCGCAGATCGGCAAAGGCGTCCACCTATCGGGCGGCGTCGGCATCGGCGGGGTGCTCGAGCCCCCCGGCGCCAAGCCGGTCATCGTCGAGGACGGCGCGTTCATCGGGTCGCGCGCGATTCTGGTCGAGGGCGTGCGTATCGGCGAGGAGGCGGTCCTCGGCGCGAATGTCGTGGTCACGGCATCGACCAAGATCATCGATGTGACTGGGCCCGAGCCCGTCGAGACCAAAGGCCTCATTCCGCCGCGCTCGGTGGTGATTCCGGGCACGCGGCCAAAGAAGTTCCCCGCCGGGGAGTATCAGATCCCAGCGGCCTTGATCATCGGCAAGCGTCAAGCCAGCACCGACAAGAAGACTTCACTTAATGAAGCACTTCGTGATTTCGGCGTGAGCGTCTGAGTCGTGAAGGCGGCATCACAGGTTCGCATCCACCCCGTCGCGCGATTGCCCGAAGAGTGGGAGAGGTGCGCGCAGAGCTGGGGTGAGCCCCGCTACCGTGGGCGGCAGGTGTTCGAGTGGATCCATCGGCACGGTGTGACGGACCCGGACCGGATGTCCAATCTTCCAAAGACGCTTCGGACGCGGCTCAAAGAAGATGGCCTCGCGGCGCCCCTCGAGGTCACGACGACCGTCGATTCGGCGGACGGCACGCGAAAGCTTCTCGTCGAAATGGCCGATCGCGAACGCGTCGAGACGGTGTTGATCCCGCAGCTCGTCGAAGGTTCCAACGTCGTGACGCAGTGCATTTCGAGTCAGGTGGGGTGCGCGATGGGGTGCGTGTTTTGTGCGTCGGGGGTGGCGGGGCTCAAGCGTCACATGACCGCTGCAGAGATCGTGGCACAGGTCCTGATCGCCAGGGATTACCTCGTCGGCGATCAACGAATACGCAACGTCGTGTTCATGGGGATGGGCGAGCCGCTGCACAATTACGGCGCTGTCGCCCGTGCGCTCCGATTGCTTTCGCATCCGGACGGGATCGGGGTTTCCACCCGTCGCGTGACCGTCTCGACGAGTGGCCTTGTGCGTGAGATCGATCGACTCGGACAGGACTTCGACGGACAGGTCCAGCTTGCGATCTCACTTCACGCCGTCGAGGACGAGAAACGTTCGTCGATCATGCCCGTCAACCGGAAATACGATCTGACCGCTTTGGTCGAGTCGCTCCGACGCTACCCCTTGCCGAAGCGGCGGCGCATCACCATCGAGTACACGTTGATCGACAGGCTGAACGACAGCGTCGAGCAGGCAGACGGTCTCGTCGATTTGCTCCGTGGGGTACCGATCAAAGTGAACCTGATTCCCATGAACCCCATCGCAGGGAGCGATCTCGGTGCACCGGAGAACGCGCGCGTGCAGGCGTTCCGACAACGTCTGGCGGACCGCGGAGTCTCGGCGTTCGTGCGAAAGACGCGCGGCGATGACGTCGCTGCTGCTTGTGGACAGCTCGCATTCCACGGTACAAGTGGGGCCGATGGGCAAGTACCTATTCGAAACCGAAGAACACCACTCCCTTCGTGAGCAGACGCGGCGGTTCGCAGCGGCCGAAATCGCTCCCAATGCGCTCGCGTGGGAAGAGGCATGCGAGTTCCCGCGAAGCTTGTACAAGACCGCGGCCGACGCGGGCGTGCTGGCGGTGGGCTATCCGGAGGAGTGGGGCGGTCAGGGCGGGGACCTGACCCACGTCTTGGTCGCTTCCGAGGAGATGGTCCTTGCCGGGAAGTCGGTGGGCACGTGCGTGGGCCTTGGCAGTCATGGCATCGCGCTGCCGCCGATACTGCGGTTTGGCACGGACGACCAGAAAGAGCGCTTCGTCAAACCGTGCCTCAGTGGCGAGAAGGTCTCCGCGCTCGCGATCACCGAGCCGGGCGGAGGGAGCGATGTTGCCGCGGTCCGCACCAAGGCAGTGCGCGACGGCGATCACTACGTCGTCAACGGTGCGAAGACGTTCATCACGTCCGGTTGCCGTGCGGATTTTCTCACCACCGCCGTGCGGACGGGTGGTGAGGGGCACGATGGTATCTCGATGTTGATCATCGAGTCCGACGCGCCTGGCTTCCAGGTCGCGAGTAAGCTGAAGAAGACCGGTTGGTGGGCGAGCGACACGGCCGAGCTGGTGTTCGAAGACGTTCGCGTGCCCGCCAACAATCTACTCGGTCGTGAGAACGCGGGCTTCTTGATGATCATGATGAACTTCGTCACCGAGCGGCTCGCAATCGCCGGGCAGTGCGTCGCTATCGCGGAGCTCGCGTATCGGGAGGCGGTCGCGTATGCGAAAGAAAGGCGCGCGTTTGGCAAGAACCTGGCCGGCTTTCAGGTCGTACGGCACAAGCTCGCCGATATGGCCACCCGGCTCGCCGCAGCGCGTGCGCTCACCTCGGAATGCGTCACACGGTACCTGCGCGGCGAAGAGACCCCGTCGCTTGCCGCGATGGCGAAGAACACCGCCACCGACATGTGCTCATTCGTCTGCGACCAGGCCGTGCAGATCCACGGCGGCTATGGCTACATGCGGGAGTACGTCGTCGAGCGACTCTACCGGGACGCGCGTCTCTACCCGATCGGCGGCGGGACTCGAGAGATCATGAACGAGATCATCAGCAAGGTTGAGGGTTACTAGAAGCGTCGACTAGGGAATCGGACGCGTCCTAAAAGAGCTCAACACCGACGGTTGCGAGCGCCGAGAGGTACGGGCTACCGATGAGCCAGCTCACCGGGAACGCCCAGCCGAAGCGCGCATGGACCTGCACGCGGCCGAATCGCATGTCACCAAACATCGAGAGCCCACCGGTGCCCCCGAACCGGTCGAGGTCTCCTTCGCGGCGCACGTCGTTGAGCGTTCCACCCGCGACGTAGAGCCCGAGCTCGTGTGGCGCTTCAGCTTTGGGTCGGAAGTGCGCGCCGAGCTGGGCCATGAACAGTCGCTCCGACAGCAGTGCCGCCCACGGCAGCCCTGGCACGGGGACGACGTAGGGGTTCATTCCGCCGATGCGGTACCGCGTGAGATCGTCTTGATTCCAACCCCACGAGCCCCACTGCTCGAGCTGGATACGCACGGGCGTCGAGACCTGCCAACCGGCGCGCAACTGCTCCTGGATGGCCCAGATCAATTCCTCGGGGTCGTTTCGTCCGTCGGGGATGCCCCATGGGCGCGCCTTGGACCGCACATCGAGCGCGCCAGTGACGCTGAACGCGGTGCCGACGATGCGCGGAAAGACGCGATGTGCCTGCCATTCGTCGGAGCCTGACCGCACCTTCCAGAAGATGTACCCGAGGCGCGGCTCGAACACCCACGCCTCGGCAGGCAACACCAAGGTCGGGTCAGTGTTGCTCCGGTCTGCGAAGAACCAGCGGCGCACGGTGAGCAGCACCTCGAGCGTTTGGAAGTTCGCGAAGTGATATTGAAGCTTGGGGATGAGTTGCACGTAGCCCGCGTTGAAGCCGAGCGGATTGATCCGGACGCCCTGCTTGTAGTAGGCGTGCAGAAGGCCGGCGAAAATCACTTCGCCGCGCGCGGCGATCGAGAACTCGACCTTCTTCGTTCCCAAAGACAGGCGTTCCAACCCGATCTCCAGTGTGTCGGTGTTGTAGTAGATGTGGAGATCACCATCCCCGGCGACGTCCCGTCCCACGGCATCGAACAAGATCCAACCGAAACCCTCGAGCTCGGGTTGGAACGCGAAGTCGAAGCCACCCGAGGCGGCGCCGTCCCATTCCGCCCGGGCGACGGAAGTCATCAGCAAAAGGCATGCGACGCTGTGGAGGACGATGCGTGACACGAACGACGGGCAGCCTAGGATCCCACTGCTTCGACGTCTACCCCTTGCAAATCGAAAGACAGCGAAGGATTCTTGCGAGCCCGAGGTCGATGACGCAATGGTTGCGCCTGAACACAAAGCAGGTCCTTTTTCGTTTCTTTCGAGACGGCGTTTCCTCAAGATCGGCTTGGCCACTGGTGGCGTCGTGCTTGGCGGCGCGGGCGGCATCGCGTGGCTTCGTGGCTCGGCGGCGCCCGTGAGCGGTCTTCGGGTGATCGACGAGCACCAGTACCGCACGCTCCAGTCCCTGGTCGAGGTCATGTTTCCGCCGAGCGATGCGCTCGTGATCGAGTCTTCCCAGCTCGACCTCGCGCGCGCTTTTGACGAGTTTCTCGCGGACGAGCCCAAGCACAACCGTCGCGACCTCAAGCGTGCACTGACATTGATCGAGCTCGGGCCACTGGCGTTCGAGGGACGCTGGACCACTTTTTCCCGACTCGACCTCGAAGAGCGCGCCGTCCACTGGGACGCTTGGGCGACGAGCCGCGTTCTGCTGCGCCGCCAGGTGAGTCTCGCCATGCGCAAGTTCTTCCATGTGGTGTTCTTCGACAGACCGGAGGTGTGGCCGCACATCGGATACCCCGGTCCCTCGTTGGCGCGGAAGCAGGCCCGCACATGATCCGAGGCGCGATCATCGATCTCTCCAAAGAGCCGCCTCCAGGTGATCTGACCGTCGAGGTGTGCGTGATCGGTTCAGGCTGTGGCGGCGGAACGGCGGCGCGCTTATTGAGTGAAGCCGGTCGCGAGGTGGTGGTCCTCGAGGAGGGTGCCGACATCGTTGGTGCAGCCCGCACCCAACGCGACGGCGAGATGTACGATCAGCTCTACATGGATCGCGGCGGACGGGCGACCTCCGATCTCGCCGTGAGTGTCTTGCAGGGTCGGGTCCTCGGCGGCGGCGGTGTGATCAATGCGTGCGACGTCGTGCCGATTCCAGACGGCGTGCTCCATCACTGGGTCTCACGCTTTGGCCTCACGGAATTCGCGCCGGAGAGCTTCGCGCCTCATGCGCAGGCGGCCCTGCGCGACTTGTCCGCTACGCGGGTCCCAGAGTCACTGGTCAACCGTGCCAACGCATTGCTCCGCCAGGGCACCGAGGCGCTCGGCTACCGCGGTGAGTTGCTGATGCACAACCGCGTCGGGTGTCAGGGCCTTGGCACCTGCCTCATCGGTTGCCCGATCCACTCCAAGAGAAACCCTCGAATGGTCGCAATTCCAGCGGCGATCGAGGCAGGCGCGCGCTTCTACACGCGCGCGCGGGCAGTCCGAATCGACCGCGCCAGCAAGGAGATGAAGCGTATCAGCGTTCGCACACTGGATACGCGCGGCTATCACGAGCAGGGTGAGTTCGAGATTCGAGCGAAGGTCGTCATCGTTGCCGCGAACGCCGTCGCTACGCCGCAGCTTCTTCTGCGCTCGGGCATCGGCAATGCACACGTCGGTCGACACCTCACGCTCCAGCCGCAACTTCCGATCCTCGCGGTCTTCAAAGAGCGAGTCGCTGCATTCGATGGCCCGCCGCAAACCTATGCTGTCACCGAGTTCGAACAGGAGGATCATCCAGAGCACGGGCTCTGGGGATTCCGCATCGAGGCCATCATGGGGACGCCGGGGATCGTGGCGTCGCTCATCCCAGGCTCGGGGGGCGCGGCGTTGCAAACCATGACGCTCTACGATCGGATGGCGGCTTCGCTCTTGCTCGTACCCGATGAACCTTCGGGTCGCGTCAAAGTCGCGCGATCTGGGCACGCAGTCATCGAATATGAGCATCGCGAGAGCCACAAGGCACGCCTTCGAGCTGCCGTCGAATCGGCCGCACGCGTCTATCTGGCTGCGGGTGCTACCGAGGTCATCGTCCCTACGGCCCCTCCGATGATCATGCGTTCTTCCGAGGACACCAAAGGCGCGCGGACCATGCGATTGCCCGCGGCCACTGCGCCGCTCTTGAGCGCGCACCAGCAGGGTTCTGTTCGATTCGGGAACTCCGAGCGGGAAGGTGCTGCCAATCCCGACGGCGAGGTGTACGGCACGCGTGACGTGTACGTCATGGACTCGTCCGGGTTCCCCACCAGCTCGTCGAGTCACACGATGGCGCCGACCATCGCGCTTTCGCGGATGCTCACCGCCAGGTTGAACGCGCGCCTCGACGGAGTGTGAAGCTCCCAACTTCTAGCGCGAAAAACTAAACCTCGTTCGAGCTTTCAATACAACTTTTTACAGGCGGCGCTGGGGGCTGATCCGTCGCAAATCAAGATGTTTAGTAGGCAGGGCCTTGTACTGTACAGCTCCACACCCCGCACTCGGTGCGATCTCGTTTGGACGACCTATGAACGGCTGGTACCCAGGTATGGGGGAATGCCTAGCCTGCCAATCCATACCGTGCTGGGTCGAACGCGGACGTGAGCCGCGCGATCGGGGTACGCCTTGTCTGGATCCTTTGCCTGCTGCTGGTGGGTTGTGAAGGGGCGATCTCCTATGCGGGCCCGCGGTCGAACGATGGCGACGCGCTGGTGTGCCGCAACCCGAACAAGATCGAGCTGGGCAGCGCGCCGCTCCGCCGGCTGACCAATACGGAATACAACAACACGGTGACCGACCTATTCGGCGACGGGATTCCAGCTCTTCCCGAGCAGCCGAGCGATGCCGTCCGTGAGGGCACCTTCGAAAACGATGCGATCGCACTGGGCCCATCCGATGTGAGGATCGACCGCTACCAAGCCGCCGCGATGACTCTGGGCGAGCATGCCGTCGAAAACGCAGCAGCGCGGGCGCGCGTTCTGCCGTGTACCACCCAAGATCCGTCTTGCGGGCGTGCGTTCGTCGAGGACTTCGGGCGTCGGGCGTTTCGCCGTCCACTGACGAGGGACGAGAGCGACCGATGGGGCGACTTCTTTGGAGCGCGCCACGCCGAGCTCGACTTCGATGGTGCCGTGCAACTCACTGTCGCCGCCATGTTGCAGACACCGCAGTTCTTGTATCGTCTCGAGCTTGACGGATCCGGGGCCGGCGCCGGCAAACTCGAGCTCACTCCATTCGAGTTGGCGAGTCGGCTTTCGTACTTGTTGTGGGAAAGCATGCCGGACGATGCCCTCTTGGATGCGGCCGAAGCGGGGGAGCTTTCGAGCGACTCACAACTCGAAGACCAGGCGCGGCGCATGCTCGCCGATGACCGTGCCCGAGAGGCGATTCGCAACTTCGCGAGGCAATGGCTGCACCTCGATCGCGTTCTTGGGGAAGACAAAGTCTCGGACCAGTTCCCCATGTGGAACGAGTTCGTCAAGCAATCGATCTACGAAGAGTCCGTACTTTTCGTGGAAAACACGTTCTTCGACGGTGGCTCTCTCGATGATCTGTTGACCAGCAACGTGGCATACCTCGATAGCGCGACCGCGGATCTGTACGGGGTCGCGCCGCCGACCGAGCCCTGGGGTCGCGTGGAGCTCGACCCGAATGAACGAGGCGGCATTTTGAGCCGGCTCGCGTTCCTCGCCGGCAACGCCCACGAGGCCAACGGCTCGCCACCGCTTCGTGGCGTCTTCATCATGGAGCGTCTCCTGTGTGAACCTCGTCCCAATCCGCCCGCCAACGCGGACGTGTCGGTTCCCGTCCCAGACGAGGACGAAGGCCCCTCGACGAACCGTGAGCTGTTCGAGGAGCGCACAGCCCCGGCGAGTTGCCAAGGGTGCCACGTGCGCATCGACGGGTTTGGTTTCGGGTTCGAGAACTACGACGCCGCCGGGATCTACAGATTCGAAGACAACGGCTTGCCGGTCGATGCGTCCGGCTTCGCCAACGGGATCGGCAACGATGCTGCCTACTCGGGTGCCGTCGAGCTTCAAAGCCTGCTCGCAGACAGCGACGTCGTGAGCGACTGCGTCGTGCAGCAGTGGCTGACGTACGCTTCGGGAAGGGTTCTAGAAGCGGAAGACGGATGTTACCTGGAAGCCGTCGCGAACTCGTTCGTGCGCAACGGGGGAAACCTCAGGGAGCTACTCGTTTCGATCGTGTTGCGGCCCGAGTTTCGTCTTCGACCAAAGGCGGGGAAGTGAATCGATGAGCCAGGGCCGTTACATCATCAATCGACGCAAGTTCTTGACCGCTCTCGGGCTCGGTGCCGGCTCTCTATATCTTCCCTCGCTCTTTCGTGGCCAGGCTCGCGCCCAAAGCGGCGTTCCAACGCGCGTCGTGTTTTTCGTCACGCCCCACGGCACTGTTCCGAAGAACTGGCACATGCGCCAAGCGGGCCGAGACAACCAGACGTACGATTTCGCTCTCGGTGGCCTCGGTCAGTCCGCCTTTAGTCCCATTCTCAGGCCGCTCCACCCTCATCGAGATAACCTCCTCGTCGTCGACGGACTGTGTCGCGCGACCGCCCTTGCCGATGAGTGGCGGGTCGTACGCGAAGGCTACTCGGGCGACAACAACCGGCACCATATCGGGCAGGCGCATCTGTTGACCTGCGACTGGGCGTACACCGGCGCAAGCACGGCTCGAGGAAACGTAAGGTCGGTGGACCAAGTGATTGGCAACAGCGTGGGTCAGCCAGGTCGCTGGGACAGCCGGGTCTACGGTTTCAACCATCAGCACGCGTACAGTTATGTCGGCCCGAATCAGCCCGCTCCACGGGAGTCGAACGCGGGGCAGGCCTTCAATGACATTTTGGGGCTCGCACCCGAGCCGACGGTGGGCGAACCCACCCGGGCCGATCGAATTCGCGCTGCTCGAGGCAGCGCGCTCGACATGGCGGCTCAGGAGTTCGAGCGTATTGCGCCCCAACTCGGTGCTGATGACCGAGTGAAGATCGAGCAGCATCGTGACCTCGTGCGAGACCTCGAGGTCTCATTGAGCACGCCCGCTATGCCCGTCGGTCCAGGATGTAATCCAAGCTTCAGCCAGCAGGGTCACGTGATCGATCAGTTCTCTCGCCTCACCTCGATGGCGTTGGCCTGCGACCTCACCCGCGTCGTGACCCTAGTGACTCAGAACATCCCTGCGGAGGAGTTTGGGGCCGCTCCCGGCACCGACGTGCACCAGGACATCGCACACGCCTCCACTCCAGAGTCGGGCTCCGATTACCGGGTGTCGGCCGAGAACGCGATGACCGACTACAACCGGGTGTATGCGGAGCACTTCGCCTATTTGCTCGATCAGCTCGCGACCGTTCCGGAGAACGGTGGGACGCTTCTCGATCACACGGCTGTTGTGTGGCTCACCGAGCTCGGAACGGGAGGCGGCGAGCACGCCCTTCATCGCGTCGCCAACGTGATCGCTGGCGGTGGCAATGGTTACTTCCGCACGGGCCGTTACGTGCACTACGGTCAAGCCCAGACGATTCCCGAGCCGTATGGGGGCAGCATCGGCGTGGGGCCGGGGCAGGCCCGCATGTACGTGAGCTTGATGCACGCGATGGGCATGACTAGTGAAGATTCGGTCGGCCTACGCGAGGTGAACATCGGCGGCAGCCGCATCCCGCTCACGGGTCCACTGCCAAACCTCGCCTAGATCGTTGCGCGACGCAGCCTGAGCGCGTTGGTGATCACCGAGACCGAGCTGAAGCTCATCGCCGCAGCGGCGATCATGGGGCTGAGCAAGACTCCGAAAGCAGGGTAGAGCGCGCCCGCGGCAATCGGCACCCCGACCGCGTTGTAGACGAATGCAAAGAACAGGTTTTGTTTGATGTTCTTCATCGTCGCACGACTGAGTCGCCGTGCGCGCAGGATGCCGCGGAGGTCTCCTTTGACCAGTGTGACGCCAGCGCTTTCCATGGCGATGTCGGTCCCGGTGCCCATGGCAATGCCGACATTCGCTTGCGCGAGCGCCGGGGCGTCGTTGACGCCATCGCCCGCCATCGCGACGATGCGACCCTCGTCTTGAAGCTTTCTCACCGCGTCGGCCTTTTGGTCGGGGAGCACCTCCGCGACGATTTCATCGATCGACAGGGCGCTGCCGACGGCCTGCGCCGTGGCGCGATTGTCGCCTGTCAGCATGACGAGCCGGAGACCTTCCCCACGGAGTGCTTGGACCGCCTCGGCGCTGCTGTCCTTGATCGGGTCCGCCACGCCGATCAGGCCCGCCACGCGACCATCGATTGCGACGAACACCACCGTCTGACCCCGACCGCGAAGCGCGTCGGCCTTACTCCAGAGTTCGTTCGGTGGAATCCCGAGTTGCTCGAGCAACGCGCGGTTGCCCAGGGCAACCTCCCGCGCTTGCACACGACCGACCACACCCTTGCCCGTGATCGACTCGAACGCCTCGGTGTCGCGTACCGTGAGGCCCTTCTCGATAGCGGCGCTCGCGATGGCGGCGGCGAGCGGATGTTCGCTCCCTCGCTCCAGGCTCGCCGCGATCGAAAGCAGCCCCTCTTCGCCAATAGCCGACGCGGTCACGACAGACGCCAGCTTTGGTTTGCCCTCCGTGAGAGTGCCCGTCTTGTCGACGACGAGGGTGTCGACCTTGCGTAACTCCTCGATCGCCTCGGCATCCTTGAACAGAACGCCCATGGTCGCACCCTTGCCGGTGGCCACCATGATCGACATCGGCGTGGCGAGACCGAGCGCGCAGGGGCATGCGATGATCAGGACGGCGATCGCGTTGAGAAGCGCATAGGCCATGCGCGGATCCGGTCCGAAGACGCTCCATACGATGAACGTGACCAGCGAAGCCCCGAGAACCGCAGGGACGAACACGCCGGCAACGACATCGGCGAGCCTTTGAATCGGGGCCCGACTCCGCTGGGCCTCCGCGACCATCGCGACAATCTGTGAGAGCAAGGTGTCGGCGCCGACCTTTTCCGCGCGCATGACGAACGAGCCGGTTCCGTTCACGGTCGCGCCGATGACCGTGTCGCCAATGCTTTTGGCGACGGGTATCGGTTCGCCCGTGACCATCGACTCATCGACCGCGCTCGTGCCCTCGATCACCACGCCATCGACAGGCACCTTTTCCCCGGGGCGAACGCGTAGTCGATCGCCAACGTGAAGGCAGTGAAGCTCGACGTCCTTCTCGGTACCATCGTCTAAGAGCTTGCGCGCGGTCTTGGGAGCGAGAGCGAGAAGCTCTTTGATAGCGGCTCCGGTCCGCTTGCGCGCGCGAAGCTCCAACACTTGGCCGAGCAGAATCAACGTCACGATCACCGCAGCGGCCTCGAAGTACACAGCCACGCCATGCTCGGTTTGGAACGCTGGTGGAAAAAGCTGCGGGAATAGCGCGGCAACGGTGCTGTAGCCGAATGCGACGCTCACGCCCAAGCCGATCAGCGTCCACATGTTGGGGCTTCGGTTCTTGAGCGATGCGACGAACCGCACGTAGAACGGCCAGGCAGCCCAGGTGCACACCGGGATGGCGAGTGCAAGCTCGAGGAGGACGCGTGTGCGCGGCGTGAGGAGCCGTGAAAAAGGCGCGCCTGGAAGCATGTCACCCATCGCGATCACCAGAAGCGGCACCGTAAACACGAGCGAGGCCCAGAAGCGCCGCTTCATGTCGTCGAGCTCCGTGGTGTCGTCTTCGACGTCGGGCGCCGGGGTCAAGGGCTCGAGCGCCATCCCGCACTTGGGGCAGTCACCCGGCTCTCGCTGGATGACCTCCGGATGCATAGGACACGTCCATTGTGCGCCCGTGGTCTGCGGCAGCTCAGTCACGGCACTGCAACTACCAGCTCGATTCGGTTCCGCAGGCCGGCATCTTGGTTCCCATGTATGGGTTCGAGATCTTCTCGCTCGTTTGGACCCACTTTTTGTAGCCGTCGACCATCGGACACTCGAATACGTACCGGCCCTCACGCAAGCTGGGTTCTGCCGCCAGCATTGCCACCACGGCCCGGCTCACCTCACCAAAGGCCACGCGCACTTCATCCACATCGTCGGTGATCATCGTGGCGAGCTTCTGGGACGAAGAGGATAGATCTGCCAGGGGTTTGCGGAGCGTTTCAGGGGCAGTGTTCATGGCCACCTGCGCCGCTCCCGCAAGCTGCAACGATGGTGCCCGGATCTTGGCTCGATCTTGAGCGAGGGTCGCGCGGATCTGTTCGTACGATGCGAGCACTCTGTCGACGCCCACGCGGGCCGGCCCGGTCAACGAGGACTTGGGCGTGGCGGCCTCCTCGCTCTTGCCGCACGCGGCGAGCGAGCTCAGCGTGGCGATCAGTCCGAGCATGGCGAGCGTTCTTGCAAGACTCATTGCGACTCTCCTTGGGCTTGGTTTTCTAACGGTCCCGCGGGTGCGGGGAGCTCACGGCCTTTCCATACGGCAAAGATGGCAGGATACACGGTGAGTTCTAAAAAAAACGACGTCACGAGCCCGCCGACCATCGGTGCTGCGATCCGTTTCATGACATCGGCTCCAGTACCCGCGCTCCACAAGATCGGCAAGAGGGCGATCATCGTGGTCAGAACCGTCATGAGCTTGGGCCGAATACGCTTGGCGGCGCCGTCGACGATGGCCTCACGCAGATCGGCGGTATCCTTCAGGCGCCCCTCGCTGTCCCACCGCTTGTGGGCAAGCGTCAGGTACAGGAGCATCACCACCCCGGTTTCGGCGTCCAGTCCCGCAAGCGCGATCAATCCCACCCATACCGCAACGCTCATGTTGTAGTCGAGCAGGAAGAGCAGCCAAACCGCGCCGATGAGAGAGAACGGGACGGCCAACATCACGATCGCCGTCTCGGTCATCGATTGCGTGTTCCAATAGAGAAGCAACATCACCAAGAGAAGCGTCAGTGGTAAGATCATCTTCAGCTTCGCCCTTGCACGCTCGAGATATTTGAACTGGCCCGCCCACCCGAGCCAGATCCCAGCCGGCAACTGCACTTGCTCCTCGACGACGCGGCGCGCGTCTTCTACGTAATCTGCGATCGGTCGGTCGGTGTCGACGAATACGAAGCCGACGAGCTTTCCGCCTTCGCTGCGGACCATCGGCGGCCCGGTCACGAATTCGATGTCGGCGACCTGCGTGATGGGCACCTGGGCGCCGGTTGCCGTAGTGACCAAGATGTCGTTCAGCAAGTCGGGCTCGTCCCGGAACTCGCGCGCGTATCGCACGGTGATCGGGTAACGTTCACGACCTTCAACTGTTTCCGACACGCTCATGCCACCGATGGCGGTCATGACCACATCGTTGATGTCGCGCGCCCGAAGTCCATGGCGAGCGGCCGCTTCGCGCTTGATGCGGAAGTCGATGAAAAAGCCGCCCGTGGACCGCTCTGCGAACGCGCTCCGAGTGCCCGGGATCTCGGAGACGGCTTTTTCGATCTCGACCGCCGTCTGCTCGATGGTCTCCAGATCGTTGCCGAACACCTGAATTCCGAGCGGGCTCCGAATCCCGGTCGCGAGCATCTCCGTTCGAGTCTGTACCGGCATCCAAAAGATGTTCGGCATGCCGGGGTATCGAAGCTTGTCGTCCATCTCCTCGACCAAACCCTCCCACGTGAGCCCCGGTCGCCATTCGGAGCGTGGTTTGAGGACGATAGTGGTCTCGAGCATCGCGATCGGCGCAGGGTCTGTTGCGGTCTCGGCGCGTCCCGCCTTTCCGAACACCGAGACGACCTCCGGGAACGCTTTGAGCTCTCGATCCATCGCTTGAAGCACATTGGCGGCTTCGGTGATCGACATCCCCGGTGGCGAGGTGGGCATGTAGAGGATCGTCCCCTCGTTCAGCGGCGGCATGAACTCGCTTCCGAGCCGAAAGAAGACCGGGACGGTCACCAACATCGCAATCGTAGCACCAATGATCACGGCCCAGCGATGATCGACCACGAAGCGAACCACCGGTGTGTAGGCGGCGACGAGCCAGCGGTTGAGGGGGTTCTTTTCTTCAGGACGCACCGTGCCGCGAATGAGGAGCACCGCCAACGCGGGAATCAGCGTGACCGACAGGATCGCGGCAAAGCCCATCGAGTACGTCTTGGTGAACGCCAGCGGCTTGAAGAGCCGACCTTCGGTGCTTTCGAGTGTGAAGACGGGGAGAAAAGAGACCGTGATCACCAACAGCGAAAAGAAGATCGACGGCCCCACCTCCTGCATGGCAGTCACGATCGTCTGCCACCGCGAACCCGGCTGGCCGTCCCGGTCCCAAGTCTCGAGCTTCTTGTGGATGTTCTCGATGATGATGACCGAGCCATCGACCATGGCGCCTATCGCGACCGCGATACCGCCAAGCGACATGATGTTTGCGGTCAGGTGTTGGTAGAACATCGGGATGAAGGCGAGGATCACGGCAAGCGGCAGCGCGATGACCGGCACCAGCGCGCTCCGCGCGTGGAGCAGGAAAAGGAAGATCACGACGCTGACGACGATCATCTCTTCGATCAGGGTCGTCGTGAGCGTGCCGATCGCTCTCTTGATGAGGTCCGAACGGTCGTAGGTGATCACCAACTCGACGCCGTCGGGGAGTCCGCCTCGAACGGCGTCAAGCTTTTCCTTGACGGCGTCGATCACCGAGAGGGCATTTTGTCCGTATCGCATGACGACGATACCACCGACCACTTCACCCTCGCCGTCGAGCTCGGCGATTCCCCGGCGCATCGCGGGGCCGATGCTGACCGAGGCCACATCCTGAACGAGAACCGGCGTGCCGCCTTCGCCGAGCTTCAGTGGGATCTGCCGAAGATCATCGAGACTCTCGACGTAGCCTCGGCCACGAACGATTTGCTCGTGCCCGGCGATTTCCAAGGTCCGTCCGCCAGCGTCTTGGTTGGAATCGCGAACGGCACGAACCACCTGGCCGACGTCGACGCCGTAGGCACGGAGTCGCACCGGATCAACCTGTACTTGATACTCCTTGACGAAACCGCCGACCGAAGCGACCTCAGCAACGCCGGGCACGCTTTCGAGGGCGAACCGAAGGTTCCAATCTTGAAACGAGCGGAGCTCCTGGAGATCGTGCTGCCCTGAGCGATCGACCAGCGCGTACTGAAACACCCAGCCCACGCCTGTCGCATCCGGCCCCAGGGTAGGGCGCACGCCTTCGGGCAAGTCCGCGAGCGCCGAATTGAGGTATTCCAAGACACGACTTCGAGCCCAGTACATGTCGGTGCCGTCCTCGAAGATCACCGAGACGAACGAAAGGCCGAAGAAAGACTGGCCCCGTACGAACTTCACCCTCGGCGCGGCGAGAAGAAACGTAGAGATGGGGTACGTGATCTGGTCTTCGATCAAGTCCGGGCTCTGTCCCGGCCACTCGGTGAAGATGATCACTTGGGTATCGGAAAGGTCCGGAATCGCATCGAG
>CAJIBX010000271.1_pt1 | contig 22299 bp, 20 predicted proteins | sample 9199471 | NCBI WGS metagenome assembly CAJIBX01 (sample SAMEA7708317, study PRJEB35096) | sediment metagenome | biome: marine neritic benthic zone biome [ENVO:01000025]; feature: sediment [ENVO:00002007]; material: shallow marine sediment [ENVO:03000034] sea grass bed [ENVO_01000059] ...
GCCGCCGAGAAATTCGCGTTTGCGGTGACGAGCTCGCCCGTCGTGGGATCGGATCGCAGCGCCGAAACTCCACCGAAGGGCGTGTTCACCTGGTCGATGTAGTTGAAGAACTGGTAGCGGATGTCGCCCAACTGCTCCCAGGCAAAGGGCTCATCCTCGGGGCCTTGGAGGTCGTCACAGGTTTGAGACTCGTCGGTGCGCACCCAATCGCAGGTGTTGGTTCGAAGCACGAGCATGCACTCGTCGCCAACGAAACGGTAGCGATAAGCTTGGGGGATCGGATAGTCGTCATAGGACGTAGGACTTGGAGGTTCAGAAAACTCCGCGTTTTCGATGTGGCACTGGTAGGCACCGCCGACGCCCGTCTGGGAAGGTGGAACGAAGGGATCGTAGCGTCCCTTGCAGGTACCCCCGAGGTCGTCGAGGGAGCCGCAGTGGCAGTATCGTGTCGGATCGGTGTCCTGACACGGAACTCGTGAAGACGCGTAGTCTGGGATGGAACGACCCGTCGCCGCGCGCCATCCGCGCATGAACGCCTCGTTCCAGTTGCCCATCACTTCATAGGCGGCATGTACGAGATGCTTCGGGTAGCCCGCGTTCAGGTGGTAAGCGACCGAACCGACGCGCACTTCTTCACCGTCAGCGCTTGCAATGGGATCGATCAACTTGCGGAGCTCGCGAGAACGCAGCGGGATCGTGCATCTGCGCACGGCCCGATCACACACTGAACCGGCAGTTCCCGGCGTATCGTTAAACCGCCCGTCACACTGCCAATCGGCCGCACACGGCTTGTCCGTGAGCGATCGATCGAAGAAGTTGTGACGCGGGCGAAGAAAGGCGAGCAGATCGGTCTCACCATAGTCGTCGGTGAGCCCGCCCGCGCAGATGTGCGAGGCGGGGTCGCAATAGCCACCCGTGCCGCAGTCGGCGTCGCGATCGCAACGGCGAGCAACGGTGGTCGGGTCTTGACCGCCGCGGAGATACGTCCGCTGGTAGGTCCGAAAGACACCGAACCTGTCGAACTCCTCGTGACTCTGAGTGGCGACGTCGTACTGATGGTCCGGTGGCACCCGCAGGAACGCGAGTCGATATGGAACCGACAACGTTTGGCACGAACCCCCGCCGACCAACAAACAACTATCGCCCGGAGACAAATTCATGAAGGTCACGAAGCTCATGTAATGGACCGTGTCTTCGGTGCCCTCGGGCCACTCGTCTGCAAATCGGTAGTGTGGGTCTTCGCCGACTTTGACGAACTGCGGGCTCCACGACTTTGGAAACGCGCCGTGCGAGCTTTCGTCTTGAATGAAGAAGTCGCCGGGCTCGATCGACCAACTCCCAAGGGCGTTGAGCTCGGCCGGGAAGAAGAACGACTGCACGTGGTTCTTTGACCAGTCGACGCGCACGTATTGCCGTTCAAACCAACGTCGGTCCTCGGTGTTCTCTTCGATCACATTGAGTGACTCGCCGGTGATCGGATTGTAGTCGGGACGAATGTCGACGTGATCGAGGATCTCGAAAGCGGCGAGAGGCTGGCCCCGGTAGTCAGGATCACGACCGTCCACATTGGCGCCGTCGACGAGCTCGAAGGAACGGTAAGCAAAGAGGAAGTCCTCGTCGATCACCCACCGGGCCCGGGCGAGCACCAAGGACTCTCCCGAATCGAGACCGAGGTCGGTGCCCATGTTTCCCGTCCAGACGGGACCGGTGGCGTCGGCATCCGCTTCGACGACAGTTTCCGCAATCCACCATTCACCCTCGAAAACGGACTTGTCGACGAGGTTGGGCTGCACGCGATCGATCTTGGGTCCGCCTTGAGTACAGCCGAAACCCGCGACGGCGAGCAGAGCAAGAAGAACTAGAACGAAACTATTTGTGTGTTGAATACGCATCGTTCTACCTCAGAAGATCACGATTGGACCGATACCGAGCTGACGCTCAAGATCGATCAACTGAAAGAAGAATGACTCCAGGTTTCGCTGTCTTCGGTCGAGTGTCAGCAGGTCGGATTGCGCTTCGGAAGCACTCGCGGGGATCGGGTACCCGAGCGCCGCGAGCTGGGCCTTGACAGGGTCAGAAACGATTTCGTCTGCCGCGATCGCCTGGAAAACGCTGATCGCAAAGGCGTTGTTCGCGGCCTCCTGAACCATATTGAACCCGATTGATTCCTGGTTGGGCACGTCTGCGTTCGGCTCCACCTGCCACGCCAGAAACGTCTTGCCGTAGCGCCCCGACTCATAGCGAACGAAGTCGATGCCCTCCTCAGAGCCGTCCGCCGGCTGGAAGCAATCGCCCTCGCCCTCGACGCAGATGAAGAGCTGATTCTGATACGTCGTGTCGTAGTAGATCGGAAATTCCATCAGCGAGAAGAGCGCCGCGAGGTATTGCAGGAACACCGAGCTTCCGCCGTCGATCACCTCGAGGTCTGCGTACGTTTCCTCGACGGGATCGGGTCGGCAGGTCTCGGGCACGCTGCAGTCACCCCGATAGAAGTCCATGTAGATCACCCGCGGGTCGGAGCACTCGCCTCCGCCGGACGAGCCGCAGGCGAGACGCGGCGAAATCGCCTCGGGCTCATCCTGGATCAGGCCTTGAAAGATCTGTTGTATTTCGACGGGGAAGAGGTCGTAGAAGTTCGTCCAAAACGCGACATCACGCGTGTAATCGACCGTCCACCCGCGGAAGGTGAGCATCTGCATCACGATCCACTTGTCGTAGAACTGCCCTACCCGCTCGATGCGGTTGATACCCGTGAGGCCGCGCTGGTAGGTCGATGAGAAATACCGTCCAAGGCCAAGCGAGAGGTCGAGCTCCGACCCACCCGCACCCGGTTGGGAGCTGAACCGCTCGAGGTTGCCACTCACCGGATTCGTGGCGTAGGAGCCCACATCGGGCTGCGCGAGAATCCTCGCGTAGAAGTTGAGCACGTCGGCGCTTGCCAAGAACTGGTCATAAAAACCGAACGGCCCGGTATCGTCGCGAAACTCAGGATCCGCCTGATAGCGAAAGAGCAAGTTCTGAAAGACGTCCTGCAGAATCGTGAAGTTGCGATCGATCAATCGCGTCAACGGGATACCGATGTCGTAGTCTGAACGATAACGTCGGAAGTGCGTGAAGATATAGTCACGCTCGTATTGCTCCGCCACATTGCGAATGATCTGGCGATAACTCTCGCCTTCGTCGAAACGGTGGCACCAACCCAGGGTGCCGACACGCTCATCCGAACAGAACCGGTACGCGACCGGCGCGTGCCGCGGTGTGGGGCTCGCCGCAGCAACTGCGGACGCGTCGTCATCGAAGCTCGAACATAGACGTCCGTGCGTCGCTTCACCCTGAGGATGAGGAATGCACCGTTGCGTGAGACCCGCGGCAAGGTTCGCATCCGTGAGCCCTGCGGTCGCCGCGTTCTCCGCGCTGTAGGCGCAGTCTTCATCGGTGCCGCACAGCTCGCCGCCGTGGTAGTATTTCGCCCAAACGCGCTGCGTATTCGAGGGATCGATCGCGTCTAGTGATCTCCCATCTGCGTTGTCATAGAGCTCGACGAGATCGCCGTAGCCCAGACTTATTGCGGCAAGATCATAACGACCTGCTTGGGAATGGACGCGCTCGTACCACTGCGCGATGTACTCCATGACCGAGGAGTCCATGTATTTGTCGATCCCCGCGAGCTCACGCTTGGCGCGGGCGTCTTCGAGATCGGTTTCGAACTCGACCTGCTCCTCTGGACTGAGGCCGAGGGTCGCATCGATGTCGTAGTCGGCAGGGTCGGGCAACGGGACGCGACCGGCGATCTGGTAGTACTGGTCATCATAGTTGCCTATGTCCGCAGAGGCGCCGAAGTCGTGTCGCAGTCCGAGGCAGTGACCCAACTCATGCAGTTGCGTGTGGAAGTACAGAAGCTGGTTGAGCCCGATCTCCAAGCGTGCGCGCGGCCAGTCGCGATGCTGGTTCACGAAGAAGAGCACGGAGTTGTCGACGAACTCGTTGGGCAACATGATGTTGCGGCGTGAGGCGGCGTTTCGCAGGTCGATGCCGCGTCTCAGTTGGTCGTGGGCAGACACACGAAATGGCGAGACCTGGTCCAAAATCGCGTCATTGATGTCGGCAGGTCCGTAGCCATCCGGAATCGACTTGATCCCGGCGATTGCGAGCGTCTCGACGCTTTCCATGATTCGCCGTTCGATGTCACTGCCTCGAAGGGCCGCCCGTCGCTCGAAGAATGTATTGGCACGACCTGCGGGCCCTTGGAGGTCGTGGCTCCGACTCACGAACGAGCTCATCTTGCTGTCGATGGCAGCACGGTCGATGGGAAGCGCCGAGCCGTGGTCGAGACCCACGTTGAAGTCGATCCGAGGTCTTGCAGGAAGCTGGACGCGGTTTAGATTCTCGAGGTATCCGCGCACATCCTCGCCGCTCAGGAACTCCTCGTCGGTGAGGTCCCCGTTGATCAGATCGTACATCTGAAGCGCCGTCGTGCGATAGTTATCGAGGGCGGGCCCTCCAATGTTCGCATCGCCGACGATCAACTCGCCGGTGACCGGATCTCCACGCAAAGTCGCGATGCCCAGGAAACCAGTGCCGGGTTGATCGACGTAGCTGAGAAACTTGAAGCGAGCGTCTCCTCGCTCCTGACATTCGAGACCCTCGGGGCCACCGTTCTCCGCGAGGGTCGCTCGGTTACAGCTGTTGATGCGTAGCTCGACCACGCATTCGTCGCCGACTTGCTCAGCGTCAAACCATTCATAGAAGTGCGCATCGCTAAGGTCGACGCGATCCAAATCGGGTTGAGCTCCGCCCGGAACCGCCACGGAGCATCGGTAGGGGTTCTCGACTCCGCGTGCCAGGGCCGCTTCGGATGTCTCAAACGGATCGTAGTGGCCGGGACACGTCGGATTGAGGATCGCGCCGTTGTCGGGGTCTCGAATACACGCGCAGTAGCCGTCGGGGTCAGTCTCTTGGCAGTTCACGTCGGGATAGACCGCGGGCGACTCCCCCTGCAGAACCCGAACCGTTTGCATGAAGACTTCGTTCCAGCGAGCGGCCACCTCGAAGCTCGGTTCGACCAGGTGAGCGGGGAGCTCCGAAGTGGTGTAGTAAATGATCGGTCGCACCCTGCGCTCGGCAAAGGGTACGGGGTCCCCGTTCTCGTCCCACCAGTCGTACCAAAGGTTCTGCCGATTGATGTTGTAGTTGAGGAAGTCGGTTTCGAAGTACGCCGGGTCGTCGGGTGACGTCGAGCGGTCGATGGTTCGTCTTTCGAGGCGAAAATAACCGGCCTTTTCGAATCGCGTGTCGAGCCAGTTGACCGGCCGGTATTGGCGCTGATCACTGACGCGCAAGAAACTGTTGCGCACGTAGACTGCGGTGGTCGTGCAACTTGGTGCGTCGCTGTAAGCGGAAACGCAGAAATTCACGTCGGCGCCAGTGAACGGATCCGGAACGTCGCCTGGAGAAAGCAGCTCCTGGGTCACGAAATCGAAAGCGTAGAGCTGCTCCTTTTCGTAGTCGGCCGCCCAAGGTCGCTCGTGTTCGGAACAGGTTTCGGCCTCGTCCGCCTGACCGTCGCACTGCATGAAGTGAAAGCGTGGCTGCCAAGACTCCGGGAACTCGGACTCGGCTTGCACGAAGAGCTCGGCGGGTTGCCGTTCGAAGATACCGAGGATGTCGTAAAGGTCACCGGTCTGTCCGTAGTACCCGGGCAGCACATTCTTCGCCCAGTCGACCCGCATGTACTCACGCTCGTACCAGGGGCGGTCGGTGTCGTTTTCTTCTATGACGTTGCGTTCCTCACCGGTGGCGGGGTTGTACGCTCGAACGATATCGAAGTGTTTTTCGACCTCGAAAGCGGCGACTGGATGCCCGAGAATCGTCCCGGGTTCGGGGGAACCAGGATTGCCGCCCTCGAGTAGCTCATAGTCGCGGTACGCGTAGAGTGTATCCTCGTCGATGACCCATTGAATTCGGGGCATTGAGGTGAGATCCGACCCTTGGAAATCGATCGCTGCGTCGCCGGGGAAGGTGCCGAGACCACCCCCCTCGTAGTCGACATCGATGACCGTCCGCGCGAAGTACCACGAGTCCTCAAAGAAGCTCTTCTTGACGGCGTTTACGCCGACGCGATCGATGGCAGATTTCTGGTCTGCACACCCGAGGGTTTGTGCGACGACCAGCGCAACGACGAGACAAGACCATTTCAAGGAAAACATAAAGACCTCCACGAAAGTGCCGAAAGAGCTAAGAGCTCTTCTCCCTGGCAAGACGTGCTTACATTGCATGACGATGTGGCAGAAACGACGCTAGCGCCCTGGCGACCGACCGCCTGGCTCTCTAGGATGAGTCGTGGGTCTTTATACCCTGGATGCACGCGATTTGGAGGGGGGCAACGACACCCGTGCATTGTTGGAGCGAACCCTCCGCCTATGTAGGGAAACCCTACATGTGCGTGATGTTGTTGTGTTTCTCGGCCCAAACATCGACAGCGCAAAATGTGTCGCAGCGGTCGGCTTGGGCAATTCCGATCTGCACTCCACGCACGTCAACGGACTCGTGACCAAGGCTTGGAATCAACAGCGGCCAATCGTGGCGGCGCGACCCACGATGAGCATCGCAGTCCGAATCGCATGCGGAAGAAAGACCTGGGGCGTCATTCAGTGCGCCAACCCGGAGAACGGATCGCGGTTTTCAACGCGAGAAAAGCGAGTCATGTCGCTCCTTGCGCAAGAGCTCGCAAGCTCTTTGGGATCCCTTCTTGCGCTGAAGAGCGAGCGTCTGCTCGCGAAGCAGGACCCGCTTACGGGGCTTCGCAATATCCGCGGCCTCTATGCCGATCTGGATCGTGTCATCGCGCGAGCCCAAAAAGCGAAAACCGACGCCGCTGTGATGTTCTTGGATGTCGACCGGCTCAAGCATGTGAACAGTCGGCTCGGCCATGCTGCGGGAAGTGAAGCATTGCGACGCGTGGGCAAGATTCTTCGCGAAGATGTCGCCGAACCCAACCTTGTCTATCGCTTCGGTGGCGACGAGTTCGTGATCATCTGTCCTAAGATGGGTCTTACCGAAGCCGCTGAGCGTGCCGATTCCCTTCGGCAAGCCGTCGCACGTCGGTCCCCGGGACCGATGAAATCGGGCGGTGAGCTTCCACGTATCACGATGTCCATCGGTGTCGCTACGCTTCGGACGGCTGTGCGGAGTCGGCGACGGAAGGCCTCGGATTCCAGGGCGCGCCTGCTCGCTGCCGCAGACAGGGCACTGTTTCGTGCCAAGGCGGCCGGTCGGAACACAACCCGCTCGGCCACAAAACGCGACGACCGGCTGCGCTAGATTCAGCGAATCTGTTGGATCCGCTGAATGCGTGGCCGCTTGCGCTTGGGCCTGTGGAACTCCTGCCCAACAGTAAACAACGAATCTTGGTCGACCAGGGTGAACTGATGGACTGGATTCTGTGGCTTCAGGCGTGGCTTCGCAGAGGTGTCGATGCGCACTTGGTACTCGGTTTGTGGAGCATCCCGAACGCTGAAATGGGCAATCCCTTTCTTGTTGGTGAGCGCAACTGGCTCTCCGTTCAACAGGACTGGCAAACCTGCGCCATTCTCCGTTCGAACGACGAACGCGGCGGTACGCCGTTCGGGGGGGCATCTCAGCTTCAGCTCGAGAACCCCAGCCGTCCCGCCTACCGCTTCAAACTGCCGGAGCAAGAGCCAAGTTGTCTTGTCGGAATCACGGTGCCCGGGTGGACACTCGTAGTCGATCGCCACTTTGGAGCCCTCTTCGGCGGTGACGAATGCCTGCACGATTCCTTCGGCAGAGCTAACGCCTACGAGCTTCCGCTCGACTTGCACTTCCACCCCGGCAAGCGGCAGACCGGCGCCCGACTCGGTCAAGAAGGTCACCGCAAAACGGGATTCCTCCGATTGTGGGTCTGTGCATGCAACGAGCATCAGCGCCGTGACGCATAGGATGGCGGTGTTCAGCGACATGGTTCTCCTGTCGGCAACTTGCCCTCGCGGCATCGAAGCTTGGCCTTGAGCACTTCCACGAGCCCGGCAAAGCTGGGCTCGTCCGGGTAGGCTGCCGCCATGTTGCGATAGTGCGGAAGAGCGCCCTCGAAGTCGTTGGCGAACAGTAAGTCCGCACCGCGTTGCTCGAGAAGGAGTCGCTCCTGTTGGATCGCTTTGTCGATGACCTCGGGTTTGAACTTCCGCCGACGCATGTGCGCGATGGCTTCCTGACGTGCCCTGAGCTCGACGAAGTGGATCCTTCGGTCGTCCAGGAACTTGGAGACGGCTGCGCTTGCTGCGCGTTCCTCGTCATCGATACGATGTCGCACCGCAACGTATCGTTGAGCGATCGCGTCCTGCGCCGCTTGCTGTCTCGCTGCGAGTTCCGACGCCCGCTGTTCTAGGTCGGCGAGCCGCTGCCGATGAGCCCGGAAGCCCACGAATCCCGACAACAGAACGACGACTATGCAAGCTGCAGCGCCGATCTTGAGCTGCCGCGGGGTGGGGTTGATCTTCTGGAGGAACTCGAGATTCGGAAGCTTGAGCTCGTTTGACAGATCGGGACGAGCGAACCGTGAGCCGAGGGCAGTCTCGAGTATCCTCGGCGGCTTCTTCGATGGCCGCGGATGTGCCCGACCCTTGAAGGGTGCTGGCACCTCGCCGCTATTGACCGGCGTATCGACCACGACCGTTTGGACATCGGTGTTGTAGCCTTCGCCGAAGCTCCTGACGATGGGCACCACGCGTTGCGGAGCGGGCTGGTGGTTGCCGTTTTCGAAATCGTAGGTCCCCTCGAAGAAGTGCGTGACCACCTCGTTCTCGTCTACGAAGTCCGTAACAATGGAACTATCCGGAAGTGGCTCAAGCATGGACAGCACCGACACGGCTGCCGACGAAGTCTCCACAAGCATCGCAGCTTTCCCGAAGTCGATGCGGCTACGCCCCGGAAGCTGCCGCCAGTCGGTCACCGGTTCTCCGTCAACCAATACGCGGTCGTTCTCGAGTCGGGACACCCATAGCGACGTCCCATCCCAAAGCAGCTGAAAGTGCTCGGACGCAACGTCGGCATCGTGGATCTGCCAGTCGACACGGGAGCCTGAGCCCACGCTGATCCGTTCCTGGCTGGTCTTATCGGTGACGTTCCATAGGTCTAGCTCTGACTGCCCCTGGACCAAACGCACGCGTGCCCAACAACCCGGCTGTTGTCTGGAGGTTCCGTTCGTCACGGCGCCTCCTCGGTCTCCGCGGCGCTGTACATGCTCGCCGGAAGCTCGAGGCCCAGCGCCCGGATCATGTCCACGCACCGTGGAATGTGCCCAGTCGGGACAAGCTCCGACTGGATGGTGCCATCCGGCAGACGATCTCTGAACCGTCGAACGAAGAGGTCCGCGAGCTCGTATCCTGATTCCTGCGAGTACTCGACGATCTCCGTTATGTGAGTCACGCAACGCGACCCGTCAGCTAGCCGCGCGGTTTGCACGACGAAGTCTATTGCGGAGGCGACCTGAGCCCGCAGTGCGCGAAGCGGGATGTTCACATCACTCATCAGAGCCATCGTTTCGAGGCGACTCAACGCATCGATTGGGTACGTCGCGTGAACCGTCGACAGGCAGCCTCCGTGCCCAGAGGTCATCGCCTGAATCAAATCGAGAGACTCACCGCTTCGAATCTCTCCGACGACGATACGGTCTGGGCGCATGCGAAGCGTGGCCTTGAACAGATCGCGAACGGTCACCTCGCCACGACCTCGAGAATCCGCGGGTTGTGCCTCGAGCTGCACGACATGTGGAAGCTGCAATTGGAGCTCCCGTGCATCCTCGATCACGACCACCCTTTCGTCTTGCCGCGCAAACGATGCCAAGACATTGAGCAGCGAGGTCTTCCCGGACCCAGTACCTCCCGCGACGATCACGTTCTGTTTGCAACCGACGAGAGCGCGGAGTGCCCTGGCCGCACAATCGGACAGCGAGTCGAGCTCGATCAGGCGATCGATCGTGAGGGTTTCAGTGAAAAAGCGACGGATCGATATCGTCGGACCATCGGGAGAGGCTGGGGGAACGATCGCTTCGACGCGCGACCCATCAGGCAGATGCGCCTCCAGAATCGGTGATTGCGGGCCGAGCTCTCGGCCTACGTATTGCGAAAGGTTGCGAAGCGCCGAGAGCAGGGCTTCCTCGGAGCTGAAGGCGGCGTCGGTCAGGTGTAGGCGGCCGCCCTTTTCGATGTAGATGGTATCGATGCCGTTCACCATGACCTCGTTCACCTCTGGATCACGAAAGAACGGTACGATCGGTTCGAAGAAACCTAGGATTGTACGATCGAAGATCTTGCGGGGAATCGTCATTGCATCTCCGAGGGCTCTGGGTACTCCACCCGCTTCGGCCCCTCGATGGCGTCGAGCTGCTCGGAATGCTCGAGCCGTGACGCCACCTCTTCGGCGTGTGCTCCGTGAGGTTCCAGCTCGAGGTACCGCTCAAAGTGCCGTGTCGCGACTTCGAAGTCCTGGAACCTCTCGGCGTAGAGGATCGCCAACCGATAGTGCGGGAGTGGCTCTTGTGGAGCATCGCCGACGACTCGTTCCAACTCCGTCTTGGCGCGGTCGGGATTGTCGAGGGCGTCGTAGATGCAACCAACGACAAATCGCAGCGACCAATCGGCGGGATGTCGGATCAGGTAGGGCTCGGCATGACTCAGCGCCGAATTGTACCGAGCCGAAGAGATCGCGATGCGCACCAACCATGGCACGGCCTTTGACTCGGGATAGCCCCTGTCCCTCGCCGTCGTGATGTACTGCTCGGCTCGTACGATGTCGCCGCGCTGGGCGAAGGCCACGCCACGCTGAAACAGCTCCTCGGTCTTGATACTTCGGAGCGGATCGACTTCTGCGATACGGTTAGGCTTCACGTCCCGATGACAGGACGCGCAAAACAACAGTGTGAGGATCACAACTAGATACTTACTATTCGCCATGGGTCACCTTCGTTGCTGCCCTACGTCGAGTCTGATGCAACCACGCGACGAAGGTGCTTTGGTCGGAATCAATGTCTGACGTCAAGGATATGAGTTTGCGTGCCTCCACCAAGACGGTGCTCCATCGTTGGCTCTCATACGCCTGGAACAAACGAGTTCTGGCCGCCGCGTAGTCTGAGGCGATTCTCGCCTGGAGGCGCTCCTTGTAGACGGCGACGCGCTCTGCGCTTTCATGCTGGTCAGCCGCCAGATAGCAAAGCGCAGCTTCCTCGTAGTCCCTCACCGCGCGGACACCGTCATTCGGTTCATAGGCATAGCGATCGCCACGACTGTGCCCAGCATGTTCGGCACGAATCGCAGCGGCGAGAGGCTTGTTGGACGAACGACAACTCGAGACCTCCACGAAAAGCTCGGGTGTATCGAGCTTGTGTGCGGATGTCGCTCCTCCACGCGATGTCTGGAGGTAGCCCCAGATGATGAAACCCACGACGAAAACCACGGTCGCAATCACCTTCGGAGCGATCTTGGGCACGGTGACGCGATGCGAATGGCCACTGTTGAGGGTCATCTTCAACGAGCCGATCTCGAGCTGGCTTCCCCAAGGGACGATTCCGCGATGGAAGGCCTCTCCGTTGAAGGTCAGCGGGTGAATCACGCTCTCGGCACAAGAAACCCAGCACCCTTTTCGACCCTGGGGCGCGAACAAGACGTGCTCGAGGTCGACCTGCGTCTCGTTTGGAAGCGGTATGTGGACATTGACCGAGCGTCCTAGCATCACCTCCGCTTCCTCGATTGGAAACCGCTGCGAGGTGCCGTCTGCTCGGGTCACGTCCACGTAGAAGGCCATGGCTAGAACCCCCCTCCCGAGAAGCGAATGATCACTGGGCCGACCAGGAGTACGACGATGCAAACGAAAATGATCATCATGGGACCGAGAAGCTGGAGCGCGGCTTTCGATGCAAGCTCCTCGATCGCGACGCTTCGTCGCATCCTTTGCATACGCGCCTGCGTCTGAAGCACCTCTGAAAGCGGATTGCCTTTTTCCTCAGCCTGAACGACCGAGCTCACGAACTCCCGGACCTGCGTCGTGGGGACCCGCATTGCGAATGTTCGAAGAGCGCGATTCCGCGCGTGTCCGAGTTCGAGCTCCTGCAGAATCCGATCAAACTCCTCTACGATTGGCGCGGTCCGGCGGGGCGCTGTCCCGACGATCTGCCTTAGTGATCCGGGGAAGTCCAAACCAGCCCCCATGCAGAGGGCCGCCAGATCGACGGCGCTTGGGAGGGCGCGGTTGATCGCAGCCATCCTTTCAGTCGCGATGGCTTTGATGCGGTACCACGGCATGAGCGCGCTGATCGCCACGGCGACCGGAACGATCGCCATGGGCAGCCCGTGCATGTTGCAAAAGAACAGCGCGAAGAGCCCGGATGTCGCGCCAGTGACTAGACTGAGGCCGATCAACTCGTCCGCTGAGAGCCCGAGATGATCTCCCGCATGGTGGATCTTCTGATCGATGACGGTGCGCATTCGGGTGAGCGGGAGATCGCTCAACCAGCCCGCCACCAGACGCATCGCCGGCTCGAAGTAGCCGAAGAACGCTCCGTGCTGAAGGCCTAGATGCCGCTTGAGGCCTCGACTCCCGAGCTCCGGCCTTGGAACCGGGGGCGTCGCTCCAAGCAGAAACGTGGACGCCGCCACGCCCAACACGAAGAGCCCTAGGCCTACATAACCAAGGATCTGCGTGGTCACAGTCATATGTCCACGTCCATGATCTGCCGAGCCCAAAGAATCGCCATGGCCCAGGCGCACAAGCCGCCACCGATGATGAGCGTCCCCGTCGAGCTGGCCTTCAGCGGATCAAACCAAGTCGGGTCGATCGCGAGGAGCGCCCCGATCAACACAAAGGGAGCCAGAGCCAACACGATGAGCTGGACCCGCGCCTCTGAGGTCTTTGTTCTCAGCACGCCTTCGAGCCTGGCGCCCTCACGTAGCGTGTCGGCTGTATTTTGTAGAATCGCCGGCAGGTTGCCACCCGTGTGTCTCGCGATGACGATCGTGGCGAGCGCACCAGAAACGACGGGACTATCGATCCGTGCGGACATGTTCTTCACCGCCCGGTCGATCGGGGTTCCCAGCTGGTGCTCTTTCACGACGAGATCGAGCTCTTCCGACGAAGGCTTTGGTGCAAGGCCAGCGGTGGACTGCAGCGCCTCGCCAATCGCGGGAGTCGCTTTGAGCGCGTTGGCGAACAGGGTGAGCCAGACATCGAGCTGCTCCTCGAGTTTCACGATCCGAGCCTGATGGAGCCTTGCAAGCCAAAGACCCGGCACCACCGCGACCCCAATAGCGATGCCGACCAACGACATGCCGCGAGTCACCATCGCCAGACCCAAGAGCACGGCACAGAGGACTACCTGGAGGCGCGCGATCTGCGTGCCACGGTAATCCATCAATAGGAATTGTGTGTGACCATCGATCTTGGCCTCGTACTCGGCCATGAAACCGCTGAACGGTGTTTCTTCGGCAGCAAGAAGGAAGTATCCGGCGACAGACACTCCACCGATAGCAAGTACGCCAGCCGCAACCAGGATTGCCGAGGAGAGCCAGGTCGTCATAGGTACACCTCGTCCTCTTCTATCAAGCCGGCTGTACGGAACCGGTCCAAGAAGCTCGGCAAGTAGCCGGTTGGGCGGTACTCGCCGACGACATTGCCTTCGGCGTCGGTGCCCGTCCGGAAGAACTTGAAGATATCGTGAAGGACGAAGTCGCCCTCATCGTCTAGGTCGACGACCTCAGTAATCGCTGTGACCCGCCGCGACCCGTCCACGAGCCTCTGCTGTTGAACGACAAGGTGAATACTGGTCACGATCTGCTCGCGAATCGCCCGAGATGGAAGGTCGAGACCGGCCATGAGGCAAAGCGTTTCGATACGTCGAAGACCTTCGGTGGTACTGTTTGCGTGGGTGGTGGTCATCGAACCCTCGTGACCCGTATTCATCGCTTGGAGCATGTCCAGCGCTTCGCCACCTCGGCACTCACCGACAACGATTCTGTCGGGGCGCATGCGAAGTGCATTCTTCAACAGGTCGCGAATCGTGTACTCCCCTTTGCCCTCGAGATTTGGAGGACGTGACTCCAGAGAAACCACGTGGGGCTGCTTCAGCCGAAGCTCGGCGGCATCCTCGATAGTGATGATTCGTTCGCCGTCTGGTATCGCACCGGACAGGATGTTCAAAAGCGTCGTCTTGCCGCTTCCCGTACCTCCCGAAATGATGATGTTCTTTCGGACCTTGACGCACCGCTCAAGAAACCGAGCCATGCGGTCGGTTAGGCTACCGAGTGAGACAAGGTCTTCGATGCTAAGCGCCTGTCTCGCGAATTTTCGGATCGTGATTGACGGCCCGCGAATCGCAAGAGGTGGGATGATTGCATTGACCCGTGAACCATCGCGGAGCCTTGCGTCTACCAAGGGCGTGCTCTCGTCGATGCGACGCCCCAGCGGTGTCACGATTCGCTCAATAGCCGCGCGTGCGGATTCGTCATCGGTGAAGCGTAGGTCGGTGAGACGCAGCCTACCGTCACGTTCCAGATAGATATGCTGTGGGTCGACAACCATGATCTCGGTCACCGAATCGTCCTTGAGCAAATCCTCGAGAGGCCCAAGCCCAAGAGCCTCGTCGGTAAGCTCTTTGATCAACGTCAGCCGGTTGACCGTTGGGGGAAGCTCGTCGGCCACGCGAGTCAGGATTCGGTCTAGTGCCCGGATGACCTTGGGACGCATGGCCGCCTCATTGATCTGCGCTCGATCGATCCGAGCAAGATCCAGGTGGTCGAGCAGGAGCCGGTGAAGTCGTCGCCGTAGTTCGACGGAGACCTCGGCCGTGCCCGTGCCAACCGACTGTCCCGGCTCCCCCGCCGTTTCTAGCTCAGTCGTGGGATCCGCGCGGGCGCCCGAAAGCTCATCGAATTGAAGCTGATAGGGGCCCACGCGAAGTGGTACCGCATCGGCCAAGACGATCTCCTCATTGTGAATGCAATCATCGCCGACATAGGTTCCGTTGGCCGACTGATCGGTCACGTGAAGCCCGCTTGCCGCAAGCTCGACCGTGACGTGATGCCGACTGACCGAGGGCGATGGCAGAACTACGTGGCAAGACGGATCGCGACCGATCACGACGCAAGAAGCGTCGTGGATCGGCAGCTCTTCCAAACTGCCATCGGGCATCGCAACCGAAACCAGCACGCCTCGATTCATTTGTTCTTGCTCTTTCTGCTCGCCTTCTTCTCTTTTTGCGGCGTTGGCGCGGGCTCAACTCTCGGCTGTTCGAGCATCTGGACATCGTCCACGCCCCCTCGGAACTTCTCGTAGACGCGCATCGCTTCTTCGATTCGATTCCGTTGATTGAGGCTCACCGGCTCGACTACCGAGGGCACCATGAACATGTACGCCTCTAGGTCCTCTTTCTGGCGGGAGTGACTGCCGAACAGCGCCCCGAAGTAGGGAATGGTCCCGAGCCCGGGAAAACCACTCCGGTCGCGACGCTCTGTGGTCGCTCGAATCCCGGCCAGGGAAACAGCCTGGCCGAGCTCCAGGTTCACGAGTGTCTCTAGGTGCGAGACGATGCGACCAGGAATCACATTTCCCAGGCTCGTATCGAGATCTGACACGTCAGCCGTGATCTCGAGCTCGATACGGCCGGTCTTCGGGTCATACCGAGGCAGGACCACGACCTTCGTTCCAAACTCGATCGCTTGAACCTCGACAGTGAGATTGTTCTGCACTTGGACGTTGAACTCACCGCCGGAATTGAAGACGGCCTCGGTGCCGTTAGCCGTGATCAGCGCCGCTTGCCGATAGAGCTTGGCCCAACCCTTGCTCTGCGCGAGATCGAGGCTTGGAAGAACCGAGTTCGATAGAATCTGGAACGTCGTCGAGGTCGGTTGGCCTGAGCCCCCGACGATCGCAACGGTCGCTTCCGACCCGGCGGCGCCGCCGATTTGACCTGGCCAGTTGAGACCGATTTGGTGGCTGTACTTGTCCTGGACCAGCACGAAGTAGAGATCGAGCCGGATGTTCTCGCGGGCGCCGAGCCCCTTGGGCGCGTTCGCGGGGATGACGCGAATGGTGTAGTTCACCTGCGAGCCGTCACGCATGATCAAAAGAAGCGAGGTCGTACCGACCGAACGCCCGAGAATGATGAAACGGCTCTGATCTCGAGTGACTCGGATGTCGGCGACTCCGGGTGTGCCCTCGGAGTAGCTTCTGACGCCTCTCCCGGGCAGACTCTTTTGTTCCCCGACACGAAGGATCAGCGTCTCCTGACCATCATCGAGAGCTTGCGCGCCGGGCACAGCCAACATCGTCAATATCCCGACGACTAGCAATAGTCTGGAGGACGCAGGCAGCACTACTTCAGCTTCTCCAATCGACTCGCATGACGGCCGCGCTGCCGAAGCGCTCGTCGTCGCGAGTCCATGACGTCGCTATCGGACGTCTCGGGAACTTCTTCGAGAATCTCCAAGTCGTCTTCATTCCGGAGGACCAGCCTGAGCACGCCGCCGTCTTCCGCTTGAGCGAGCAACGCCGCTTGCTCCAGGGTCACTGCCATCGTGACAGCAACTGCACGACCGCGGTTCTCGGAGCCATCGGAAACCTGGTCGAAGACACTTCCGACGTCGCCGCCCACGGCGATGACGAGGAGGTTCTGAAGTAGTGGCAGTGTCATCTGCGTACTTCCCTCGCTCCTACTGCTCGTCAGCAACACATCAACTCTGTCTCCTGGCCGAAGAAGCCCGCTGTGCGAGGAAGTGACATCCGTCTTGACCGTCATCGCTCGCATGCCCTTGCGAATCCGGTCGGCCAACGAGATCGTCTGGCGCTCCGCGGTCGACAGGTCGGTCCATAGAAGGGTCTGATTCGCGCGTAGAGCGACACCGACGCGCACGCCGAGAACACGTGAAAGGTCGACGGCCTTGACTTGCCTCTCCTCGACGTAGGCTTCCGGTAGCGTGCGCGTGGCCAGCATCTTCTCGCTGAGCATCTCCCCCAGCTCCACGTCCTCGACGACCATCAGCAGGGGCACCGGCTCACCTCCGGTCGCTTCGATCTGGAAGCGTCGGATGTACAGGGTGAGCAGAACGAATCCCAGCACGGCCACGGCCGTCGCGGCCAGCAGCGCCTGTCGATTCATGATTCTCTCCTGATTTGTCTCATGTCTTGTAGGCTCTTCACGTTCGCTCCTCAAACAGCATCGGGGATGCCGGATTCGTCTATTCCGATCGGGATCAAAGCGTCGGAATCAGGTGTGGTCCGAGGTTGTTCGTTGCACATCACTTTGTTTTTCCCGCGTGCGTTGGTTTCCTCGCCGAGACCAATCACGGCAGGGATCCACCGTTTGGCTTCTTGCTCCGTCGTGGTCGTGCTTGCAGGCAGGAACTCCGAGAACATTACCGACAGCTCCGAAACGCCGTAGCCTTCGCTCGTCGCCCGAGCGCCGCTGGACAACTGCGAGGAAAGGTCTGCCAAGCTGAACGGCACGGCTGGGACGCCCGAGCAGTCGGGGGCGTACGCCTGTTGCCAGACCGCGCGCCGGGCCTTCGACTTGGCTTGGAGTTTCGCAGTGTAAAGACCATGAAAGAGCAGAACACCTGCAAAAATAGCCAGGTACACCGGCAGCGTGAGCAGTGCCTCCGCGTAGGCGGCGCCGGTCTTGTGTCGTATGAGGCTTCGTCTGCTTTGCATGGTTCCCTCTAGTGCACCGAGATCGCGTTGTACGTGAGCTCCTCGACGACGGTGCAAAACGCACCCCCAAGTCCGGCGGCAAGCCCGCTGGCAGAAGCGCACTCCCCCCGGATGCCGCCCACCGATACGTCGTTTTGAGGAATGCGGAGCCGACGCAAACGCGCGGTCCAGTCGAGGCTCCACATCCAGTCCTCTTTGTCATCGTTTCCATTCCAATAGAACTCCGACTGGGCGAGTCCGACGCGACCCAGGATCGAAGCGTCGAACGAGAAGTCGCGGCCCTCCTCGTCAAAGCCCTGCGCAGCACGGATGCCACGCTCACCGGTTTGCCAGTGCCCGTCTCGGTGATCTTCGCCAAAGGAGAACGCTCGATACTGGAACTCTTCGTGGCCGAGCCAGACCTCACCGCCGGTGTCTCGACGATCGACGACTTTGAACGGTGGCTCGAGGCTGCTGCAGGCTTCTCGTGCTGCAGCCGCGCCGACCGAGAGGAACGCGAGGCCCATCGCATACACCTCTGAGTCGATATCGTTGAGCCCCTGCAGTGCGATTGGGGCGTACCCGAGGACGGCACTAGCTGCCCTTTCACAGAGCACATCGCTGTCGTCTTCCTCAACCGGAAGACCCTCCGAGCCGTCATCAAGTCTTGGACCTCGTGCAGGCGACAGGAACGCGCTTATCACCGGCGGATCGAACTCGTCTCGGCCGGTGATCTCGTGATGAGCACGGGCCTCCGCGAGAAGAGGCCAATTCTCTTTGATCGCCAGCTGTACCTCATGAAGCGATTCCGAAGTGCTCGTTACGTTCTCCTCCACCTCGTCGGCCACGTCAGAAACACGAGCCAATGAAGCCTGGAGTTGGTACATGTACGAGCACTGGGTGCACATGTGCTCGCAGGCGGCGCACTCGATGGCGTAAACCGCCAGTGTGGCGCCCACGACGGCTTGAACGAGCTTGGCGGACATCAGGACGCCCGCGAGGATCATCTTGATCACATTGATCAACGCGATCAGGTTCATGCCTTTCGCAGCGGTCACCGATGCTGCGAAAGCTCCCGCGTCGGCGCTGTCTTGGAGCACGCGCTTGTACAGCACCGCGTCGCCAACGCCTAGCGTGTAGTACAAGGCTCCGATGAGGAACAGAGCCATGAACAGACCGAAGAGCATCATCGCTCCGCTTTGATCCTGCACCAAGGTTTGGCGGTTCCCGCTCACGATTACCGCTCCTCTCGGTATTCATACGGCGCGTCTTGGATGCGAAACGTGGATTCTCGCGTCAGTAACCTGTAGCGCCCGCCCATCAACAACGCGGCGACACCACCCCGCGCGCCGGACAGCGAGTCACCGCAGATGATCTGCCTGGCTACTGGGACGGAGCAGCGATATGCGTACTCGACTTGTACTGTCGCTTCGTCGCCCGATACGGAGTTCCCGGTTGCGCCGGGATACGAGATCTCCACCGCGAGCGGGTTGTAAAACAGGGATTTGACCAGCGAGGATCTACTGGCGAGTGAGTTGTCTATCGATGGGTCGCTGTCAAAGAAGTCCATGGGTGCAAGGGGCATGAGAGGCACATGGGCGGCAACAGCGATCGCATTGCTCCTCGAACCGAAGACCGTCCCATCGACCCTTCCCCGAAGTGATTTGAATGCGCTGGTAACTTGTAGGGCTGCCGGGATGTCTCCGCCCCTATGGAACGTTCCCGTACCCAGTGCGGCAGCGACCGCAATGAACAACTCCTTGGTGTCCGCCCATCCGATGACACCGGGCTTGACCTGCCTCTCCGGCTCGCCCCGGTACCGTCCGGGATCATCCGGTAGCACCACGGCCGCGGACCTCGCCGCAGAGTCGGCTGCGTGCCCGACGAGTAAGCTCGCATGCGCGATTAGGGCCAACTGCACGAGGCACATGAACAGCACCCAGACCGGAATCAACGCAAACAGGAACTCGACCAACACTACACCAGCAGTCGAGCGCACGATCGAGGGCGCGGTTGTCATGGGGCCACCCACCAATGAGAAATGTGCGGAAGTGAGCACCAAGCGGTGGCGACCAAGATCGGACCTCCCATGCGAATCGTGGTCATCAACTCCGGACCGATCGCGGCTCGACGCTGGCTTGGGAGGAGCGGGTTCACCGCAACGCGGAGCGCGTTGCCGAGCGTTCGCAGGAGTCCGCCACGAAGCGCCAGGTGCCCGATGGCAATCACCATGGCAGCGATCAACGACACCAATTCGATTTCGAGACCCGCAAGAAGATCGAAACCCATTACAGCCCCCAAGGCCGCAAAGAGCTTCACATCTCCTCCGCCCATCACGCCCTGACGAAACAAAAGAAAGGGCACGAGGCCGCAGACCAGAATGGCAATCACCGCCCTAGCCGCAGCGCCGGGACCGAACGAGAGCCCGTAGAGAAGTGGTGCGATCACCAACGGTGGCAAGGTCAGCCAGTTGGGAATCTCGCCGGTCCGCCAGTCCCACACGGCCGCGAGGGTCGCGATGAAAAGCGCGACGACCGAGCTGGTAAGGACAGTGAGCATCATCGGTTCCTTCTATCTGACGACGTCCATTCTGGTGTCGGCTGCCTTGACCTCCTCGCTGAGCGTCTTGCCAAAGGTGGTCCACGCGCCGATGCCAAAGACGGCGACCAAGCCGAGCAGAATGATGTACTCGACGGTGGTGAGGCCCTGTTGATTGCGGATCAAAGATCGTTTGGTGTCTGCTTTGTGGGTCATGTCTGTCTCTCTGTATCTGGTCGGGGGTATGCGGTTCGCGGCGCAACGGGGCCTGCTCGCCCTACTCACCACGTGGGACGATCTGGTTCATCCTCGTCTCACCTGCGTCGACCTCGTCCGACAAAGTGCCCCCGAACTGGGTCCATGCAGTGATGCCGAAGACGGCAACGAGGCCGAGCAAGATAATGTACTCGACGGTAGTCAGACCTCGTTGATCGCGGATCAAAGACAGTTTCGATTGGGTCTCTTGAGTCATGATTACCTCTCCTTGTGCTGAGCGAATGAAAAGATGCCGGGCTTTCACTTGTTTCCGCGCGGAACGATTTCCGTCATGGTTTTGTCGGATTCACCGACCTCTCGATCGAGCCTCTCGCCAAAGAGACCCCATGCGCCGATGCAAAAGACGGCGACCAGGCCGAGCACGATGATGTATTCGACGGTCGTCAGACCTCGTTGGTCGCGGATCAAAGACAGTTTCGATTGGGTGCTTGGTGTCATGGTTATCTCGGTACGTGGCTAGGGAATGGGCAGAAGGATCAGGACCTTCGCGAGATAGAAGGAACGCGCGAGTGGCACCCCAAGGGCGTAAATCGCGAGGCCAACGGTCACGGCGACGGTGCCCAGGGCGATCGCGTATTCCGTGAAGACTGTGCCCTGGCGATTCCGGAACAGCGAGCTCGGTAGGCGACGCCCTTCGGTTGATTTCTCCAACGTGTTCGATGTTTTGCTCGTCTCGATCATCTCAAGTAGAAATGTATCCAAATGTAGGTTAATAGTGGGCAAATACCGATACTGTACTTCATTAGCCTACACCAAACGGCGGTGGCAATAGCCCCTCGGAGAGATCCCTGTGAATCACCGCCGAAATTCGATGGCTTGGCGATCTAGATCACTAATCGGTTCGCGAGAGCTGGCCGTTACGTGCCGACAGCTTGGGCGGCTTCGGCTTGATCAGCTCCCAATCGGGGGTCGATCCCAGGGACCACGCGACGCCCAGCGCCACGGCCACCGCAAGGGGAATCGCGACCAGGGCCGCACGGCGACTCCGGATCCTGGTGGCCTCCCGATCCCGCCAGAACGACTCCGGGTTGGTGAGCGTGTGGTCGTCATTGGGTTCAGGCGCCGCGGGGCGTGACTCGAGTGCGAAGGGCTCGTCCGAGCCGGTTTTGGAAACCTGATCACGCCCGACGGGCCGCATCGACTGAACGGACACGCGCCGCGTCCGCGTTCCATCGGTCGCTTCGTTGGAGGTCGGCGTCGGGCTATCGTTGGCGTAATCGGCAACGCTCTGGTCGCCGAGGTCGTCGATCGTTAGCGTCTTCAGGACCTCCTCGTGATCGAACGACGGTGATTCAACAGCGACGGTGAGATCCTTTGGTAGGCTCTGGCGATGTTCCTCCAGCTCGTCCCCGAGCAGGGCTGCGAGCAACTCGGCCATATGGGAGGAATCCAGCGCCAACGCTGCGGCCTCCGCACTTGCCAAGGCCCGACGCATCTCCTTGGCCGTCTGGTAGCGCTCCTCAGGGTTGGCACTCAGCGCCTTCATCACGACCGAATCCAGCGCAGGACTGATGCCCGGGGCGAGCTCGGAGGGACTTGAAATGGACGGGTTTCTAACGCGCTCGAGAAACGCAAGAGACATCTCGCCTTTGAAGCAGCGCCGCATGGTCAGCAACTCCCACAAGATGATGCCGAGTTGGTAAACATCGGCCCGTCGATCGACGGGCTCATTGCGCGCCTGTTCGGGGGCCATGTAAGCGACTTTGCCCTTGAGTGTGCCGCCTATGGTCGTCTGTGCGACCCGGTCGCGGAACTTTGCCACGCCGAAGTCGATCAACTTCGCATGCCCCGTCTGCC
>CAJIBX010000299.1_pt1 | contig 21057 bp, 17 predicted proteins | sample 9199471 | NCBI WGS metagenome assembly CAJIBX01 (sample SAMEA7708317, study PRJEB35096) | sediment metagenome | biome: marine neritic benthic zone biome [ENVO:01000025]; feature: sediment [ENVO:00002007]; material: shallow marine sediment [ENVO:03000034] sea grass bed [ENVO_01000059] ...
GGCGTTGTTCGAGCAGCACTGCGTGTTGTGTCACGGGATTCGTGCTGATGGCAAAGGCGTTCGTCATCGGTATCTGTCAGGTGCACCGGCCAATTTCAGGAGCAAGGACTGGCGTGCGTCGACCACGCCGAGGCGGGTCTATTTCGTGCTGCGCGAAGGGGTTCAAGGCACCTCCATGCCCGCATGGCCCACATTCGAGCCTGAGCAGACGTGGGATTTGGCGGCGTACGTGCTCGGCGTCCACGAGGAGGGACCGTGAACACGGGGTGCCGAATCGAAGTGCGAGGCACGGTGCAAGGCGTGGGCTTTCGGCCCTGGGTCTACCGGCTCGCGCAGGAGACCGGCGTCGGTGGGCGGGTGCGCAACCACTCGCTTGGCGTGACGATCGAAGCCTTCGGCGGCATGCGGGCCCTCGATGAGTTCGTGAACCGCTTGCGGGTTCAGGCACCGCCGCCGGCCTTGGTTCGCGGTCTCGAGCTGAGCGCGATTCCGCCTGAGTCCGTGGATTCGTTTGTCATCCAGCCGAGTGCGCACGGGAGCGATCGCGTGGTGTCGATTCCACCCGATCTTGCGACGTGTCCAGATTGCGAGCACGAGGTGCTCGATTCGGGTGATCGTCGACACCACTATCCGTTCACCAACTGCACGAGCTGTGGGCCGCGTTTCACCATCGCCACGGACGTTCCCTACGACCGTAGGGCGACGACGATGGGGCCGTTCGAGATGTGCAAGCTGTGCCAGCGCGAGTACGACAGCGTGGCGGATCGCCGGTTTCACGCCCAGCCGAATGCCTGTCCCGTATGCGGGCCGCGCCTCGAGCTACTGACCGACGAGGGCTTGCCGATCTCGACGTCCGATCCGCTGATCACGGCGGCCGCGCGCTTGGTGTCGGGGCAGATCGTTGCCATCAAGGGGCTTGGCGGGTTTCACCTCGCGTGTGACGCGACGCGACCCGATGTGGTGAAGGAGCTCCGTTTGAGGAAGCATCGCGACGAGAAGCCGTTTGCCGTGATGGTTCGCGACTTGGCGATGGCTCGCACCCTTGCCGAGATGAGCCCAGAGGAAGAGCTGCTTCTTCGATCGCCCGAGCGGCCCATCGTCCTCGTAAAGGCGCACGAACGCACAGGACTCGCGCCCGAGGTTGCGCCGGGATCTCGGATGCTGGGCCTCTTCTTGCCGTACACGCCACTTCACCACCTGCTCCTCGAGGCGGTCGATAGCCCGCTGGTCATGACCTCGGCCAATCTCGCGGAGGAGCCGATCTGCATCGGCAACGACGAGGCTTTTCGACGACTCAAACAGATCGCCGATGCCCTGCTGATCCACGATCGAGACATCGTCACGCGATGCGACGACTCGGTCGCGCGCGTAATCGCAGGAAAGCCGACCGTCCTTCGACGCTCGCGCGGCTATGTGCCGCGGGCGATCGAGCTGAGTCGTCCGTTACGAGCGCCGGTGCTCGCCTGCGGAGCGCATCTCAAGAACACCTTCTGCCTTGCCGATCGCAGTCATGCCTATCTCGGACCGCACATCGGCGACCTGGAAAACCTCGAAGCACTCGACTTCTTTGAATCGGCCGTGGCTAGGATGGAGAGGTTCCTGCGCATTCGGCCCGAGGTGGTCGCGCACGATCTACACCCTGGTTATCTCTCTACACAGTATGCAGAGTCACGGGACGAATCGCTGAAGGTCGCGGTGCAACACCACCATGCCCACGTCGTGAGCGCGATGGCAGAGCACGGCCTCGAGGGACCGGTGATCGGTGTCGCCTACGACGGGACCGGCTACGGCACCGACGGCACCGCCTGGGGCGGCGAGGTGCTCTTGACCGAGCTCGATCGGTTCGAGCGCCTGGCTACCTTTCGCCCCATTCCGCTCGCTGGGGGCGACACCGCGATCCGAGAACCATGGCGAATTGCCGTCGCGCTTCTCGCAGACGCGTATGAGGGAGAGCCTCCGGTCGGAACCGACCTGTGGTTCCCCGACATCGCCGAGAAGCGGTTACGTGTCGTGCAGCAGATGATCGAGCGCGGTATCAACACGCCTCGCGCGCGAGGGGTGGGCCGGTACTTCGACGGCATTGGAGCGCTCGTGCTCGGGAAAGCCACCTCGAGCTACGAAGGACAAGTCGCGGTAGCCTGGAATCTAGTCGCGGACAGTCAGGAACGAGGCCTGTATGACTTTGGCTTCGACACGGGTGCGCCCGACGAGATCGATCTTCGACCGCTGGTCCGCGGAGTCGTCGCGGATATCTGTGCGCGTGTTCCGGCTTCGGTGATCTCGGCTCGCTTCCACAACACGCTGATCGAGGCGACGGTACGCCTCGTCGAGAACGCGGCTTCGGCAGTGGGACGGCTGCCGGTCGTGCTCACTGGAGGCGTCTTTCAGAATCCGATCCTCGCCGAGGGCGTGAGCCACAGGTTGGCCGAGCGCTTCGATGTCCGCCTTCACAGCAAAGTGCCGCCAGGCGACGGCGGGATCGCGCTCGGCCAGGCGCTCGTCGCGGACGCGATCGCGCGGAAAAGGATGTGACGCATGTGTCTCGGAGTCCCAGGTAAGGTTATCGACATCGAAGGCAGCGTCGCCACGGTCGACTTTTGGGGCGTGCGCAAGCAAATCCGTCTGGAGGTCGTCGATGTGCCGGTCGAGCCCGGCGACTACATCCTCAATCACGTGGGGTTTGCGATTCGTCGCATTCCGCCCGAGGAGATCGAGGAAACGCTGGCGCTGTACGACGAGCTGCTGCGCCTTGCAGACGAAGAAGACCTGATGGCCGCTGACGTGCGAGGTGAGATCGACGCCGGCGCCGCCATGAAGGGAGCGCGCGATGTCGGCGAATGACGCGTTCTCCCAACTGAAGTTCCGCGATCCGGAGCGTGCGCGCGCGCTTCGAGAGGCCCTCGGGCGGCTGGTCGACCGTCTTGGACGATCGCCCGTTTCGGTCATGCACGTGTGTGGCAGCCATGAGCAGGCGATCGCGAAGTTCGGTCTGCGTGCGGCGTTCCCACCTGGCCTCAATGTGATCATGGGTCCGGGTTGCCCGGTTTGTGTCACCGACGTGCCGGAGGTCGACGAAGCGGTTGCGCTCGCACATCAAGGCGTCCGCGTTGCAACCTACGGCGATATGATGCGGGTGCCGGGCACCTCGCAATCGCTGGCGGACGCCAAGGCCGACGGAGCCAACGTCGACGTCGTGTACAGCGTCACGCAAGCGGCTGACCTCGCTCGCGAGATCGACGAAGAGCTCGTGTTTTTTGCGTCGGGCTTTGAAACCACCGCCGTAGCGACTGCAGCAGTGCTGTTGAGCGGCCCACCGAAGAACTTTTCCGTGCTCGCCGCACACAAGTACATCCCACCGGTCATGGAGATCGTCGCCGAGATGCCCGAAACCAAGATCGAGGGTTTCCTGGCGGCCGGCCACGCAGCCACGATCACAGGTTGGGGGATCTTCGAAGAGTTCGTCGAGCGTCACGGCATACCGGTCGTGGTTGCCGGCTTCGAGCCCCTCGATGTCATGGCCGGGCTGGTTCGGCTGCTGGAGCTGATCGCCGCAAAAGAGGCTCGGGTGGAAAATGCCTATCCGCGATGCGTCACCCGCGAGGGAAATCTCGCGGCCCAGCGGCAACTCTGGCGTGTCTTTCGTCCGATGGGTGGTCGGTGGCGAGGTATCGCTCACGTGCCCAATGGAAATCTCCGTCTCCGTGACGAGTTTGCTCAATATGATGCGCGGCGACGCTTCGACATCGATGCATCGATGCTCTGGGAGTATGCGCCGCCGAAGCTCGTCGAGCAGTGCGTGTGCGGCGACATCATGGCGGGCATTGCTGCACCGAGCGATTGCGGACTGTTCGGCAAGGAGTGCAATCCCGACACGCCCGTCGGTGCGTGCATGGTGAGCGCCGAAGGTACGTGTAGAATATGGCACCAGTACGGCGGTCAGCCGGAGCTTCTTCAGATCAAGCGAGGTGCCGCGTGACGCGTAATCCCCGTTTCGTCGAAGATCGGATCACGCTCAAGTACGGCGCGGGCGGCGGTGCGATGCGCGCACTCATCGAGCAGGTGCTTGCCAGTGGCATGGGCGGGGTCGCCGACGGGGAGGTGGGTCTCGAGGCAATGGACGACGGCGCGGCGCTGCGTATCGGCGACCAGTGGTTGGTCATCACGACCGATTCTCACGTGGTCCAACCGATCGTATTTCCCGGGGGTGACATCGGCCGACTCGCCGTCGCGGGCACCGTGAACGACCTTGCAATGATGGGCGCAACCGAGCCTCGCGCGCTTACCTGCGCGGCGATCATCGAGGATGGTTTTTCGCGAGACATGCTCAAGCAGATTTGGGGGTCGATTCGCACAACGTGCAGGGAGGCGAGCACCACCGTGGTCACCGGAGACACCAAGGTCATGGGCCACGGCGAGTTGGACGGCGTGGTGATCAACACGACCGGCATTGCGGTCACCGATCGCATCGTGACCGATGCTGGATTGAAGCCTGGTGACAGGCTGCTGGTCACGGGCACGTTGGGCGACCACGGGCTCGCGATCATGGCGACTCGCAACGCCCTGGCGCTCGAGACCGAGCTTCGGTCCGACGTGGCGCCGATTCACTCTCTGATTCGGCTTGCGCTCGAAGTTGGCGGTGATGGCATCGTCGCGCTGAAGGACCCAACCCGTGGAGGCCTTTCGAGTGCCCTCCACGAGATGGCGGACAAGAGCGATGTCGGCATCGTGATCGATGAGATGGCGGTCCCCGTCAAAGCGGAGGTTCGCGCGGTCGGCGAGCTCCTCGGAATCGACCCGCTCGTCGTGGCGAACGAAGGGAAGGCGGTGTTGGGCGTGCGGGGAGGGCTCGCCGCCGCGGTGTTGGATGCGATTCGCAGCCATCCGCTCGGGCGCGATGCGGCGATCATCGGCGAGTGCATCGAGGATCGTCCTGGCTCGGTCGTGCTGGATACGGGGTTCGGACGACGGTTGCTCACGGAGCCCGAAGGAGAGCTGCTGCCACGGATTTGTTGAGGATGAACCCATGAAGCACATTCACATCGATCGTCACGATTCTGTCGGCGTCATTACGATCGCCCGCCGCGAGCGCTTCAATTCGCTCGATGTGGAAACGGCGCAGGAGTTCCGAAAAGCGGGTCTTCAACTCGCGCGGGATCGCGACGTACGCGCGGTCGTCATTCGCGGCGAAGGCGGTGTCTTCTGTAGCGGCGCCGACCTGAAGTACATTCACGGTGGCGGCGACGGGCGCGACCTCGGGTACCTGCAGCCGGCCACGAGCACACCGAACGAAGGCTACGGGGAGATCTTCAAGCAGATCCTCGAATACATCCACAGCACGATCTCCGAGATCCGTCGCGCGCCCAAGCCGTTCATCGCCTCAGTCGACGGACCAGCCGCCGCGGGCGGGTTTGGCATTGCGATGAGCTGTGACCTCGTGCTCGCGTCGGAGCGCGCCTGGTTCGAATGGGCGTACCTCAAGACCGGCCTGACGGGCGCGGAGAGCTCGACGTTCTTTTTGCCGAGGCTCGTCGGATTCCACAAGGCAATGGAGCTCGTCCTGCTCAGTCCGCGGGTTTCGGCGAACGAGGCGCTCGAGCTCGGGCTGATCAACCGCGTGTATCCGTCCGAGGAGTTGGACGAGCAAGCGCTGCGGCTCGCGCGCGAGCTTGCCGAGGCGCCCACGGCAGCCGTCGGCGTCGCGAAGAACCTCCTCAACCGCGCAGCGGGGATGGACCGGCTCGACGTGCATCTCGATGCCGAGCTCGACGAGCTATCGCGCATCGCCGATGGGGACAACTTCAATGAAGGTATCGAGGCGTTTTTCTCCAAACGGGCGCCGGAGTTTGGGAGTGAGTAGCCATGCATGAATACTCGATCGTCTCGTCCCTGGTCGACCGCGTGCAGCGGGAGGTCGCCGTCTATGGCGCCGACAGCGTGCGGAGGCTTCATGTCCGGATCGGGGAGCTTTCCGGCGTCGAGCTCGATCTGCTCCAGACCGCCTTCGACACCTTTCGTGAGCGGACGGTGTGTCAGGGCGCCGAGCTCGTGATCCATCCCGTCGCCGCCGAGTGGAAGTGCACCTCCTGCGACCGGACGGTCGTTCGCGGGTCGGTACTGCGATGCGATACGTGCGGTCGGCCTGCGCGGCTCTCGCGTGGCGATGAAATTATCCTCGATCGAATCGAAATGGAGGTATCCGATGTGTGAGACCTGTGGATGCGGCGATCCGGAAGTTGTCCCGCTCGACCTGCAGGAGAAGATCCTCTCCGACAACGACGCGCAGGCGCGACACAATCGTGAGCATTTCCTCGACGCAGGCGTGCTTGCGATCAATCTCATGGGATCGCCCGGTTCCGGCAAAACCGCCGTGCTCGAAGCGACCGCAAAGGTTGCCGGGCGACTGCGGTTGGGAGCAGTGAGTGGTGATCTAGCGACGGAGCGCGACGCTGGTCGGCTCAACGCCGCGGGGGTCGCATCGGTGGGCATCACGACCGGGTCCGCGTGTCATCTCGATGCCCGGCTGGTTCACCGTGCCCTGCACGACTTCCCGTGGCGCCAATGCGACCTTTTCTTCATCGAAAACGTCGGGAACCTGGTCTGTCCTGCGATTTACGACCTTGGCCAGGCCGTCAACGTCGTGACCCTCTCGGTCACCGAGGGCGAAGACAAGCCGCTCAAGTACCCGGTGATGTTTCGAAAGGCCGACCTGGTCTTGCTGACGAAGGTCGACCTGCTGCCCCACCTCGACGTGAACCTGGCCGCGATACAAGACGCACTCGCTCACGTGATGCCGGAACCGCAGTTGCTACCGGTCTCTGGCCGAACAGGCGAAGGCGTTGATCGTTGGTTGCGTTGGCTCGAAGCGCGGCGACCGACACTTGCCCATCACACCCACCACCACCACGAGCACACGCATGCACACTAGCCTCTTCATGACCTTGGCTCTCGGGGCGGTCACCGTCGGCGCGCTCCATTCGTTGGCGCCCGACCACTGGGTACCCATTTCAGCGGTGGCTCGTGCCCGCGGTTGGTCCGCCAAACGAACGGCGTTCGTTACATTGCTCTGTAGTCTCGGTCATGTGACCGTCTCGGTCGTGCTCGGCTTGCTTGCGCTGGTGTTCGGCGCTGCGATCTTCGAACAGCTGGGTGCTCGCATGGAATCGGCTGCCGGCCTGCTATTGGTCGGCTTCGGCGTCGCGTACGCGGCGTGGGGCATGCGACACAAGATCGTGCGCCGTCTCCACGGCCATCACCACGATCGCTACGACCACGTCCACGATCCTTCACGGGCCACGACGTGGTCACTCGTCGCGATCTACTCCGTCGATCCGTGCATTGCCTTGATCCCCATTCTGTTCGCCGCGGCTCCGCTTCATACGGCGGAGATCCTTTCGGTCATCGTGCTCTACGAGATCGCGACGATCGCCACGATGGTCGCCCTGGTGTCGGCAGCCCGTGCCGGTGCCCAGAAGCTTCGTGGACACTGGTTCGACCGGTACGGTGACAGCACGGCCGGCAGCCTGATCGCGATCACCGGCGTCGCCGTCATGCTGCTCGGTTGGTAGGCGCCGCGGGTCGGACGCGTACGAAATCACTACGCGCCTTGGCTGTCGTGGCGCACATTTTGCGCCCGCGGCTCGATGCGCGTCACGGTGGCGAGACGAAAAGAGCCAGTGAATATCGGAAGAGTTGATTTGGTCCGCGAAATCAGCATGATGGGCGCGAATCTTGCTAACGGGAAGGGTACTATGATGCTTTCAAAGCACGTTCGGGTCCTACTGGTAACGCTTGCCGCGGCGCTTGCCATGACGATGGGGGCGGCCGGCTGTGCCGACGACGGCGCGGATGGAGAGCAGGGGCCTCCCGGAGAGCCCGGAGAGCCGGGGGAGCCGGGAGAACCCGGACCTGAAGGCCCTCCAGGACCATCGCCCGGTGACGAGGTCGACGTGAGCGATCCGGTCACGCTCGAGTTGTTGATCGCGCTTGCCGAGCCGCTGGTGGTTGTGCTCGATGAGGTCACGGTCTCGAGCCCGCCGGTGGTAGAATTCTCGGTCAGCACCCAAGACGGCACGCCTGTGGTCGGTCTGCCCGCAAGCACGGCGACGTTCACCTTCGTCAAGTTGATCCCGGAGGAAGTCCTGACCAGCCCAGCTCGGGTCTTCCCTTCTCACTGGGTGAGCTACACCAATGGCGTCGAGACGCCGCGCACATCGCCGCCGCTCACGTCCCCCGATCTGCTGGACGAGGCGCTTCAAGCCGCTCGTGATCAGGGCGGCACATTTACGGACAACGAAGATGGCACGTACACTTATGAGTTCGCCACCGACGTGACCGACGTGACCGATCCGGTCGAGGTCGAATGGGAGCCGAGCTTGACCCATCGGGTGGGCATCGAGATTCGGCTCGATGACGCGATCAATCCCGACAACGACACGCTCGACTTCGTCCCCGACGGCTCTGCGATGGAGACACGAGAGATCGTCGCCACCGACACCTGCAACAAGTGCCACGGTCGCCTTGCGATTCACGGCGATGGGCGATTCACGACCGACTACTGTGTGACCTGTCACAACCCCGGCACGCGCGATCAGGACTATGCCGAGATGCTGGATATGGCCCACATGATTCACGCCATTCACGCAGCCGACCTACGCGAAGAGCTCGGTGGCGAGGATTTCGCCTACAAAGTCCTGGGCTTTGGCGAGAATTTCGGTGCCCCGCCCGACGACTTTTCTGAGGTTACCTATCCACAGGGCCTCGAATCGGTGGTCGGGCTGCTCGGCTGTGAGAACTGCCACAACGCCGAAGACACCGAGGATGGAGACGCATGGACGACTGACTCAACGCCGACTGCATGTGGCGGTTGTCACCAAGAGGGATTGATCGCTTATGTTCCGGGAACGGATCCACTGGACGTGTGTGAAGACCTGACGGATACGGACTGCATCGACGAGGACACCGGCCTGGCGCTCGCGTATGGCTACAATCACATCGACTTAGACAATTTCGTAGCCGAAGACGGCCTGTGTCAGACCTGCCACGTGGCGGGTGGCCCCGCGGGCTCAATCGCCAATGACCATCGAAACTGGACTCTCGAGGAGACCGAGCGCTTCCAGTACAACATCATCGATGCTGAGCTCGACGACGGCTTCCCCGTCATCACTTTCTCGGTAACCGATCCGACTGTCGGCGATCCTCCAGGCGAGCCGTACGACTTGAACGAAACCTGCGAAGGCCCCGGCGATCGCTGTCCGTTCGATACCGAGATGTGGGGCGGCGACACCCGTCTTGCGGTCGTGATCGCCTGGTCGACCGACGACTACAGCAATGTCGACAGCGGCAGTGGCGAAACCAACCCCACTCCTCCGGGCAGCCCGGCCAATCGCCCAGGTTCGCCGGGGCAGGTGGTCAGCCTCAATCCGCTCAGCATGTGCGTGGACAACGGCGATTGCGTGGAAAACAAAGACGGCAGCTACACCATCACCGCCAGCACGGCCATTCCTGAGGACGTGAGCGGCGATTCGTATGCGGTTGGGATCGAAGGTCATCCAGCAGTGGAGACGGACGACGAGGATTCCGACGTCGACGAGATTCCCGTCACGGGTGCCGTCGCATTCTTCCCCATCGATGATGGAGATGACGCAACGCCGCGCCGTCAGGTGGTGAGCATCGACAAGTGCAACGATTGCCATGCCAAGCTGAGCCTGCACGGCAACAACCGCACGGACAACATCGATTTGTGCGTGACCTGTCACAACGCCAACGCAACCGACATCCGCGCTCGACAGGAAGCGATCGAGGGCACCTTCGGCAACTCGTTCGACGAGGACGACAAGTCCGAAGAGACCATCGACTTCAAGGTCATGATCCACCAAATTCATGACGCAAACGTCGTGATCTATGGGTTCGGTGGTAGCCGCCATGACTACACTCACGTGACATACCCGAGACCGGAGGAATCCGTAGCCGAATGCACGGCGTGTCACCTCGAGGGGACGTATTATCCGATCGATCCCAGCGAGACGTTTGTCTGGGCCACGACGTGGATCAGCGACAACTTCGGTGATGAGGACGATCCGGCCGATGTGGAGCCCACCGACGGCCGGTCCGAAGATCGCGAGGAGACGCTGAACAACCAGGAGGACGACTTCAACATCACGCCGAATTCTGCGGCCTGCGGCTCATGCCACACGGACATCGCCTCGACGTTCCACATGATCCAAAACGGTGGGTCGTTCGATGCAAAGCAGGCTAACGATGGTGTTCTCGACCCGCTAACCTTTGAGAGCTGCACGATCTGTCACGGGCCGGGCTCGATTGCGGACGTCGAGGAAGCCCACGACTAAGGGCGATCACCGGTTGTGATGGTACGGACGTGCGCGTACGATAGGGGCTCGTGACCATGCGAGCCCCCTGTCGACGTTGGATTCCATTCCTTTGCTTGTCTTGTGCTTTGGTGCTGCATGCTTGCGAAGGCCCGAGGGGAGCGACCGGACCCCAGGGGCCGCAAGGCGATGCCGGTCCGCCTGGTGAGCCTGCCGATCCGCTGATCGAGCTCGAGCCGATGGGACTCGTCGGCGTCGTTTCCGACCCCAGTGAACGCGTGGTGCCCGGCGGAACGGTGTACTTGATCCCGTTCGAGGAGGTCGAGACGCTCGCGGAGACTCCGGTCAATATCTTCCTCACGCCGTCCGAAACCGAAGACGCGACCAATGACGAGCCACTCGAAGACCTGATCGACACCAAAGGCGATACGTTCCTTCGGGCGTCGGTCGACATCGAGGGCGTGTATCGATTTGAAACCCTGGATGTGGACGAGTACTTCATCGTTTGGGTTCCTAGCCCCGAGGACGGTGTTCACCTCCCCGGCGGCGATCAATGCCGCGCCGCAGTGGAGAGCACCTCGTTGATTGGGACACAACTCGACATCCGCGTGAGTGGTAACCCGACCGCCGCCGCGAGCTATGTCGGCTCTTCGACCTGCATGGTGTGCCACGGTCTCCGTAGCACCGAGCACACCGGTCATCGGGTGGGGCTTCAGGTGCCTAGTGCCCGAGGGCCCCTGCAAGACATCACGCCGTGGCCGGACTTCGACGCCGCGCTCGATGCCTTCGAAGACGGTGACACGCTCTTCTATTGGGACTGCGATGGCGAGAGCTCGAGCTTCTCGAAGTGCAAGGTCAGCGACTTCCCGCCGGGCGGTACGGTGAGCTTCACGGTCGGCTTGAACAGAGACGAGGACAAGGCGCTCGGAGAGATCGGTGCCTATTACATCGAGCTGACCAATCTCATCAACGCCGAGCCCGTGCGCCGCTACGACGTCATTCTCACGTACGGGGGTGCCGTCAACAAGCAGCGTTACCTCACGAGATTCACCAATGACGACGGGTCGTTCAGCTATCACATGCTGATGGTGCAGTTCAACTACGAGGGCGATCCGGCGTTCCCGAGCTCGAGCGATTGGCCCTGGCGCGACTATCATTCCGAGCGCTGGTATGACTTCGACACCGAGCTCTTCACCGAGCCTGGGAACTCGAAAGCGTTCGACAACAACTGCGCCGGCTGTCACTTCACCGGACTCAACCTGGATGGAAGCGACTCCGACGGTTGGTCAGCGTCCGCGGTGCCGGACTCCGATGGAGCGTTCGACTTCGACGGCGACGGACGTCTCGAAGAGATCAACACCGGCTGCGAGTCATGCCACGGACCGGGTTCGGATCACCTGGAGCTAAGCCCGCAGGGCGGCTACATCGTTTCACCGAGTCTGCTGACTCCTGGACGTGAAGGCGGCATTTGCGGCAGCTGTCATTCGCGGCCGAAGGGCATCGGTGGAGGCATCACGGACGCTCCGCTATCCGAGGAGAACCTCATGCCGCGTCCCGGGATTCGCCGTCGCGATTACGCGGTCGATCACACCACTCGCGTCGACGGTGCGTCGAGCAACTTCTTCACTTCCGGCGATTCGAAATCACACCGTCAGCAATGGTCCGATTTCATCCGTTCGACTCACTATCGGAACTCGTATCGGCTGATGACGTGTACGAACTGTCACAACCCGCACGGCACCGACAACGAGTCTCAGCTCCTGGTCGAGCCCGACGACAACACGCTATGCACGGTGTGCCACAGCCCCAACGAGTTCCCACCCTTGCCTCAGCACCTGGAAGAGCAGACGGGGTTCAGTCACGTGGGTGTGGAGGGGCCGTTTCTGTGTGTCGACTGCCACATGGTCCCGACGGCAAAGTCCGGCGCCTCGGCGCCTGCCTTGCTGGATACCATCGATGCACCCCCGGAAGTGCAGTACTTCTGGAACGACATCTCGAGTCATCGAATGGACGTCACGGGGCGCGATGCCTATGAAGAGCAACCGGTCGCGGCCACCAACATTTGCGCCGTGTGTCACGGTGGTTTCTTTCCAAACTAATGCGGACCGCCGCGAATCTTTGGTTTGCTCTGTCCATCCTCAGCGTGGCGTGCAGTGAGCCCCGCGATGACGGCGACCCGCCGCTCGTCTTTGCGGACATCGACCCGATTCTCGAGGTTCACTGCCTCGAATGCCACTCTGGTGACGCCCCTGAAGCTGGGTACAGTGTGGAGGACTACTTGGAGACCATTCGTTGCGTTCCAAGCGGTGACCCGGCGACGCTGCCGTCCGACCCGACGGCACCGATTCTCGCCGTCCTCCAGCAACCGGGGCACGATGAGTTTCTCGACGATACAGAAACGATGGCCCTCGAGGACTGGGTCGTCGAGGGCGCGATTCCGCAGCGACAGGGATCCCATCCGCCTCAGTGGATCGACCCGAGGACCGACGACTGGCACGGGAGCTATCTGAGGCTCACGGACTGGCAACCGATCGTCGACCCGACCCGTGACGACGCATGCGGGCTTTGCCACGCGGGATCGCCCGCACCCGTGCCGGGCATCGTGAGCTTTGCGCCCGGGGCGACCGATTGCACCGTCTGTCATGATCTACCCGGTGGTGTGATGGAGTGCGGAACGTGCCACGGCGACGGCCTGCGTCCCGTGCTGCCGCGTGACCTCTGCTACTTCCCCGACTCTCCATCCGGCGGCGCGCACCTTTCACACATTTTGCCTTCGGTAAACGCCCCGCAGCCGATCGATTGTTCCGCGTGTCACTTTGGTGAAGATTTCCTAATGCTCGACGGTCAGCACGGCAACGGTGAGGTCGACGTGAACTTTCATCCAAACTGGGGCGGGCAGGACGCGAGCTATGACTTCGAGACGCAAGTTTGCGCGACGACTTGCCATACGCGCGGCGGTGACGTTCCCGTGGTCGCCTGGGACGAGGAGATCGCGATCGACTGCGGCTCGTGCCATCAGAATCCACCTCCCGGCCATCCGATGACCGATTGCTCGACCTGTCATCAAGGCGTCAACGCCGAGGGCACGAGGCTTGCGCCCGATGCGCCACATCTGAACGGCCGCGTCGACGCTTTTTGATGGCTACTTCCTAAACGTGTGACACCCGGTGCAGCGCTTCGCCGTGGGTTCATGGTCGCGCGACTCCTCGTGACAGGACAGGCAGGAGTCGCGGTCCGCACGTGCATCTGCCTCGTGCGTGCTGTGGCATGGTGCGCAATCCGCGTGGCCCTCGTCCTTGTGGAGCCCCGGAAGCTCGGCAATGGCATGACAACTCGTGCAGGAGGCATCCCCGACCGTGCCGACATGAGGCTCGTGGCAAGACGTACATGCCTCACGGTGGCCCTTGGGGCTCTTCGTTGCGATCTCTTTGTGACACTCGGCGCAAGCGATCAACCCGGCCGGCTCGTGCACCGTTCCGCTATGGCATGCGGTACATGGTGCGTGATCGGGGTTCTTGGCAGCGCTCGCGAGTTGGTCTTGGTGGCACTCCCCGCACAACTTGCCAGGGATCGCGCCGCTCACATTGAACGTATGCGGCTTGTGGCAGCTTACGCACTCCAAGGTCTTCGCGTGAAACGTCCTGTCCGATTTGGCTTCGTCGTGACAGCTCGAGCAGGTGACCGCCACGTGCTTCTGCGATGCGGGATGCGGAAGATGGCAGCTCGTGCAATCGCCGTGACGGGACTGAGCCACGTGATCGGACGACACTTCTTCGTGGCACTCGGCGCAGGTTCGATCGTCAGCAAGTCGAACGGCGTGCGCATCGTGGCAACTCTCGCAGTCGGCGTGCTCCTTCACGCGCCGTTCGGCCAGGGCTCGACTCCGCCTGTGACAGCTCTCGCATCTGAGTGCCGATTTCGACGTGAATTGATGCGGTTTGTGACAAGAAAGGCATGTTGGGTGTCCTTTTGTGAAGACCGCCTTTGGCGACACGCGCGGCGGCTCCGCCCGATGGCAATCCATACAACGGGTCGCGAACACCGCGGGCTCGTGTCCTTGATGACAACCGACGCAGAGCTCCGATTCGGGATCGGTAGGCGGCCCGTGTCGAGCTCGCAGTCCTTCATGGCAGTCCGCGCATTCATGCATCGTCTCTGCCTCCGGATCGTGGGGATTGTGACAGGACGCGCACTCGAAGGTGCTGTGAATCGCGAGGCCTTCGTGAGACGGCGTATCGAAGGAACCATGACAGCGACCACAGTCCCAGGTGTCGCCCGCATCGGACTCCCACGCGAAGCTATGGCACGTGTAGCAATCTGTCTCTTCGATTTCGTTGCCGAGGTGCGGTGAATTGGTCGGGCCCGCATGGCAATTCGTGCATACGCTGATATCTGGGCGCTCAAACGTATCCAATTCTGGGTTGTGACACTCGTTGCATTCGAGACGCCGATTGAACACGTGTACCGCGTGACCGGATGCCCACCGGCTCACCTTCCATTCCGCAGGCACCTCACGTTGCGGCGGCGGAGTGCTGACCTTGGGCACCTGGCCGACCCGCCGAACGGGTTCGGCGGGCTCCCGCGCCGCTCTTGCGAAGAGGAAGCCCGCGAGGGTCGACACGATGGCGACGAACGCCACTGCAACCCACGGCCGCCTCATGGGGATCCCACGTGACAGAAGCGACAAGGCGGATCGTTTCGAATGTTGAGCCGGCTCTCGAAGCCTGGCGGATGAGGATTGCCCCCCGGCCCGCCGACGCGATGGCATCCGACGCACAGCATCTCGCCCGCGCCTCCGTGACAGCTCGCGCACTGCACCGGGTCGAGCCGCGCTTGTCGTCCGTGCTCATTGGACGAGCCGGGTGGCCCGACCCAGCCAGGCGGATGCGGATTGATCGCAGTGGGATCCAGGGCCGAGATGCCCTCCCTGCTATGGCAGTCGAGGCAAAACACTTCGCTATGACAGATCGTGCAAACGCCGGGATCAGCCAACGACTCTTGTGGATGTCTGCCGAAAAAGCCCGCACGATGCATCGTTTGTCTCATCGGTTCATCGAAGAAGAACCGCGACGGGATCGCGGGCACGCTGACGCCATGACACTCCGCGCACTGCGTCTCGGTGTGGCAGCTCGTGCAGAGATCGGCGGAGCTTGCCGTGAGTACCCCGTGCTGTCGGAGAAAGTCGTCATCATGGACCAGATGACTCGCCGGGAGCGTGCCATCGGACTGGAGGTCGTAGTGACAGCTATCGCAGTCGCGGAGATCCCACTGGTCTTCGTGCTCGTGACAGCTCAAGCAAGTGGCCATGCTTGGCCGTAGATGATGTTCCTCGTGTTGCACATCGACATGGCAACGCACGCAATCCCCAGCTTCTGCCTTGGTGTGCGAATCGTGCGTAAAGACGAGGTGCTTGCGTGCCATCCTCGCCCTACGCCGCGTGCTTTCCAGCCCGTGACAATTCTCGCACGTGTTTGGGTCGTGCGGCTCGGCGTGACACGCCACGCAATCCTCCGTCGTGGGCAGGTGTAGAGGTCCTTTTTCTCCAGCATTCTGAACGCCCTGATGACACTCGAGGCAGTTGATGCCCTCGAGCAGGTGCGCGCGGTGCTCGAACGGGTTCACGTCCGGGTCCTTCTGTTCGAGTCCGAGCATTTTGGCGCAGCCACCGCTCGAAGCGATGACCAACAGTCCCAACAGTATGGATCTCTTAGGCGTCATTTGAAGTAGGCCCGGTAGGAAACGCGAGCAAGCGCACGGAATTCATAGTCGAGGAACTGCGAGGAGCTACCTTCGGCTGCCGCGCTGATGATCCACCGCTTGCTCGGCTCGTAGCGCAGGGCCAACCGACCCCAAGGCCAGACCTTCCCTCGGTCTCTCTCATCGGGAATGACGATTTCGAGCTCCGGTGCGAGGATCACTTTCGGATGAAGTGGCACGTCTCCGGCGAAGCGCATCCCGGTCCACTGAGCCTCCGAGATATCGAGGCGCTGGAGCTCGGCGAGAACGCGTCCTTTCCCTTCGTCATCGAGCCGCAAGACGCCTCGGATCCTGCCGTTCCAACCGTAGTCGCCGACGGCCTGGCGGAACGCTCCATTGAACGAAATGTCGAGGCGTGGTGCCGCATACCACTTGATATCTGCGCCAGCCTGCATCGACGGCGTGCTTCCCAACACCGTGAAGAGCGAGGTCGCCGGCAGGAGACGAATCGGCGACCGCCGGGTCACGAAGAGCTCGGTTCGCACCTTTTTGGCGCGGCCCGAGGCCGAGATCTGAATCTCGGCCAATCCCTCTCGCAGGATGTCCCAAGAGAGCTTGCTCGCGAAGGTCAGCTCGTCCGTCGGCGTAAGCAGAAAGTCGCCGCCGACTTCTTCGAAGGCTCGGGCGCCAGACTCTCGTCGATGGTAGTACGACGCGCCGATGGTGCCGTAGTCGCCGAGGTACTGAGAGAGGCGACCTCCAACGAGCCAGTCAGCGTCGCGTTCGCCGAACTCTGGAACGACGGGCGCGCCTCCGAACACTTCAAAGTTCGTTCCCGAGGGCGCGCGGGCGATACCGTAGCCACCGTCCATGTGGACGGGTCGTACCGCTCCAGTCGTCAGAATGAATCGGCCGCCTTTCACTTCTGCGTAGCCGCGCGGATCCCTTAGACGCACCGTGATGATCAGCGCGTCGATTTCATCCTGTTCGCCAACCCCGCCCCAGACCATGGCCTCGGCATCGATCCACGGCGTGGCTTTTGCCGAGCCCCGGAGAACGAGCAGCCCTTGCCCCGGTTCCGCCTGTCCCCACAGGTCCACGCCGAATGTGCTCTGCGCCGCGCCGTTCCCCGCGAACGCGCCCATCAGAACGAAAGAAGCCAGCGCCAGCGGCAGGCGGCGGTCACGACGTTGAAGGGGACGATTCACGCTCACGAATCCCTGCGCGAGTATCGGTCAGTGTCGCTCGATGATGCAATTCAAAGGATGGTTCGAAGCGCGCCAGTGCATCGCTTGCGCCCCTGGGCCGGTTCGCCACCCGATTGCTGCGCAAGATATGCGCGAAAGCGGCCGATCACCCGAAGGCTTGCAATCGCCCCTCCTCTTGAAGCATCTTCTTGCTGGTTCGCCCGCCCCGGTCCGTTTCGGGGTGGGGACCCTGTCTACCATGCACGTATCGCCGCTTTCCTGGATCGCCCTCAGCTCCGCCGCGATCGCCGCGGCGATCGCGATCTACTATCTAGTTTGGCGTCCTCCGCTCGACGCGAGGATGAAGGCCTTGTTGATGTTCGGGCTGGGGATCCTGCCGATCATCACAGCGCTCGTCGGGAATCTCGAGGGCTTCAAGGCCACCGAGCAGCAGCAGTTCTGCGGGAGCTGCCATGTCATGGGGCAGCATATCGAAGATGCCAACTCGCTCGAGAGCGTCTCGCTTGCCGCGATCCATTCACGCAACAGCAAGTTTGGAGGGCAAAGCTGCTACGTCTGCCACAAGAACTACGGCATGTACGGCTATGCGCTGACCAAGCTCGATGGGATGGGACACGTCTACATGTACCTCACCGAGTACTGGGACACTCCTCTGGATGAAGCGGTCGAGGAGATTCGGATCGCCAGCCCGTACAAGAACGAAAACTGCATGCAATGTCATTCAACCGGGGGCGCGATCTGGAACGATGTGGCGGACCACGAGGGGCTCCTTGGGGATCTTCGATCGGGGGAGACCAGCTGCGTGAGCGCGGGCTGCCACGGCTACGCCCACCCCTTCAGTAAGCCCGAAGACTCGGCGGCGGAGGCTAGCTCTGGGATGCCGCCAGCGGGGGGCACATGAAGGACAAGCTCAAGCGATTCGTCAACACCGCGTCTAGATCGCGCTTATTGGTGGTAGCCTGCGTGCTTGGTTTGATCGCCGACGCGCTCATGAGTTGGTCCCTCTTCGACCAGGGATGGCTCCCGGTGATGGTGGCGATGTCGGTCGGTCAGGGAATCGGCACTTTGTCGTTCGGAATCTTCCTTCTGGTCGTCTTCGTCGACCTGCAGCGAGCCGACTTTCGGTCCTCGATTCCGCCCGACCTACGAAAAGAGTGAGCTAGCTCACCAATCGAGCACTGTGCGCCCCAATTCTTCGGCGAGCTCGGGGTCAGACCGGTATGCGCCCTAGTTCCCCGCCCGTGCGAGAAGTTCCGTTGTTTCTGAGCCACCTCGGATGGCTGCTCCTGATCCTGGTGGCTTTCGCGGCTGTGCTCACCAGCTGCGGAGACGCATCGCTCAGTGACCCTGGCGATTCCGGAGTCACCCAACCCGAGGAAGACGAACCGGATGGTTACGCTGGGCAGACGATCTACCTGTACGCAGCAACCAAGGCCGCCGGTCCACCGATCGCCAAGCTGTTGTACGATTTCGACGCGCTGCGACTCGGGGGTACGTACTACGTCGCCCTGGTCTTCAGCACCGACTTCGTCGACAACACCTACGGTGTGAACTCCTCGACAGGCTACCGGAAGGACAAAGGTCACAAGTTTCGTGACCTGGTCGGTAGCGACCACGCGATCATCGGGTTCGAAGACGCCGATGGGAACCTGCTCTACGAGGTCAAGCTCGACTACATCACCGAGGACGACACCGCACCGAGCGGTTACAGCTCGGGCGGCATCTGGGACGGTGACGGCAAGATGGAGCTGGGTTCGGAGGACGTGGTCCTTCATGCTCGAAGCTCGCTCGAGCACAATCTGAACGAGCTCGGCTGTGTATATCTGGAAGATTCGCCCATCGCTGGGGATTGCCCTGATTGGGAACGCCGCGTGATCTACGAGGTGTGGCTCGATGCGGATAGGTTTGGACCGGCTGGTTTCGGTCGTCCTGTCCTCGACCACGTGCATGCTTCTCCTAGCCGCATGGACGACACGGTGCCGGTCGATCCGGGCGAGCCACCTGAGGGATGCCTGCCCGTGATCGACGGTCCGATCTGTAAGGACCCCGCGGGTGAGCCAGTGCCCGAACCACCGGTCACCGTCGAATAGACGCGGTCTCGGTCTCGGCTTCGGTCTCGGTCTCCGCCTCGGTCTCGGCTTCGGTCTCGGTCTCCGCCTCGGACCGGGCCGTGTATTTCATGGGGGCACCGTGGTATGACCGTGCCCCATGATTCTACTCAACCCCAAAGAGCACGCGCGCCCCTATTCCGATGATCGCTCGCGCGAGGTGATGCGCAAGACCATCGAGTTCTTCGAACGGAAGGGGAAGGAGCGCATCAAGGACGACTACCACGCCCAGGTCTGGTACGCGGACTTCCTCGATTTCGTCAAAGAGGAAAAGATTTTCGCCACGATGTGCACCCCCGAAGGATACGGGGCGCCCGACTCCCGTTGGGATACCTGGCGAATCTGCGAGTTCGCGGAGATCCTCGGTTTCTACGGCTTGCAGTATTGGTACACGTGGCAGGTATCGGTGCTCGGGCTCGGACCGATCTGGATGGGCGACAACGAGGCGATGAGGCAACGCGCGGCCAAGGCGCTGGAGCAAGGCGGGATCTTCGCCTTCGGCCTATCGGAAAAGACACACGGTGCGGATATCTACTCGACGGACATGATCCTCACCAAGCAGGATGACGGAACCTATCTCGCCAACGGAGGCAAGTACTACATCGGCAATGGCAACGAGGCAGCCATCGTGTCGACGTTTGGGAAGATCGCGGATTCGGAGCAGTACGTCTTCTTTGGAGCCGATTCCCAGCACGAGAACTACAAGCTGATCAAGAACGTCGTCGCGAGCCAGAACTACGTCTCGCAGTTCGAGCTCGAAAACTATCCAGTCACCGAAGACGACATCATCGCCTTTGGCACCCGGGCGTGGGACTGCGCGCTCAATACGGTGAACGTCGGCAAGTACAACCTTGGTTGGGCATCGATCGGCATTTGCACACACGCGCTCTATGAAGCGATTCACCACGCGGCCAACCGGCGCCTCTACAACATGCACGTGACAGACTTCCCGCACGTGAAGCAGATGTTCACCGACGCGTACGCTCGCCTGGTCGCGATGAAGCTTTTTGCCCTTCGAGCCGCCGATTACATGCGCGTCGCCTCACCGGAAGACCGCCGCTACCTGCTGTACAACCCGATGGTGAAGATGAAGGTCACCACCCAAGGAGAAGATGTGATCAACCTCCTGTGGGACGTGATCGCCGCCAAGGGCTTCGAAAAGGACATGTACTTCGAGCAGGCCGCAGTCGACATTCGTGCCTTACCCAAGCTCGAGGGTACGGTCCACGTGAACATCGCGCTCATCGTGAAGTTCATGGCCAATTACTTTTTCATGCCAGGCGAGTACCCAGAGGTGTCCACTCAGGATCAGCCGACCAACGACGACTTCCTGTTCAACCAGGGCCCCACCAAAGGCCTCTCGAAGATCCGCTTTCACGACTACAACATCGCGTATGGCAGTCGAGACGTCCCGAACCTCAAAGCGTTTCGCGATCAAATCGCGGTCTTCAAAGAGATGTTGATGGCGGCGCCGCCCAACGAAGCCCAGCAAAAGGACATCGACTTCCTGCTTGCGGGAGGCGAGATCTTCGCGTTGGTCGTGTACGGCCAACTCATCTTGGAGAACGCCAACATCTACGACGTCGGAAACGACACGGTCGATCAGATCTTCGACTTCATGGTGCGCGACCTCTCTCGTCACGCGCTCAACCTCTACTCGAAGCCCTCCAGTACGGAAAAGCAACAGGAATACTGCCTCAAAATGATCCGCAAGCCCGA
>CAJIBX010000134.1_pt1 | contig 20894 bp, 13 predicted proteins | sample 9199471 | NCBI WGS metagenome assembly CAJIBX01 (sample SAMEA7708317, study PRJEB35096) | sediment metagenome | biome: marine neritic benthic zone biome [ENVO:01000025]; feature: sediment [ENVO:00002007]; material: shallow marine sediment [ENVO:03000034] sea grass bed [ENVO_01000059] ...
ACACAGCAAGTTCAGCCCGGCCGCGGTGGTTGTGACAGTTCCACTGGCCCGCGACCTCGAGGAGCGGGTGATCTCGAAGCTTCGCGTGAAGGCCATGGGCGGAAAGGCTCGCTCGATCCGACCCCGATTGGTCGACGTCCGTGTGAGAGGGATTCGGCCCAAGATCCGTACCGTCGATCTGAGCAACGTCCGCGCTGCCGTCGAGCTCGGCGCGCTGTCTTCAGGGCCAGGCCCGCTAACGGTCCCCGTCGTGCTGCTCGGGGTGCCAGACAGCGTGGAGGTCGTCAGCATCGAGCCGGCCGAGGTTACGGTCCAGCTCGGCGGCAACTAGCCCCGCCTGCGATCAGACGGCGGCACCGAGCTCGTTCTTCGCTTCGTCGGCGATTTGCGAGGCAAGCCGCTCGATTTCGTCGTGATGCGGGCCTTCGATCATGACCCGGAGCTTCGGCTCGGTGCCGCTCCAGCGGACGAGCACACGTCCGTCGCGACCGAGCTTCTGTTCGGCGTCGCGAATCGCCCGACGGGTCTTGGGGAGCTGCTCCAGCGGCTGTTTGGTTGGCAGAGCAACGTTGACGAGAACTTGCGGGACCCGCTCCATCACATCGGCTCCGAGCTCGGAAAGCGGGCGACCTTCTTGCAGCAAGATAGCCAGCACCTGCATCGCCGCGACGAGCCCGTCGCCCGTGGTCGCGTGGTCCAAGAAGATGAGATGCCCCGACTGCTCGCCGCCCAAGTTATAACCCTGTTTGCGCATCGCATCGACGACATAGCGGTCGCCGACCGCGCAGCGAACGAGCTTGCCATTTTCGTTCTCGATGGCGCGCTGGAGCCCGAGATTGCTCATCACGGTGGCGACGAGTGTCCGATGGTTGAGCGTTTCGGTGCGGAGCATGCGGGTCGCACACAGCGCCATGATCACGTCGCCGTCGACCTCATGACCTTTGTCGTCGATCATGATCACCCGATCGGCGTCGCCATCGAGCGCGATACCCAGGTCGGCCTTGGTGCGCCTGACTTCACGAGCACACGTCTCGGGATGCAGTGCTCCCACATCGTCATTGATGTTGCGACCGTCCGGTTCGACGCCGATGGCATGCGTGTCGGCGCCGAGCTCCGAGAACACCAGCGGTGCCGTCTTGTAGGCCGCGCCGTGTGCAGCGTCGACGACCACAGACACGCCCTCGAGTGTCATGTCGCGGGGGAAGGAAGCCTTCACGAAGGCTACGTACCGACCGCCCGCGTCGTCGAGCCGCTCCGCGCGACCGACGTCGATACCCGTGGGTCGGTCCGTGTCCAACTCGGAACCGTCGATCAACTCCTCGACTTCGCGTTCGACGTCGTCGGGTAGCTTGAAGCCGTCCGACCCAAAGACCTTGATCCCGTTGTCGGGGTAGGGGTTGTGCGATGCGCTGACGACGATACCCGCGTCGGCTCGCATGCTGGTGGTGAGGTGCGCGATGGCCGGTGTCGGAAGCGGCCCAGAAAGCATCACTTTGCCGCCCTGGGAGCAGATGCCCGATGCGAGCGCAGTCTCGAAGAGGTAACCCGAAAGCCGGGTGTCCTTCCCAACGACGATGCGGGGCGCGTGCGCAACGCGTCGCCTGGCCTGGTAGACGATCGCGGCGCCGATGCGGAACGCCACCTCCGGCGTCATGCTGCCGGTGTTCGCGAGACCGCGAATGCCATCGGTGCCGAACAACTTGCGGGTCATGACTGCATTGTAGCCTACGGTTCCCAGGTCAGGTCGAAGCTCCAGTTCGCAGGGGGAGCAAACGTCCCGATCACCACGATACTACGGGGAAACTGGGCTTCGATCAGGAAACCGGTGCGCTCCGCCTGACCGGTGGTGTTGGTTCCCCCCTCTTCCCTCTGGGTCGTGAAGGAACCTTCGATATAGAGCCCCTGGATGATGTCTCGCCATTCGTCGGGGATGACCGCATCGACATTGAAGCCCACCTGGACTGTGGTCTCGGTGGTGCCGGGGTCGTCCTTCACGGCGAAGGTCGGGGCCAGGCCGCCGAACTGACCACGCAAGGTCGATGCAAACAATCCGCCCGCGACGCCTGCGAGGAAGTTGGTCGCTTCCTGACCCGCATCGACGGTCGACGTCTGGGCCCCGCGTTCCGTCCGCGCTCGACCGGTCATGAGCAGTGCGATGATCTGTGCCTCGCTCTCGGTTGGGACGGTCGACGCAAAGGCGACGTCGGGGTCGTCGAGATTACCGGTGACTGTGATCGTGATCGTCTGGCCCGGCGCGCCTCGAAGCGAATGAACTGCTACTAGACTCACCTGCGGGTTGATCTCGGGTTCCCCGGTGAAACGCATACTGCCGGATCGAACGTCAAACCGCTTTCCAAAGACCTCGAAGTATCCGTCGTGAAGCTCCAAGAGGCCGCTGACCAACAGGTCTTTTTCGTCATAGACGACCGTCAGTTGGGCCGACGCCACCGCTTCGAATCCCTGTTGTTCGCTCTTGACCAGGAAGCGTTTCGACGCGTCGATGTCCAACTCCAAGAGGTAAGGTGCCCTCGTATCGATCGCTTCTGGTTCCTCGTCGACGAACCGGATATCGGGATGTGGATCGAGCGTTTGCGGCGCGCCCTTCGTCTCGGGGACGTCGATGTAGAGGTCGCTGATATCGACGCTTGCGGAAAGCCCATCCTCCTTGAACTCGGCCGAGAACTCCACGCTCGAATCGAGGTCCGCCATGATCGAGCCTTCCTGACGAACTGGGAAGTCGTTGGCTTTGACGCGGATCGTCGCCTTCTTGGGGGTGAGCCCATCGAGCTCGAGAAGTCCGGTGGCGTTGGCTTCACCGTCTGCATCCACTGCGTGTAGATCGAACTCCAGGTCCCCTTTTCGATTGAAGATCGCTTGGCCTTCGACTTCTCTGAGCGTTTGGCCGACCGTCCGGAGCTCTACTCTGCCGTCGGATACGAGCAAGTCGCCGGAGACCTTGGGCGACAGCGGCTTTCCGCGGGCAGTGACGATGCCCTGGAGGTTGCCTTCCACGTTGACCACGCCGGACATCCACGCGAGCGCCGCTTGAAGGGGCATGTTGTCGAACGCCGCCTCGGCCTCGAGCTTGCCCTGTTTCCCCAACTCGGGCGTCGGATGCTTCTTGTCCCACACCAAGGGAACCTTCGCATCCAAGGTCGTCTCGCCGCCGTTCCACCACTCCCAACGGCCGCTGGCCGTACCGATACCACGCTCGAAGCTTGCGGCGAAGTCCATCTTGGCCGGGGGCGTCTCGACGACCGAGCTTGCTGCCTCCGTCCGGATTGCGGGCTCGATGCGCCGCGCGCGCAGATCATTCGACCGCATCTGGAGGGCCAGCTTTGGGTTCTCGCCGAACAGATCTTCGAGTCGAAGGGCGGCGCTCAGCGGTCCGGCTGCGTACCGGCACAGGAAGGGGATGTCCTCCGCGGGTGCTTCGTCGATCGTCGCGGTCAGCGTCATGGGTGGAAGCTCCGGGCGTACGGCCGCGCTCAGCCAGTCATCGAGTGGTGTCGGTGCCGATCCCTCCAGTCGTACGGCGCGTCGCGTGCTCAACAGACCGTCATAGGTCACGGTGGTCACGTCATCGATCAGCGTGGCCCGCAATGTCGAGCGCGGATTGGAATGCGTCGCGCAAAGCGTGTCCCCGAGCTTCCCCTTCCAATCGAAGCTCGCGTGCAGATCGCCGCGAGTGCGAAAAGCGCCCCCGGTGAGCGCTAGACTTCCGGCGACCTGGAGGTTCTCGATGCCCTCCGGCAACCGTTTGAGATATCGCTTCGGCAGCGCATCCAGGGTCCGAGGGGGGACGCGGGCCGACACCCTCCAAGGAGAAGTGTCCAGGGTCGACACGGCTTGCTGTGGGTCTTTGACCGCGTTGACGAGGTCGATCAGCAGGCTTCCCTCGACGTCGAAGAGCTCGCCCCGCGCATCGTTGCCGGTGACCCGGGCGACGAGCGAACCATACTCGTACTGAAACTTCGACTGAAGACCAAGCGCATCCCATGCGCCTGCCTTGAGCTCAGGGATCCCCACGGTGCCCTTGAAGGACGGAGCGTCGATCGGTCCCGATAGCGAGACCTCCGCATCGGCATAGCCAGAGAACGCACCCCAATCCTTCCCGAGGAAGCGTTCCAACAGGGCGAGATCGAATGCGCCGCATCGAAGGTCGACTTCATACACGCCGCCGCGAAGTGCCTCCACGATGTCGGCGACTTCCGGATCGACCAGGCCGCTTGCTGCAAGGGACAAGTTCCCCGAGCCGCCGAGATCGAGCTGCGCGTCGGCCTCGAGTGCCCCCTCGCCGTATCGGAGGAGGTATGCGGCGGTGATCGGCTCGATATCGAGCAGGCGCGCGTCCTTCAGCGTTCCTTCCGCGACGATGACGGGTCTTCGATCCAGGTCGCCCTTGAACTCGAAATGAAGGTTCACGCTGCCACGTATGTCGGGCTCTTGATCTGGAAGAATCAACCGGAGTGCCGCGAGGTCGAACTCCTTGACCTCTGCCACGATGTCGTCGCCTCCTTCGAACCGCCACGTGCCGTGCGCGTCCAGGCGTTGATTCCCGTTTGCGAAGTGGAGCCCCTCGAACTCGACTCGATCCTCGAAGTCGAAAACAGCCTCCTGCACGGCTCCTCGCCATACCAAGCTGCCGACGGCGAGCTCGACGTGGTCGGCACTGAGGACGTACGAGTTCCCACGTTTGGCGACCTTCGCGTGGAACTCCGCGCGTCGTTGGCCGGTCGCCGCGAAGGCCCCTTGGGTCTCATACGTTCTCGGACCGCCCTTGATTTCCAAGTCACCATGACCGATCGGATAACCGCTCACCTCGACATCGGCGCCCTCCAGCGTGAGATCGAGCGTGGGTGCGCTCGTTTCGCCGCGGATGGTACCCTCGACGTGGAGGGAGTGTGCGGTCAGCACGCCGTAGTCGACGTCATCGAGCGCCGCCCAGCCGTTCACATCGAGCCGATCGCCTGCCTGCCGAACTCTGAAATCAAAGTCTGCCGCTGCGCGGGAATCGGGCACGTAGCGCTGAATGTTCGGATCGTTCGCGATCTGCGGGATGCGACCTCGAACATGGAGTCTCGTGTCGCCGCCGTAGTCGACGGTCCCGTCGATGTGCAGTTTCCCGCCGGCGTAATCCGCCTCGAGCGTGTGAATGCGTGCGCCGTCTTCGCCGATCTCCATGACGGATTGAAAGTGGGGAATCGCGAAGTCCTCGTACCGGAACGGTTCGAGCTCGACCTCCAGACCCGTGGGAGCGTCCTCCTCGGGAGGCAGGACGAAGGCCACCTTTCCTTCGATGGCGATATCGGGGGCGCCTTCGACCGCCTTTTCGAGCTCGAGCTGCTCCGACGCGAGTTCGATCCGGGACGTCTCTTCTCCAGCGATATGCCCATTGATCGCGACAAAGCCGCCGTCGGTCTCGAGGTCCGCGGTCAGCGTCAAGGGATCGCCCGGACCAGTCAAACGCACATTGCCGCGCGTCGATCCTCTTGCGGTTGCTGCCCAATCGAAACCGACATCGACGAGCGACTGCGCGCTCACGGGGTCGGCATACACGTGTAGGTCGAGGATGAACGGATCGTCGACCGTCCGGCCCTCCTCAGGCCGGTAGGTGAGGTTGGCTTGGATACTCTCCTCGCCTCGACTGATGTTTCCGTCGAGGCGTGCTCCGCGGGTGTCGTCGTAGTACTCCGCGCGAAGCTGATTGAGATCCGCTTCGAATGGGAAGGGCTCGACGATGCGACCCGTCGCCGACCACACCTCGATGTCGTTGGTCCAGTAGTACTCCATGCGGCCGCGCACATGCATGTCGACCACCCTCAGACCGCGCAGACCGAGCAGATCGCCCCGCACTTCGACGTTGTGAAGATCCATGTCCTCGACGAAGGCATGAAATGGCTCCTCATTGGGGTCTTCGTCGGGGTCGTCGGGGGAGTCGAAGGCGTCGATGAACGTTGGCTCGCCGTCTTCGTTGTCGATCAAGGTAACGAGGCCATTCCAAAGGTGAGCGCGTGCGAATCTCAGGTTGCCTGCGAGTCCTGAGAAGGGGTCGATCACCAGATGTACCGTCTCGCCATAGATCACCTCGCGGCCAGCCGGGTCGTATACGCGCGTGTCTTTGCAGATCGTCTTCCAGAAGCGCAGTTGAGTGATCTCGCCGATCTCGAGCTCGCCGTACATCTCGCCCGTGACGTAGTCGTTCAGGATGTCGCGCCCGAGCCGTCGGCCGAGGCCGGTGTCCATGTGAACGATGACGCTTCCGACGATCGAGAGGAGCACCGCGAGGCCCCACAAGAAGACATGTCGCCAGGCCGGCACTAGAATGCCTCTCCGATCGTGAAGTGAAGCGCACCCGGCACGCGCCCAAAAAGCTTGAATGTCACCGGCGGCGCCGGCTGGCCCAGGATCTGCCCGCTGGGGATCAAGAACCCCAAATCGAGTCGGGCAGGACCGATGCCGGGGATCTGATAGCGAAAACCGAATCCGACCGCGGTATGGAGGTAGTTGAACCGAAAGCCGCCTGCCCCCTGGTTCAAGTCTCGGTTTACATCGCCCATATCGGTGAACACCGCGGTGCTGAAGCTCGGCGTGACCGGTACGCGCCATTCGAGCGACGCTTCCCAGCGGCGCAGACCGCCCGAGTTCACCAGGAAGTCGGGGTTGCCGGGATCGTTTTGCGGGCCAAGGAAGCCAGCGACGAATCCGCGGTGACTGGTCGGACCGCCCGATCGGAGCCGGTAGTTCTGCGGTCCCAGCGTCGCGCCAACCTGATCGATCTGGCCTGAGGAGCTGAAGATGAACATGCCGCCGATCCCGAAGCGCATGGCCAGTGTAGAGCTCAACGGAAGTGGGATGTAGCCGCGGGCTTCCGGCGTGACTCGGATGTACTGCCATGACCGATACAATTGGATGGGTGACTGCTGAGACCCCACCTGGAAGAAGAAGCCCTTGCGCGGCTTGCGCGAGTCGTCTCGAAGGTCGATCTGGATGCGTTCATCGAAGAAAAGCACACGGAAATTGTTGGGCAGGTCGGGGCGGTCGCGTCCAACGACAAAGAACAGATCGAAGTTGAGGCCTCCTGAAATCGTGAGCACTCCGTCGAGAAATGAACGGCTCAGGCGCCCAGACCACGTCAGATCGTGGCGCCGGAAGAACTGAATGGGGTCCGGACCCCAGTCATGACGAAACCGCACACTGAGCGTGGTGCGGTCCTCGATGAAGGAGGGCCATCGGAGCTCGATCTTGAGCTCGTTGCCGAGCAGCGTCCCAGCCCTGACAAATTGAAACAAGGGAGCCAACGCGACTACCTTCGGCCGATCCTCGATGCGCAGTCGCCGCAGACCTCCAAGGAAGTTTCGGTGCTCGAATAGACCAAAGAGATGCACGTCGGAAATCGCGGCGTCTTCTGTGTCGCGAAATGTCTCGAGCGTACCGGCCTGGACGCCACCGCCGATGCCCCACCGAATCTTGCGCCCGGGTTCGACCGTGATCAGGATATCGACGATTCCCGTGCACATATTGGATTCATCGACGCGGGGGGTTCCCGTCACATTCACCGAAGCGAAGGCACCGACGGCGTACACCGCTCGCTGCGCGTCGGCGAGATCGCTTGGGGCGTACTTCTGCCCTGGAAAGAGGCTTGCCGTGCTGAGAATCGTCTTGGCGGGAAGGCCGCGATTGCCCTCGACAGCGACGTTGCCGAGCCTCGACAGCGGACCCGGCACGACGCTGAAACGCACGTCCGCGGTCCGCTCTTCGCGGTCGATCTCCACCTCTCCGGTGACCGCCGCACAAGCGTAGCTTCGCTCACCGAGGACGCCTCGCATCTCGGCTTTGCTCGCTTCATAGAGTGCTTCGTCGAAGCGCGCCTCTTTTTCTAACTGGATGGCCCGCTCTACGGTGCGCCGAAGCTTGGTTCGCAACTCGCCGTGGCCGTCCACATTGATCGAACGCACCAGAACGGGGTCTCCTTCCTCGACTTCGACGTTGATCGAAACCTCGCACCCCTCCTTCTTGCCCTCGCGCTTGCAAGGGGCGTCTTTCCCCCTGCCTTCGACGCGCTCCGAGGCGGCCGCCGATGGGGGGTTGAACTCGGTGCTGATCACGGTGGCATCGTAGTAGCCCCGGGCCTGGTACCACCGTTCGACACGCTGAAGGTCACGCTCGAACACGGCGAGATCGAGGGTCGGCCAGCGCTTCAGGGGCTTCTTCCAGAGGTCGATCGATACCCGGTCGCCATCGAATGGCGGAAGGCCGCATACCGGATCGGCGGTGGTCCCAAACGAAAGGGTGACCCGATCACGCTCCTGGGTTGCAAGGCAGGCTCGCAGCGCCTCGGGATCGAGCTGCTCCATCCCGCGAAACCTGAGCCGGTTGATCCCGTAGCTGTCTTCGGGAATCGTCTTGCAGCCGGCGATCACGAGCACGCTGGCCGCGATCCAGGTGGCCCGTCGCGCCATCGCTCTTCAGGGCCCCTGCCGTCGGCGCCCGGCCGGTTCGCGGCAAGCGTTAAACACGGGGCTGTTGTAGCGCGAGTGGGCCTCCGGAGGCCAATCCCGAGCCAATTGGGCCATTTGGCCTGCGAGGACCCCCGCTGCTACAAGCTTTCTCGCGACAATGTCGACGAAACGCTACGTGATCCAGACCTTCGGGTGCCAGATGAATGTGCACGACTCTCGTCGCATCGAGGAAGTGCTCGGGGGGCACGGCTACGCACCGACCGACGAGGCGGAGCTCGCCGATCTGGTCATCGTCAATACGTGCAGCGTTCGAGAGAAAGCCGAGCACAAGCTGATGAGCCTGCTCGGAACCTTCCGGGCACTCAAGGAGAGTCGGCGAGACATGGTGCTCGCCGTGGCTGGCTGCGTTGCGCAGCAAGAGGGCGAGCGCCTGCTGCGCAAAGTTCCCTATGTGGACTTGGTGCTCGGGCCGGACAACATCGTCGAGTTGCCTGGGCTCTTGCGTCGCATCGAAGGAGGTGAGCCGTCGATCGTGAGGACGGTGTTCGATGAGGACGCGCCGCAGTTCCTGAGTGCATCGCCCCAGCGCGATCGACGCGAGGTGACCGGTTATGTCACCGTAATGAAGGGGTGCGATGAGCGGTGTACGTTCTGCGTCGTTCCCTATACGCGCGGCGCCGAACGGTACCGGCCCGCTGAAAGCATCGTGTCCGAGATCAAGGAGCGCGTCAGCGGCGGCGTTCGTGAGGTCACGCTCCTCGGTCAGACCGTGAACAGCTGGTTCGATCCCTCGGGACCCGCCAAGCCCGAATCGCGAGCTTCCGAGTCACGATCGCAGTTTGCGGGCTTGCTTCGCCGCATCGCCCGCGAGGTCCCGGACCTCGTCCGGTTGCGCTACACCTCGCCACACCCACGCCACGTGACCGATGCGCTCGTCCAGGCGCACGCTGATCTCGATGTGTTGCCGACTCATGTGCATTTGCCCGTGCAGTCCGGATCGGACCAAATGCTCAAGCGCATGGCCCGCCGCTACAGCGTGGACGAGTACATCACGAGGGCTCGCGCCCTTGGGGCCTCGCGGCCCGGGTTGACCCTTTCCACCGATATTATCGTGGGATTCCCAGGCGAAACCGAAGAGGACTTCCGGCAGACCCTCAGCTTGGTCGAGACCGTCGGCTTCGTCGCTGCGTTTGGCTTCAAGTATTCGCCGCGCCCCTACACACCCGCACTCAGGCTCGGCGACGACGTCCCGGAGTCGACCAAAGACGAGCGTCTCGCACGGCTGTTCGCACTAGTCGAGAAGCAGCAATCGGCGCACCTTGGGGCTCTCGTCGGCACCACTCAGCGAGTGTTGATCGAGGGGCCGAGTCGAGATGGCGAGCGCTATACGGGGCGGAGCGGTCGAAACGAGATCGTGCACGTGTGCGCGCCGCTGGGCGTCGACCCGACTGGTGAAGTGGTCGAGGTCGTGATCGACGAGGCCTACCGGCACAGTCTGTCGGGTGTGATGAACGGGGCGCGCTCCGCCGCCCTCGGGACTCGTCCCCGTCCGCTTCCCATCGTGAGTGGAGGCGCTGCCTGACCCGCACGGTGGTGGCTGCTTGGCTCCCCGCGGCGTCGTACATGGCGCTGATCTTCGTGTTGTCATCGATCGAGATCACGGTTCCTTATGTCGACCGATTTCCGTTGCGTGACAAAGGCATTCACTTTGTCGAGTATGCGGTCCTGGGTTGGCTGTGTGCGCGGGCGGCGCATCGAACGTGGCCCGACCAATCGCTCTTGCGGGTCGGTGGATTCGCGTTCTTGGTCGCCGCGGGGTGGGGGCTTTCCGACGAGTTACACCAAGCCTTCGTTCCGGGTCGGATGGCAGAGGTCAGCGACTGGGTTGCGGATGCGCTGGGCTCAGCGGCCGGCGTTCTTGGAAGCCATGCGCTTCGTCGGCCCGGGCGAAAAGGGGGGGGATCCCAGGGCTCGACGGATTCCTAGCCCGGACGCCCAGTTTTTCGGAAAGGGTCATTGACGCCCCTATGGGTGACCTATACTCTTAATACAAGAGGGCGTCTTCGCCCCTTTTTGACAACAAATCAGAGTTTCCTGGCGGCCGTGGTCGCCGGAATGTGGACCCGACCGGTTCGTCTCCCCCCCTCCATCGGTCGGGTTTTTTTATGGGGAATTGGCCTTCCAGGCTTCGCGCAAGGCGAGCCCCAGGACGAGGAACGCGATCAGGAAGTTGTTCACATCCGAGAACGCGAGAAAAAACGGGGAGGCGAGGGCCAGCGGAATCGCGAGCATCACCGCTTCGGTCGTCGATAAGGCCTCTTCGGCGGGTTCCGACATGGTCTGGTCCAGGTGGCAATGCGGTCCGACCGGCGACCGAGCTTCTTCGGAGGCAGCGGCGTCTGCCTTGCGTGGCACCGGGTTGGGCTGCTGAAGCCCATCGACCACGACCGGCACATAAGCACCCATGATCGCTACGTAAGTGAGCGCCATTGCGAGGCACTGATAAACGCGTCCGCCTACATTTCCCGACCCTGCGCGAACGGCAAGGCCGATCACCATGCCGACGGCGATCGCCAGGAGGAAGAGCTCAAAGCTGCTGAACGCGGCGACTCCGAACCAGGCCATCGAGCACGCCGTCGCGGCGACGAGCCCGAAGAAAGACGCACGGACCACAGGTCGCCAGCGGCTCTTCTGCATATCCCCCCTAACATCCAGTCTAGGGGTTAATATGCCGCCCCCCAAATCTGATTGATCACGGGCGGGACCGCGAAGCGGTGGGGCATAGCCCGCCCGGAGACCGCAGGCTTAGTCGTCGACCTTCAGGATCGCGTGAAACGCATCCTGCGGGATCTCCACGCTGCCGACATTCTTCATCCGCTTCTTGCCCTCTTTTTGCTTCTCGAGGAGCTTGCGCTTTCGGCTGATGTCGCCGCCGTAGCACTTGGCAGTCACGTCTTTGCGAAGCGCCCGCACCGTCTCGCGTGAAATGATCTTCGAGCCGATCGCTGCCTGGATGATCACCTCGTACTGCTGCTTGGGGACGATCTTCTTGAGCCTGGCTGCCAGGGAGCGTCCGAGACGCTGCGCCCGGTCTTTATGCACGACGATGCTCAGCGCATCGACCTTCTTGCCATTGACGAGCATGTCGAGCCGGACGAGCTTGTCTTCGCGATAGCCCGCAGGCTCGTAGTCCAGCGACGCATAGCCCCGGGTTGCGCTCTTCAGCTTATCGAAGAAATCGAACAGCACCTCGGCAAGCGGCATCTCATACGTGATGATCACGCGGCTCGTCGATGCGTACTGAATGCCCTTTTGCTCACCGCGACGGTCTTGGCAAAGCGCGATCACCGCGCCGACGTAGTCGCTTGGTGTGTGGATGGTCACGGTGAAGTAGGGCTCCTCGATGCGGACGCGGCCCTCGGGGATTCGTGATGGGTTTTCGATCTCGAATGTTTCGCCCTTGTCCGTGTGCACGATGTACACGACGCTCGGCGCTGTGGTGATCAGTCCGATGTTGTACTCTCGTTCGAGCCGCTCTTGAACGATCTCCATGTGCAAAAGGCCGAGGAAGCCGCACCGAAAACCAAACCCGAGCGCATCGGAGGTCTCTGGCTCGTACACAAATGAGCTGTCGTTGAGGTTTAGTTTTTCGAGCGCGTCACGGAGCTCGGTGTACTGGTCGCTATCGGTCGGGAAGATGCCGCAGAAGACGACGGGCTTCACTTCTTGAAAGCCCGCGAGCGCGTGCTCCGCCTGTTGATGGGCGAGGGTGATCGTATCCCCGACCTTGGCGTCGCGAATCGACTTGATGCTCGCCGCGAGATAGCCGACCTCGCCGGGGCCAAGGTGGTCAACCTCCTCTTGGAACGGGGTGTACACGCCGAGCTCGGTAGCCTCGTACTGGGCTCCGGTCGCCATCAGGCGGATTTTGTCGCCCTTCTGGACGGAGCCGTCTTTGACCCGGACCATACACACCGCCCCGCGATAGGCGTCGTACCAGCTGTCGAAGATCAGCGCTCGGAGCGGGCCCTCGGTGTCGGCCTCCGGGGCAGGGACCCGTTGAACGACCGCCTCGAGGATCTCCGGCACGCCATCCCCCGTCTTGGCGCTGCAAACCAGCAGCCCGGAGCAATCGAGGCCGACCACCTCCTCGATCTCCCCCCGCACACGGTCGACATCCGCGCTCGGCAGGTCCGCCTTGTTGACGACCGGAATGATCTCGAGGTCGTTTTCGAGCGCCAAGTACACGTTGGCAAGCGTCTGTGCTTCGACCCCCTGCGTCGCATCGACCACCAGAAGGGCTCCTTCACAAGCTGCGAGCGATCTTGATACCTCGTAGGTGAAATCGACGTGGCCCGGGGTGTCGATCAGATTGAGCTTGTAGCGCTCTCCGTCGGGAGCGTCGTACCAGAGGCGGACCCCCTGAGCCTTGATCGTGATACCTCGCTCCTGTTCGAGCTCCATCCTGTCGAGCAGCTGGTCTCGCTGCTCTCGGGGCGAGATCGCGCCGGTGATCTCGAGCAGGCGATCTGCAAGCGTGCTCTTCCCATGATCGATGTGAGCGATGATGCAGAAGTTGCGAATTCGCTTGAGATCAAAAGACATTCAGAGCTCGTGCGGGTTCACCCGCCCCCCGATGACTCGAACCCTATCAGCTCTTGGTAGCGGTCGCCGCGTCGAGGCTGAGTTGCCCCGGCAAGTCTTCGCTGTGTTGCTCGAGCACCAGGTCGATGCCTTCGCGGATATACACCGCGACTGGCACTTTGGTGCGCTCATGAAGAATCTTAAGCTGCTCGTTTTGCTCGGGCGTGATGTAAACAGTCGTGGAGATCTTCTTGCGTGCCATGATCGGCCCTCGTCACGTTCGCCGCGATCGGTAATGTAGCCTCGTGAAAGTACATGGCACCATGTATATTGTCAATGCGGCTGGTCTAGCGACTTGCCACCGCATGCGATTCGCCCCTATTCTACCCGGGCTCGTCTGGGGGCTCAGGGTGGGAACTAGTCGAAACCATGCGTAATTTCTGCAACACGAGGCGCGGAATAACCGTGCTCGGCGCCTTGTTTCTGGTCTTGTCCGCCGGCTGCAAGGGAAAGGGAGGCAGCACGCTTCCCGCTGGGTCGCTGGCGAACCGTATGACCTGCAAGCCGACCGACAAAATGACTGCGACAGACGTGAACAACGACGGTGTTCACGACATCACGCACGTTTCCCGGCAGGGAAAGCCTCACTGCACGACGATCGACCTCAACTTCGACGGCAATATAGATGTCAGCCGATTCTACGCCTCCGACGGGCGGACCATCGTTCACGAACAGCACGATTTCGACTTTGACGGAAAGGTCGACCAGCTTTCCTTCTTCGAAGACGGCCAGCTGGCGCGGAAAGAGCTCGATACAAACTTTGACAATTCAATCGACACTTGGATGTGGTGCGCGGGCGGCTGGGTCACCCGGGCGGAGCGCGATCGTGGCCATTCCGGGAAGGCCGACAGCTGGGAAACCTACAGCGAGGGCCTATTGGTCGAGGCAGGCTACGACGAGAACAACGACGGAAAACCGGAAAAATGGGAGCTTTTCCGCAAGGGTAGGCACGTCGCGACTCGGATCGACACCAATCGCGATGGCAAGCCCGACCAAACCGAAGAGGTTGCGCTCGATGATATCGGGGCTCCCGATGAGGTCCTGCGGTGCGAATCGACGCCCGATCCGAAGAAAATGACAGCATCACCCAAGGGTGAGAGCCTTGAGGAGTCTAAGCCTTCAGAAACTGCACGCGAAGCTGCGAATAACCCCTCAGAAACGGCTGGCCAGGCAGTTGACACCGACAGCGATGAGACCCACCCTGACCGCTCAACGGAGCCGTCTAACGGGGAAGACGGAGACCCCACCGAATGAAGATCACAGCCCTCACCATCATGATTCTCGCCTGCGTCGGCTGCGGTTCGAAGGGCGATTCAACCAGCCCGTCCAGCGAAGGTAGCGCCGGCGGTGAGATCGCCGACGGGGGTCGCTGTGCGGCCACGGCTGAGAACCACGAAATCACTGAGTACGACACCTCGGGCGACGAGCGCCCCGACGTGCGCAAGCTCTTTGTCCGGCTGGGCGAGGGCGACCTCTCCCGCTTGGTCCTCATCTGTCGCGAGGCTGACCTCAACGGTGACGGCCGCAAAGACGTGACCCGTTTCTACACCGAAGAGGGCCGACCGCGTCTCGAGGAAGCCGACCACGATTTCGACGGGCGTGTGGACGAAATCACCCATTTCACTGCCGGGCGCATCACGCTCCAGGAAATCGACAGCGACGGCAATGGCAGCGTCGATACCAAGATCTTCTACGAGCTAGGTCAACCGGTTCGCGGTGAACGTGACCTTGCCGGACGGAGCACCGCCGACCTCTGGCAGCCCGATCGATGGGAGTACTATGAGGACGGTCGCACCGTGAGAATCGGCACCGACTTCGATGGCGACGGCAAGGTCGATCGATGGGACCGCGACGACGAGCGTATCCGCAAGTCCGCGCTTGCCCGAGAACAAGCCGGCGAAAGCGCCAACTGAGTCAAGCTAGCGTGGCCTGAGAAAGGGTGTCACACACTCTCTCTTGGAACGGCTGCAAAAGGTGCTGGCGAAGGCTGGCGTGGCGTCTCGCCGGAGGGCCGAGGAGATCATCCAGGCCGGACGCGTGCGCGTGAACGGTCGGGTCGTGACCGAGCTCGGCACCAAGGTCGACCCTCGCAAAGACAGGGTCGAAGTGGACGGAAAGCGGCTGGTGCGGGAAAAGCCGGTCTATTACGTGATCCACAAGCCCCGCGAGATGGTCACCACGATGAGCGACCCCGAAGGAAGGGCGACCCTCGCCGACCTGCTCAAGCGCATTCCTGAACGTGTATTTCCGGTGGGGCGTCTCGATTACCACACCAGCGGTGCCCTGCTGGTCACGAATGATGGCGCGATGGCCGACGCATTGCTCAGGCCTCGGTCTGCCGTTCCCAAGGTGTACATCGCCAAGCAGACCGGACACCTCGACGACGACGCGCTCCGACGATTGCGCAAGGGTGTCACCCTCGACGACGGGTATCGCACCAAGGAGGCGGAGGTCTTCGTCGTGAGGGAAGAGCCTCGCCACAGTTGGATTCAGCTCACGCTCACCGAAGGCAAGAACCGACAGGTTCATCGCATGGTCGAGGCGCTGGAGGAACGTGTCATGCGGCTTTCGAGGCAATCATTTGCTGGCATCAACATCGATGGCTTGCGACCCGGCGAGTACCGTGAGTTGCGTCGAGAAGAGGTCAACAAGTTGAAGAAGCGCTACCTCAACCCGAGCAAGCACCGCACCGCACACCGCTAGCGCGGCGCGATGTCGTGATAGCGGTCGACTTTGGGCCGTGGAATCGTCTTCTTGGTGCCGCTCGGCCACTCGACCGTGATCGACTCCACGTTCGACACCGGTCCGAGTCCAAAGTGCTTTAGGTTGGCGTGTTGTGCACTGTACGAGTCGCCGGTGACGATACGCGCCACCTGGACGCCTTCAGAGGTGAGCACCGTGACCTTTGCGCCCACCACGGGGTGCCCAGCCTGGTCGCGGAGCCGCACGCCGATCCAATGACCGGGGTCTTCCCACGTGTTCTGAAGTACGTGAAGTCGCTGCTCCTGTTCGCGCGCACGGGTCTCTAGCTCGACGACCAGGAGGTCGGGTCTGCCATCCAGATCGAGGTCGTCGGCGACCACAGCCCGTGAATCGAACTCGAACGACACACCCATGAGAAAGCCCACGCTGCGAAAGCCTTTACCACCGTCGTTCAGAAACAGGTGATTGTGCTCGAATCCGTTCCAGGACCCGCCCTCGTCAGCCAGTTGCTGCATGGTCGTGCTGAAGACGGTTTTGAGGTCCGCTGGCCTGGCTTCGACCGGGTAGATGTCGTGCGTCCAGAAGTAAGTACAGTAGTCGCGCGCCGTCGACCGGCTGAGGTGACCGTTCGCCACGTAGATGTCCTGATCGCCGTCCCGGTCGAAATCGAAGGAAGTGGTACCCCACGACCATCCGGATCGGGCCAGTTTGTCCCGGTACACCGGCTGCGCGAAAGAGCCATCATCCTTAGCGAGGTACAAACGGTTGCCGTAACCCATTCGGGACCGCATCCGATCGTGGTCCGGGTGGTCCGCCCGTCCCAGGCCCATCGACTCGAGTCTGCGCGCGGTGGTGGAGCTCATCCCAATCACGTAGAAATCGAGCCTGCCGTCGAGGTTGTAGTCGCCAAATGTATGCGCCATGCCGAAGTTCGCGGGCTCGTCGACCGTGCGATTCGTGGCGTCGGTAAACCGTCCCTTGCCGTTGTTGAGGTAGACATCTACCCCCGCGAAGTCGCTCACCACGAGCAAGTCCAGATCGCCGTCCTCGTCCAGGTCCACAAACGAGCTGCTGTAGGTGCGTCGATGGCGCTTGAGCGCGAGCCCCGCCTGGCGAGTCGCGTCGCGGAACCTGCCCTCTCCCGCGTTGAGCCATAGATACGAGGGCTCGCCATCGTTGGCGTCGTAGTACGGACGCGGCATCTGGCCCTGCACGTAGGGCGGCTTGTACTGCGCGAACCACGCATCGAGGTCGCCATCGCCGTCGATGTCGCCGGCGGTGATGCTCGAGGGGTAGGGCAGCACGGCTTCTCCGACGAGCCTCTTCTTCGTGAAGCGCCCTGCCTCATCGAGCGTATAGAGAACCGCTTGGGTTCCTTTGCCCGCACCGAGGAGATCGGGACGACCATCTCCGGTGAAATCGGCGACAACCGCTGCTTTGAGCGGTCGGGGCTTGCCCTTTTCGTCCTTTGGAAGATCCGCAAGCAACGTGGTTTGCTCGAACGTCCAGTTGCCGCGATTCCAATGGATCTGATTCGCGCGGCCCAGGATGATGTCCGAAAACCCGTTCTGATCGAGATCATAGACGATCAGGGGCTCGAGGTAGCTCGAGCCAGCGCCCGAAGGCGCTGTGAGGCTCAATCGCTCGACGAACGCCGGAGGGCCGATTCGGTCCAGAATCTCGGCAGCCTCTACCGAGATTGCGCCGGGCACCGGGTTGCCCGTCTCATCGGTCCGGTCCGACCAATCCACGCGTAGCGTTCCACGCATGATCATGGTCCGCTGTTCGTCTGGCCGCGTGATGTGCATGACGAACGCGACCGTCGAACGCGGTGGACTGTTCGGGTCCGAGACGAAGCCCTCTTGGTGCCATTCCGATTCCACGAGCTGGTAGCCGCGCGCTCGGAATTCTTCCAGCATCTCGAGCCACTCGTCGCCTGAGATCGTCCGGCCGCCCTGTTTGATCGGTGTGGTCACGATACCGTCGTCCTCCAGCCGATCGGCTGGTGGCGCGCCGAGGCGAAGCTCCTCGAACTGCAGGGCACCGAGTACGGCGAAAGGATCCTCCGCACGGCGAAGGTCATCCCAGAGCTCGGTGATTGGGACATCGTAGCGTTGGGCGAGGCGCTCCTTGGCCCAGGTCGTTTCGTCGAGCGCATGGCGAGCCTCGAAGAGCGCGGGCGCTCCCACCGGTCCACCGACCGCGCTGTCACGGGACGGGCCCGGCCAGAGCGCGGTCCACGCGAGCGCGGCCGCGATCGCGAACGTCGATACCCAAGCGAGCGTCTGTCGCACCGATCGTGATCGTATCAGCGGAAAGCGCCTCACGGCCAGCGACTGGCCGAAAGCGCCCCGTGGAAAGCGGCTCGCCGTGCTCGGTGACCCGAGCTACGGTGCAGGTCAGCAACCCACCGACGCAAGGAGCGCCTCCCAATGACAGAGCCCCGAGTCCTCGTTGAGCGAGATGGTCATGTTCTGCACATCATCTTGAATCGCGCCGACAAGATGAACGCCTTCGATCTTCGCATGCTCAGCGAGCTCGGGGAGGCGGTGACCACGTACGAAGACGACGACGCGCTTTGGTGCGCGGTGGTCTACGCCAATGGCGACAACTTTACCGCCGGTCTCGACCTTGCCGAGGTCGGGCCGGCCATCCAAAAGGGCGAGCGCCTCTTTCCCGAGGGAAGTGTCGACCCGCTCAACCTCCACGGCAAGAAGCGGAAGAAGCCCGTGGTGATGGCGGTGCAGGGTTGGTGCCTGACCCTGGGCATCGAGCTATTGCTCGCGGCGGACATCCGCATCGCCGCCGAGGGAACGCGGTTCGGCCAAATCGAGATCAACCGCGGGATCTTCCCATTTGGCGGTGCAACCATTCGCCTGCCTCAAATCGCCGGGTGGGGTAACGCGATGCGCTGGCTTCTCACCGGCGATAAGTTCGATGCGCAAGAAGCGCTCCGCATCGGTCTGGTTCAAGAGGTCGTCCCTGCGGACGAGCTCAAAGAACGCGCCGTGACGATCGCTCGGACCGTCGCAAAGCAGGCGCCGCTCGGAGTGCAAGCAACCCTTCGGTCGAGCCACACGGCCGAGCGGGAGGGCATCGAAGCCGCCACGAAAGAGCTCCTTAGCATCGCGCGCAAATTGATGGATACCGAAGATGCCGCCGAAGGGCTTCGCTCGTTCATCGAACGGCGCGAGGGCAACTACAAAGGGCGGTAGCAATGGCCGCGAAACCAAAGCAGCACAGCTTCTTCCAAGATGTGAACCGCTACTTCCTCAAGGCGTCGCGCCACACGAGCCTTTCGTCCGACGTACTTAGTCAGGTCGGAGCCTGCAACGCGGTCTACCGAATCCGGTTTCCCGTGAGGAAGGATGATGGCCAGATCACGGTCGTCGAGGCCTACCGCGCAGAGCACAGTCATCATCGCCTCCCGACGAAGGGAGGGATTCGCTACAGCCTCGATGCCTCGCAAGACGAGGTCATGGCGCTCGCCGCACTGATGACCTACAAATGCGCCGTGGTGGACGTTCCTTTTGGAGGTGCAAAAGGGGCGGTTCAGGTCGATCCGCGCGCGGAGTCCGATGGGTTTCTCGAACGCGTGACCCGACGATACACCAGCGAGCTGATCCGCAAGCGGTTCATCGGTCCGGATGTGGATGTCCCGGCGCCCGATGTCGGTACCGGGCCGCGTGAGATGGGTTGGATCGCCGATACCTACAAGTCCCAAGGCCCAGACACCCTCAACGCGCTTGCATGTGTTACGGGCAAGTCCGTATCGGCGCACGGCGTCGCCGGACGGGACGAAGCCACGGGCGTGGGCGCCGTGATCGCCCTGCGCCACTTCCTAGACCGAGCAGAGGACGTAAAGCCGCTCGGCCTCAGCTCGGGTATCGCTGGCAAACGGGTCATCGTCCACGGATTGGGCAAGGTCGGGCTCCACGCCGCGCGGTCGGTGATCGCGCACGATGGCATCGTGGTCGGCGTCTCGGTGAGCGACGGTGCGCTGTATCATTCCGATGGCCTGGACCCCGATGCCGTGATCGCCTACCGCCACGAATCGGGCTCGCTGGCTGGCTTCCCGCACGCGCAGGCGTTCGAAAACCCGAGCAGGCTCCTCGAGCAGGCATGTGACGTCCTGATTCCTGCAGCGCTCGAGCACCAGATCACCGCTGAAAACGCAGCCCGCATCCAAGCCAAGGTGATCGTCGAGGGAGCCAACGGGCCGGTCGATCCAGAAGCGGATGCACTACTCACGGATGCGGGGACCGTGATCGTACCCGACATCTACGCCAATGCTGGTGGGGTCGTCGTATCTTACTTCGAGTGGATCAAGAATCTCTCTCACGTGAGCTTCGAGCGCATGACCCGCCGCTACCAGCAGCTCGCGAGCGACCGACTCCTCAAGGTGCTGACGCGCCTCACGGACCAAGAGCTGACGGGAGCAGATATCGAGCTGCTCGCCCGGGCTCCAGACGAGATCGACTTCGTGCGAACCGCGCTCGAGAATACGATGTCGCTTTCCTACGGGCGACTTCATGAGCGGTGGAAACAAGAGAAGCTGCCGAGCCTTCGCACCGCCGCGTACCTTCGCGCGATCGACCAGGTGGGCAACGCCTACGTGGAAGCGGGGATTTTCCCCTAGGTAGGCGTCAGGCGATCGCGTTCAACGACCAGTCATACCGGTGGTAGTCGAAAGGAAAGCCTGCGCCGAACGCGGCATCTAGCGCAGCTCGGTGTGCGTCTCGGGCGTGTTCGAGGATGAAGCTTTGGATGCCCTCGGTGCCGCCGAAGTCCTGGCGGTAGTAGCGGAAGGTGATCGGGATGCGTACGGTCTGCGCGGTTTCGTCGACTACGACGTCGGCCGCGACGTAGTTGTCACTTGCCGCGTCGAGCTGGTCAGCGATTCGGTCCGCATCATAGAAAGCAACCGGGGGGCAACTCGCCGATGCGCAGACGAGGGCCGCATGAATCCGCGGATCGACGACAGACGGGCAATAGGCCAACCGTGGGTCACCGTCCTTGAACAGCGGGCGTTTTGTTGCTGGATGAGGAGCGTTTCGTCGTAGGACGCCGTTTTCCATGTCGTCG
>CAJIBX010000280.1_pt1 | contig 20415 bp, 19 predicted proteins | sample 9199471 | NCBI WGS metagenome assembly CAJIBX01 (sample SAMEA7708317, study PRJEB35096) | sediment metagenome | biome: marine neritic benthic zone biome [ENVO:01000025]; feature: sediment [ENVO:00002007]; material: shallow marine sediment [ENVO:03000034] sea grass bed [ENVO_01000059] ...
CAGGCCATCCGAAGTGTGCGACCGACGACTTTTTCGTCCGCGATCTTGTACTTTGCGTCGCAGCTTTCGCAGGTGAACTTCATCGCATGCCCGTGGGCGGGAAGTACCGGCTGAGCCGAAACACCCCGCCTTAGCCTAGCGTGATCTGGCCTACGTTTTCAACACAGGCACAATAATTCACATGCCCGAAAGAATGAGGAATTTCTGCTCTCCGGGGACCCGAGAAAGCACGATGCGGTGGTCGCCAACGCGGCGGGACCAGCGATCGTCCTCGGGCGCTTCGCCGGTGGTGAGCTCGAAGCTGGCGCTGTATCGGAATTCTACGAGGATTCGTTCGGCCCGGTACTTGATGTTCAGGTACTTGATCTCGTAGCGCACATCGGTGACGCGCTCGCTCCAGCGCCCGAGCTTCCCCCGGAGCCCGTCGAAATCCAAGTCATCGTCGCCGATCGGAGTGCCGTTGTCGTCGAGATACTGCGGGTGAGCCATCGCAAGCAGGGCGCCGATGTCCCGCGCCTCCACCGAGTTGCGATAACGCTCCATGAACTCGAGGACTCGGCGGTTCTCCGGGTTGTCTTCGACGTTGGTGTTCGGGATGTTCTTGGTACAGCCCGCCGCCAGGCAGCCGAAACACACGAGCAGAGTGATAAAGCGCATCATGAGCGATAACGGTTGGGGGGCCCTACGGCATTCCCGCGCAGCCATTGTGTCCCGACCCCTTGGGTATGTCCATTTAGCTTAGGCCGTAGTCCTTGATCTTGTAGAGGAGCGCGCGGTGGCTGATTTCCAGCAGCTTGGCGGCCGCGGTGCGGTTCCCGTTGGTCTTTTCGAGCGCCTTTCGGATCAGCGTCTCCTCCATGAAACGAGCGGTCTTCTTGATCGAAAGCTCTCCGCTTGCCAGGACGGCACCGAGCGGGTCTCGTGGCTCACGCACACGGTCGGGAAGGTCGGCCTCGCCGATGATGTCACCCTCCGACAGAACCACCGCACGCTCGATCATGTTCTCGAGCTCCCGCACGTTGCCGGGAAAGCCGTACCCGACGAGGAGCTTCCGCGCGCGAGGATCGATGCCTCGGATGCGCGTGCCCAGTCGGCCGTTGTTCTGCTCGATGAAGTAGTCCGTGAGAATCAGAATGTCCTCGCCGCGTTCTCGAAGCGGCGGGACATTTACCTGCAGCACGTTGAGGCGGTAGTAGAGATCCTCGCGAAACCGGCCCTCCTCGACCTCACGGCGGAGGTCTCGAACCGTCGCCGCGATCACGCGCGTATCGATCTCCTTGTCCCGCGTCGCGCCGAGCGGTCGGATCGTCCCCTCTTGCAGCGCCCGGAGTAGCTTGACCTGCAGCGACAGCGGGAGCTCGCCGATCTCATCGAGAAACAACGTGCCTTCGTTGGCTTCTTCGAAGAGGCCACGCTTGTCCGCGTGGGCATCGGTGAAAGCACCTCTTTTGTGCCCGAAGAGCTCACTCTCGAGGAGCGTTTCGGGGATCGCGCCGCAGTTGACCGCCACAAAGGGTTTTTTTGCGCGGGGGCTTCCGGTGTGAAGTGCCTTTGCGACGAGCTCTTTTCCAGTGCCGCTTTCACCCTGAATCAGGACCGTGGTTTTGTATTCGGCGACCTTCTCGATCGTGCGAAACACCTGCTGGATCGCTTCGCTCTTGCCAAGGATGCCGTGAAACGTTTGCGACTTCCGCATTGCCTCTTTGAGCGCGCGGTTCTCGCGTCGAAGCGACTCCCGCTCTTCGGCCTTGCGCAGCGAGAGCAGCACTTCATCCTGTTTGAAAGGCTTGGAGATATAGTCGTACGCGCCGGCTTTCATCGCTTCGATCGCGAGGTCGACCGAGCCGTATGCGCTCATCAGCACGGCCGTCGCCGTCGACGCGCGCGCCTTCAGCTCCGCACACAGCTCGAGACCGGTCATGCCGCTCATGCGGACGTCCGCAAGAACGAAATCCGGATCGAAGCGCTCGAGCTGTTCGAGGGCCTCTTCCGCGCTCTCAGCAACCTCGACCTGGTAGCCGTGCTTGCGAAGCAATGTCCGCAACACCAATCGGATGTTCTCTTCGTCGTCGACGACCAATACGCGGCGCATGGTGTGTTCCTCGGTGTGGCGGGCGGCCCTGCACCTTTTGCGTACCGGTCGAGCGCCTACTCTGAAATAAGTATCATAATCGGGACGGCGTCGTCGAAGCGCGACCGGGATCGGGGAAGGTAATTAACCCTCCAACTCACTGAAATCAGGATAAATTTGCGATATAGGGCCGCGGGTGCCACAATCCTCACAGGCCCTCAGAGCTGTAATTATCCCGTTTCATTGCCTGAGGAGCATGCCAGGACTTAGGATGTTATCGGAGGAACGATGAAGTCGCGCTTTGTTTTAATCCCACTGCTTGCAGCTTTTCTTACCATGGGCGGCGACTGCCGCGACTTGGACAACCTCAACCCGTGCGTGGTGTCGGGCGTCGTACAGGACGTTCCGATCAGCCGGATCGACAGCGTCGACGTGCTGTTCGTGATCGATAACTCCGAATCGATGCAGGAAGAGCAGTTGCTGTTGTCGACAAAGATCGTCGAGGTCGTCCAGGCCCTTGCCGATGGTGGGGAAAGCAATCCGAACATCCCGGACTTTCCTCCGGTGGAGAGCCTTCGCGTCGGTGTCATCACGACGGATATCGGGTCGGTGCCGTTTGTCGGTCAGCCCGCCTCGGGCTGCGCGATCGACGGCGACAACGCGGAGCTGTTCACGACCGGCGTCGACCGTACGCCACCACCGCCGGACGACCTCTGTGAGCTCTACCCCGGTGAGGACCCGCCGCCACTGCCCTACGCGCAGTTTCCTCTCGATCCGTTCTTTCCTGCCGGTCCCGTCGGACAGGCGGATTTCGTCGACGGCGTCCAGTGCATCGTCGGCCAGGGCACCTCGGGTGACTTCGGATGCGGCTATGAGCAGCAGCTCGAGGCGACGCTCCAGTCGTTCAATACCGGCGCCAACAGCGGGTTTGTCCGCGACGAGGCCCTGCTCGCGATCATTCTCGTGACCGACGAAGACGACTGCTCCTCAGAGGATCCGGACATCTATGATGTGACCGATGCGGCGGGGAACAAGTTCAAGGGTCCCTACACTTCGGGGGGCGCCCTCAAAGCGGAGCTACGCTGCTTTGAGCACAAAGACGCGCTCTGGGAGATTCAGCGCTACGTCGACGGTGTGACCACGCTCAAGGACAGCCCGTCCAAGGTGGTCTTCGCCGCGATCGCGGGCATCCCGCAGGTGATCGAAAACGCGGTCGACCCCGACAATCCAAGTTTTGACGAGATCTTGGCCGACACCGACATGATCGAAGTCCCCGACGGCCCAGACACCACGTCACAGAAGTTGAGGCCCTCGTGCGACGCCGGCGCAAATGGCGAGGCGTTCCCCGCGCGGCGTATCGTCGAGACAGCCAAGGGCCTCGAGCAAGAAGGCGTCCGCTCGATCGTCGAGTCGATCTGCGAGGACGACTATACCGGTTTGCTCGAAGATATCGTCGGCAAGATCGGCGATGCGCTTCGCCAAATCTGTCTGCCCGACTCACTGATCCGCGACGCGGAAGGCACGGTCGGCTGCCAGGTCACCGAGACACAGCTTGCGGGAGTGAGCTGCGAGAGTGTCGGCAAGGGACGGACGTTCCTGCGAAAGGACGAGGACGACCCCGACCGTGAGGTCTGCCTGGTCGAGCAGCTCCCGAGCGATGGCGTGACAGTGCCGGCCGGCCAGGGTTGGTTCTACGACGACTTCTCGGAGGCCACCGAAATCTGCACCTTTGAAACCGCGCAACGGGTGTCCTTCACCGAAAACGCGGAGCCCGAAGCGGGCACGAGCGTTCGCTTCGAGTGCCTGCAGGGCATCGTGCCAGCCGAGCCTGATATCGGGTTCCCCTGCGCGATCGCTCCAAGCGAGTGCGACCCATCGGCAAACGAGATCTCGCTCGAGGAGAAGTACGACTTGCTCAGCGTCGAGTTGTTCTGTCAGGAAGCGACGAACACCTGCCAGATCAAATGCACCAACGACGCACAGTGTCCGGGCGGGTTCGTGTGCTTCGATGCCGAAGACGGCGGGGATGAGTTCTGCATCAATCCCACCTGCACGCTGAACTAGCCGCATTCCGCTCTCCCCTGGCGGCCGCCGGGTGGCCGCCGCCAGGTTCGCCAACTCAGCGCGCCAAGTGTGCGTAAACACGCGCGCGAGTGCTGGCACGCCGCGTGCGTAGCGCTGGTGTATGCTTGCGACCACCCACGCGAGTTGTCTCGTCGGCATCGAAGCGCGTCCCGTTCAAGTCGAGGTGCAGCTCGGCCAGGGCCTGCCCGGTGTCGATCTCGTCGGCCTACCGGAGCGCGCGGTCCGCGAGAGCCGCGTGCGCGTGCGGGCGGCGTTGAGCGCGCTGCCGTTTCAGCCGCCGCCCAGACATCTCGTCCTCAATCTCGCGCCTGGCGATCTCCGCAAGAACGGCGCCGGGTTCGATCTCGCCGTTGCCGTGTCGATCATGGCCGCGTGCGGTGCACTTGCGCCCAACCGGCTGCACGAGACACTGCTCATCGGCGAGCTCGCGCTCTCGGGCAGGCTCCGCCCGGTCCGTGGCGTCCTGGCACAGCTCCGGGCGGCGCGGCGCCGCGGCCTCAAGTTCGCCCTGGTGCCGGCGGACAACCGGGCCGAGGCCGCCTTGGTCGATGGCCTCGTCGTCCACTGCGTAGAACACCTGCAGCAAGCGGTCGCGTGGCTCAACGGAGAAGTCGAGCTGGCCCCGGCATCGGTCCCCCATGTCACCGGGCCACCGGGTGTGCACCACTGCGACCTCGCCGAGGTTCGGGGCCAAGAAGGCGCGCGAAGGGCGATGGAGATCGCGGCGGTCGCAGGTCACCACCTCCTGCTCGTCGGTAGCCCCGGAGCCGGGAAGACCCTACTCGCACGGTGTCTGCCGTCAGTCCTTCCCCCACCCACGGCAGGCGAGGCTCTGGAGATCGCGACCATCGCCACGGCAGGCGGTCTTCAGCCACCGGAGTCTCTGTCCAACGCGCAGCGCCCGTTTCGGGCACCCCATCACACCGCCAGCGCGGCTGCGCTCATCGGAGGCGGCGAACCGATCCAGCCTGGCGAGGTCACCCTCGCCCATGGGGGCGTTCTGTTTCTCGACGAGCTCCCCGAGTTTCGCCGCAATGTCATCGAGACGCTGCGCACCACCATGGAAGACGGGCAAGTCGTCATCTCCCGGGTGCATCAAAGAGTCACACTACCCGCATCACCCATGCTCGTTGCCGCGATGAACCCCTGCCCGTGCGGGTTCGACGGCGATCCAAAGCGGGCCTGCAGCTGCAGTATGCAACGCATCGCTGCGTATCGGGCGCGGGTTTCCGGTCCGCTCCTAGACCGATTCGATCTGCATGTTCAAGTGCCTCGCGTCAGCGCGCGAGCCATGCGGCAGACCGAGCCAGGCGAACCATCGGCTTCCATGCGGCAACGGGTCATCGAGGCGCGGGCCATCGTCGACGCCGCGCCCGCCACTAGCCTCAGCGACCTTCTTCGGATTGCGGACAAGAAGGCCCTGTCGTTCCTGGAATCCGCCATGGAGCAGCTCGCAATGAGCGCTCGCGCCTACGTGAAGTCGCTCCGCGTCGCCCGAACCATCGCCGCCCTCGAGGGCGGGAGCGCCGTCCGAACGCACCACGCCGCCGAGGCTCTTCAATACCGTTTTCTGGACCGGCGAACGCCCCAGGCGTTGCCAGCCCAACAGTGACCCACAACCACAGGAGTAAACCGATGAAAGAAAGACTCAAAGCGATCGATGCGGCCATGCAAAGCATCGAAAAACAATTCGGCAAGGGCGCGATCATGCGGCTCGGCGAGCGCAAGGTCGAGCAAATCCCTTGTATTCGCTCGGGCAGCCCATCCCTCGACAGGGCGCTTGGCTGCGGCGGGTACCCGAAGGGACGCGTCATCGAGATCTACGGACCCGAGGCAAGCGGAAAGACCACCCTCACTTTGCACGCCATTGCCGAGTGTCAGAAGGCGGGCGGTGTCGCCGCCTTCGTCGATGCCGAGCACGCCCTCGACGTTCACTACGCCAAGGCGTTGGGCGTCAACGTGAAAGAGCTCCTCGTCAGCCAACCGGATACGGGCGAGCAGGCGCTGGAAATCACGGAGACACTCGTCCGCAGTGGCGCGGTCGACCTGCTCGTCATCGACTCGGTCGCCGCACTAGTGCCCAAGGCCGAAATCGAGGGCGACATGGGCGACAGTCACATGGGCCTGCAAGCGCGCTTGATGAGCCAGGCGCTGCGTAAGCTCACCGGCGTCACCCATCGCACGGGCACTGCCATCATGTTCATCAACCAGATGCGCATGAAGATCGGCGTTGTGTTTGGCTCGCCCGAGACCACCACAGGCGGCAACGCTTTGAAATACTACTCCTCCGTCCGCCTCGATGTCCGTCGTATCGGCGCAGTCAAGTCGGGCGAGGACATCATCGGCAACCGCACGCGGGTCAAGGTCGTAAAGAACAAGCTCGCGCCACCCTTCCAAAAGGTCGAGTTCGACATTCGCTACGGGCAGGGCATCGACTCCGTCGGCGACCTCCTCGACAAAGCCGCTGAAAGCGGCGTGGTAGAGAAGAGCGGCGCGCACTATCGCTTCGAGCGGCAGGCGCTCGCGCACGGCCGCGAAAAAGCGAGGCTTGCACTCCTCCAGGACGAGCGGATCCGCACAAAGATCGAACGGGTGCTCAACGGCAAAGCCGCGACGCCGGGCGCCAAGGCCGCCTAGAACTGTGCACGACCGGCGTAGGCTGTTAGTTCTACGCGCAGTGAGGTGCCTGGTCACAGGGGCAACCGGGCTGATCGGTTCAGCGATCACGAGGCAACTGCTTGCGAGCGGCATCGAGGTGCACGCGCTCGTCCGCTCGCAGACGGCCGCAAAGTGGGCAACCGATGTCGGCGCGAGCGCTTTTGAGGGAAGCCTCGGAGATCCAAACGCGATCGCCGAGGCGGCGAAGGGGTGTGAGGTGATCGTCCACGCCGCGGGCACCGCTTGTGTGCGCGCGTCAGCACGCGCGCTCGGGTGGATCCACGTGGCCGGCACGGAGAACGCACTGATCGCGGCGGCCTTTGTCGAGTGCCGTCGCTTCATCCACATCTCGTGCACCGATGTGACGCTGATCAACGGGCCGCGTGCCTTCTGGGACGAAGACGTGACACCGACCCAGGCGCCGCTCGGCGCACTCGCCAAGAGCAAGCTTGCGGCCGAGGAGATCGTGCGGGTCACCCGTACCACCAAGCTGAATACCGTGGTGCTGCGCCCCGCGCTGGTCTGGGGTGCGGGCGATCGTACCCGGCTTCCGCACTGGTGCGCATGGGGTCTTCGGGGCAACCTTCGCCTCATCGGTAGTGGCAAGCACATGATGGCGACCACGCATGCTGAAAATGTCGCGCATGGGGTCGTGTGCGCGCTCGAACGCGAGCTCCCGTCGGGCAGGGTCTTTCACGTGCTCGACGCGGAGACGCCTTTGGCCCGCGATTTCTTTTCCGAGATCTCTCGCGCGGCTGGCTTACCGTCGCCCAAGCCGGGTCGCCCAAGGGGCGTCGAGCTCTCGCTCGCACGCCTGCGTCGGCTCTTTGGCGTCGAGGGCATGCTCCCGGTCGAGGTCATCCAGTGGGGCACCAGCACATCGTTCAATGGGAGCCGCGCAAGGGTGGAGCTCGGCTACGAACCTCAGGTCGATCGGTCCACTGGGATGCAGCGCCTCGCGGACTGGATTCGCGAGCAAGGTGGGGCCGAGGCAGTCGTTCGGCAGCGGCGTGCCCCGCCGACCGATCACGACATCGCCGAGCAGGTCGAGCTTGCGGATGCGGTCGGGACCGCTTCGCCGTAGGCTGCGGCAGCGATGACGGAATCCGAAGATCAGCGCTGGATGAAGCAAGCGATCGTCGAAGCACGCATCGCAGAGGCCAAGGGCGAGGTGCCCGTAGGCGCGGTCGTGGTGCACGCGGGGGAGGCGATCGGCAAAGGTCACAACCTGCGGCAAACCACGCAGGATCCGACCGCACATGCAGAGATGATCGCGCTTCGCCAGGCGGCGGAACGCCTGGGAAGCTGGCGCCTTCTCGACACGAGCGTCTACGTCACGTTGGAACCGTGCCCGATGTGTGCGGGGGCGTTGGTCAACGCTCGGGTCGGGCGCGTCGTCTGGGGCTGCGACGACCCCAAGGCGGGCGCAACCGCAACCTTATTCGGGATCGGCTCCGATCCACGGCTCAACCATCGCTTCGAGTGTGTCGATGGCGTACTCAAAGACGAGTGCGCCGCGTTGTTGAGCGACTTCTTCGCGGAGTTACGGAGCTAAGAGCCCCGCCACACGCCGGCGACCGCTACCGTTGCTCCCTTCCGGGCCTGGCGGAGTTCACGGGCCGACGTTGGCAGGATCTTGAGCATACCCGACATCGTGCTGCCGGGCCACGAGTCGACACCTGCCAAGCACGTGCGCTCGGATGGGTCTCTGGCGGAGAGGAAGGGATTCGCTCTTGTCCACTGTACGAGTCCAGCCCGCTGGACGAGTACAGTGCAAGCCGAAGCCCGTAGTCTGACTCAGTGACGGCCAGACGTGTTGGGCGGGCTCAGGTTCTGGCGGAGAGGAAGGGATTCGAACCCCCGGTACCTTTCGGTACACGCGATTTCCAGTCGCGCACCTTCGACCACTCGGTCACCTCTCCATGTTGGCACCCTGACCCTGAGGCTTCGGGCGCCGGCGGAGAGCAAGGGATTCGAACCCTTGGTACCGTTGCCAGTACACTTGATTTCGAATCAAGCACCTTCGACCGCTCGGTCAGCTCTCCGCGGCCGAAGCTAGCAAAAGGCCTGCCGCTGTCAAAAAGGGCGAGGCTGCCGATTCCCGCATCGCTAGCGAGTCGCAAGACGACCGTAGACGTCGACGGGGATTTCTATACAATCTCCCTCCCCCTTCCCCTTTTGAAAGGAAACCCATGGCAACGTACCTGCTCATCGAGTCTCGAGACCCGTTCGATTCGAACGACGTCTCGAACTTCTACGAGCTGGCCACCGGACTGAGCCAAGAGGGCAATCAAGTCACCCTGTTCTTGGTCCAAAACGGTGTGCTCCCGGCTCGCAGAAGCGTGCATTCCGCGGCGCTCACCACGCTCGCTCAAAGAGGCGTGCAAGTGCTCGCAGACGACTTCTCCCTGCGCGAACGCGGCATCGACCAAGCCCGCCTCGCCGAAGGCATCACCCCCTCACCCCTCGATACCGTCATCGACCACCTCGCCGATGGCAGCAAAGTCATCTGGCACTAGGAGGCGCTCATGTCCAAAACCATCACGTTTGCTCTCATGGATGCGCCGTACGAAAACGCGCGCAGCACGACGGCGCTGCGGCTAATCGATATCGCCGCCCGCCGTGGCTACACGGTTAATGTTTTCGCTTACGAAGGCGCAGTGGGTCTGCCCTTCACCAAGCAATCCCCCCACCCCAATGCGGTCCATGGTCACGATGCGGACGAAGAGGACCATCCGCTTCCGCATCAGTGGATCGAATCGATCGCGAAGACGGCCGAACAGAACGGCGGTAAGCTCGACTGGATCAATTGCGGCCTGTGCGTCGACGAGCGCGGTGTCCACGAAGCCCTCGAATTCGCCCGCCGCGGAACCCCCGGCGACCTATGGAACTGGGCCGAGGCATCGGACAACACCCTCGTGATTCCGACCAAGTGAGGAAACGATCATGGCACTCAAAGTTCTGAACATCGTCGAAACCGCCTACCGAGCAACCCTCGAAGAACAAGACGACACCATCCTCTGGGTCAGCACCGCGATGAAAGGCGGCGGGGCCGACGTCGACGTCCTTCTGCGAGGCAACGCCGTCAACTACGGCGTCAAAGCCCAAGATTCCTCCGGCCTTCGCTTTGGCACGAAAGAGCAAACCCAACCGCCACGCATCGCCGAGGATGTCACCCGACTCATCGACAAGGGCGCCAAGGTCTACATCATCGCAGACGATGTTGCCGAACATGGCCTCGAACGCACCGACCTCGTTGAAGGCCTTTCGCCCATTTCACGATCCGGCATCGCCAAGCTGTGCGCGGACTACGACCAAGTGTGGCACTGGTGACGATCTCAGCCGATGAACGTTACGAAAAGAAACACGCCGAGGTGCTCGGTCGGAAGATGACCTACGTCGAAACTGGCACCGGCGATCCGATCGTGCTCCTGCACGGCAACCCAACGTCGTCGTACTTGTGGCGAAACATCATCCCGCATCTCGAGGGGCTCGGTCGCTGCATCGCGCCAGACCTCATCGGGATGGGCGATTCGGACAAGCTCCCGAACGCTGGCCCCGACAGCTATCGCTTCGTCGAGCATCGCGAGTACCTCGAGGCGCTCCTGGAGCAACTCGGCGTCGTCCGAAACGTGACCCTGGTGCTCCACGATTGGGGCTCGGGGCTCGGTTTCGACTGGGCCTATCGCCACCCGCAGGCGGTCAAAGGCATCGCCTACATGGAGGCGATGGTGCGACCGGTCAGCTGGGACGAATGGCCCGAAGGACCTCGGCAGTTCTTTCGGATGCTTCGTTCCCCGGCGGGCGAGGAGGCCGTCCTGCAAAACAATGTCTTCGTCGAAGTGTTGCTTCCGCGTGCGGTGTTGCGCGGTCTCACCGACGAAGAGATGGCGGTCTACCGCCGCCCATACCTCAACGCCGGTGAAGACCGCCGACCGACCCTGACATGGCCGCGGGAAATCCCGATCGACGGCGAGCCGGCCGACGTCGCGGAGATCGCCGGCGCATACTCGAGTTGGCTCTCGACTTCGGATGTGCCCAAGCTCTTCGTCAACGCAGAACCAGGCGCGATCCTCATCGGCGCGCAGCGTGAGTTCTGCCGCGGTTGGCCCAACCAACGAGAGGTCACCGTCGCAGGCAATCATTTCATCCAAGAGGACTCACCGGACGAAATCGGACAAGCGATCGCGAGCTGGCTACGAGCGCTGTAAAGCAGAGGCAAAAAGCCCTTTTCGCTCCCCACATGCGCGCACATCGTTAGCTTTTCTCTGACGGGTCGTTATCCTTTTGTATTGATTCGGTCGGGGGTGAGCCGGTGATTCGATGTTCTCCGATTCTGGCCGCCGAATCGGTGGCCTTTGTCCTGTTGGTCAGCGTTTTTCCCGCTGAGGCGGCCGCCCTCGTCGGCGACGGCGTCATCGACGGCGCCGAGGAGTGTGACGACACCAACATGGCGGCCGGCGATGGTTGCGATGACCTAGGCCAAGTAGAGCCCGGCTTCATCTGTGTCGATGAACCGTCGACCTGTTGTGTGCAGGTACACACCGAAGGCGACCGAACCTTCTACTACTGTGATCCTCCGTTCGGCATCCCCCAGGCCAATGCCGCGAGCCTGTGCGGCGACGCCGACGGCACGCTCGCCCAGGTCACCAACGCGACGATCAACGCCGGGGTCACCCCAGGCAGCGGTGGCGCCGTTTGGGTCGACGGAGACGACATCGCAGTCGAGGGTGAGTGGCGATACACGGACGACACGCTGGTCACCTACTTCAACTGGGAGCCCACCGAGCCAGACGGGGCGACCGGAGAGAACTGCATTCATATCCTCGATGACGGTTTTTTCCGGGATGTCGGTTGCGGCATCCCCCTCGATTTCGTGTGTGAGGTCGTCGGCGGGGCGGTGTGCGGCGACAGAGCGACCACCGGGGACGAGGAGTGCGATGACGGCAACGTGTCCAACCAAGACGCGTGCCTCAACAACTGCCTGGACGCCTCGTGTGGGGACGGCTTTCGGTGGCGGGACATGGAGGAGTGCGACGACGGGAACACGGTGGACGGCGATGCCTGCGATGCCGACTGCACCAAGCCCGACCTGCCGCCCGCTCCCCGCGAAGGTGGCGACAAGAAGAGCGGCGGCTGCTCCCTCGACACCTCCGCACAGCGGGCGGACCCGTTTGCGATCCTGGCCGTCTTGGCCCTTGCGCTCCTTCGCCGATCGACCCACAACCGCACATCATAAGCAAACCAAGGCGGTATCGTGGTTGAACGGGACGTCATAGTCGTCGGGGCGGGCCCGGCCGGAGCGGCGACCGCTTCGGCGCTGGCGAGGCAGGGTCACGACGTGCTGCTCCTGGACCGTTCGGCGTTCCCTCGCGACAAGGCGTGCGGTGACGCCATCCCTTCCGCAGCGGTGCGGCTCATGTACAAGCTCGGCATGCAAGAGCGGGTCGAGGAGGCGGTCGCGCGCGGCGAGCTCTACGCCGTCGACAAGCTGTTGCTTGCCTCGCCACGAGGCATCGAGCTGACGGCTGAGCTCAACTCCGATCCCTCGGAACCGAAGAACTACGTCGCACCGCGCTTGTACTACGATGCGATCCTGCAGCGCCATGCGGTCACCGAGGGTGCCGAATTTCGGGTGGCCCAGGTGACGGGACCGATCTTGGACGACGGTCGGGTCGTCGGCGTCCACGCCCGCACCGAGGACAAGAACGAAGCGCTCCGTGCGAAGCTCGTCATCGGGGCAGACGGCGTCACATCGGCCATCGCGCGGGGGCTGCGATCCGATACTCACCTGGATCATCATCGGGCGGTGGCGCTGCGTGCGTACCTCGAAGGCATCGAAGAGCTTCCGCGAACCATCGAGTTCTACCTCTACAACGAGATCTTGCCTGGCTACGCATGGGTGTTTCCCATGGGTGGCGGCCGGGCGAACGTCGGGCTCGGCATGAGGCTCGACAAGTTCCGCCGGAACAAGGGTGATCTGAAGAAGATGCTCAGCCACTTCCTCGCGCTTCCCAACATCAAGAAGCGCCTGATGAACGGCGGCGAGCTCACCGGCGTCAAGACGTGGCAACTGAACTTTGGGTCTCAAGCCAACGTTCGGCGAGCCTATCCCGGTGCCTTGCTCATTGGAGACGCCGCAGGCTTCATCGACCCACTCACCGGCGGTGGCATCTACAACGCACTGGTGTCCGCGGATATCGCCGCCGACATCGCGCAGGAGGCGTTGCAACGAAGCGATTGGTCACGTGAAGCTCTGGCTCGGTACGAACAACGTTGCGATGCAGCGCTGTGGAAGGACTTCCGCAGGTCCTTCAACATCCAACGCACGCTCTTGCAGTTCCCGTTGCTCGTCGACCTGCTCGCGGTCACGATGCGGTCGAATAGTCACCTCGCGAAGGCTTTTCTCGCAAAGCTATGAGCGCCGAGCAAACCACCCCGCCCACGATGACCGCCTACGTCGCGGACATGTCGTACTTCAGCGGCAAGATGGAAGCCTACCTCCGCTACAAAGAGCTCCCCTACGAGCGCCGCATCGTCAACACCAGAGTCATGCGGGACGAGGTGTTCCCCCACACGGGACTGATGAAAGTGCCGGTCATTCGTCTGTCGAGCGGTCAATGGCTCAAGGACACCACGCCCATGATCGACTGGTTCGAGGCGCGCCATCCCGACCCGCCCGTCGTGCCGAAAGACCCGGCTCTTCGATTCCTGTCCAAGTTGGTCGAGGATTACGCTGACGAATGGTGCTGGCGTGCCGCGCTCTACTGGCGGTGGTGCTTTCCGGAATCGAAAAAGCTCTTGATGAGCCGCATCGGGCATGAGGTGCTCGGCGATTGGCCGGTGCCAAAGTCGCTTGCGGGTTGGTACTACGGGCAACGACAGATTCGCACCTATCTCAAAGGCGACGGGCTCACGAAAGAAACGGAACCGCTCATCAGACAGCACTACCTCGACCTGCTCGACAACATGAGTCTCATCCTGGATGAGCAACCTTATCTGCTGGGGAGTCGCCCGACGCTCGTCGACTTCGGCCTCTTCGGACCGATGTTTCGCCACTACGCGCTCGACCCGACGCCGGCCAAGGTCATGTCCGAGCGCGCACCGGCCGTCTACGAATGGGTCGCGCGCGTTTGGAATGCGCGGGCCAGCAAAATGCCGCCGCAGCAAGTGATCGCCGATTTCTCGCACCCGGGCTGGCAGTTCTTCTTGAAGGACATCGTGCAGACCTATTGGCCTTTTTTGCTTCGCACCGCCGAAGCGTGGCAGGCGGGGAAGTCACGCGTCGATCACGAGGTCAACGGCGTGGTCTTCAGAAACCTGAAGGTCGTGCATTACCGGGTGTTCTGCCTCGAGCTCCTGCAACGCGCGTATGCCGAGCTTCCCCAGCCAGCGCGCACCCACGTCGATGAAACCCTCGCGCCATACGGCAAGCTACCCATGATCGATGGCCTCGATTCGGGCCTGATGGAGGAGCACGAGCTGCCGCTCAAAGACAAGAATCGTGACGTCTCTTTCGGCAAAAAGCTTCTATTGATGGTTACCGGCACCCCGTGGGACATGCCCAAGCGGGCACGCTAACCTGTCACAGTGAATCCACGATTCCTCGTCGGTTTAGCGATGTGCCTCGTCGCATCCTGGACGTCGCCCGCGCAGGCGCACCTCGACTTGATCAAACCGGTTTCACGCTACGGACCCGACGTGCTGAAGACCGGCCCCTGTGGCGTCACCGGCGGCGAGCGAAGCGAGAACATCAACGTCTACGGACCGGGCCAGACCATCGAGGTGATGTGGGAGGAATACGTCGATCACGACGGGCATTACCGCATCGCCTTCGATGCCGACGGCGACGATGATTTCGTCGATCCCGCCGAGATGCAGGAGTACTACTCGAACGACGCGGTCTTGTTGGACCAAATCATGGACCGAGACGCAAAAGACGACCCCTACTACAGCACAACGATCACGTTGCCCGACATCGAGTGCGAAAACTGCACGCTTCAAGTCATTCAGGTCATGTACGACAAGCCGCCGTACATCGTCCCCGGCAACGATATCTACTATCAATGCGCCGACCTCGCGTTGCGAGAAGGCGCAGACGGCGGCGGCCCGCCCCGCATGCCCTCCGATGCAGGCTCCGAGCCCGACGGCGGCTCGACGACGGGTGCCAGCGGCGGCGGCTGCACGGTTGCTGCGGGTTGGACGCGCTCGCCTAGGGTGCTTGCCTCTTTGGTCGTGCTCGTCGCGCTGGTAGGTGTGCGACGTGTGGCCGCCCCTGTTTGAACGTGGCGGACTCAAGAGGATTCGAACCTCTAACCCCCGGCTCCGTAGGCCGGTGCTCTATCCAGTTGAGCTATGAGTCCCTTCAAGCGAGCACGTATGGCGGAGAGGGAGGGATTCGCTCTTGTCCACTGTACGAGTCCAGTTCGCTGGACGAGTACAGTGCAAGCCGAAGCCCTCCCGTGCCAAAGCAAGGCTGCTACTACCACGTGCTCCACAGGCGAGCACGTGGTGGCGGAGAGGGAGGGATTCGAACCCTCGGTACAGCTTGTGACCGTACGACCGCTTAGCAAGCGGTTGCCTTCGACCACTCGGCCACCTCTCCTGGTAAAAGGTCAAGGAGCGCATTTCTAGCTGTGAGCCCGATGCGTGTCAAAGACTCCCGATCACTTGCCCGGGCCGCAGCTGTGCTAGAAGGAAACTCCTATGAACCAACACCGCTTCCAGTCCCTCGTCGCTCTCTCGGCGATCGCTGCCGTGGCTATCATTCTGGCTTCACCCGCCGACGCGCGGGCCTGCACGTGCGCCGCCGAAGACGTCAAACAGGCATTTGAGCGTGCGGGCGCGGTGTTCGAGGGAACCGTAACCTCGATCGTCTCGGAGGGCAGCCAGCCAGACGACTCGACCCAGGTGGAGCTCACCGTCGCCCGCTCGTGGAAGGGCGTCGAAGCCGACAGGGTCACCGTGACCACCGCAGGCAACGAAGCGGTATGCGGTTACCGCTTCGCCCAAGACGAAACGTACCTGGTGTACGCCAGCAAGAACGAAGACGGCGAGCTTCGGGTGAGCCTCTGCAGCCGCACCCAGCCTCTGAGTCGCGCCGCGAAAGACCTCGAAGCGCTCGGCGTCAGCAAACCGCCGTCGTCCAAAGGCTGTAAACGCTGCGCCACCGCCCTCAACTCCCCGATCGATCCCGGAACCCTCGTCGCGACGATGGGCCTCTGCCTCGTCCTCTGGCGCCGCCGCCGAATTGCCTAAGACGGTCCCCTCCCGGCGCGTGGCGTTGAAATCGGTGTGCTTTGCGCATATGCCGAGCACATGCGGCCGTCGTTTCGAGAAGTCGCCAAGCCTTATCCCGTCCTGTTCTTGGACTCGTTCGGCGTCCTGAAGAGCTCTACCGGCGTGATCCCGGGTGTTCCGGATGCGCTCGTCCGGTTGCAAAACGACGGCAAGAGCCTCTTCGTCGTCACCAACGACGCCTCCAAGCCGCCCGAAAAGATGGTGAAGGCCTTTGTCCACGAAGAGCATGGCGAGATCATCCCGGAAGACCGATTCATCTCGTCCGGCATGATGGCGAGCGAATACCTCGCCACGCAGGTGCCCTACGGCAAAGTCGCGTATCTCGGCAAGCCGGAATCAGCCCATTACATCGAGATGGCTGGCATGATTCCCGTGCCGATTGCCGACTGCAAGCCTGCAGACAAGATCGTCGCGATCATCTTGCTCGATGACGAAGGCTACGACTGGTACCGCGATATCAACACCACGCTCAACCTCGTCCGTCGCACCGAGGTGCCGGTCATCATAGGCAACGTCGATGCCACCTACCCCGTGGACGATACGGACATCGCATTTGCCGTGGGCAGCCTGGGAACACTGATTGAAAAGATCACCGAACGCACCTTCGTCGAGTTTGGAAAGCCTGACGCGATGATGTTCTCCTATGCCTTCGAGCGCGCCCGCGAATCACACCCCGAGCTCGAAAAGAAGGATGTGCTCTTCGTCGGCGACACGCTGCGCACCGACATCACCGGCGCCAATCACTTCGGGCTCGATACGGTACTGGTGCTATGCGGAAACACCCTGCCGGAACAGGCCGAGTCGATGATCCACAGCACCGGCATCACGCCGACGTACATCTGCGACTCACTCCTGACCTAGCACCGACTCGACGAGCGGCGCGAAGTCGGCCTGCTCGAGGTGCGGCAAGTAGTCATCTATGACCTCGCGCTGCAGCCGCCGGCAGATGTCGGGCTGAAAGAAGTGCTCACCGATGCGGATCACGTAGTTGAGAACGAAGAAACGATACGCCTCTTTCAGAAACAAGATCTCGTTCTCACTCAGGCGGTGCATCTCGTGATAGACGCGAAGGAATCGCGCGAACCGCGGCTCGAAGAACGGGTCGACCGTATAGCTGAACGTGGACTGGTCGCCCTCGGCACGGACGACGCGCGCACAGAAGTATAGGTCCATGAGTCGAGGCTCGATCCGGAACCAGTCATAGTCCCATCGGGAAAAGAATTTGAACCCATGCTCCTCGAGGCCCACCGAGAAATTGCCGATGTTCCAGTCGATGAGAACGGGGATCTTGAGCCACTCGTGATAGCCAAGCTCATCCGCGTTGTGCAGGAAGGCGTCGCAATGAGCCCGGAGAAACTCCTTTTCGTGCGGACCAAAATGGTGCTGCGAAAGCCATTGATCGCTACCGAGGGCATCGTAGAGCGTCGCAATGTCCGAGCCCAGCGTCTGCCAGGTCGGGTGCACGCGATCGGCGACCTCGGCACACGCACGGTGAAAGAGAGCCATCTCTTCGGCGAGGGAATCCACCTGCTCGTCGGTGAGGACGCTGGGAAGGAAGTCGTAGAACTCGTGCTTCCCGTAGAAAACCACCCAGGAGTCGCCTTCGCGGTAGGTGAACACGGTACCGTCCTTGAGCAAGACAGGGGCCAAGAACGATGCATAGCGAGTCCCCCGCAACCGGTGGATCCACTCGTGGATTCGGTAATGGTCTTGCCGGAAGTGAACGTAGGAGCCGTAGCGCGAGATCTTCGCAACCGCCTCGCTGCCATCGCTTAGGTGCAGCGTATATACGAGGTTGGTCGAGACCTCTGCGCTGAGCTCTTTGATATCGACCACTTCGCTCCGCGCGCCGTACGCCTCCCACGCGGAACGCAGAATCTCCGGAATGGTCGGCTCGGAGGGTTCGATCATGCAACCCAGCTACGCTTTCGCGTAGATGTCCATGATGTCGTTCAGGAGCTTCACGGCGTCGCTATGCGATCGTTGAAAGGCATTTCGCCCGACGATCGAGCCGTAGCCGCCCCCTGCGGCAATACCTCGGATCTCCTCGAGCACCGCGTCGGTGCCCTTGGCTGCACCGCCGGAGAAGATCACGATGCGCCGACCGTCGAACGAGGATTGAACGATGTGCCGCACGCGTTCGGCCAGAGTGCCGATCGGGATCTTCTCGTAGTCCTTTTTGGCAGCGTCGACATACACCAACTCGGTGGGCGGCTTGACCTTGACGACGTGAGCGCCGAGCTGGCACGCGATCTGCGCCGCATAAGCGACGACATCGACGGCGGTTTCGGCGTCCTTCGGCATCTTTCCGCGGGGATACGACCAGACGATCGTGGGAAGCCCGACCGCACGCGCGTCGCGGATCAGGTTGCGTAGATCCTCGAACATCTGGTTGCGGAGCGCGCTACCTGGATAGATAGTGTAGCCGATCGCGGCGCAACCCAGCCGCAACGCGTCGGGCACCGCCGATGTGAGCGCCGAGCAAGGCGCTTCAGGACCACCCAAGCTGTCGCTGTTGTTCACCTTGAGTATCAACGGCAGGCGACCCGCGTAGTCGTTCGCGATCACTTCGATGAAACCGAGCGGCGCCGCGTAGGCATTGCAGCCGGCATCGACGGCGAGCTGCGGATGGTAGGCCGGATCGTAGCCTGGCGGATTTGGCGCAAACGACCGAGCCGGGCCGTGCTCGAATCCCTGGTCGACCGGCAAGATCACCAGCTTGCCGGTGCCGGCCAACCTGCCCTGGTTGAGCATTCGCCTGAGATTGCCGACCACACCGGGGTTCTCGCCCGCGTAGTTGCTCAGAATACGGTCTACTGCTTCGGTCATCGCTGCTCTCCTCTAGGAGCGCGCAATGTATCGCACAGCTACAAAGGACGCGAGGCCCGTCCGCTTCCCTAGGGCTTGCCCGCCGGCGGCGGCTCGGAGGGCTTGGGCACCACTCCCGAATCAGCCCGAGCCGAGCACCATCCACACGCGCAGGTCGAGAGCTGAATCACGAGACCCTGGGAATCGGTCTGGCGCTCTATCGAAACCTGTTCTCCGCAGCATGGACATTCTGGTAACCGCTCACTCAGCATACTCCCTTCATACTAAAATACAGTTATATTGTCAATATTTTTCTATACTGTAATTTGCTGCACAGCGGGGGTTAATGCGTGGATCGCAAGCTGAGGAACCCGTGAGGACGACGAGACGCGGCCGCCTTGTGGGCTAGCGCGGCGGAGGAGGAGGGATTCGAACCCCCGGATGGTTGCCCATCAACGGATTTCAAATCCGCCGCCTTCGACCGCTCGGCCACTCCTCCAAGAGCGGCACACCTGTAGCATGTCCCGCAGCGATTGACGATTATGCCTCCACAGGAAGCCTGGCTTGGCTTACACTGACGGCCCCCCAAGACCGACACAAACGAGGTATTCCCGTGGCAACAGATTCCATCCCCCGCCGCCTGATCGAGCAGGCCAAAACCCGCCCAAGCGCCCCCGCGTATCATGTCCGCGACGGCGGCACCTGGAACGCGACCAACTGGCAGACGTATTCCGAACAGGTCGTCCAAGCCGGACGCGCGTTGATCGCTCTCGGTTTTCGGCCAGGACAGACGGTATGCATCCTCGGGTTCAATCGTCCCGAATGGACGATCGTCGACTTAGCCGCCATGGGCTGCGGCGGCGCCCCGGCGGGTATCTACACCACCTGCTCGCCGGAAGAGGTCGCGTACATCATCGGTCACGCGGAGGCGCCGATCGTCCTCGCCGAAGACGAAGGCCAGTGGCAGAAGATCAAACAGCAACGGGGAAATCTGCCCGAGCTTCGCCACGTCATCATGATGAAGGGCGCCCCGAAAATCTCCGACGCCATGGTGCTCAGCTGGGAAGAGTTTCTCGCCAAGGCTGATGGAGCCACCGAGCAAGCCTACCTGGATCGAGTCCACGCGCTCGAGCCAAATGCATTGGCCACCTTGATCTACACGTCGGGCACCACGGGCCCGCCCAAAGGCGTGATGCTTTCGCATCGTAATCTTGCATGGACGGCCGATGTTGCAGGAAAGATCACAGACGTCACACCCGATGACTGTTCGCTTTCGTACCTGCCGCTCTCGCACATCGCGGAGCAGATGTTCTCGATCCACAGCCCGATCACGGGAGGGTCACAGGTGTACTACGCGGAGTCGATCGACGCGGTCCCGGAAAACCTGAAGGAAGTGCAGCCCACCGTGTTCTTCGGTGTTCCGCGCATTTGGGAGAAGTTCCACGCCGGCATCAGCGCCAAGCTCAAGGACGCCACGGGTGTCAAAGCCAAGC